>Ga0187784_10000110_pt1 | contig 50725 bp, 39 predicted proteins | sample 1015_SJ02_MP15_2_FD_132964 | JGI IMG/M metagenome (GOLD analysis project Ga0187784, IMG submission 132964) | Tropical peat soil microbial communities from peatlands in Department of Meta, Colombia - 1015_SJ02_MP15_20_MG | ecosystem: Environmental > Terrestrial > Soil > Wetlands > Peat | place...
CGTGGCGAAACCACGCGCGAGGACGCCGCCGGCGCCATCCTCTATGCCGCCGAGCGGGCGACCTGGATGGCGCTCGAAGCGATCCAGTGCCTCGGCGGCAACGGCTATATCAACGACTATCCCGCCGGGCGGCTCCTGCGCGACGCCAAGCTCTATGAGATCGGCGCCGGCACCAGCGAGATCCGCCGCATGCTGATTGGCCGGGAGATTTTCGAGAAGACGCAGTGACGCGAAGCAGTCGGAATTGAGCGTCAGCGAAATCAGGCGAGCCTTGCCCGGATTTTCTGCGACCCGACAAAACCGGAATTTTGTGCTCGGGGTCACATCCGGCGACGCCGCGGCCATTTAACCGTAGACTATCGCGTTAGGTGCAACGGAGGCTGCGATGTGGGATCCCGCCAAACTGACCTGTTTCGCCGTCATGTTTGTGGTGATCGCGTTTACCGCCGTTAGCTATTTGCAAGCTGGACCTGCTCAGCAGTTTTGCTTCGCGACGGACGCTTTGACCTGCACGTCACCGATAAATGTAAATTTCGTGACGATGACGACCGCTCCGTGAATGCGGGCGGCTTGGTCCCACACTTACTGATCACCCCAAGCGCCGGTCATATTCCAGGACCGCGTTGAGCAGGACCTGCGCGCCGGCGGCGCATTCATCGAAGCTCGTCGACTCCGCCTCGTTGTGCGAGATGCCGCCGGCACAAGGCACGAAGATCATGGTCGTCGGCGCGACGCGGGAAACATAGGCGGCGTCATGGCCGGCTCCGGAGATCATGTCGCGTGAGGCGAACCCCGCCTTTTCCGCCCCGATGCGCACGCACTCGATCAGCTCCGGCGCGAATTTGACCGCCGGCGAATTCCAGATCCGCGTCTCCTTGTAGGAAAGCTTCATCGACTCGAGGATCGCGGCAAGCGCGGCGCGCAGCTTCGCCTCCATCGCGTCGAGCACCTTGTCGTCCGGATGGCGGAAATCGATGGTGAAGAACACCTCGCCGGGAACGACGTTGCGGCTGTTCGGCTTGTTCTCGATCATGCCGACGGCGCCGACCGCGTCCGGCGCGTGCTCGAGCGCAATCGCGTCGATCCGCTCGATCATGCGCGCGGCGCCGAGAAGCGCGTTCTTGCGCAGCCGCATCGGCGTCGCCCCGGTGTGCGCTTCCTGGCCGGTGACCGTCACCTCGTACCAGCGCATGCCCTGCACGCCCTGGACGACGCCGATCATGCGGCCTTCGTCCTCGAGGATCGGGCCTTGCTCGATATGCAGCTCGAACATCGCCGCGAACTTGCGCGCGCCCGCTTTCTCCTTGCCCTTGTAGCCGATGCGTTCGAGCTCCTCACCAAACGTCTTGCCGTCGCGGTCGGTGCGCGAAAAGGCGAATTCGGGGGTAAAGACACCGGCATAAACGCCGGACGCGAGCATCGCCGGCGCGTAGCGCGAGCCTTCCTCGTTGGTCCAATTGACGATCTCGATCGGCGCATTGGTCTCATAGCCGACCTCGTGCAGCCGGCGCATCGCTTCGAGCGCGCCGAGCACGCCGAGGACGCCGTCGAATTTGCCGCCGGTCGGCTGGGTGTCGAGATGCGAGCCCATCGCGATCGGGTGAAGCTTCTGGTTCCGGCCCGGCCGGCGCGCGAACATGTTGCCGACTTCATCGACCGCGACCGTGCAGCCGAGCGCCTCGCACTGCGCCTTAAACCAGTTGCGCACCTGCCGGTCGAAATCGGTGAGCGTCAGGCGGCAGATGCCGCCTTTCGCGGTGCCGCCGATCTGCGCGGTGTGCATCAGCGTATCCCAAAGGCGCTGGGCGTCGATTTGCAGGTTCTGCATCGGCAAAAACCCTCGCGTGAAACTTGGATCAGGTCGGGAGCAGGCTTTTCGGCGTCATGCCCTCAGGGCGTGACTTCGACGCGCTCGACGCTGCGCGGCGCGTTGAGCTCGCGCCAGGCGGCGTTGGCGACGTGCACGGCCGGGAAAGCCTTGCGCGGCACATACTTGCCGGCGCCGGCCTCGGCGCGCAGCTCGCCGTCGAGCCAGGTAATCGCGCCGCGCGAGAGCGTGGCGCGCGGCAGGCCGGTGCAGCGAAAGCCCTCGAACACATTGTAGTCGATGCGGCTGACTTGCTTCTTCGCCGAGATCGTCTTGGTCGCCGTCGGATCCCAGATCACGAGATCGGCGTCGGAGCCGACCGCGACCGCGCCCTTTTGCGGAAAGACGTTGAGAATGCGCGCAATGTTGGCGGAGGTGACGGCGACGAACTCCTCCTTGGTGAGCCGCCCGGTGTTGACGCCCGCGGTCCACAGCGCCGACAGCCGGTCCTCGAGCCCGCCGGTGCCGTTCGGGATCTTGGTGAAGTCGGTGCGGCCGAGCCGCTTCTGCGCGGTGGTGAACGCGCAGTGGTCGGTCGCCACCACCTGCAGCGACCCCGATTGCAGGCCGGCCCACAGGCTTGCCTGATGGTCTTTGGTGCGGAATGGCGGCGACATCACACGCCGCGCCGCATGATCCCAATCGGCATTGCGATATTCATCCTCGTCGAGGACCAGGAACTGGATCAGCGGCTCGCCATAGACCCGCTGCCCCGCGGCGCGCGCCCGCGCGATCGCGTCATGCGCCTCGCGGCTTGAGGTGTGAACGATGTAAACCGGGCAGCCGGTCATGTCGGCGATCATGATGGCGCGGTTGGTGGCTTCGCCCTCGACCGCCGGCGGTCGCGAATAGGCATGACCTTCCGGACCGGTCACGCCGAGGCCGAGATAATATTGCTGCAGGTGCCAGATCAGGTCGCCATTCTCGGCGTGCACGATCGGCATCGCGCCCAATCCGGCGCAGCGCGCGAACGAATGGTAGAGCTGGTCGTCATTGACCATCAGCGCGCCCTTGTAGGCCATGAAATGCTTGAAGGTGTTGATGCCGTAGGTTTTGACGCAGGTCTCCATCTCATCGAAGACCTGCTTGTCCCACCAGCTGATCGCCATGTGGAAGCCGTAGTCGCAGGCCGCGCCCTCGGCCTTGCGGCGCCAATCCTGATAGCCGGCAAGCAGCGACTGCCCCGGGACCGGGATGCACATGTCGACGATCATCGTGGTGCCGCCCGACAGCGCGGCCTTGGTGCCCCATTCAAAATCGTCGGCGGTCACCGTGCCCATGAACTCGAATTCGAGGTGGGTATGCGGATCAATGCCGCCGGGCATGACGTAGCAGCCGCCGGCGTCGATTTTTTCCGCCCCGGCGGGCGCGTCGAGGTTGGCACCGATTGCGGCGATCACGCCGTCGCGGACAAGGACGTCGGCGCGCTGGGAGTGATCGTGGTTGACGACGGTGCCGCCGCGGATGAGTTTCGTCATGTCGATCTCCTGTCCTTCCTCGATCGGATGCACTGCGCCGGGGCGCCGCGACCCCGTATTTTTGTCGCGGCGGCGCGCCTTCGTCAAAGCGATAGCGCGAAGACGTGCCATGCTGTTGCGCTCGGCGTCGCGATAAGGGCTTTTCGCGCCCAAAACCGCAGCCGATACCGCGAGAGATTGCCGCAATCCGCGAGTGCGCCAAGAAGCACGCGGATGACGTGCGGCCCGCTTGCTCCTTCAGCCGCACCGAACGGTGAGTTTAGTGCTCCCCAACGCGGCCGCTGGGCCAGTCCGGCAAGGCCAGGTCGCCGCCTGACCCACTAACTCATTGAATCAACGGCGAATCAGCTATGATGGCGGCGATCGAGGACGCTGGAGCAGGCGGCATGCTGCGCGTGCGGTTGAAGGCCGACGGACGGCTCGTCGAGGTGTTGCCCGACGGCAGCGAGCGCGCCATCCTGGCGTCGGACGGCCAGCCCTTGCCGTCACGCCACCACGATGGGACCCATACAGTGAGCGCCCGTTTCCTCGACGCCGCCTATGCCCGCAATGTGCGCGGCCAGACCGGCCTCACCCAGACCGCCTTTGCCGCGCGCATCGGCGTGCCGGTCGAGACCGTGCGCAACTGGGAGCAGGGTAAGCGCTCGCCGCGCGGACCGGCGCGGGCGCTGCTCAAGGTCATCGACCAGGCGCCGGAGGCCGCCTTTGCTGCGCTCGGCGGCAAGCCGCGCTGAGGCGGCATCCTGGTGAGTACCGCTACACCAGTTGTATCGGTCGAGGCCCAAGGCGCGCGCATCCCGTTGCTCGGCCTCGGCACCTGGGAATTGCGCGGCCGCGCCTGTACGCGCGTGGTCGAGCAGGCATTCCGCCTCGGCTACCGGCACGTCGATACTGCCGAGATCTACGAGAATGAGCGCGAGGTGGGGGAAGGGCTGCGCGCCTCCGGCATCAAGCGCGGCGAGGTTTTCATCACCACCAAAATCTGGCCGACGCATTATGCGCCGCGCGAGCTCGAGCGCGCCGCGCGCGACTGCCTGGTGCGGCTGCGCCTGAGCGAAGTCGATCTTCTCCTCCTGCATTGGCCTAATCCGCAGATTCCGCTCTCGGAGACGCTGGGCGCGCTGTGCAAGGTCAAGCGCGACGGGCTTGCCCGCAACATCGGCTTGTCCAATTTCACGGTGGCGCTGATCGAAGAGGCGTTGCGGGCAACGAGCGAGCCGCTCGTTTGCGATCAGATCGAGTGCCATCCTTTCCTCGACCAGTCGAAGGTGATCGCGGCCTGCCGGCGCCATGACATGGCGGTCGTCGCCTATAGCCCGATCGCGCGCGGCAATGCGCGCGACGATGAGCTGCTGCAGCGCATCGGCGCCGCGCACAAGAAGACCGCCGCGCAGGTCTGCCTGCGCTTTCTCGTCCAGCAGAACATCGTCGTCATTCCGCGCACCAGCAAAGTGGAGCGGCTGTCCGAGAATGCGGCGATCTTCGATTTCGCGCTGAGCGAGGACGAGATGGCGCAAATCGCCGGCCTGGCGCGGCCGGGCGGCCGCCTCATCGACTGGGCGTTCTCCGGCCGGCCGCAATGGGATTGACTAGCGGCGTCCTCAAAACTCGACGTCCAGCTCCTCAAGCTCGTCGGGCTCGGCATTGGCGCCGGCAATCCATTGCTGCATCAGGGGCAGCGCCATGATGGTGCGGCAATAGTCGGCGGCGGGGCGCTCCAGCGCGACGTCATAGGTGAGAAAACGCGTGCACACCGGCGCGTACATGGCGTCGGCGGCGCACGGCTTGGCGCCGAACAGATACGGACCGCCATATCTGTCGAGGCATTCGCGCCAGATCGCGGTGATGCGTTCGATGTCGCCGCGCGCGCCGGCCCAGGCCTTGAAGCCGCGAAAATGTGCCTTGAGGTTCATCGGCAGCGCCGACCGCAGATTGCTGAAGCCGGAGTGCATCTCGCCGCAGATGGCGCGGCAATGGGCCCGCTCGGTGCGATCGGCCGGCAACAGGCCCGCTTCGGGCTTGAGCTCATGCAGATATTCGGCGATCGCCAGCGTGTCCCACACCTTCACGCCATCGTGGTTGAGGCACGGCACCAGAAAGGACGGCGACAGCAGCAGCAATTCGGCGCGGGTCGAAGGGTCGTCGGTGCTGACATGCTGCTCCTCGAAATCGAGGCCGGCCATTTTGCAGAGCAACCAGCCGCGCAGCGACCACGAGCCGTAATTCTTGCTGGCGATCGTCAGGGTAGCCTTCGACATCTCGTCCGTCTCATCAGAAAGTCTAGCATAATCAGTTACTTACCGCAAAGCCCGGCGGTAATATCAGCGCCCATTTTGTGCGCTTCGGCAGCCCCGCCACCTGTTGTGCAGGATGTTCACATTCTTGTCGCAGCGCAACAGGAAATGCACTACCTTTTCGCTGCTGGGGGGTCGAGGTGTGCTGTCATCCGACGGCCTGCGGCACCCGTGGGTAACGGATGCTGTACCTCGCCTATCAACTGCAATCCGATGTGATGGTACCGGTCCGGGCGTGGGCGAGCATGGCGCTCAACGCCGGCAATTCGCATCTCGCCGACAATCCGGCGATGCGCAATCTCAGCGCACTCTACGAGCTGATCGCGCGCGCCGGTCTCACCCATACCCGGCCGCCATTCGGCATCGGCACGGTCACGGTCGGCAATCGCGAGGTCGAGGTGCGCGAAGAGGCCGCGGCGTCGACGCCGTTCGGCACGCTCCTGCATTTCAAGAAGGACATCGATGCGTCGCAGCCGCGGGTCCTCATGGTGGCGCCGCTTTCCGGCCATTTCTCGACGCTGCTGCGGGCCACGGTGCGCACCATGCTGCCGGAGCACGACGTCTTCATCACCGACTGGCATAACGCCCGCGACGTGCCGCTGACTGCGGGCCGGTTCGGCTTCGACGAATATATCGAGCACCTGATCCAGTTTCTCGAGACGATCGGGCCCGGCGCGCATCTGCTCGCGGTCTGTCAGCCCTGCGTCGCCGCGCTCGTTGCCACCGCGGTCATGGCGCAGGCCGGCAACAAGGCGCAACCGCGCTCGATGACGCTGATGGCCGGGCCGATCGACACCCGCGTCAATCCGACCAAGGTCAACGAGCTCGCCAAGAAAAACTCGATCGAGTGGTTCGAGCGCACGCTCACCGCGTCGGTGCCGATGCGCTATCCGGGCGCGTTTCGCCGGGTCTATCCGGGCTTCGTGCAGCTCGCTGCGTTCATGAGCATGAACCTCGACCGGCACGTCAAGGCGCACCGCGAGCTCTATGAGAACCTCGCCAATGGCGAGCTGGAAAAGGCCGCGATCACCAAGGCGTTCTACGACGAATATTTCGCCGTGCTCGACCTTACCGCCGAGTTCTACCTCGAAACCGTGCGGCTCATCTTCCAGGAGCACGCGCTGCCGCTTGGGCAGCTCCAGTTTCACGGCAAGCCGATCGATACCAGCGCGATCCGCCGCACCATGCTGCTGACCGTCGAGGGCGAGCGCGACGACATCTGCGCGGTCGGCCAGACCGTCGCCGCCCACGACCTCTGCGGCAAGCTGCGGCCTTATCTCAAGCGCCACCACATGCAGGCCGGCGTCGGCCATTATGGCGTGTTCTCGGGCAAGCGCTGGGAGAACCAGATTTACCCGATCTTGAAGAACGTGATCCTGTCGAGCGATTGAGGTCCGCTCCTCACGCGGCCTCCGATCCCAATTCGTAGTCCTGGCGCAGCTTTGCCGCTTCATCGGTCTGGCCCAGCGCATCGAGGCATTGCGCGGTGAGCTTGGCGGAATCCTTGGTCCAGCGATGCGCCCGGCCGAGCGCGGCCTCGTGCGCGGCGAGCGCCGCTGCGGCGATTTTGAGCGCATCGTCCGGGTTGCCCGCTGAAGCGAGCACGCGTGCGAGATTAAAACGCAGGCGGTTGGTGTTGGGGTGCGCGGCCCCAAGCGCGCGCTCGTCGATCGAGAGCGCCCGCTCCAGAAACTGGCGCGCGCCGCCGAAGTCGCCCTGGTCCTGCAGCAGGCTGGCGAGATTGTTGAGCCGCGTCGCGGTCGCCGGATGGTCGTCGCCGTTCGCCTTTTCGCTGGCCGCGAGCGCGCGCTCATAGAGCGGACGGGCGAGCGTCAGTTCGCCCTGGTCGTGGAGGACCGAGGCGAGGTTGCCGACGCAGGACGCGGTTTCCCGATGATCGGGGCCAAGCGCTGCTTCAAAGCCGGCAAGCGCGCACTCGTAAAGGATGCGCGCCTGAGCGAGGTCGCCTAGTTCGCGCAGCACGTCGGCGAGCGCGCACAGGCTCGCCGCGGTGCGCGGATGCCCGGGCCCGAGCGCCTTTTCCTCGATCGCCACGGCGCGCTCGCCGAGACGCCGCGCGCCGGCAAGGTCGCCCGATTGCTTGAACAAAAGCGCGAGATTGCCGAGGTCGTTCGCGACATCGGGATGCTCGGGGCCGAGCGTCTTCTCGTCGATCACGAGCGCCCGCTCGAATAGCGCCCGCGCGCCGTCAAGGTCGCCCTCGCCCTTGCGCAGCAGGCCGAGATTGTTCAGGGCCGCGGCGGTCGCCGGATGCTCGGCGCCGAGTGTCTTCTCCGCGATCGCGAGCGCGCGCTCGAACAACGGCCGGGCCGCGGCGAGCTCGCCCTGGTCGCGCAGCAGCAGCGCCAGATTGTTGAGGCTGGTCGCGGTCGCCGCGTGCGCGGGGCCGAAGGTCTGCTCGTTGATGGCGAGCGCCCGTTCGAGCAGCGGCCGCGCCGCGGCGTGGTTGCCTTCGTCGCGAAGGAGCAGCGCCAGGTTGTTGAGCGTCTCCGCGGTCTCGGCGTGCGCGGGGCCGAGGCGCCGCTCGCGGATCGCGAGCGCGCGTTCATAAAGCGGCTGCGCCTGCGCATAGGCGCCGAGCGCGTAGTGGCGGTAGGCGGCCAGGCCCTCGAGTACGCGGCTCGCGGCTTCCTCGGCGGCCTCCGGCGGCGCCGCTTCGAGGAGGGCCAGCGCTGGAGCGTCGAGCCGGCGCGCCCGCGGCCAGCCTTCGGGCCAGGTCCTGGCGTCTGACATGTCGCCCGGATAGGCCGCCGCCAGCGCCGCGATCAGGGCCGCGCGGGCGCCTTCGCGCGCTGCAGCGGGGCAACGTTTGGCCGCCACCTGCCGCACCAGGCGGTGCAGGCGGATGGTCTCGGTCTCGATCGCCGGGTCGCGCTCGTCGACAATGATCTCACGCTCGATCAGCGCAAAGGCGCGAAGCGCCGCTACCGCCTCGTCGAGCCCGTCGTCGGCGAGCGCGCTCGCCAGCGGCTCGCCCAGTTCGGTGCGGCCTTCGAGGAATAAAAACAGCGGCAGCGGCTCCGGCGCCAGCAGCGCGGCCTGGACAATCAGCGGCTCGGCGCCGGCGTAGAGCTTTGCGGCCTCGTCGATCGCGAGCGCGAAGGTCTTGGTCACGGTCAGCCGGTCGTGATACTCGGCCGGCGCATCGCGCGTGTCGTCGAGGAGGCGCGCCGGCGCGGCCTCAAAGCGCTTGCGGTATTCGGCCAGCGGCTTTTCCAGGCGTTCGCAATAGGCGGCCGCCTGCTCGTGGGCGAGCGGCAGGCCGCCCAGCGCCGCCGACAACTCGGCTGCGGCCTCGCCCTCCGCCTCGCGGCCGGTGCGGGCGAGGAGATACGCGGCGCCGACCTCCTTCGGCCACACGCCGATCTCGACTCGCACCGCGACATTGCGCCAAGCGTGCGCATTCGAGGTGACCAGGATCTTGCAACCGCCGCCGCGCGGCAGATGCGGCTTGAGCGCGTTGGCGTCCGGCGCGTTGTCGAAGATGAGCAGAATGCCTTCGCCTTCCTGCCGCAGCCGCTCCATCACCACGCCGAGCGCCTGCTCTTCCTTCTCGTCGGCGCCGACCCAGCGCAGCCGCACGCCGAGCGCGACCAGATCGGTGCGTATCCCGGCCTCGGTCTGCGCCCGGATCCACCACGTTGCCCGATAATCGCCGCGATGGCGCTCGGCGTAAGCGGCGGCGAGCGTGGTCTTGCCGACGCCGCGCAGTCCGTGGAGCGCGGCAATGGCCAGGCCGCTCGTCTCCCGTTTGAGCGCCGTCTCGATCGCGGCGAGCGCGTCGTCGCGGCCCATGAAATGCGCCGGTACATGCAGCGGAATATTGGAGACCGCGAACGCCTGTCCGGGGAAGGCGATCGTCTGCGGGGCCTCGCGCTTCTTCAAAAAGTCGCGGAATCGGGTGCGCGCCGTCTCCTCGTCGACGCCGAACAGCTCGCAGCGCCGGATGTGGTCCGACAGCGCCGGCAGCCGCGCCGGCTTGACCGCCACGAACAGCACGAAGCCGGGCCGGCTGCCGGCCGCCTGCCACAGCGCCGCATTGCGCTCGAGCGTCGAAAACGGCGCCCGCAGATATTCGTCCGAAATGACGCAGAGCACATGGTCGGCGGCATCCATGCGCGTTTCCATCCAGGCATAAATGTCGCCGCCGCTCTGGATTTCCCATTCATGGACATGCGGCACGTGACCGAGCGCGGTCAGCTCATTGCCGATCCAATTGGCCCAGTAACGATCACTGCTGGTGTAGGAGATGAAAAAGTCGGCCATCGGCGCCAGCGCGGCAGCACAGCTCAGCGAGCCTTCAGTGTCGCACGCGCCGGCAAGCCTCGGCAAACGCCAAGCCGGTCACGCGCGGCCGCCGGCGCCGCCGAGAATAGGCAAGGGGGCCGCACCGCGGCCCCCCGTCGCTTCGCCTGAATTATTCTTCGATCCCCGGCCTAGTCGCCGTCCGTCGCCCGGCCATACATCGACGGATCGTCCTTCGGACCGGATTCCGACCACACCACCCGTTGCGGCATCGGCTTCTGCGCCACGAGCGAGCGCGTGTCGCCTCCGAACTGGTGGTCGAGCCAGCCTACGCACGACGTCTTGCCCGTGGTCTCGATCTTCTGCTTGATTTCTCCAGTGGTGGCGATGCCGGTCTCCGACGACGAGATCTTCTCGACGTTCTCCGACAGGCAGTCGAACACGATGCGTTGCGCGCGGTAGCGCAGCGCAAAGCCGTTCGCGTCCTGCCGCAGCCCCGCCTCGAACTTGCCGATCGCGTCGTTCGAAGCGCGCATGATCATGTCGTCGGTGGCTTCGCGCAGCTGATCGTTGACCAGGCCGCCATGGGTCTGGAACAGGCGCTGGGTGAACAAGGCCGAGCTGCGGTTGGCCGCGAGCAGCTCGGAGACCTCGAAAATGCGCTTATAGGTCTGCTGCGCCGCATGCTGGATCATCTTGTCGACTTCCTGCATCGGCGCGTAGCCGCGGCTGTTGCCGCCGAACAGCGTATCGACGTCGGCCCAGACCCGGTCGAGGATCATCACGCGGATGCGCTCACCGGACCAGTTCTCGCCGAGGAAGGTTTCGAAGGTGTCGAGCTTGGCGCTCTTGATCGCCGCGTCGAGCGATTGCTCGATGGCGTGCTCGGTCACGTCGCCGGCCGTGGTGACGCCGTGGCCTTCCTGCTGCTGCTTGCTGTGGAACTTGCCCAAAATCTGCTGGACCTTTTGGGTCCAGTCGCGCTCGCCCTCCTTGGAGTTGGCCTTGCCCAGCGGGGAAATCGCTTTGCTCGTGCCCTCATCTCCTGCCGAAGTGCCGCCGATTTCATCGGGGTTAAGCTGCGCCACAAGGTGAAGGTAAGCGTTCTCCACCTTACTCGACGGCGGCTCGAGCGAAGCCGTGCGGCTGTCGCTGCGATCCCGGTGCGAACCGCTGTCGGAATTGTCGCTGCTGGAGTCGTCGGAATGCCGGCTGCGACCACAATGGCGGCAGCCGCCACCATAGTACCCGCCGCCGCCCATATGGCCGATGATCAAGCCGGCGATGCCGCCGAACTGGGCGTAAGCCGGCTCCGGCATTGCCGCGACGCCGATCGCCAAAAACGCAAGCCCCGAACACGCTGCCATAAGGCCTGGCAAGTGCCTGTTCATGTTCATCTCCCCAAGCTCGATGCGCTGCCCTGCAACACTACCCTCACCTTCGCCGGCGTCTGTGTTCGCGATCACTTTGCTGCGGCTGGATCTGGCCCTCGAGGGTTTGCATCCTTTGCGCGAGCAAATCGGCAAATGCTACCTTGTTCTTCTTTGCTTGCGTGTACACGTCGATCAGTGTCGCCCGCAGGTCGCGATTATACGGGCAGCCGGTGAGGCGTTCGAGAAACCGGATTTGTAGTTCGGTTGGGGCTTCGGAGCGGCCCCAATCCCAAACCCAGATCTGTTCCGGGAAGTACCAAGTATCTGAAGGATCGCAGAAAATCGGGACTTTGAAGCCGCGGACCTTCATCTTCTTGGTCACCGGATCGACCGTCCCGTAATAGTGCTCGAGGCGATCGATCTCCTCGGGAGTGAGAAGCGGCCGGCCCATCGCGTCGATCGCTTCACCGCCTTTGGCCAAGTCGACGATGAGATGGGCAGCGTCCATCTCGTAGTAGGGATCGCCTTCGAGCACCGTCGGGTCGGAAAGGACTGCAAGGTCGATCGCGTGATAGGCGAGCTTCATCGCCTCGGTCGGATTTTTCTCCACCCCGACCTCGCCTTTGCGATAGATGTGGGCGAGTTCGAGGGCCGCTTGGGCCGAGCCCTGACTCATGGCGCGTTTCAACAGATTGATCACTTCCTTCTCGCCGTACTCCTCCTTGACCAGGAGGAGGCCGCTGTGCAGGCGGTTGGCAAATTCGACCTGCGCGAAGGCGTCGCCGCTGCGCGCAGCCAGCCGCCAATAACGCTCGGCGATCTCGGGCTGCGGGCTCGGAAGCCCGGTACCCGCCTCCATGATCTGGGCGACGCGCACCTGCGCGTTGGTATCACCGGCCTCGGCTGCGCGGCTGAACCAAAGCAGCGCCAACTCGCTGTCGCGGTTGACATTGGTGGTCTCGTCATCGCAGTTGTTGCAGTAGACGCCGCGCTGGTAGATCAGGCCGAGCTCGAATTTCGCCCGCAGCGAGCCGGCGTCGGCCGCCCGTTGCAGCCATTCCACCGCGCGGCGCGGATTGGCCCGCGAGGACGGCTGGCCGCGGCCGGTCTTCAGCGCCAGGCCGCTTTCGACCATGGCGGAGACGAGGCCGCTCTCGGCGGCTTTCGCGAACCACTCGGCCGCCTGCCCGAAATCGCGCTGGACGCCGATGCCGGCGCGGTAGTGCAGGGCGAGATTGTACATCGCGAGCGGATGGCCCTGCTGCGCGGCGCGTTTGAGAAGATCGATCGCCTCCTCGTAATTCTTGTCGAGCTCATCGAGCGCCGCGAGGTCGTTCAGGGCGCTGATGTAGCCGCGCTTGGCCGCGTCGTCGTAGGCAAGCCGCGCACTGTCGAGCGCGCGGCGGCGCTCGTCGTCGGCGAGGCCCGGCCGCAACGCGCGACTTTGATAGGCGCGTCCGAGATTAAAGAGGTAACGAAACACGCGCGGATTTTCGCTCACCGCCTTGCTGCATGCGGAAATGGCGGCGTCGGCATCGAGCTTCTCGGTGAGCACACCGGGCACTTCCGGCGGCCGCGCGCCGTCGAGCGGCGAGGCGGCGAGCCGGTCGCAATCGGTCACTGCCTTGTTGGTGACCGCGCTCACCTCGACCGGGTCATCGGAACTCAGCGCCAGGGTGGCGAGCGCGCGCCGCGCCAGTTCGGCGGTGCCGTGCGGGCATTGGTCGAACCGGCGGATGTGCCGGTCATAGAGTTCGCGCTTTTGCAGTTTTTTGATCTGATCCCAGTCGGTGTCCTCTCCGGCGCAGCGGTCCTGCGACATCTGGAAGCGTTCGCGGCCGATCGAACCGACGAAGTAGAATTCGTCGACGTTGGCCGAGTTATGCTCGTCGTAAAACAGCTCGGGTTCCTGCTGCCGGCCGTTCTCGCTGGCGATCGCGCGCACCATCAGCTTGACCCGTTCGCCCAGCTCGATGACCGACTGCCCGGGCCGCTGCAACTCGGAACGCAGCACGCCGGTGAACAGCGAGTTATGCCCGGAATCGCTGGCGCCCAGCGTCTCGGCGGCCTGCTCGCCGAACGAGGCGGAATAGAGAATGAGGAAGCCCGGCGGTGGCTTGCGCAGGTTCAACAACCGGCTGCCGGAATCATCGCCCCGCTTCACCAGCTTGACCTGCTGGGCCTCGGTCGCGTCGGTCTGCACCAGCGAGCGGCAAGCGTCGAGAATGATGATCACGGTCTTCGGATTCTTCTCGGCGATGCGGCGTTGGATCTCGTTGGCGGAAACGCCTTTCGGAATCTCGTTCCTCTGATAGTCGTCGAGATATTGAGCGATCTTGAGCCGCACCACGTCGGGATTCTTGCGCTCCTGATCGGTCAACTGCGACTTGGCATAGGCGAAGGGACTCTTGAGATCGCCGAACAGCAGATAATTGGTCTGGTCGGCCTCGACGCCGAAGCCATGGCCCGAGAAGTAGAACACGACGTCGTCGCCGGCTTCGATGGTGTTGAGGAAGGAGGAGAATTCCTTCTCGAAGGAATCCTTGTTGCTCAAATCCACCGCGACCTTGATGTTCTTCTTGTCGAAGCCGACTTCCTCGAGATCTTTGGCCAGATCCTTGGCGTCGTTCGCGGCGCGTTCAAGCCGTTGGATGTAGCCGTCGGAGTAGCGCTGGATGCCGACCAGGAAGGCGCGCCGGGTTTCGGCCGCCGCCGGGGCGGGCGCGAATGCGGCCAACAGGACCAGCGCGCTCAGAAGCGCGGCGGCCGCTCGCCCGAAGCGACGCCGGCGCGGCTTCAGCTCCGGATTTGCCGCCCCATGACATCGCCGCGTCAGGCGGGTTGCCGAATTCATCATTGTGGCCCTCTCGGCTTGGTTCGCATTCGACTCAGTTCCGCAACGTGCGCGCTATTCGGAATCCGATCTCGGCCCGTCTCTCGTCGGCGACTTCCCAGCCGCGCTTGGCCGACCGCAAATCCTTGGGCTCGTCCGCCCACGAGCCGCCGCGCACCACATGCGTCGTGCAGTCGCCGGTCGTTCGCGGCGCGCCGTCGCGGGGCATTCCGGCAAGCGTTTCGTTCCAGCAGTCTTCGACCCATTCGCGCACATTGCCGTGCACCTGGAGGAGGCCGAACGGATTAGCCTCGGAGGCGTCGGTCGCAACGGTGCGCCGCGGCGGCTGCGCCTTGGCGCTGCCGTTGTAGCTGTAACGCCAGTCGTAATTGGCGCGCTCCGGCGCGATCTCGGCGCCGAACCAGAATGGCGTCGATGGACATGCCGGCGCGGCGCAGCCGCGGGTGACGTATTCGCGCTCCGCTTCGCTCAGGAGCCGATAGGGCGCGCCGGTCTTCTTGGAGAGCCACGCGACATAGGCCTGCGCGTCATTCCACGACACGTTGATCACCGGGCGCTTGCCGCCGCCCCAGCCGTAGTCGCCGGGCCGATAGGCATTGCAGCCGCCTTCCGCGACGCAGGCGTTCCACTCGGCAAACGTCACCGCCGTACGGCCGACCGCAAAGGCGCGGCCGAACGCGATCTGCTGCTGCGGACCTTCGTCGGCTTCGCGTCCCGCCTCGCTCGCCGGCGAGCCCATCTGGAATGTTCCCGCCGGAACAGTGATCATTTCCGGGCAGGTGTCGCATTCCTTGAAGCGCTCCTGCGGCTTGAGGGCGCGTTCGCGTTCCGCCGCGAGGAGGCCGACGGGTGTCGGTGCTGATGCTGCAGGGGCCGTCTTCGCCTGCTGCTGCAGCTCCAAGGCGGCGCTGTGCGCCGCGGCTTCGAATTTGCGGGCGATCTCAGCCGCCGGATCCGTTTTCGCCGCCGGAGGCGGAGTCGCTGCCGGAGCCTCCGGCGGCGCCGCGGTCGCGACCACGGTCGTGCCTGCGCCCGCCGCTGGGACAAAATTGGAGGGGCCCTCGATCGAGGACCCGGAAAACCACGGCCGCTGCGGCCGTTGGTTCTGCTTGGTCGCCTCTTTCACCTGGCGGCCGACTTCGCTGAGCACGTCGAGGATGCCGAGCCCCGGCGTTTTGATGACTTCGGACAGCGCTTTGGTGAACGGGCTGTCTGCTCCGGTGCCGTCGTCGGCGGTCTGCCCGGGCTGGGTGGCGAACGCAATCACGGTGCCGTCGAGCGTCGGCATCTGCGCGAGGCCGCCCTTGGCGACGCTGATGTCGCGCATGCGCATGTCCTCGCTGTCGCGGCCGCGGCCGACCGCCATTGAGCGCCCGCCGGCGGCGAACGGATTATTGCGGCAGGCATCGAGAATGACGACGTTAAGCCGGGTGTGCGCCCCCGCCATCTGGCGCAACACCAGATTGACGTCGACCATGAAATCGACGTCGGCTTCTTTGGTCAGGTCGGCGTCGGTCGGCACCAGATAATTGGTGTTGTCGATTTCGATGCCGTGGCCGGCGTAGTAGAAAAATCCGGTATCGGCGCCCTGCATTTGATCGCCGAACTGCTTGACGATGTGGCGGAACTTGTCCTCGTCGAGATTGAGCTGGGCGTCGCCGCCAACGAGCGCGAAGCCGAGCGAGCGTAGCGTCTGCGCCATCAGGCGCGCATCGTTTTCCGGGTTGGCGAGCGGCCGGGCGTTGCCGTAGCGCGCATTGCCGACGACCAGCGCGATGCGCTTGGCGGCGGGCGCGGCCAGCGTCGGCGAGCAGATCAGGCCCGCGATCAGAACGGAAAATGCCTGAAGATACAGGCGGCTCATGCCTGCACCACCCTCATCTCGCCGTCCGCCGCCCCCCAACGACAGTTGGTTTCATGCCTGGTCTCCAGGATCGAATCCTTACCATAAGGCACGGGCGCCTCAATATAACTTTGCGCAATGTTGCCTGAGGTGCCTGTGGGCCTGGATCAACCCTGTTAACGCATCGCCGCGGCGATATTGCCGCCGTCGACGGTGGTCACATCGGCGGTGGTCTTGAGCGCCAGGGCCTGATGCAGGAAAGCCTGGGCGACGTCGTCGGCCGTCACCTCGCGGCCGAGGAGATTGCCGCTCATATAGTCTTTGTCGCTCAGCCCGCGCGCCTTGGCGCGGGATTTGATCATCGCCTCAGTGAGGAGGCCCGAGCGGATCCGGTCGGCGTTAACCGCATTGGCGCGGATGCCGTCGGCGCCATAGTCGAGGGCATATTGCCGCATCAGCGCGAGCAACGCCGCTTTGGGCACGCCGTAGGGGCCGAAATTCGGCCCGGGATTGACCGCCTGCTTGGAGACGTTGAACAGAAGGCACCCGCCGGTTCCCTGCGCCTGCATGATCTTGATCGCGGCCTGCGCCACGCGCTGGTGGCCGTAGAAGTTCAGCTCGAAGCTCTGGCGCAGAACCGCCTCATCGACCTCGCCGATCCGCCCCTGCCACGCCGCCCCGGCGTTCGAGACCACGATATCGACGCCGCCGAAGCAGGCGGCGATGTTGTCGAAGGCAGCCTGCACGGAGGCCGCATCGGTCACGTCGCATTGCAGCGCCAGCGCTGTTGCGCTGATAGCTTTTGCCTTCTCGCCGGCGGCGGCAAGGTCGACGTCGAGGAGGGCGACCTCTGCGCCGGCGGCCGCGAACGTCTTCGCGGTTGCCGCGCCGATTGCGCCGGCGCCACCGGTGACGGCGACGATCTGGCCCGCAAGCGGCGGCGCTTGCTTGCGTCCGAGCTTGGCCCGCTCGAGCGGCCAATACTCACAATCGAACATCTCGGCTTCGGAGATCGATTCGAAGCGGCCGATGCGTTCGGCGCCGCCGACGACGGCGGTCCATTCCTCGGCAATGTCGGCGGCGATCACGGCGTCGTGCTTGGTGCGACCGAGCCCGAACAACCCTAGCCCGGGCACCAGCGCGACGCGGGGCAGGGGATCGAGCTCGCGTTTGACCCCGCCGACGCGCCGATTGTGCCGGTCGAAATACTCATGATAGTGCGACGCGAACTTGCCGACCGCGTCGCGGGCCGCATTTGCGAAATCATCGAGCTTGCCGGCCTCGGGATGCGGCAATACCAGCTGCCAATTCTTGGTGCGGATGGTGTGGTCGGGCGTCGCCACACCGGCGCGGCTCAGGCGATCGAGATCGACGCTGTCAAGGAAATCGCGCATGGCGTCGCCGCCGCGAAATTCAAGCACGAGCCGGCGCCAAGCGCCCTCGGTCTTCCCGTCCTTCTCGCTGCAGGCGCCGCGCACGATCGGCGCGACCGCTTCGAGCGGCGCGGTGTCGCGCCGGTGCCTCGCGAATGCGACCGATTTGATGTTGCGCTCGATAAAATCTTCGGCGAGCGTGACCATCCCGATCATGCGCTCATAGGCCTCGCGCGCGTCCTCGCCGAAGGTGACGATGCCGTGCTTGCTTAGGATGAGGCCGTCGCTCGGTTTGGCGCGCTCGTAGATTTCGATGGCCTTCTTGGCGAGGCCAAAACCCGGCATCAGATAAGGCACGAACGCCAGCCGGCCGCGGAACGCGTCGGCGCATTTCTGCTCGCCGTCGGGCTGATCGATCACGCTGAGCACCGCCCGCGCATGGGTGTGATCGATGAATTTGTGCGGCAGGAAGGCGTGCAGCATGATCTCGACCGAGGGATTGGGTGCCGCCGGATCGATGAGGTTAGCGCGTTCGATCGCGATTAAATCAGTGTCCGCGATGGCGTCGAGAGCGCGCAGCTTGCGGATCGGAGCGAGCCGAACGGCAGGCAAACCTTCGGCCTCAATCGCCGCCATCTCGGCGCCGGAGGCCTTGATGCGCAATATTTCGACCTCCTTGCCGAAGCGGTCGCGGATGCGGGTCTTCAGCGAGGTGTTGCCGCCGCCATGCAGCACGAGCTTGGGATCGCCGCCGAGGAGCCGTGTCGTGTAGATGCGCAGAGCGAGCTCGCGGTCGACGCCGGATTTGGCGCCGTGCGCGACCAGCGCTTGCGCATCACGCTCGACCCAGCCGCTCTTCATGGCGCGTTCCTAAAGCGCGATCGCTTACTATTAAAGCGATCGTCGCTTTAACTCTTTAGCGGAGCATGACCTTTCGGAAAACCGGCTCCCACTTTTCCGGATCATGCTCTGGCGCAGCGAGCGGGGACCGGGGATGGGGACGTCCGGTCAACCGCCGGCCATGCGGCGCGACCACCAGCCGCTGCGGCGCGGACGATCGTTCGCCTCGCCATCGCCGCCCTCGGTGATCACCGGCTGCTCGGGCGCCTTCGGCTCCACCGGCGAGCCGGTTTCGCCGCCGGCCGCGCCCGGAGCCGGTTCGCGCACCGTCGAGCGCCGCCGCGGCGCCTCCTGTGCGGCCGGCGGCGGCGGTTCCGTCGCGTTGGGCTGCGGCGCTTCGGCGCGCGCCGCCCGGGGCGGTACGCCGTCAAGATCGGCGGTCGCTTCGGTCAGGTCCGCCTCGAACGTCGGCGGCGCGTTGAGCTCCTGGGCGCCCTCAAACTCATGCTGCGGTTCACCGTGAGCGTCGTGGCCGGCCGCAGCCGTTTCGCCACCGCGCTCGCGCTCACCGTGCTCGCGCTCACCGCGATTGCGTCGGCCGCCGCGGCGACCGCGTCGCCGTCGCCGCCGCTCGCCGTCGCGGTGTGGCAATCCCGCTCGGTCGTCGGCGCTCTCCTCTGCGGTCGCCTGATCTGCGTCGGCGGCGGTATCTCCTTCCGCCGTAACGTCCTCGCCTACATCGTCGGAAGGCTCGTCTCCGCCTTCAGTAGTCGGCTCGTGATGCGGAGCTACCTCATGCGCGGCGGCTTCGCCGCCATTGCGCCCGCGCCGGCGGCGGCGGCGACGGCGACGTGGCCCGCCTTCGCCCGATTCAGCGGTGGCGTCGGCCGCTTCGGCTTCGGCGTCTTCGCCTTCGGCGGCGGCCGCCGGTTCGAGCTCATCTTCCTCCTCGAGCGGCGCGGCGGTCACCGCCGCGGCGTTGCGCTCCGCGAGCGCTCTCGCCGCCTCGACCGTGTGCACCTGCTCGCCGCGATCGATGACGAAGGCCTGCGGCGCCGTCACCGTCTCATCGGCGCTCACCGTGATGGTGATGGCGAAGCGCTCCTCGAGCGCGCGCAGGTGCGCCCGCTTCTGATTGAGGACGTAGAGGGCAACGTCCGGCCGGGTGCGGGCGATGAGATTATGGGTGCCGCCCTTCATCAACTGATCCTCGAGCGCCCGCAGCACCTGCAAGGCGAGCGACGACACCGAGCGGACATGGCCGCTGCCGCCGCAATACGGGCACTTCTCGGTCGAACTTTCGAGCACGCTGGTGCGGATGCGCTGGCGCGACATCTCCAAGAGGCCGAAGTGCGAGATGCGGCCGACCTGGATGCGGGCGCGGTCCTGTTTGAGGCACTCTTTCAACCGCCGCTCGACCGAGCGGTTGTTGCGCTTCTCGTCCATGTCGATGAAATCGATGACGATCAGCCCGGCGAGGTCGCGCAGCCGTAGCTGCCGGGCGATCTCGTCCGCCGCCTCGAGATTGGTCTTGAGCGCGGTGTCCTCGATGTGGTGCTCGCGCGTGGCGCGGCCGGAATTGACGTCGATCGCGACCAGGGCCTCGGCCTGGTTGAGCACGATATAGCCGCCGGAGCGTAGCTGCACGACCGGGGAGAACATGGCGTCGAGCTGGTTCTCGACGCCGTAGCGCGACAGGAGCGGCTGCGTGTCGGTATAAAGTTTGACGTTGCGCGCATGGCTCGGCATCAGCATGCGCATGAAGTCCTTGGCCTCCTGGTAGCCCTCAGCTCCGGCGACCGTCACCTCGTCGATGTCCTTGGTGTAGAGGTCGCGGATCGAGCGCTTGACCAGCGAGCCTTCTTCGTAGACGAGCTTCGGCGCGGTCGATTTCAGCGTCAGGTCGCGCACCGTCTCCCACAGCCGCAGCAGGTATTCGAAGTCGCGCTTGATCTCGGTCTTGGTGCGGCTGGCGCCGGCGGTGCGTAGAATGACGCCCATGCCTTCCGGGACTTCGAGTTCCTGCGCGATCTCCTTGAGCCGCGAGCGATCATCCGGGCTGGTGATCTTGCGGCTGATGCCGCCGCCGCGTGCGGTATTGGGCATCAGCACCGAATAGCGGCCGGCGAGCGACAAATATGTCGTCAGCGCCGCACCCTTGGTGCCGCGCTCTTCCTTGACCACCTGCACCAGCATCACCTGCCGGCGCTTGATCACTTCCTGGATCTTGTATTGGCGGCGGTAGCGCGGCGCGCGGTCAGGGACTTCCTCGAGCGCATCGGCGCCGCCGACCGATTCGACGACCTCTTCCGCGGCTTCATCATCGTCGCCGTTCTCGGCGCCTTCGCCGATCGTCGTGACCGTGTCGGCGCCATTGTGGTCGTCATCGCCGGCTTCGGGCGCGATCGCGCCAGACTCGACGGTGACCGGCGCCGCATCCTGCGCATCCGCCTCGGAGGCCGCGGCCGAGGGCTCGGGCTCGCTCGACTCGGCTTCGCCTGCCGCCGGTTCCGCCGCTTGCGGCTCTGCCTCCGCGACGGATTCCGGTTCGGGCGCCGGCGCGGCCGAAGCCTGCGAGCCATCGGCGAGCATGTCGCTTGCCGGTTCGACCTCCGGCGGCGCGGCTTCCGACGCAATGTCGGCCGGCTGCCCGACCGCGTCGGTTTCGCCGCCTGGCGCTTCCGCAGCCTCGCTGCGCACGACCTCTTCGGCGCGGCGGGCGGGCGCCGGCCGGCCGCGGCCGCGATGCCGGCGCGAACGCCGGTCATCCTCGTCATCGGCGGCGCGCTGCGCGCGCCCTTCCTCGTCGATCAGCGCCTGCCGGTCGGCGATCGGGATCTGGTAATAGTCGGGATGGATTTCACTGAAGGCGAGGAAACCGTGGCGGTTGCCGCCGTAGTCGACGAAGGCGGCCTGCAGCGACGGCTCGACGCGCGTCACCTTCGCCAGATAGATGTTGCCTCTTAGTTGCTTGCGCTGCGCGGATTCAAAGTCGAATTCCTCGACGCGATTGCCGCGCAGGACGACCACCCGGGTTTCCTCCGGATGGGTCGCGTCGATGAGCATCTTGTTGGCCATTGGTCAATCTCGTGCGGGCGCGCACGCCACTCGCTTCGCGCCGCTATGGCGGTGAAGGACGGCGGGCCCGATTGTCGGTGGATAAAACGGGTCGGAAACTCCGGGCGCGTCCGAGCGAACTTGCTCGGCGATCGGGCGAGTGCAGCGTCGCCGCCAAATCGATCCGATCGAACTTCGCCTTGCGCCTCGAACATGAACTCCAAACCGTGGTGGACGGCAGCGCCTGGCGCCGCCGCGATTCGCTTAATTGCTCACGGGTATCGGCAAAGCGGTCCCGACAGCCTATCGCTGTCGGCACGCGCCTCGCACGGTAAGCGCCGGCTGCCCTAATCCTTAAGGGTATCGGCGTCTCGTCGTTTCGCTTCGTCGGCCCGTTGTTGGCGCCGGAGCGGAGCGGAACCGTCCGCAGCAACCCCGCGTTTCGGTTGGGGCCATCGCGGCGGACGTGCCGGATGCCCTGACGGGACACAGCCGGAACCGTTGACCGTCAGCCCGTTCTTCTTAAAGCCGGCGGCTGGGAATTGGCAAGGAGCCTGTGGGATTTGCCGCAACGTGACGTTTTTGCGGCGACCGTGAAACGCCTTGCCGGTCTCCTCAGATATAGGTGCTTAAGTTTCGATTAACCACGCCTGCCTAATGGAGTAAGACGGGCGCGCGGAGGGTTGCGAACCGATGGCGGTCCGGGCGGCGAGCTGGGCGTTCCTCGGGATGATCTTCGTTGCGGCCGCCTCCGCGGGTGACGGCCCGCCGGTCCCGCCCGTGGGCGATTCGGTCCCAGTCGCCACGGCGGCGCGGCTTGGCGGCGACGAGTCGCAGACGCGCTTCGTCCTCGATCTGAGCCGCAAGATCGATCTGCACGCCTTTACCCTTGCCGATCCCTATCGCGTCGTCCTCGATATCCCGCAGGTGACTTTTGCGCTGCCGCCGAAGACCGGCGAGAGCGGGCGCGGCCTCGTCAAGGCGTTCCGCTTCGGGCTGGTGATGCCCGGCGGCTCGCGCATGGTCTTCGACCTCGCCAAGCCGGTGCGCATCGACAAGGCCTTTGCCATCGACGCCTCGGTCGATGCGCCGGCGCGGCTCGTCCTCGAACTCGTGGCCACGGATCGCGAGAGTTTTCTGCGCAAGATCGCGCTCGACAGCCGGCTCGCCCGTCCCGACGTGCCGAGCGCCGGTCGGCCGCCAACGAGCGAAGGCGATCCGCGGCCGCTCGTCGCGCTCGATCCAGGCCACGGCGGCATCGACAACGGCACCAAGGGCCCGAACGGGGAATTGGAGAAAGACATCGTCCTCGATTTCGCGCAGCGGCTGCGCGAGCGGATCGAAAAGTTCGGCAAATACCGGGTGATCATGACGCGCAGCGACGACACCTTTGTGCCGCTCGCCGACCGCGTGCACATTGCGCGCTCCGCCGGCGCCGCGCTGTTCGTCTCGATTCACGCCGACGCTCTGCCGCACGGTGAGGGCGACGCACAGGGCGCCAGCATCTACACGCTGTCGGAGACTGCGTCCGATTCCGAGGCGGCGCGGCTCGCCGAAAAGGAGAACCGGGCCGACGTCATCGCCGGCGTCGATCTCAAGACTGAGCCTGACGACGTCGCCGGCATCCTGATCGATCTCGCCGAGCGCGAAACCAAGAGCTTTTCGCTGCAATTCGCCCACAAACTTCTTGGCGAAATGAAAGCCGCGACCCGATTGCACAAGACGCCGCTGAAATCGGCCGGGTTCCGGGTGTTGCGCGCGCCCGATGTGCCCTCGGTGCTGATCGAGCTCGGCTACGTCTCCAATCACCAGGATCTCCAATCGCTCCTGTCCGATCACTGGCGCGACCGCACCGCGGACTCGATCGCGCAGGCGGTCGACGTCTATTTGGCAACCCACATTGCCGGCGCCCGTGCCGGCACGAATTAGCGGCGCCCGGCCGATGCCTGCGCCGAGCGCAATAGCCTCAGTTTGAACAAAAAACCGAGCCACGGAAAACGATGGGCAACAAAATCTGTGGCGGTTTCGGGCGAAGGCTGCCACATTTAGCCGCCGCTGCCTCACCGCGTGAGGCTTGGTGGGGCGGCGTCGGTCGGGGCGAGGCGGGGCCTCCGCAATGAAACTTTTCCTGCGTTTCCTGGGCTTTTTGTTCGCCGCCGGAACCATTTTGTTCGTCGTCGGCGTGTGTGCCGCGGCGGGCCTTTTGTGGCATTTTTCCAAGGACTTGCCGGATTACTCTCAGCTCAAGGACTATGAGCCTCCGGTGATGACGCGGGTGCACGCCGCGGACGGCTCGCTGCTTGCCGAATACGCCAATGAGCGCCGGCTCTATTTGCCGATCCAGGCGGTGCCGAAGCTCGTCATCAACGCCTTCCTCGCCGCCGAAGACAAGAACTTCTACGAGCATGGCGGGCTCGACTTTTACGGCATCGCCCGCGCGGTCATGCTCTACATCCAGAACTACGGCAGCAGCCGCCGGCCGCAGGGCGCCTCGACCATCACGCAGCAGGTGGCAAAGAACTTCCTCCTGTCGAGCGAGTTGTCGATGACCCGCAAGGTCAAGGAGGCGTTGCTCGCCTTGCGCATCGAGCGCACCTACTCGAAAGACAAGATTCTCGAGCTCTATCTCAACCAGATCTATCTCGGTCTGGGCGCCTATGGCGTCGCCGCCGCATCGCTCCTCTACTTCGACAAATCGGTCCACGAGCTTTCGGTCGCCGAGGCCGCCTATCTCGCCGCGCTCCCCAAGGGACCGAACAATTACAATCCGTTCCGCCGCCGCGACGAGGCGATTGCGCGCCGCAACTACGTGATCGACCGCATGGTCGAGGACGGCTACGTCGCCGCCGACGCCGGCGAAAAGGCGAAGAAGGAACCGCTCAACGTCACCGTGCGGCCGACCGGCGCCCGCATCTTCGAGGCCGAATATTTTGCCGAAGAGGTGAGGCGGTACGTCTATGAGAATTACGGCGAGAAGAAACTCTACGAGGGCGGGCTGTCGGTGCGCACCACGCTCGACACCAAGCTGCAGGTGCTGGCGCGCAAGACCATGATCAACGGCCTCGTCAATTTCGACGAGCAGCAAGGCTGGCGCGGCCCGGTCACCACGATCGGGATGAGCGGCGATTGGGGCGTCAAGCTCGCCGACGTGAAATCGCTGTCCGATATCGATCCGTGGCGGATGGCGGTCGTGCTCGACGTGACCGACCAATCGGCGCGGATCGGTTTGCAGCCGGCGCGTGACCCGGCCGGCAACGTGGTCAAGGATCGCGAAACCGGCATCGTACCGCTCGACGGCGTGAAATGGGCGAAGCCGACGAACGGGCCGGCAAAGCCGATCCAGCGCGTCGGCCAGGTGCTCAATGTCGGCGAGGTGATCTATGTCGAGCCGACAAAGGATGAAGGTCAGTTCCGGCTGCGCCAAGTGCCGGAGATTTCCGGCGCCATGGTGGTGATGGACCCGCACACCGGCCGCGTGCTGGCGATGGTCGGCGGCTTTTCCTACGACCAGAGCCAATTCAACCGCGCCACCCAGGCGCTGCGCCAGCCCGGCTCCTCGTTCAAGCCGATCGTCTACGCGACCGCAATCGACAACGGCTACACGCCTTCGACCATCGTGCTCGACGCGCCGATCGAAGTGGACATGGGGCAGGGCGGCGGCATCTGGCGGCCGGAGAATTACGGCGGCAAGTTCTACGGTCCCTCGACCTTGCGCTTCGGCCTCGAGCAGTCGCGCAACGTGATGACGGTGCGGCTCGCGCAGGACATCGGCATGCCGCTGATTGCCGAGTACGCCAAGCGGTTCGGCGTCTATGACGACCTGCCGCCCTACCTGTCCTACGCGCTGGGCGCCGGCGAGACCACGGTGCTGCGCATGGTCACCGCCTACGCCATGCTCGACAATGGCGGGCGGCGGGTGAAGCCGACCTTGATCGACCGCATCCAGGACCGCTATGGCCGCACCATCTACAAGCACGACGAGCGCCAATGCATGGGCTGCGACGCCGACAAATGGCGCGACCAGCCCGAGCCGACCTTGGTCGATCACCGCGAGCTGGTGATCGATCCAATGACCGCCTACCAGATCACTTCGATGATGGAGGGCGTCGTCCAGCGCGGCACCGCGACCGTCGTCCGCGACGTCGGCAAGCCGATCGCCGGCAAGACCGGCACCACCAACGACGAGAAGGACGTCTGGTTCATCGGCTTCTCGCCGGACATCGTCTGTGGCGTCTATATGGGCTACGACAAGCCGCGCCACATTGCCCGCGGCGCGACCGGCGGCCATGTCGCCGCGCCGATCGTGCGCGACTTTCTGAAAGTCGCGCTCGCCGACAAGCCGCCGATACCCTTCCGCGTGCCCCCGGGCATCAAGCTCATCCGCGTCGACGCCCATAGCGGCATGCGCGCCGGCCCGGGCGATGCCCGTGCGATCCTCGAAGCCTTCAAGCCCGGCACCGCACCGCCCGACAGCTATTCCGTCATCGGCGCCGAGACGGCGAGCGGCGGCGCCCTGCCGGTCTCGCCCGATGCCGACCGCGCCGTCCGCAGCGGCACCGGCGGGCTATATTGAGGTCAGGAGTTCGGTAGTCAGTCGTCAGCAGTCAGAAGAAGATTGCGGTGTTCGCTGCCTGACCTTATCTGATTGCCGATTACTGTCATCTGATCCCTGAGCAATGCGCGTCGAAATCGAAACCATTATCGCCGAGATCAAGCAGTCGGTCGGACTGCTAAGGAGGCATCTTTGACGTCGACAAAGCGCGCGCGCGGCTTGCCGAGCTCAACCGGCAGGCCGAAGACCCCAATCTGTGGAACGATCCGCAGCGCGCCAGCCGCCTGATGCAGGAGCGGACCGCGCTCGACGATCAGCTCGCCGCAATCGCCCGCATCGAGCAGGAACTCGACGATCAGGTGACGCTGATCGAGCTGGGCGAGGCCGAGAACGATCAGAAAGTCGTTGCCGAAGCCGAAGCCGCGCTGCGCAAGCTCAGGGCCGAGGTGGCGCGCCGCGAGCTCGAGGCGCTCCTTTCCGGCGAGGCCGACGCCAATGACTGCTATGTCGAGGTCCATGCCGGCGCCGGTGGCACCGAGAGCCAGGACTGGGCCAATATGCTGCTGCGCATGTATGTGCGCTGGGCCGAGCAGCACGGCTTCAAGGTCGACTACATCGAGGAGACCGCCGGCGAAGAGGCCGGCATCAAGTCGGCGACCGTCGAGGTCAAAGGCCGCAACGCCTATGGCTGGCTCAAAACCGAGAACGGCGTGCATCGCCTCGTACGCATCTCGCCGTTCGACGCCAATGCGCGCCGGCACACCTCGTTCGCCAGCGTGACCGTCTATCCGGTGGTCGACGACCGCATCAACATCGACGTCAAGGAAGCCGACGTGCGCGTCGATACCATGCGCGCCGGCGGCGCCGGCGGCCAGCACGTCAACAAGACCGAGTCGGCGATCCGCCTCACCCATATCCCGACCAACATCGTGGTGGTGTGTCAAAACGACCGCTCGCAACACCGCAATCGCGCCCAAGCCTGGCAGATGCTGCGCGCGCGACTCTATGAGCTGGAATTAAAGAAGCGCGAGGAGAAAGCCGCCGCCGACCAGGCCGCCAAGACCGACATCGGATGGGGCCACCAGATCCGCTCCTACGTGCTGCAGCCCTATCAGATGGTGAAGGATCTGCGCACCGGCGTCTCGACCTCGAATACCGGCGCGGTGCTCGACGGCGACATCGACGGCTTCATGGAGGCGGCGCTGGCGCAGAAGGCTTTCGGCACGGCGCCGGCGGAAGTCGAGGATGTCGAGTAGGCGGTCGCGCGCCGTAGGGTGGGCTGAGCGGAGCGAAGCCGACGCGGACGACAATCCCTGGCATTAAAAACGTGGGCACGGCGCTGCGCGCCTTTGCCCACCCTGCGCTTGCTTGCACCGTCACTCCGCGTATCGGTAGGCGCCGCCTTTTTCGAGCGCGCGCCGATAGGCCGGGCGGGCGTGGATGCGGTGCAGGAAGCCGAACAGGTTGGGACGGCTCGCGTCAAGCCCGGCACGGGCCGTCGCTACCTCGAGCGGAAAGCTCAACATGATATCGGCGGCGGAAAAGCGCTCACCCAGGAACCAGGACGCGTTGCCCAATTCAGCTTCGAGGAAATCGAGGTGGAGCTTGAGCTGCGACGCCAGGATCGGCCTTACCGGCAACGCTAAGAATCCGAGCCGGTCGACATAAATCTTGACCAGGAGCGGCGGCATCGCCGAGCCCTCGGCGTAGTGCAGCCAATATTTGTAGCGCCAATAAAGGTCGGAATCGCGCGACGGGGCGAGGTCGGCGCCATAGCGGTCGACCAGATATTCGACGATCAAGCCGGTCTCCGCGAGCTTCCGGCCGTCGTCCTCGACCACCGGCGACTTGCCGAGCGGATGCACGGCTTTCAACGCCTCGGGCGCGAGCATTGTCAGCCGGTTGCGCTGATAGCGCACGATTTCGTAAGGCACGCCGAGCTCTTCGAGGAGCCACAGCACGCGCTGGCTGCGCGAATTGTTCAGATGACGGACGCGGATCACTGTGCCAGCTTCTCGGACAAGTATGCTTCGATCGTGGATCTTCCGCGAAAGCCGCCGGCACTCACGCGGCGGCCAACACCGCTTTTTTTACCGACTGCGGCAAGGCGATCGGGCGAAACATTGCTTTCGGGTAAAGGTAATCGTCGCCCGACTCGTCGATGATCCGCCGCAGGCCACGCTTCTCGGCGCTCGCGTCGCGTAGCTGGACGTAAAGCTTGCGTTTTTCCAGCGATGCCGGATAGCCCTCATTGCTGACGCACACGACCAGATCGTTTGCCGGGAGTTTCGTCATGCTCGTTACAACAGATGTTTGATCTTAAATCCTTGCGGCCGATTCCGGCCGCTTCATACCAGTGTAACTCGGCGACGTGAACGGAGCCATCGACCAAGCGAATGCGGGCGATCCCCTTGCGTTTGCGCCAGCGCGCACGACCGTAGATTCGGCGCAACCTCGCGACTTCGCGGATTGCGGACCCCCTGGCAAACGTCTCGACTTGCGAAATCTCGCCAAGAATCTCGAACCGCATCGATTGATTGTCGCAAGCCGCGCGGCGCCGTCAACAGAGCCCTATTCGCCGCCTTCGAGCCGAGCGCCGGCGTTGAGGAAGCGCTGCGGATCGACCGCCTCGCCGTCGATCCGGGTCTCATAGTGCAGATGCGGGCCGGTCGAGCGCCCGGTCGAGCCCATGCGGCCGACGATCTGGCCGAGGCGGATCTTGTCGCCGATGTCGACGTCGATTTGCGAGAGATGGCCGTAGCGGGTCGAGAACCCATTGCCGTGATCGATCTCGACCATCTTACCGTAGCCGCCGCTCCAGCCGGCGGCAGTGACCGTGCCGGCCGCGGTGGCGCGGACCGGATCGCCGACTTCGCCGCGGAAATCCAGGCCGGTATGCATCGCCGCGACGTGCAGAAACGGATCGACCCGCACCCCAAAGGTGGAGCTCAAATCGATGTCGCCGGTGACCGGCTTGCGCACCGGGATCGAGGTGAGCGCGCGGCTGAGTTGATTGGCCTCCGCGCGCGCGAGGCTGACGCGGGTGAGCGCGCGTTCGAATTCGCGGCCTTCGCCGGATAATTTCACCGGTACGAACGGGCCGCCGGTCGCCGCCGCTGGCGCCTCATGCTTGAGCCCGAGCGCGGCGAAGACGCCGCGCAACTGTCGGGTCTTGCCTTCGTAGCGCTCCTGCATCTGCCGCAGCGCCGCCTCCTGGCGGCCCTCGATGCGGTCGAGCGAGGATTCGAGCCGCGCGAGCCTCGCCGCGATCGCGGCTTCCTTTGCGGCCTTGCCGCCCGGCCGGCGCGCCGGCTCGAGCGAGGTGCCGCGGTCGGAACGGGGCGGCGCCGTGAGCGCGTCGTTGAGCGGTGACGGCTTTGCCGCCGCGTTCGGCTCGCTGCCGCGCCCGCGGATCGAGCCGGTCACGGTCGGATCGGCGATGCCGGTGAGCGCGGTCGCCCGCGACTCCAGCGCCGCCTGCCGGCGGATGAGCGCGTCGAGCTTCTGCTCGAACTGCTCCTGATCGAGCAATTGACGGCTGGTGGTGCGGTCGATCTGTGCCCGTAGCTCGGCGATGCGGTCTTCGTAGGCGGATTGCTGCTCGGCCTCGCGTGCGATCAGGCTTTTGAGCACGTCATCGCGGAAGGCGAAATAGGTGGCGCTCGCGAGAGACCAGCCGGCCATCGTCACCACCGTGCCGACCGCGATCCAAAACGCGACCGGCCCGAACCTGATCTGCCGTCCGGCGTGGGCGATGGTATAGCCGCTGCCGGCGGCCGCACGGTTTTGCTGCCGTTGTGGATGATCGGCGGGGCGTCCGGCATGACGCGGGATCTGCCGCGGCTGCCATTGAGACGCTGTCCACGACGCCATCGACGCTCCCCACCACGCCGGTCAGTTGAGGGCCGGCCGCTCCGGGCGAGGATTTGAGAGCCTTATGGTTAATTTTCAGGAAATTGCGGCAGGCATTTTGTTGCCTTGGGTAAACGCTTTGGCAACTCGGTCTTCGTCCGCGAAACGCCGGACATTTCGCTCGTCACAGCGCTTTGACCGCGGCGAGGACCTCTTCGGCGTGGCCGCCGACCGAGACTTTCGGCCAGACCTTGGCGATGCGCGAATTGGCGTCGATGAGGAAGGTCATCCGCGCGACGCCCATGAATTTGCGGCCGTACATCGATTTTTCCTGCCACACGCCATAGGCCTCGAGCATGCGGTGCTTCTCGTCCGAGGCGAGCGCGATCGTAAGCTTATGCTTGGCCTTGAACTTGTCCTGCGCCGGCACCGGATCGGCCGATACGCCGAGCACCTCGGCGCCGGCTTTGGCGAAGGCGCTCTTGAGCCGGGAAAAGTCGATCGCCTCCTTGGTGCAGCCCGGCGTGTCGGCGCGGGGATAGAAATAAAGGACGAGGGCGCGTCCGGCGAAGTCGCCAAGCGAAACCGTGCCGCCGCCGTCGCGGGGGAGCGCGAATGCCGGAGCCTTGGCTCCGGGGGCAAGTTCGCCGGCCATGTGCCTTCCTTTAGACGCTTTCCGGGGGGTATTCTGGCACATCGGAGCGGGTGCGCGAGTAAGGGGGTTTGGCCCGCGAAGGCCGTTAGGGGTTTGCACGCGCGGATGGGCTGGCGGCGACGTCCTTCCAAAAGGAACACGGACGAGGGGACGCCCGAGGGGGAATGACGAAACACACGCAGAACGCGGCGCTTCCGCGGGGGTCGGTCGTCGAGCTGCGGCCGTCGGCCAAGATTGTTTCGATCGACGGGGCAGAAATCCCGCAGGACGACGCGCCGGCACCGGACGATTTCCATCCCCAACTCCTCTCCCTCCATTTCTTCTACGGCCCAATCTTCGTCGTCCGTGATCGCCTCTTCGAGTTCCTCCATCAGCATCGCCTGTTTCGGCGCGTCGGCATCGGGCTCGGCGTCCTCGGCGCAATGGCAGTCCTCGGCTGTCTCGGGCTGTGGTGGCGGCTAGCCAGCGGGCCGATCCAGCTCGATGTCGTCACGCCATGGCTTGCGGCCGCCATCGAGGAGAATTTCGGCAGTCGCCATCACGTCACCGTCGGCGGCACCCAGATCGAGCACACCGAGAGCGGCGGCACCGCGGTTCGCGTCCGCGACATCGTCGTGCGCGATGCCGATGGCGCGGTGGTCGCGAGCGCGCCGAAGGCCGAGGTCCGTGTCTCCGGCATGGGGCTCCTGAGCGGCCATTTGCGCGCCGAAAGTCTCAATCTCGTCGGCGCGGAAATGGCGGTGCGCATCGAGCAGGATGGCGGCGTGACCGTCTTTGCCGGCGCTGACAAGCGTCCGATCGCGAAGGCGTCGGTGCCGTCTTCGGCCGCAGCCGCCCTGTTGCGCTCCGCGCAGGAAAAGCGCGAGCAAGCCGCGCAGGCAACGCCCGGCACCTCGCCGCGCGCCGCCGCGACCCCGGCGCCGATTCCGTCCGCCGACGGACGACACACCGAGCCCGGACGGGCGCGCGATGTTTTCGCCGCGCTCTTTTCGTGGATCGACGGCATCGGCGAGACCGGGCTCGATGGCCACGACTTGCGCGAACTCGGGCTCAAGGACGGAAATCTCACCGTCAATGACGAGCGCACCGGCAAGCATTGGACCTTCAAGGACATCACGCTCACCCTTGAGCGGCCGCAGGGCGGCGGCGTCGTCGTGACGATCGGCTCGGAAAATCCGCAGCGACCTTGGGGCCTGACCGCCGCGATTCGGCCGAGCGGCAACGGCTCCCGCAGCATCGAGCTCGAAGGCCGCCACGTTGACGCCAGCGATCTGTTGCTGGCCTCGCGTCTCGACGACGGCAATGTCGTGACCAACCTGCCGCTCAGCGCGAGCCTGCGCGGCGAGATCGGCCCGGACGGGTTGCCGCAGAGCCTGTCCGGACGGATCGTCGCCGATGCCGGGTTCGTGAGCGGCGCGCATGAGGAAGACGGCCGGCTCGCCATCGACCGCGCCGAGGTCCAGTTCAATTGGGATGCCGCGAACCGCGTCCTGTCGGTGCCGGTGCAGGTTCTCTCCGGCGGCAACCGCATCACGCTGATTGGCCGGGTCGACGCCCCAGAGGAACCGGGCGGCAATTGGCAGTTCAAGATCGGCGGCGGCACCGTGGTCCTGGCCACGGCGGGCACGTCCGGCGATCCGTTGGTCCTCAACCGGGTCGCGGTGAGCGGCCGTTACGACGCGACCAAGCGCCGGCTCGTCGTCGATGAAGGCGATTTCGGCAACACCGATGTCGGCGTCGCCTTGTCGGGCAACGTGGATTTCTCCGGCGAGCCGCGGCTTGCGGTCGGCATCGCCGGCACGCGCATGCCGGTCGACTCGCTCAAGCGCGTCTGGCCGTTCTTCGTGTTGCCCAAGGTCCGCGACTGGTTCAACGACCATCTCACCAGCGGCACCCTCGAGCGCATCGTGATCGCGGTGAACGCGCCGCTCGAATCGCTCAAGAGCAGCGGCACGCCAGTGCCCGACGACGGCCTGTCGCTCGACGCGCTGGCAACGAATTGCGTCATCAGGCCGCTCGACGGCCTGCCGGCGCTGCGCGAGGCCGACCTCAACGTTCATATTGTCGGCCGCGACGCCGTGGTCACGCTGGGCAAGGCGGCGGCCGACCTGCCGTCGATGCGCAAGCTGATAATGTCGGCTGGCTCTTTCGAGGTGCCCGACACCGCGGCGGCGGCGCCCGCCGCGCGAGTGCGCTTCAAGCTCGACGGTCCGGTGCCGGCCGCGGCCGAGCTTATGCGCATGGATCGGCTGCGCGACGTTTCCGACCTGTCGTTCGATCCCGCCACGGTGCGCGGCACGATGAGCGCGTCGGTTGCTCTCGGCATTCCGATCCGAAGCGACCCGCCGCCGGGCTCGACCACCTATTCGGTCACTGTCGACGCCACGAATTTTTCCGCCGACCGTATGATCATGGGCCAGAAGGTCGAGGCGGCGCTGCTCAAGGCGAGCGCCACGCCGCAGGGCTTCCAGCTCAAGGGCGACGTCAAGGTCGGCGAAGCGCCGGTCACTCTCGAATACCGCAAGAACCGTGGCGACGCCGAGGCGGAAATCCGCCTGCAAGGCATGCTCGACGAGGCGGCGCGCAAGAGCCTCGGGCTTGATCCGGGCAGCGCTATCAGCGGCGCGATCCCGGTGCGGCTCAATGGGCGGGTCACGACCGGGTCCGACCACGAGGGCCGTTTCGGCATCGAGGCCGATCTCACCCCGGCACAGATCGACGGGCTGCTGCCGGGCTGGGTGAAGCCCGCGGGCAAGCCGGCGCGCGCCACCTTCACGCTCATCAGCAAGCCGCAACTGACCCGGATCGACGACCTCTTGATCGAAGGCACCGGCGGCGGCGTCAAAGGCACGGTCGAGTTCGACGGCTCGGGCGAACTTCTCTCCGCGAACTTCCCGGCCTACGGTTTCTCCGACGGCGACCGGACCTCGCTCAAGGTCGAGCGTGCTCCGGACGGGGCGCTGCGGGTGACCATGCGCGGCGACGTCTATGACGGCCGCGGCTTCGTCAAGGCTGCGGCCGGCGGCGGCACGGCGGCGCAGCACTCCAACCGGCCGGCGGTCGACGTCGACATCGACATGAAGATGGGCGCCGTGGTCGGCTTCAACGGCGAGGCGCTGCGCGGTCTCAGCCTACGCATGTCGCGGCGCGCCGGCGAGATTCGCAGCTTCGGCCTCAGCGCCAAGATCGGGCGCGATGCGACGCTGACCGGCGATCTGCGCGGTGGCAGCGGCGGCCGCCAGCTCGTCTATGCCGAAAGCGGCGATGCCGGCGCCTTCTTCCGCTTCACCGATGTCTATGCGCGCATGACCGGCGGCCAGGTGTCGGTGGCGATGGATCCGCCCTCGGCCGCCAATCCCGTGCAGCAGGGCGTACTCAACGCCCACAATTTTGCCGTCCATGACGAGGCGCAACTCGAACAGGCGGTCGCCGGCCGGCCGCAGAACCGCCGCAACGCCATTGAGTTTTCCGGCATGCGCGTCGAGTTCACCCGCGCGCCGGGGAGCGTGGCGCTACGCGACGGCGTGGTGCGCGGCCCGCTCCTTGGCGGCACCATCGACGGGCTGATCGACTACGCCGGCGATGAGGTGCATCTGCGCGGCACGCTGGTTCCGCTCTACGGGCCGAATAATCTCCTTGGCCAGCTGCCGCTGGTCGGGCTGTTCCTCGGCGGCGAGAAGGAGGGGCTCCTCGGCATCACCTATGAGGTGGTCGGCCGCCCGGGCAATCCCGTCCTCCACATCAATCCGATCTCGGCGCTGGCGCCCGGATTGCTGCGCAAAGTGTTCGAATTTCCGGTCGGCAATGGCGGCGACGACAGCCCGCCAGACACGTCCGGATCGGTGCGGTCGCCGCCGTCGTCATCCTACGGGACGCGCTGACGCGGGCGGCAGCGCGGCAGCCCAGCGCGCTCATACCGGCTTGAGCAGTACGTGGCGCTTGCGGCCGAGCGAGAGCTTGATCACGCCCTGCTTAAGATCGTCTGGAGTAAGGAGGTGTATTTCATCGTATTCTGTTTTATCGTTTATCTTAACGCCGCCGCCGCGAATAAGGCGCCGCGCTTCGCCGTTTGAAGAAGCAAGTCCAGCTTTGACCACGGCATCAAGCAGCCGAATGTGCCGGTGGAGGTCGGTAATTTCAACGGTCGGCAGCGTTGCTGAGAGTTCGCCCGCCTCGAAGGTTTTTCTCGCGGTTTCGGCGGCCTGCTCGGCCGCGGCGCGGCCGTGCACGAGCTTTGTCGCTTCGGTAGCGAGCACCTTCTTCGCCTCATTGATTTCGGCGTCCCTGAGCGCGGCGAGGCGTTCGATCTCGTCGAGCGGCAACACCGTGAACAGCTTCAGGAAGCGGCCGACATCGGCGTCCTCGGTGTTGCGCCAGTACTGCCAATATTCGTACGGGCTCACCTGATCGGGGTTGAGCCAAACCGCGCCGGCCGCGGTCTTGCCCATCTTGGCGCCCGAAGAGGTGGTGATCAGCGGCGACGTGAGCGCGAAGAGCCGCGCGTTGTGCAGCCGGCGGCCGAGATCGATGCCATTGACGATGTTGCCCCATTGGTCGGAGCCGCCCATCTGCAGCACGCAGCCATAGCGCCGATAGAGCTCGACGAAATCATAGGCCTGCAGAATCATGTAGTTGAATTCGAGGAACGACAATTCCTGTTGGCGGTCGAGACGCAGCTTGACCGAATCGAATGACAGCATCCGGTTGACCGAGAAGTGACGGCCGACGTCGCGCAGGAAGTCCACGTAATTGAGTGTATTAAGCCAGTCCGCGTTGTTAGCCATGATTCCGTTGCCGCTCTTCTCCCGCAGTCCGAGCAGCTCTTGCAATCGGGCGAGAAAGCCCCACCACCCCTTGGGATTTTCGAATTCCAAGAATTGATCGAAGATGGTGCGGATACCTTTTAGGTTCTTTTTGATCTGACCGTCGGTCAGGAGTTGTCGGCTCTCGTCCTTGCCGGACGGATCGCCGACGCGCGTGGTGCCGCCGCCCATCAGCGCGATCGGCCGATGCCCGGTCTGCTGCAGCCAGTACAGCATCATGATCGGCAAGAGCGAGCCGACATGCAGCGACGGCGCGGTGCAGTCGAAACCGATATAGGCGGTGACCGCGGACGAGCGCGCGAGCGCGTCCAGCGCCTCGGGCTCCGAGACCTGGTGGATGAAGCCACGGCTGGCGAGAACGTAGAGGAAGTCCGATTTGTACGCGCTCATCGGTGTCCGCTAGTTGCCGCGGGGCGGCGGCGGCGGGTGGTGTAACAGGTCCGCCGGGCGATGACGACACGGAAAATCGTTCTCGCAACGCGCTGTTGCGTCCGAGTTTTGCGACCACCAAGCCACGAACAAGAATCTTTAGGACTCGCCCCCGGCAAACTAAAGAGGGAGGCGGAGCGTCAAAAGACGCAACCGTCCTGCAATGTCCGCGCCACACCGACAGGCGTCACCGTCCGCCGATGCTACGGGCGCGGCGCGCGCCACAGACAAGTCGACGCAATCTGCATCACTCATCTGCTATCGGGGCGCGCTCGCCTTCCGACGCTCCGCCGCGGCACTCGCTAGCGCAGTCGCAACCACATCTGGCTCAGCCCCAGACCCGGGTTTCCCGCGACAGGCCAAGGCGTGGTGTTTTGCCCGCCTCCAACCATCTTGCCGCGGTTAAACGCGCTCCGCGTGGACCGGTCCTTTTGCCGGTCGACCGGTGCCCCAGGGCCGCCCGGGGGCGGGGTTACGAAGCCCGCGCGCGGGGACCGCATCTTGCTCCATCAACGGCCGTCACCGGTGACGCCCTCGAACGCGAGCAAGATCGAATGATTCGTAACACGAATGGTGTCAAGGCTGTCTCTGATTATGAGACTTGGCCGCCCGCCGGGGCAACCATTTGTTAACCCTATTTCCCCAGCATCGTCCCAAGCTGGCGAGCGGGAGAATCGCTCATGAATGTCATCACCATGGCGTCCCGGAAGGGCGGTGCGGGCAAGAGCACGCTCACCGCGCATCTTGCGGCCTTCGCCCACCAGGCCGGCCGCCGCTGTGTCGTCATCGACGCCGACCCGCAGGGCTCGGTCACGCTGTGGCATTCGCTGCGGCATGACGGCCAGCCGCCGCTGCGCAGCGGCGCCCGCGGCATCGACCGGGCGCTGACCTCGGCGATGGTTGAAGGCTACGACTGGGCCTTCATCGACACCGCCGCGAACATGTGGGTGGTGGCGCAGGAGGCGATTCGCGCCGCGACCATCGTCGTCATACCGGCGCGCCCGGGATTTTTCGATCTCAACGCGGTGCGCGAGACGGTCGCGACCGCGCGCGAGCGCAACAAGCCCTATGCGGTCGTGCTCAATGCTACGCCGCCCAAGCGCGGCGAGCGGGAAGCGCCGGCGGTGGCGCAGTCGCGGGCATTCTTCGACAAGCTCGGCATCCCGGTCTGGGCCGGGCAGATCAGCCAGCGCTCGAGCTACGTGTTGACCCTCGCTGCCGGCGCGAGCGTCTGCGAGGGAATACCCGACGCCGTCGCCCCCACCGAGATCGAGCGGCTGTGGATCGCCATGGAGCGTTCGGTCGAGGCGATCAACCAGGCGCGTGTAGCGGCCGAGGTGGCGGGCCAGGCGGCCTGAGCCATTTGCAAGCGTTGGACGGCGGCGCGGGAGCGCGCGGCCGTTGAAAGAAAAATCGCATTGAGGGAGAAGAAAAAATGGCCAGAGCGATTCTCGGCCTGGAGCAGGCGGCGGAACTGGTCGGTCGCATGAACGCCGCTGCGGAGGGCAGGGGGCGATTCACCGAAATCGTGATGCCGAATGGCCAAAAGCTTTCCGATTGCACGTTCGGCTATGTCGCCGAGATCGGCGAAGCAATGCAGACCATGGGTCTGGTGATGCCGGAGCCTTTTGGCGGGGCGTGATCCCAGAGTGCACAAGACCGGCGATTTGTAGGATGGGTTGAGCGGAGCGAAACCCATCACCCATACGGGTGATATGCTCCGCCGATGGCCAATTACCGACGCAATTTCATCCCCGGCGGCACCTTCTCTTTCACTGTGAATTTGGCTGACCGCCGTTCGCGTCTCCTTACCGCGCACGTTGATTTGCTGCGCACTGCGTTTAGGGATGTGCGGCGGCGTTATCCGTTTGCGATTGCAGCGATCGTCGTTCTTCCCGACCATCTCCACACCATCTGGACGCTGCCAGACAACGATGCTGACTTTGCACTGCGCTGGCGGCTGATTAAAACAGGCTTCTCGCGCGGTATGCCCCGCACTGAACGAGTCTCCGCGAGCCGCGCCGACAAGGGTGAGCGCGGGATTTGGCAACGGCGCTATTGGGAGCGCACATTGCGCGACGAGGCCGATTTCGCACGGCACGCGGACTACATTCACTTCAATGCCGTGAAGCACGGGCATGCGCGGCGAGTGAGAGATTGGCCCTATTCGTCCTTTCACCGCATGGTGCGGTTAAACATCTATCCGCTCGACTGGGCGGGCGACGCTAAGGCCGATACGCGAGGTTTCGGAGAGAGGTGATGATGGGTTTCACTGCGCTCAACCCATCCTACAAGCTACTGCGCGCTACGCCGCGCTGGTGCGCCGGTCGCCGCCTTTGCCCAGCCGTTTGTCGAGATAGGCGCCGATCGCGCTCATCAACGGCTCGATCTTGCCGTCGAAGAAGTGGTTCGCGCCGGGAACGACCTTCTGCTCGATGACGATGCCCTTCTGGGTCTTGAGCTTCTCGACGAGCCCCGTCACGTCGCGGTGCGGCACGACCGCGTCCTTGTCGCCGTGGATAATGAGCCCTGACGACGGGCAGGGGGCGAGGAACGAAAAATCGTAGAGATTGGCCGGCGGCGCGATCGAGATGAAACCCTCGATCTCCGGCCGGCGCATCAAGAGCTGCATGCCGATCCAGGCGCCGAACGAGAAGCCGGCGATCCAGCAGCTGCGCGCCTCGGTGTTGATCGACTGTGCCCAGTCGAGCGCCGAGGCGGCATCCGAAAGCTCGCCGATGCCGTGATCGAACCCGCCCTGGCTCCGGCCCACGCCGCGGAAATTAAAGCGCAGCGCGGAAAAGCCGCGATGCACGAAGGCGTAATAGAGCTGGTAGACGATCTGGTGGTTCATCGTGCCGCCGAATTGCGGATGCGGATGCAGCACGATGCCGATCGGCGCGTTCTTTTGCCGCGCCGGGTGGTAGCGGCCCTCGATGCGGCCTCCGGGTCCGGTAAAAATGACCTCGGGCATGATTTAACCTCGATTGGAGTGTGGGCGCGGCCTTCTCGCCCGGCTGCTTGACGGCACCCGCAGGCACACGTAAGTGTTTAAAACCATTTCAGTTTTTGACGCGGTGGCGAAAAGCGGAAGGCGGCGCAGCCGGTGACTCGGGCCTTCTAGCACGAGCCAGGGTAGAAAAAGCAAGCGCCACGGCGGCAGCGGCCCTCCCGTTGTTCCGGTGACGCCACACATGCGTATGGGCGGCCGCAAGAACAAGGCGTCGGCCGAGGAAAGGCGATGATCGAGCGCATCTATTTCGACTGGAACGCCACGGCGCCGCTGCGCAGCGAAGCGCGCGCGGCGCTCGAGGAGGCGCTGGCCCTTGCCAATCCGTCCTCGGTGCACGCCGAAGGCCGCGCCGCCCGGCACGCGGTCGAGCGCGCCCGCGAGGAGGTCGCCGCGCTCGTCGGCGCCAAGCCCGCGGACGTGTTCTTCACCTCCGGCGGCACCGAAGCCAACATGCTGGCGCTGACCCCGGCGATCGAGATCTCCGGCGATAAGCGGCCGCGTGGACGGCTCTTGATGTCGGCGATCGAGCATGCCTCGGTGCGCACCGGCGGCCGGTTTCCGCGCGAAGCGGTCGCCGACATCCCCGTCGACGCCGATGGACGGGCGAGCCTTGCCGCGCTCAAAGCGGCTGTCGCAGGCGTGCCGCGGCCGCTCGTCGCTATCATGCTCGCCAATAACGAGACCGGCGTGGTGCAGCCGGTCGCCGAGGCGGCCGCGATCGTGCATGCGGCCGGCGGCCTCCTTCTCGTTGACGCCGCGCAGGCGGCGGGCCGCATGGCCTGCGATATCGGCGCGCTCGGCGCCGATATCCTGACGCTCTCGGCGCACAAGATCGGCGGTCCGAAGGGCGTCGGCGCGGTGGTACGCGCGGGCGAGGCGATCCATTTTCCCGATCCGCTCATCCGCGGCGGCGGCCAGGAGCGCGGCATGCGTGCCGGCACCGAGAATGTCGCCGGGATCGCCGCTTTCGGCGCCGCTGCCGCGGCGGCGCGACGCGAGCGTGCGGCCGAGGCCGCCCGGGTGCTGGCGCTGCGCAACGAACTCGAGGACGGGCTGCGCGCGGTCAGCCCGAAAGCGGTGATTTTCGGCGCCGCCGCCGAGCGGCTGCCGAACACGACCCTGTTTGCGGTCGAAGGCACCAAGGCCGAGACCGCGATCATTGCGCTCGACCTCGAAGGGGTGGCGGTCTCCTCCGGCTCCGCCTGCTCGTCCGGAAAGGTGCAGCCCTCGCATGTCCTTGCCGCCATGGGCGTTTCGCCGGCGCTCGTTCGCGGGGCGGTCCGTGTCAGCCTGGGCTGGACGACCACCAAAGCCGAGGTCGGGCGGTTCCTCGACGCTTGGAGAAAAGTGTCGGGTGCATTATCTAGAAGTGCTAAGGAACGGCGTGGAATGGCGGCCTAAGGCCGGCCAACCGGCTGAACGAACGGCGATTTCGCAACGCGACTTTTCATAGGGCGACCGGAACCGAACACCGACCGACCATAACCGACAAATCCAACCCGCGGTCCTTGAAACCGTGAGCGGAGGGACGAATGCCGGCAGTGCAAGAGACCGTCGATCAGGTCCGGCGGATCGACGTTGACCAATACAAGTATGGCTTCGAGACGCTGATCGAATCGGAGAAGGCCCCGAAGGGGCTCTCCGAGGACACGATCCGCTTCATCTCGGCGAAGAAGAACGAGCCCGAATGGATGCTCGCGTGGCGGCTCGACGCCTACCGGCGCTGGCAGACCATGCACGAGCCGAAATGGGCCAAGGTCGAATACGGGCCGATCAACTACCAGGAAATCTACTACTACGCCGCACCGAAGAAGGCGCCGCAGTCGCTCGACGAGATCGATCCCGAGATCCTGCGCACCTACGAGAAGCTCGGCATTCCGCTGCGCGAGCGCGAGGCGCTCCTCGGTATCCAGAAGCCCGCGGCCGAGGAAGGCGAGGGCGGGGAGAGCGGCAACGGTTACGGCCGCGTCGCCGTCGACGCGGTGTTCGACTCGGTCTCGGTCGCGACCACCTTCAAGGCCGAACTTGCCAAAGTCGGCGTGCTGTTCATGCCGATCTCGGAGGCGCTGCAAAAGCATCCCGAGCTGGTGAAGAAATATCTCGGCACCGTGGTGCCGATCAGCGATAATTTCTTCGCTACGCTCAACTCGGCGGTGTTCTCCGACGGCTCGTTCGTCTACGTGCCGCCGGGCGTGCGCTGCCCGATGGAGCTTTCGACCTATTTCCGCATCAACGAGCGCAATACCGGCCAGTTCGAGCGCACGCTGATCATCGCCGACAAGGGCTCCTATGTCAGCTACCTCGAAGGCTGCACCGCGCCGGTGCGCGACGAGAACCAGCTCCACGCCGCGGTCGTGGAATTGATCGCGCTCGACGACGCCGAGATCAAATATTCGACGATCCAGAACTGGTATCCCGGCGACGCGCAGGGCCGTGGCGGCGTCTACAATTTCGTCACCAAGCGCGGCGATTGCCGCGGCAACAACGCCAAGATCTCCTGGACCCAGCTCGAGACCGGCTCGGCGATCACCTGGAAATATCCGAGCTGCATCCTGCGCGGCGACAATTCGCGCGGCGAGTTCTATTCGATCGCGATCTCGAACGGCTACCAGCAGGTCGATTCCGGCACCAAGATGCTGCATCTCGGCAAGAACACCTCAAGCCGCATCATCTCCAAGGGCATCGCCGCCGGGCATTCCAACAACACCTATCGCGGCCTGGTCACCGCGCACCGCCGCGCGTCGGGCGCCCGCAACTTCACCAACTGCGACTCGCTCCTGATCGGCGAGCACTGCGGCGCCCATACCGTGCCCTATGTCGAGGCGAAGAACGCCTCGACGGTGTTCGAGCACGAGGCGACCACCTCGAAGATTTCCGAGGAGACGCTGTTCTACTGCATGCAGCGCGGGCTCTCGCAGGAGGAGGCGGTGGCGCTCGTCGTCAACGGCTTCGTCAAGGACGTGCTGCAGCAATTGCCGATGGAATTCGCGGTCGAGGCGCAGAAGCTGATTTCGATCTCGCTCGAAGGGAGCGTCGGCTGAGCCGCCGTGCTGTCATGACGACGTATTGGTTTCGACCCAAGCGATACGGTTACGGCGCCACGCCGACGATTTGGCAGGGATGGACGGTGACGATCGCCATTGTGCTGGCGATAGTCGCGGTCTCGCTGGTTTTGCAGCTGACGGAGAACCTTTGGGCGGTGGCGGCGGTGCTCGCATTCGACGTCGTCGCCCTCGGCGCTCTGGCGATCATCAGCCGCCGCAAGACCGACGGCGAATGGCGCTGGCGCTGGGGCGGCGAATAGCCGGCGCCGTCGGATCAAACCGGAGTTCGCAATGGCATTGCTGCAAGTCAAAAACCTGCACGTCGAAATCGACGGCAAGGAGATCCTCAAAGGCCTCGACCTCGCCGTGAACGCCGGCGAGGTGCATGCGATCATGGGGCCGAACGGCTCCGGCAAGTCGACGCTCGCCTATGTGCTCGCCGGCAAGAAGGACTATGAGCCGACGCAGGGCGAAGTGCTGTTCAACGGCCGGAATATCTTCGACATGCAGCCGGACGAGCGCGCCGCCGCCGGCCTGTTCCTCGCCTTCCAGTATCCGCTGGAAATTCCCGGCGTCGCCACCATGACTTTCCTGCGCACCGCGCTCAACGCGCAGCGGAAGACGCGCGGCGAGGCGGAATTGTCCACGCCCGAGTTCCTGAAAAAGGTGCGCGAGGTGGCCAAAAAACTCGGCATCGACCAGGAGATGCTGCGCCGCGCCGTCAATGTCGGCTTCTCCGGCGGCGAGAAGAAGCGCAACGAGATCCTGCAGATGGCGCTGCTGGAGCCGCGGCTCGCGGTGCTCGACGAGACCGATTCCGGCCTCGACATCGATGCGCTTAAGATCGTTGCCGACGGCGTCAACCGGCTGCGCGCGCCCACCCGCGCCTTCGTCGTCATCACCCACTACCAGCGGCTCCTCAACTACATCGTGCCCGACGTGGTGCACGTCCTCTCGCGCGGCCGCATCGTCAAGACCGGCGGCAAGGAGCTTGCGCTCGAGCTCGAGGCGCGCGGCTATGCCGAGTATCAGGAAGAGGTCGCGGCCTGAGCGCATGGCGGCTACGAAGCGAAGACGAAAATGAATGCCATGGCTGACGTGACCGTGATCAAGACTGCGGCGGAGACCGGCCTGGCGCAGGCCTTCGCGCAGGCGCGTTCGCGGCTTCCCGGCGGCGACGCAGTCGACGCGCAGCGCGCCGCGGCCTTCGAGCTTTTCGCCAAGGCCGGCCTGCCGCATCGCCGCGTCGAGGAGTGGAAATACACCGATCTGCGGGCGCTGATGCGCGAGGCCAAGCCGCTCGCGAGCCCGCCCGATGCCGCCGCCAAGGCGCGCGCGAAGACCGCCGGCGCGATCCTCGGCGATGTCGAGAGCCGCCGGCTCGTATTCGTCGACGGCGCGTTCGTGCCGGAACTCTCCGATGTTGCGGCGCTGGAGCCCGGCCTGACGATCAAGTCGCTGGCTGCCGCGCTCGCCGCGGAAGATCGCGTGCTGAACGCGCATCTCGGCAAGCTCGCGCCGGCAAGCGATGTCGCCGTCGCGCTCAACACCGCGCTGATGGGCGACGGCGCGGTGATCGCCATCGCCGCCGGCGCGACCATCGAGCGGCCGCTGCATCTCGTCTTCGTCGCCTCGCAAAAGCCGGCCGCGACCTTCACGCGCTCGCTGGTCATCGTCGAAGCCGGCGCGCGGGCGATGCTGATCGAGAGCCACGAAGGGCCGTCGGGCGGCGATTATCAGGTCAACGCCGCGCTCGAACTCTTCGTCGGCGACCGGGCCCATGTCGATCACGTCAAGATCATCGGCGAGGGGGCGGACGCGCTCCACGTCTCGACGCTCGCTGCCGCGATCGGCGGCAAGGCGCGGTTCAACACCTTCACCTTCACCACGGGCGGCGCGGTGGTGCGCAACCAGCTGTTTCTCAATTTCGACGGCGAGGACACCGTCGCCGGCATTCGCGGCGCGACCCTCATCAGGGGCAAGGAGCACGCCGACACCACGCTGGTCGCCAACCACATCGCCCGCGGCTGCCAGAGCCGGGAAATGTTCAAGACCGTGCTCGACGGCGAGGCCCACGGCGTGTTCCAGGGCCGCATCATCGTCAAGCCCGGCGCGCAGAAGACCGACGCCAAGATGATGACGCAGGCGCTGCTCCTCTCCGAGCGCGCCGAGGCCGACAACAAGCCGGAGCTGGAAATCTTCGCCGACGACGTGCAGTGCGGTCATGGCGCGACCGCCGGCGCGCTCGATGAGGAGCTGAAATTCTACCTGATGGCCCGCGGCATTCCGGAAGCGGAAGCCGAGTCGCTCTTGATCCAGGCGTTCCTCGGCGAGGCGGTCGAAGGCATCGAGCATGCCGGCCTGCGCGAGGCGCTGATGGAGGCGGTCGCGGCCTGGCTCAAGGCGCGGAGCGCGTGATGCATCCGGCGGTGACCAACGGCGCCTACGACGTCAGCCGCATCCGCGCGGATTTCCCGATCCTCGCCACCAAGGTCTACGGCAAGCCGCTCGTCTATCTCGACAACGCCGCGTCGGCGCAGAAGCCGCAAGCAGTGCTCGATCGCCTCAACCAGGCCTACACCAGCCAATACGCCAACGTGCATCGCGGGCTGCACTACCTCGCCAATGAGGCGACCGAGGCGTACGAGGGCGCGCGCGAAAAGGCGGCGGCGTTCGTCAATGCCTCCCGCAAGGAAGAGATCGTCTTCACCCGCAACGCCACCGAGGCGATCAACCTCGTCGCCTATACCTTCGGCCGCGAGCGGATCAAGCCGGGCGACGAGATCGTGCTCTCGATCATGGAGCACCATTCCAACATCGTGCCGTGGCATTTTCTGCGCGAGCGCCATGGCGCGGTGATCAAATGGGCGCCGGTCGACGATGAGGGCCACTTCCTCCTCGACGAGTTCGAGAAGCTGATCGGTCCGCGCACCAGGCTGGTCGCCGTCACCCACATGTCGAACATGCTCGGCACCTTGGTGCCGGTGAAGGAGGTCGTGCGCGTCGCCCATGCCCACGGCGTGCCGGTCGTGATCGACGGCGCCCAGGCGGCGGTGCATGTCGATGTCGACGTCCGCGACATCGATTGCGACTTCTACGCCTTCACCGGTCATAAGCTCTACGGCCCGACCGGCATCGGCGTCCTTTACGGCAAATACGCGCACCTTGCCGCGATGCCGCCGTTCAACGGCGGCGGCGAGATGATCCGCGAGGTGTTCGAGGACCGCATCAGCTATGGCGAGCCGCCGCACAAATTCGAGGCCGGCACGCCGCCGATCGTGCAGGCGATCGGGCTCGGCGCCGCGCTCGACTATATCGGCTCGGTCGGCAAGGCGCGCATCCGCGGCCACGAGGCCGGCCTGATGCGCTACACCCACGAGCGGCTGCGCGAGATCAATTCGGTGCGCATCCTCGGCACCACGCCAGACAAGGGGCCGATCGTTTCCTTCGAGCTCAAGGGCGCGCACCCCCATGACGTGGCGACGATCATCGATCGCGCCGGCGTCGCGGTGCGCGCCGGCACCCATTGCGTGATGCCGCTCCTCGCCCGCTTCGGGCTGACCGCTTCCTGCCGCGCTTCCTTCGCCATGTACAACACCCGCGAGGAGGTCGATTGTCTGGTTGAGGCGCTGCTTAAAGCTCAGGACATGCTCGCATGACCGACGAACCGAACCCCGATGCAGCCGGTGCGGTCGCCGAGGCCGCAGCGCGGCCCTCGGCCATTCCGGCCGACGAGATGGCGCGGCTGACCGACGAAATCGTCAGCGCGCTCAAGACCGTCTACGACCCGGAAATCCCGGCCGACATCTACGAGCTCGGCCTGATCTACAAGGTCGACATCGACGACGACCGCGCGGTCAAGATCGACATGACGCTGACCACGCCGAACTGCCCGGCCGCCGCCGAGCTGCCGACGCAGGTCGAGAATGCGGTCGCCGGTGTTCCCGGCGTGCGCGAGGCCAAGGTCAACATTGTCTGGGATCCGCCGTGGGACCAGAGTCGGATGTCAGACGAAGCCCGCGCCGTGCTCAATATGTGGTGAAGGCACGTGAGTTGCGCGTTGAGGCGTGGCGCATTACATAGTCGAGTTGAGGCAAGTCGTTAGGAATTTTGAGTTATTCCGGGTCGCAACTGCGGAGAGAACGGCAATGGCCGCACCCCGGCCGAGACCTCAGGTGATGCGGCTCACCGACGCTGCCGCCGACCGCATCAAGGCGGTGATGGCGAAGGCGGAGCGGCCGATCGCGGCCGTGCGCGTCGGCGTCAAGAACGGCGGCTGCGCCGGCATGAGCTACACCATGGAATATGCCGAGGCGGTCAACCCGCTCGACGAGGTGATCGAGGACAAGGGCGTACGCATCCTGATCGATCCCAAGGCGGTGCTGTTCCTGCTCGGCACCGAGATGGACTACAAGGTCGACAAGCTCTCCGCCCAGTTCGTGTTCAACAATCCGAACCAGACCTCGGCCTGCGGCTGCGGCGAATCGGTGCAGCTCGAGCCGGCGGGCGACGCGGCCGGCGCCGAAGCACGGTAGGCTCACGGCCCCGCACATCGGAAAGCTCAATCGGCCGAGTTGAATTCACGGCCGACCGGCGGCGTTGGCGGCGAAGCGCACGGGTGCTAAGCTCGCTACGGCGCAGGTTCCGCATGCTTTCGACCGCCGCAATGCATCGCCTCAGTCCGTGGCTTGTCGGACTGTTCCTCATTGCGCAGATTTTCGGCGTCGTTCCCCTGATCAGCTGCCACAGCGCGCACGCCGCTGGCGGTGCCTCGATCCTTGAGGGGCATGAAACCGACGCTGACGCCGCGCCGCAGGGTCACCACCATCTCGGCGATGCCGACGATGCGGCCCACCACCACGCACTTCAGGATCTGAGCGGCGTCATGGCGAGCGCGCCCGATCGCCGCGAGGAGAGCTTGGTCCACACCTTGATCGTGGCGCCCGCGCCCCGCGCGCTCGCGCCGGCCGATCAAATCCGCCTCGAACGGCCGCCGAAATTCATCCTGTCCGTCTGAACTGTCCGTCACCGGCCTGCTCTTGGCCGCGTGTCCCCGTTCGGAATCGAGAACAGGATGGTCGCTCATGTCCAGACATCGTGGATTGGCGTGCGCGTTGTCATGCGGCAACGCGGTTGTCGCCTTGGCGGCGGTTGCGCTCGCGCTCGCGGCCCAGGCGCGGTCCGAGGAAAAGGAGCCCGCTGCAGTCCTTGAAATCGGCGCTGCTGGAGAATGGAGCCTCGATGGAGGCCCGGGCTTCGGCCCGGCGGCCGCCATGGAAGTTACTCCGATCAAGAATTGGCTGGTGATCGAGGCCGGCGTCACGCCGCTTTTCAGCCCCGGGCAGACCGAGTGGAGCACCGATATCGTTTTCAAGAAACCATTCGACCTGTCGCCGAGTGTCGAATTCGAGCCAGGCATTGGCCCGGCCTGGATTCATACCGTCACCGGCGGCAGAGTGACCAACAGCGCGGCCGGCGAAGCCGTGCTCGACTTCATGTTCTGGCCGTCGCCGGAGCGAAAATTCGGCTGGTTCCTGGAGCCGAGCTACAGCTACGATTTCGGCAAAGGGCACGAACAATCGCTCGGTGTGAGCCTCGGTCTGCTCATCGCGATCCCGTGACCAGTCACGCCGGTATTTCCTTCGTCGTCAAAGAGCATGCTACTTGCTTGCCCGAAGATCAGTTGGACGCGTCCAAGCTAAGGAGGCCCTGTGCCGTCGCCGCCGATCCTCGACAACAAGGACTCGCAGGCACCCTCGATGTTCGAGCCGGCGGCATTGCTGCGTGAAGCCCGCCGGCAAAAGGGCCTGCCGGTCGCCGACATGCCCGCGCTCTGCATTCTCGATCCGGACGGCGACATCCTGCGGCGCCTCAGGGCTTCCGGGGAGGCGAAGCGCCTCGATGCCTGGCCCTGTTACCACACCGAGCTCTACGGTTTTGAGCTTGCGGGCAGGCTTGCCGGCATCATCGGCTGCGCGGTCGGCGCGCCGTTCGCGGTCCTGGTCGCCGAGGAGCTGTTTGCCTGCGGCTGCCGCCTCCTGGTCAGCCTGACCTCCGCGGGGCAGATCGTGCCCGCCGGCCGGCCGCCTTATTTTGTCATCGTCGATCGCGCGCTGCGCGATGAGGGCACGAGCTATCACTACGCCGCGCCGGATACCTTCGCCGAGGCCGATCCGCGCCTCGTCGCGGCAGCAAGCCGCGCGCTCGCGCAAGCCGGCCTCGCCGCGCATGTCGGGCCGAGCTGGACGACGGACGCGCCGTTTCGCGAGACCGAAGCGGCGGTGGCGGCGGCGCGCACCCACGGCGCGCTCGCCGTCGAAATGGAGGCGGCGGCGCTCTACACCTTTGCGCGCCGGCGCAACAAGGCAGTGCTCTGCCTCGCCCACGTCACCAATACGATGGGGCTCGCCGGCGAAGATTTCGAGAAGGGCGAAGCCGATGGGACGGCGGATGCGCTGCGGATTCTGGCGGCGCTCGCGAGCGCCTTGCCTGCCGCCGTCTCAGGTTAAGGTGTGTCCCTCAGAGCCAGCCATCAGCCTGCGATCAGTGTTTTGTAATGATCGGTGGCGGCGGAGCCGGAGCAAACCTGTAGTCAAAGCCGACGAGGACCGTGTTTACGCTCAACCGGCTGTCGATCGTCGCCGACGCAAGAGTGGAGGCCGCGGTGTCGGAGAAAGAACCAAGATCCATGTACAGATACTCAAGTCGGGCGCTCCAGTTGGTGGAAAGCGCCCACTCTACGCCGGCGCCGGCGGCCCATCCGGCCTGGAGCAGACTATGAGACCCAATCAAGAAAAACGGGCCGGTCAGTGTATTGGTCTCATTGATCGCCCCGTACGCCAGTCCGCCGGTCGCATACAGAAGCCAGTTGCTGGCCGGAGTGAAGCCGACGCGGCCAAGCACCGTGCCGAACCACGGCAAATCGATGCTGTGCCTGTCGGTGACGTTTAAAGCGGCGGCCGCGCCGGTTGTTGCCCCGGCCGCGCCCACACCGATGAATCCAAACGGGACGCTGACGACGGTGTTGCTCCTCAGGCTCGAAAAATCGAAATCAGCCTCAAGGCCCCAGACCCAATTCCCCGTTTGCCAGTTGTAGCCCAATTGGAACCCGCCCACGACGCCACTCATGCCCTGCGAACCGGACGTCGAAGGGTCGAGAAGCAACGCCTCCGTGACATCGTAGTTGCTCCTCGCCCAAGCCCAGCCGCCGCCGACGTTGGCGCCGGTATAAAAGCCATCCCAAGATTGAGGGGGTGCGGCAACCGCCGGCTGGGCGGCGAGCGCCGCCACCGCAATAGTCGATACCAAGAGGTTTTTGATCATCGCCAACGCCCCGCGAGCTGGCGTCTCGTCCCGCTTTAACACCAATACTCTTATGACGTCGGCGTGGCTGTCACCGTCCTGCCACACAGAAAAGAAAAATTTCCAGGCCGCGGAAGCAGGCAGCAATCAATGATAGCGCTTACTCGCTTTTACATCGCCACGGTCGCGCCGCAACGCCGGAGCTCTTTGGGCGCCTCGGTTGGCGGCGCTTTCTTTGATCGAACGCCGAATGGCCCCGCGACACGCCGCGACATCTTCAACGAAAAAGTTTGTTCGATCGCGCCGCCGGCAACGCCTTCCGACGCGAAGTGGAGTTGGCTTGCTGGTCGTCCAAGCAAGGAACAGCGCGACACAGGTGACTTCCGCGCAAACGCTGCGATGATAATATGACCCATCACTCAACGAGGGAGGTGAACGTGTCACGAATGGCGATCGGCGCCGTCACGCTCGGCGCAATGCTGGCAACCTTGACGGTGACTTGTCTTGGTGCGTCGGAGCGCGGCCCGGTCGATTGGCATCGAGGGCTGATCAGAGAGGCGGCACAGACTGCGAAACAATCGCATTGCGTGAGAATTTGTCGGGCGCGATATCGCGACTGCCAATCACAAAAGCTGGTGCCGGCCTTCGAGTGCCGGGACGTCTATCAGGATTGTATTCACTTTACCTGCAATAGCGCGCAGGGATAACGCGCGCCGTCGCACTGCGGACGGGGGCGGCTTGCCGACTCGATGTTGACGGCCGATGGAACCGGCGCACGACGGAGGAATGATATGAGGCGGTCGCTTTTGCTCATTGCAGTTTTACTTTCCAGCGCGCTCTGCTGGTCAGATCGCAGCGTCGCCGAAGTCGTGCTCGCCTCGCACAAGGCCGTTCATGATCTTGTCCTTGACCGGGCCGACGCTGATTTGGAGATACAAAATATGCGTGGCCAGTTGTTTTATGATTTAAGCGGTTCGACGTGTCTTGGCTACAATCTGACCACGCGCATAACGACCGAAACAACCTCGAAAAAGGACGGCAAGACTGCTAGTGACGTACGCTCGGAAAGTTGGGAAGACTACAATGGAGATCAATTCAAATTCAGCTTCTCGCGATATGACAGCAACAATCTGAGCCAGAGCATAAGAGGGAGCGCGCGTCGGACGGGAGGCGCCGTGCTCGCCGAGATTGATGCCCCGAAAAAGGACACTGCTTCCTTCTCGGGCGATATATTGTTTCCGACACAGGACAGCGTTGCGATCATGAAAGCCGCGCTGGCGGGTCAGTCTCGCCTGGAAGCCACGGTCTATGACGGGAGCGACGGCCTTGTGGTCTACGACACGACCACGGTCATTGGTCCAGCGCTGAAGGAAGGCGGAAATGCCAAGCTCAAATCCGTGAAGAACTCGGCGAGGTTGTTTGGCCTTCGGTCATGGCCAGTCGGGGTGAGCTATTACAATCATGGTCAGAACGGAATTGGGCGTCCGGTCTTCGCGGTATCCTTCCGATTGTACGACGACGGCGTCACCGACGAACTTAAGCTCGACTACGGCAAATTTGTTTTGAAGGGAGACCTGTCGAAGATTGAGTTTGTTGATCCGAAGCCGTGTCCTTGATCGTTGACGCCTGTCCAGCTGGCGAAGCGCCGCGTATTGGTCGCGCACTCGTATTGCGAACCAATCATATCCGGTTCCGGCACTTGGCGAACATCCCGATTGAGCAAAGGAATGTCCGCTTCCGGGGGATTGTGTTGCAAAACTCTCGTTGAGACTGCGTTAGAGCCGTGATTCCGTGGATCAGGACGTGATTC
>Ga0187784_10000111_pt1 | contig 50655 bp, 37 predicted proteins | sample 1015_SJ02_MP15_2_FD_132964 | JGI IMG/M metagenome (GOLD analysis project Ga0187784, IMG submission 132964) | Tropical peat soil microbial communities from peatlands in Department of Meta, Colombia - 1015_SJ02_MP15_20_MG | ecosystem: Environmental > Terrestrial > Soil > Wetlands > Peat | place...
AACTTCTTTATCCCCGGTCGCCGGCTTTGGAAGGGAATTTTCCGGGCCGCCGTGAATCCGTCCCTGGAGGCTGCGGGAAAAACATCCTGTTTTTCACGCCCCGGAAAATTCCCTTCCAAAGCCGGCGCCTCGTGATATGTATCGTTCTTCATGAATAACTCGCTAGTGAGCGACGGCCGCAGCGGCGGCCTCGTCGATCAAGTAGCCGTCGCGGAAACGCTCGATCGTGAACGGTGCATTGATGGGATGCGGCTCGTCGCGCGCGATGGTCCAGGCAAAGAGGTGGGCCGAGCCCGGAGTGGCCTTGAAACCGCCGGTACCCCAGCCGCAATTGACGTACAGGCCCGGCACCGGGGTCTTCGCGATGATGGGCGAGCGGTCCGGCGTCACATCGACGATGCCGCCCCAGTTTCGCATCATGCGCATGCGCCGAAACTGCGGGAACAGCTCGCAGACCGCATCGAGCGTGTGGTTGTTGATGTGCAGCGCGCCGCGCTGCGTGTACGAGGTGTAGGCATCGGTCCCCGCGCCGATCACGAGCTCGCCCTTGTCCGACTGGCTGATATAGGCATGGATCGTATTCGACATCACCACGCAGGGGAACACGGGCTTGACCGGCTCGGACACGAGCGCCTGCAGCGGATAGCTCTCGAGCGGTAGGCGTACACCGGCGAGGCCCATGACGACGCTCGTGTGGCCCGCAGCCGAGACGCCCACCTTGCGCGCGCCGATGAGTCCACGGGTCGTTTCCAGGGCCTCGACCGCGCCGCCCGCGCCCTTCCTGACGCCGATCACTTCGCAATTCTCGATGATGTCGACCCCGAGTGAATCGGCGGCACGCGCGTAACCCCAGGCGACGGCATCGTGGCGTGCCGTGCCGCCGCGCCGCTGAAGCGCTGCGCCCAAGACCGGATAGCGGATGGTGTCCGAGATATTGAGCGGCGGGCAGAATTCCTTCGCTTGGCTTGGCTCGAGCCACTCGTTGTCGACGCCGTTGCAGCGGTTGGCGTGCACGTGGCGTTTGAATACCTGGATGTCGTGCACCGTATGCGCCAGCATCATGACGCCGCGCGGCGAGAACATGACGTTGTAGTTGAGGGCCTGCGAGAGGTTCTCCCACCGCTTGACCGAGTGATCGTACAGAGCCGCGCTCTCGCTGAAGAGGTAGTTGGATCGAATGATGGTCGTGTTGCGTCCCGTGTTACCCCCGCCGATCCAGCCCTTCTCGAGCACCGCGATGCTGGTTACCCCATGTTCCTTGGCGAGGTAGTAGGCGGCACCGAGCCCGTGGCCGCCGCCGCCGACGATGACGACATCGTAGTGCGCCTTGGGCTCGGCCTTGCGCCACTGAGGCTGCCAGCTGCGGTGGCCCGAGAGGCCGCGCCGCAAGAGCGCAAGGGCGGAGAATGCTTGCCGGCTCATGAGGACAAGGGTCAGCCCCTCAGGTCCTTGTTCTCGGGATCGTACGGCGAATCGACGAGTACGGTCGCTCGCTTGCGCTCGCCCAGAATCTCGATCGTGAGCTCGGTCCCGGCGCGTGCGAACTGCGGCTTCACGTAGCCGAGCCCCAAGCTCTTCGCCAGAGCATGGCCGTAGTAACCCGCCGTCGCGCGGCCCACCAGCCGGCCGTCGCCATCGAATAGCGGCTCATTGCCGAGCGGATCGGCGTCTGCGACACCGTGCACCTCGAAGGTGATGAATCGGTTCGGCACACCCTGAGCGAGCTGCCTCTCGAGCGCCTCCTTGCCGATGAAGGATCCCTTGTTCAAGCGCACGAAGCGGTCGAGCCCGGCCTCGTAGGGTGTGTAGTCCGGCGTCAAATCGCTGCCCCACATGCGATAGGACTTCTCGATGCGCAGCGACTCCATGGCGCGCATGCCCGCCATGGCGATCCCCAGATCGACCCCCGCCTTGAAGATCGCGTCGAACAGGTGATGCGCGTATTCGATGGGAAAGTGCAGCTCCCATCCCAGGGCCCCGACGAAATTGACCCGAAGCAGATAGACGTCCGGCGCGAGACCGACCTCCACCGCCTGACCGGTGAGCCAGGGGAACGAGGCGTTGTCGAGCGGGGTGTCGGTGAGCCTCGCGAGCAGATCCCGCGAGCGCGGTCCCGCCACGACAAAGCAGCCGCGGCTCGTCGTGATGTTGCGCAGTTCCACGGTCCGATGCGGGGCGGCGGACAGCATCTTCTCGAGATAGTCGCTGTCGTAGCGCTCCGCCGCTCCGGCGCTCACCACGTAGTAGTGCTCGTCGGCGATCTTGGTAATGGTGAACTCGGAGCGAATGCCGCCGCGTCGCGTGAGTGCGTGAGAGAGAGCCATTCGTCCGACCTTGGTCGGCACCTTGTTGGCTACCAGGCTGTCGAGCCAGGCCTCCGCGCCTGCCCCGCTCACCTCGTGCTTCGTGAACGGCGTGAGATCGATCATTCCGACGCGCTGTCGAATATTCAGCGCCTCGCGCCCGACCTGCTCGAAATAATTCGAGCGGCGGAAGCTCCACCGGTCCTTGGCCTCGACGCCGGGCGGCGCGAACCAATTGGCGCGCTCCCAGCCGTAGCGCTGTCCGAACACCGCGCCCAGGCGCTTGAGCCTGTCATAGACCGGGCTCGTCTTCGCGGGGCGCGCTTCGGCGCGCTCCTCGTCGGGAAAGTGAATCGTGAAGACGTTGCGGTACGTCTCCTCGTTCTTTTTGACCACGTAGCGCTTGCTGGTGTAGGGGCCGTAGCGCCGAGGGTCGACCGCCATCATGTCGATGCCGGGCTCTCCCTCGACGATCCATTCGGCCAGTTGCCAACCCGCGCCGCCCGCTGCCGTGATGCCGAAGCTGTGACCCTCGTTGAGCCAGACGTTGCGGATGCCCCAGGCGGGGCCGATCAGCGGGCTCCCGTCCGGCGTGTAGGCAATCGGGCCGTTGACGATGTCTTTGATGCCGCAGCCCGCGAGCGAGGGGACTCGCCGTTGCGCCGCCTCGACGTGCGGTAGGAGCCGCTCCAAGTCACCCTCGAATAGGCTCTTGCCGAACCACTCGGGCACGCCATCGGCAAAGCGCGCCGGAGCCCCGGCCTCGTACGGCCCCAAAATCCAGCCCATGCGCTCCTCGCGCAGGTAGTACGACGCGTCGGACTCGCGCAGCACCGCAAGCTCGCGGCCTCCGCCTCTGCGGTAGGCTTTGAGCTCGGGGGATTCGTCGTACACGATGTACTGATGCTCGACCGGGATCGACGGGACGTTGAGACCGAACATGCGTCCCGTTTGCCGAGCGTAGTTGCCGGTCGCGCACACGATGTGCTCGGCGAGGATGTCGCCCTTGTTGGTAATCAAGCGCCATTCGCCGGATGGCGTGCGTTGGACGGCCGTCACCTCGGTCTGCTCGTAGATCTCCGCGCCACGCGCCCGCGCCCCCTTGCGTAGCGCCATCGTGAGGTCGGCCGGCGCGATGTGCCCGTCATCCGGATGGTAGAGCGCACCGACCAGCTTCGGGGTATCGGTGCCGTTGCCGAGCTCGATGAGCGGCCAGAGCTTCTTTACCTCCTCGGGGCTTATGATTTGAAACGGCACGCCGATGGTATTCGCCGTACCGCAATACTTGTGATACTCGTCCATGCGATCGCGCGAGGTCGCGAGACGCAGATTCCCGGTGACGTGAAAGCTCACCTCCTGGCCGGTCTCGCCCGGTAGGCGCTTGTACAAATCCACCGAATACTTGTGGAGCTGCCCGACGGTATAGCTCATGTTGAAGAGCGGCAAGAGGCCCGCCGCGTGCCAGGTGGATCCGGCGGTCAATTCCGAGCGCTCGATGAGCACGGCGTCCGACCAGCCTTTATGTGCCAAATGATAGAGCGTGCTGACGCCGACCGCGCCACCACCGATGACCACGACGCGGGCATGAGTCTTCATCTCGAGGACCTCCCTTCAATGCGCTCCGCAGTGTAACGAGCGGCGGCTTTTTGAAGACGCCAATTGCGACAGCCCCTTATGCAAATGCGTCAGTCGGGCTCTGAACAGTCTCCGAAAACGATCGACCGGCCAGGGTACGGCTGCGAACGAAGTCGTCGGCTCCTATCCATCAAAAATACGACATCCCTTTGTCGGAATCAGACATTTCGACGACGCGGTGGCATAATGCGGGCTCCAGCTTTGGAGTGCTTTGGAGGCTCCTTTGGAATCGCCCGCCGTGCTGCGCAAGTGCAAGTACGCGTTCCTGACCTTGCCCAATTACTCGCTGATCGCCGTCTCGAACGCTCTCGAGCCGCTGCGCATGGCCAATCGGCTGGTCGGCAAAGAGGTCTACGAGTGGTCGGTGATCACCCTGGACGGTACGCCTGCCGAGTCGAGCTCGGGTCTCAAGCTCTCCCCGACGCTCTCTCTCGACAAGGCAGGAACGCCCGACATTCTCTTTGTCTGCGGCGGGATCAACATTCGCGAGGCGGTATCGCCGGCGCTGCTCACGGCTATCAAGCGCTTGTCCGAGCGACGCGTCCCCCTGGGCGCCTTGTGCACGGGAGGCTACGCGCTTGCGCGGGCGGGCCTGCTCGACAACTTTCGCGCCACCATTCACTGGGAGAATCTCTCGGCCCTGCGCGAGGAGTTCCCTCGTGTGCTGATCAGCGATCAATTGTTCACGATCGACCGCAATCGCTTTACCTGCTCGGGCGGTACGGCGCCGCTCGATCTGATGCTGAATCTCATCGAAGCGAAGCTCGGATCACGGGTCTCGCAACGCGTCTCCGAGCAATTCATCGTCGAGCGAGTGCGCAAGGACAAGGATCGCCAGTACGTGCCTCTGCGGGCGCGGGTCGGAGTATCGCACCGGGGTCTGATTCGCGTGGCGCAGCTCATGGAAGAGAACATCGAGAAGCCGCTCTCGCTCGAGCGAATCGCGAAGGCGACCGGGCTCTCGCGCCGTCAGATCGAGCGGCTGTTCAAACGGGACTTGAACTGCGTGCCCAAGCGCTACTACCTCGAGATGCGTCTGCGACGGGCGCGCGAGCTGTTGCTGCAAACCGCCATGCCGATCATGGATATCACGGCTGCATGCGGCTTTCAGTCGCCGCCTCATTTCTCCAAGTGCTATCGCAATCAATACGGGTATCCGCCGAGCGCGGAGCGTAAGATCGGCGAGCGAGGGGCGCAGAGCGCAGAGGGCAGGGCGCCGCTGCCGGCGCTTTGAGGCGGCGAGCGGCGCAGAGCGCAGCGAGGGGCGGGATCGAGTCATCTATTCGGAGAATTGGAATGCACGCATTGCTGGATCTAGAGCGTTACCCGATCGACCAGCCGGAGTCGCCGCCCTTCCACCGCCTGGTCGAGGCGTGTCGGCGACAAATGGCGACGGACGGAATGTTCAATCTCGACGAGTTCGTGCGCCCGGCCGCTACGCTTGCGGCGGCCCGCGAAGTCCAGCCGCTCTGCGCAGAGGCATCGTTTACGCATCGGCGCCGGCACAACGTGTACTTCGACGACACGGTGGCGGTGGTCCCGGCGAACGAGGCTGCCTTGGTGCGTTTCGACACCGTCCACCACACCCTCTGCGACGATCAGCTCGAGGGCACGGTAGTGCGCAAGATTTATGAGTTCACTGCGCTCCCGATCTTCCTTGCGCGCGTGCTCGACAAGCCACATCTGTTCCCGATGCGCGATCCGCTGGCTCGCATCAATGTCATGGAGTATCGTCCGGGCGAGACGCTCAACTGGCACTTCGATCGCTCCGTGTTCACGGTAACCCTGCTGATCCAGGCCGCGGAGCAGGGCGGGGAATTCGAGTATCGCTCGGCTCTTCGCACCGACTCCGACCCGAACTACGAGGGAGTTGCTCGAGTGCTGCGTGGCGAGGATAAGCGCGTTTGCATCAATCCCCTCGCGGCCGGGACGTTGAACGTGTTTGCGGGCAAGAACACGCTGCACCGGGTTACTCGGGTCGAGGGGAAGCGCAGTCGCCTCGTGGCGGTGTATTCGTATTACGAGCGTCCCGATGTGACCTTCAGCGCGCAGGAGCGCCTGGGCTTTTACGGCCGAGCCGCCTGAGCGCGGAAGAGGCGGCGCCGATCAGGGCGCCGGCAGCAGCGCTACGACAACCGACCCCGCGATGGTTCCCCGGATGTGGGCGCGAGCCTCCGGCCCGCCGTCGTGCCAATCGACCCTGAGCCGGCCGGTAGCTCCCTCGCTGAGCGCGAGCTCCGCCTCCACGCGGCTGGGGAAGGCCCGGCTCCGGATGATGGTACCGGACACCTCGAGATCCTCCGTGAAGTGCACCCGATCGAGCGCGATCGAAGTAAAGGCGCGCCGCTCGGTGATTCGAAAACCGCCGCCCCTGAGCCCCGGGCCTCGGCCGGTCGAGTTGCTGCGGACCCGAGTGAGCACATCGGCGGCCGTGAGCACGGCCGCGCTCACGAATTGCAATTGCGGCTCGGTGGCGGAATTTCCTTCGAGCGCGGTCGCCGGCTCGAGCTCACGCGCATGCCTCGCAAAGCGCGCAACGAGTCGTACGGGCGGAACCTGCGATGCGCAGCTCGTGTCGCCGGGCTCGAGCGTGTCGATGAAATGGCGGACGATTCCCGCGGCGCACGGACTGCGCGCGCGCGGCAGGGCGTTCACGTGAAAGCTGTTGGCTACGAGAAGCTGCCGGCCGTGCTTGAATGCGTGCGTGACCGCGGCGCCGTCCGCGGGCGTGGTGATGCTATCGAGCTCACCGGAGATCACGAGAGCCGGAACATCGGGATAAGGCGCATCCGCGGGCACGGGGTGCGAGGCGGGATGGCCCGGCGGGGAGACCGGCCAGGCGACGCACTGATCGAGGAAAGCGTAATCGAGCGGCATCGCCCGATATTCGTCCATCGTGAAGGGCGCGTAGGCGTCGGGGAACGCGCGCAGGCGCTCGGTGACGGCGCGGTCGCGGTCCAACGCCCGCTGGGTCGGGGCAAGCCGCATGTCGAAGATCTGCGGCGCATCCTGGCACATGACCACGGCCTCAAGACCCGCGCTCCAGCTCGCGCTGCTCCCGGTGGGATCGCGCGAATCGACCCCGCTCGCGGTCTCGGCCATCAGCCGCAGGAGCGGCGCTCGATCACCGTCCTCGAACGCACGGCCCGCCGCATCGAGCTCGCGCACCGTCGCAAGCGCCGGAGAGCCGGCAAACATGACGATCGCGAGCTGCGCCGCATTCGCCGTGAGGCGGATCTCGCGGCCGTCACTGTCCATCGCGTGCGCCGTGAAGGGGCGCGCGCGCAACTCCGCGACGACGGGCACGATGCGGTCGATGGAGCTCCCCGGCAAGCGCGCGCAGGCAGGCGAGCGCTCGCAGGCGAGGTTGAACTTCGCGCGCATCGTCGGGGCGTAGCTCGGGTACCAGGCGTAGTCGGTTCCGTCCAAGGGATACGCGCCGTCGAGCACGATGGAGCGCAGCGCGCGAGGGTGGCGCAGCGCAAACACCTGCTCGAAGTAGGTGCCGTAAGAATCCCCATAGAGATCGATAGGCCCGACGTCGAGCGCGCTCAAGATGGCAGCCAGATCGTCCGCCGCATACGCCGTGCTGTAAAGCGCCGCTCGATCGCCCAGCGATTCCCCGCAGCCCGCGATGAGCTCGATGGTCCACTTCGCGGCGCTCTGAAGAGCCGGGCAATCGATCACACCGGACTTACCCGTGCCCCGATTGTCCATGAGGAGCAGGTCGCGGGAGCTGCGCAGCGGGGCGAGCAGCGCGAGATAGTCCTCGCGCGATTCGGTCGCCGGATAGCCCGGCCCTCCCTCGGTAGCCACCAGCGTTCCCGACGCCTGGCCCGGGGCGGTGTGCGGATAGTATTCGAAGTAAATCCCGATTCGATCCGCGAGGGCGCCTGTCGGGTCGAGCGGCCGATCGAGCCGACCGCAGTACGCGGGCACGGCCGAACAGCGCTCGAGCCTCATGCCGCCGACCTGCAGGGTGGGGGGCGCGGCGGCGGCGCACGCGAAACCGGCTGCAAGGACCACCGTGACGAGGCTCGCTAGCACCGGGACGGCAACGTATTTACGGTTACGTGGGGCCTTCAACTTGCAATCGAAATATACAGGACCACGGTGAGCGTACCGCGGGCAGCCGCAGCGGCGAGGCTCAAGCCAGGCTTGAGGCCGGGCTCGAGCAAGATGCACAATAACCTCGCCAACGAAAACTTCCCTCGGGGATCACGCCTGCCAGTTCTGCGAAATTACTCGGCGTGGGGACTGCTGCGCGGTGCATTCTCGGGCCACCGCCACTGGTCGCCCGCCTGGCGCGATGCGACGCCCAAGTCCCGCTATGACGTGCTCATCGTCGGGGGCGGGGGACACGGCCTCGCGACCGCCTATTACTTGGCGCGCAATCACGGCATCAGCGAAGTCGCGGTGGTCGAGCGCGGGTGGATCGGCGGCGGCAATACCGGGCGCAACACCACCATCGTCCGCTCGAACTACCTCTATCCGGAAAGCGCGCGGCTCTATGACTTCTCGCTCAAGCTCTACGAAGGGCTGTCGCGCGAGCTCAACTTCAACATCATGTTGAGCCAGCGGGGATTGATCGTGCTAGCGCACAGCCGGCACGACCTCGATGCGATGGCGCGCTGGGCCAACGCCATGCGCATGAACGGCGTCTCTGCCGACCTTTTGACCGTGCCCCAGATTGCCGAGCTCGCTCCGGCGCTCGATCTGTCACCCGCCGCGCGCCTGCCGGTGCTCGGCGGCTTCCACCAGCGTCGAGCCGGGTGCGCTCGCCACGATGCGGTGGCCTGGGGGTACGCGCGCGCGGCCGCGGCGCTCGGGGTGGACATCATTCAAAATTGCGAAGTTGAGGATTTCCTCCGCGAAGAAGCGCGCATCGTGGGGGTCAAGACCTCGCGCGGGCTGATTCGCGCCGATCGGGTCGGCATCGCAGCCGCCGGCCACAGCTCGGTGCTCGCCGGGCTCGCCGGCTTTCGCTTGCCCGTCACGAGTTACGCCCTGCAGGCGATGGTGAGCGAGCCGATCAAGCCGGTGCTCGATACCGTCATTCTGTCTCCCGGCACGGGCGCCTACGTGAGCCAGTCCGACAAGGGCGAAATCGTGATCGGCGCCATGCTCGATCTATTTGCCTCCTACGCGCAGCGTGGCAGCTTCGCCGTCAAGCAGTCGATCCTCGCCGCCACGCTCGCTCTGTTTCCCTCGTTCAGCCGCTTGAGGCTCCTGCGCCAGTGGGCGGGTATCGTCGATGTCGTGCACGATTCGAGTCCGATCATCGGCGCAACGCCGCTGCCCAATCTTTACATCAACTGCGGCTGGGGAACCGGCGGATTCAAGGCAATCCCGGCAGGCGGTTGGACCTTCGCCCACGTGCTCGCGACCGGACAAAATCATCCCTTGGCCGAGCCCTTTCAGCTCGAGCGCTTCATCTCGGGGCGCTTGATCGACGAGGCGGCTGCCTCGGGGATTGCGCACTGATGATGCAGATCCCCTGTATCTACTGCGGCCCGCGCGACGAGAGCGAGTTCGTTTGCGCAGGCGCTTCGCACATCGCGCGCCCGGGGCTCGATGCGAGCGATCAAGCGTGGGGCGAGTACCTTTTCTTCCGCGACAATCCCAAAGGCTTGCTACTCGAGAGATGGAGGCACGTGTATGGATGCGGCGTGTGGTTCAACATCGCGCGTGACACGGTGACGCACGAAATATCGAGCGTCTACGCGATGGCGGAGCCGCCGCCGCAATGAGCTCGTACCGCTTGCCCGTCCCCTGGGGCACTCGCATCGATCGGTCCCGGAGCCTGGCATTTCGATTCAACGGCGAGACGCTGCGCGGGTTCGCCGGCGAGACGCTCGCCGCGGCTCTGCTCGCGAACGGCGTCGGGCTCGTCGGACGGAGCTTCAAACTGCACCGACCGCGCGGCATCTTCTCGTGCGGTGTCGAGGAACCGACGGGCATCGTCGATGTGGGCTCGGGCAACACGCGAACCGCGAATGTGCGCGCGACGCTCCTCGAGCTTGAGGAGGGACTTACTGCCCAGAGCGTCAATTGCTGGCCGAGCGTGCGACTCGACGTGGGGGCGCTGAGCGGCGCCTTCTCCTCCCTTCTGCCCGCCGGCTTTTACTACAAGACGTTCAAGTGGCCCCATTGGCATCTCTTCGAGCCCGCGATCCGCCGCATGGCCGGACTCGGCCGCATCTCTCGAGATCCCGATCCTGATCGCTACGAAGAGCTCTGCGCGAATGTGGACGTGCTGGTGGTGGGCGGGGGCCTCGCCGGTCTCGCGGCAGCGGTCGCGGCCGCTCGGGCGGGAGCGAGCACACTGGTGTTGACGGCGGGCCGCAGCTTCGGCGGATGCTCGGGGTGGAGGAATGAGGAGGCTGGCCGAGTCGCAAGTCTCCTCGAGGCTGCAGCGAGTGCGGGAGTGTGCCTGCGCGCGAGGACGCTCGCATTCGGCGTGTACGATCACGGCCTCGTGTGCGCGAGCGAGTCCTTGGGTGTGAGCGGGTCTACGGGTGCGAGGCGGGCACAACAGTCCGTGGCGGGAGTGTTGCGCGAGCGGCTGTGGAAGATACGGGCGCGGTCCATCGTCGCTGCAGCGGGCGCATTCGAGCGACCGATGCTCTTTCCCGACAACGATCGGCCCGGTGTGATGCTTGCCGGGGCTGCCGACAAATATGCTCACGCCTTCGGCGTCGCTTGCGGGCGTCGAGTGGTGATCGCGGCCAATAGCGACGGCGCCTACGCCGTCGCCCGATCGCTGCTGCGGGCGGGCATCGAGGTGGTCGCCCTCGTCGACCGTCGCGCGCGCACCGAGGCGAGCGCGGGCGAGACGGCCGAAGCTCACCCTTTCAGCGTCTTTCGCGATGCCGGCATCGTCAAGGTATCGGGCAGGCTCGCTGTGCGCGGCTGCACCGTGGTGAGCGCAGAGCGCGGTGCGCCGGTGCGGCTCGAATGCGACGCGATCCTGAGCGCCGGCGGATACGCGCCGGCGGTGCATTTGCACTCGCAGGCCGGCGGGAAACTGCGCTGGATCGATGAGGCGGCGATGTTCGTCCCCAACGGAGCGGCGCCACGGCTCGCGAGCGTGGGCGCCTGCGCCGGGGCGTTCGAGCGCGACCGCGCGCTCGAGCATGCCGCAGAAGTGGGCGAGGCGCTGGCACGCGGGCGAAGCGCGCCCGCCGCTCCAGTGGGCGGTGCCGGTCGATCGCTGCCGATGACGCATGCGCTCGGTGGATCCGGTAAGCAATTCGTCGATTTGCAGAACGACGTGACCACGGACGACGTGGGTCTCGCTGCCCAGGAGAACTATCGCTCCGTCGAGCATCTCAAGCGCTATACCACCACCGGGATGGGAACCGACCAGGGCAAGACCAGCAATATCAACGCGCTCATCCTGATGGGCGAGTACACCGCCCGCGCGCCCGCCGAGGTAGGCACGACCAGATTCCGTCCGCCGTTTGCGCCGGTGACTCTCGGACTGATCGCGGGTCGCAGGCGAGGTAGCCTGTACCGGCCGCTCAAGCACCTCCCGGACGAGGAGTGGCATCGCGAGCGCGGTGCGCTGTTCGAGCAGTTCGGCAATTGGTACCGTCCCGCGGCATATCCCCTCCCCGGCGAGACACTCGAAGCGGCTGCGCAGCGCGAGGCGGCGATCGTGCGTCGCCGCGCGGGGCTTCTCGATGGCTCACCGCTCGGCAAGCTCGAGCTGTTCGGGCCGGATGCCGCAGCGTTTCTCGATCTCATGTACGTGGGTACGATGTCGACGCTCAAGACGACTCAGGCGCGCTACGGCATCGTGCTGAACGAGAACGGCATCGTCATGGATGACGGTATCGTCGCGCGCTTGGGCGATGAGCATTTCTGGGTCAACACGACGAGTGCGGGTGTCGAGCGCACGGTAGCCGCCTTCGAGGAGTGGCTGCAGTGCGAATATCCGAGGCTCAAAGTACTGATCACGCCCGTGACCTCGCGCTGGGGCAATGTGACCGTGGCCGGGCCCAAGGCCTGGGAATGGCTCAGCTTGGCCGGCTTCGATCCCCAGTGGGCACCGAGCGCAATGCCGCACATGGCCCTGCGCGCCGGGGTGTTCGAGGGAGTGCCGGTGCGCGTGCTGCGCGCGAGTTTCAGCGGCGAGCTGGGATACGAGATCAACGTTCCGGCGGATGCCGTGGGCGACCTGCTACGCCGCCTGTGGGCGCTCGCCGAGCGGGTGGGAGCGGCCCCTTATGGAATCGAGGCGCTCGAGATCTTGCGCACGGAGAAATGCTTCATCCACATCGGTACCGATACCGACGGCACCACCCTGCCGGGTGATCTCGGGATGGCTCGCGCGGTCGAGCGCAAAGAAGCCAACTTCGTGGGTCGCCGCTCGTTGTTGAGGCCGGCGGCTCGCGACCCCACACGTTTTCAGCTCGTCGCGCTGTCGAGCGCCGACGGCCGCACCCGGCTGCCGGTCGGGGGGCAGATCGCGCGCGCTCGACCCCCGACTCGAACCGAGGGACACGTGACCTCGAGTTACATGAGCCCCGAACTGGGGGCACCGGTGGCGCTCGGCATGCTCGTGCGGGGATTCGAGCGCGTGGGCGAGAGAGTTCTGGTTCACCACCTCGGGTCCACCGTCGAGGCCGTCGTGGTGAAGGGTCCTTTCATCGACCCTGCGGGGGACCGGCTGCGTGGCTAGCACCGAGCGGCCCATCCCCGGCGTCGAGATCGCGGGTCTCTCGGTCGAGCTCGAGCGCAAGTTACGCATCGGGTCGCTGCGCTACTTCGATGCTCGAGGGCCCATGGAGGCGGCGCTTCGGGAGCTCCTGGGCGGAGCTTTGCCCCAGCCGCTCAAGGCGAGGCGATATCCCCTCGGCGACTCGCCGGGGGAGCTCATCCTGGCTTGGCGTTCGCCCACCGAGACGTTGCTGATGACCGCAGACTCGCGGGCCTTCGCTGCGATCGCGAGCGGCGTTGCCCGCGCGGCGGCCGCGGGTTGCCTCGTGGAGCAGACGGGAGGATTATGGGCGTGGCGGATCACGGGAGCGCGCACTCAGGATTTGCTGCTGCGCCTGGGATCGGTGGCCTCGATCCCGGGGCTGGGCGAAGCCCGCACGAGTCGGGTCGCCGAGTTGCCGGCGCTCGTCCTGTGTGTCCGCGAGGGGCAGATCCTGCTGGTGGTAGAGCGCGTGTATAGCGAGCATTTGCTCGGCTGGATCCGCGAGACGGCAACGGACTTCGCGTAAAGGGGGGAGCACACCGTGATATGTCCAAAGTGCAATCAAACGGTGGTGGAGGGTGCGCGATTTTGTGGCAACTGCGGTGCGACCTTGAGCCCGCCGGTGAGTCCGGGCGGGACGCTGATCCGACCGTCGAGTCCGTCGGGCGGGAGCGGTGGCACAAGCGCGAGCGTCTCGGGCGGCGCGGCGAGCGCCGCGGCGGGCGGCGCGAATCCCGCAAGCATCAGCGCCTCCTGGCCGGGCCTCATCGCGCGGGTCAAGAACATCTTGCTGAGCCCGAACAGCGAATGGCCGGTGATCGAGCCTGAGCCCACGACGATCGCGCAGCTTTACACAGCATACGTCATCCCGCTCGCGGGGCTCGCTGCGGTCATGACGTTTTTGCAAATGTCCGTGATCGGAGTGGGCTTCGGATTCGTGACCTTCCGCCTGCCGTTCCTCAACGGTCTCACCTATGCGCTGCTCAGATTCGGCTCAGCGCTTCTTGTGGTATTCATCGTCGGCGTGATCATCGATATGCTGGCGCCGACGTTCTCGGGCCAGCGTGACCAACGCCAGGCCGTCAAGACCGTCGCGTACGCGTTCACGCCGGTCTTTCTCGCCTCGGTGGTCGCCTTGCTCCCCTGGCTGGGACCGCTGCTTGCGCTGGCCGCGGCGCTCTACAGCATTTATCTTTTGTATCTGGGTCTGCCGCTCATGACGAGGAGTCCGCGCGACAAGGCCGTGGGCTACACGGCGGCCGTGGTCGTGTGCGCCATTCTGCTGGCTGTGGTCTTGAACATGATCATCGCGCGCACCGTCGGGCTCGGCGGGTTCGGTGCTTACGGCGGCTTGCACTGAGCCGCGCGCGAGACGCGTGGCCTCGCTCGTCTAAAGGCTCGTTGCGTGCGCGTCGGCGAGTGCGTCGCGAGGAGCGCTCTCCAAGTGATTGGTCGCCGCGCTGCATTTGGCGTCGAAGGCGATGTGCAGCTCCGCCGCATCGGCCGCTCCGGCGAGCAGCGTGAAGCAATTCGTGCCCATTTGCTTATTGAGCGGCCCGAGAAGCGATTGCTGAACGAGGTCGGGCACGGGAGTGGAGCCCGCGGATAGCTCCGTGTCGATCAGCACATCGCCTCCAGCCTCCCCCGCCAGTGCCGCATTGAGCACGATCAGGTTGCCGTTGATTTGCGCGAGCACCGCATTGGCGGCGGAGGGCGGCAGCCCCGAAAAGCGCAAGCGCGCCTTCTTCGGCTTGAAGTCGAAATACTGCAGAAAGAAGCTCTGCGAGAACTCGGCTCCGATCAGTCGTCCGACGTCCTGCAGCGCGAGCTCCTCGGTCGCCCAGCCTTGCTTCTCGGGCATCGTGGTGTTGTGGTAGATCTCCTCGCCCGACTTCACATCGACGGCTCTCACGGTCCACGAGGTGAGCAGGAACTTCTCGATGACGAGTCCGGACGCCGGCAGCTTCGCCGATAGCTTCTTGAATCGCACCTCGGAGTCGACGCGAAAGTCGGCGACCGGGCGTGCGCTGTCCGCGTCGACGACGGTGAATCCAAAGGAGCGAATGCGCTCCTTCAGGAGATTTTCCGCGACCGATGAGCGCTGCGGACCGGCTGCGGCGTCTGTCTCGGGAAGGAACGTACGAACGCTCACGGCGATCTTGGGATTGCCGTTGTTGCGGATGAACTCGACGCGCTCGTCGTGCGAGATCTGATTCAACGATTTCTGCACGTCGCGCACGCTCACCGACGCTCGCAGAATGCCGAACGTCGCACCGTCACGCGTGGTTTGCGGCTGCTGCTGCTGCAAGACGCCGGTAATGAAGTCGTCGCTGTGCGCGAGGAGCTTGGTGCGCACGATCGCATAGTTGGCATTGAGCGAGCTCGGCTGCACGTAAAGCGCCGCCGCCTTGGCAATCAGCTGTCGGCGAGCATCGAGCCAGACCATGCGCTCGGTTGCCGTGGGGTCCTGCCTCGGGTCGGCGGCCGGACCGACGACGCCCACGGCGCTGATGATCGCCGCATCGCCATTCTTGAGCGACTGAGCCGTCTCGGGCGAGGGTGGGGCTGGCTCGGATCGCATCGGGGGAGCCGGCGGAGAAGTGGCATGCGGCCGCCAACCGAGGTAGGCGGCGGCGACCCCCACCGCCGCTACGGCGAGCAGCGTTGCGAGCATGGCAGGCCGCAGCGCGGGCTTCGCCGCATCTGCCGCAGCCGTGCTCTGCGGGGCTCTCACCAGCGTCTGCCCGCCGGCCGGATCGGCGAGGGGCGTCGGCGATGGTGCAGCGCCGGCACTCACCTGGGCGAGGTCCTTGGCAAACTCGGCCGCGGTTTGATAGCGCTCGTCGGGCCGCTTGGCCAAGGCTCGGCGCAGTACCGCATCGAAGCCTCTGGGAACCTGCACATTCAACGCCGAGGGCGGTGGCGGATACTCGTTGAGCACTCGGTGCATGATGGTCGTATAGGCGCCCGCGAAGGGTATCTCGGCGGTCAACAGCTGATAGAGCACCACGCCGGCCGAATACAGGTCCGAGCGGCCGTCCACCGTTTGCCCCATGAATTGCTCGGGCGACATGTAGCTGGGGGACCCGAGCACCGTGCCGACCTGCGTCAACGTCGACGATTCGAGGCGAGCGACGCCGAAATCCGCCACCTTCACGGTGCCGTCGGCAAGCAGGATGATGTTCGCGGGCTTGATGTCGCGATGAACGACGCCATGCTCGTGGGAATAGCCGAGCGCATCGAGCAGCTCCGACAAGATCCGATCGATCTCGCTCATGGGGAACCGTTCGTTCGCTTCGAAATAGCTCTCGAGCGAGCGGCCCTCGATGAACTCCATCGCTATGAATGCGGTGATGGTCTCGGCGCCGGAGGCGTCCTTCACGACCTCCTCGCCGTAGTCGTACACCGCAATGATGTTCGGATGGCTCAAGCGACCGGCGGCCTGCGCTTCGCGCCGCAACCGTGTCAGCAGATTATCGGCTCGAGTCCCGTCGAAGTGATCGGTGATGAAGGTCTTGAGAGCCACCCGGCGACCGATCACCGGGTCGAATCCCTCGTAGACGACGCCCATGCCACCGCGGCCCACCTCGCGGCGGACCTCGTACTTGCCGAGCCGTTGGGGTAGCGGTCGGGAGCTCATGGGGGTCTGCGGCTACTTGTACTTGTTGTCGATATCCCAGACGCTCTTCTGCACGAGTCTCTGCACCATCGTGTCGAGCGACACTCCTCCCTTGGCACCGGCCGAGATGCCCGCGACGGACGTCGCCTTGGCCCCGACTTCCATCTTCTCTTCGGTGTAGCCCTGCGCCACCTGTTCGGTCGTGGTCGCATCGAGGAGCTTGTAGCGCATGCCGATCACCCACACACCGGCCGAGGAGGCGGTGTCGACCGATCCGGCCACCGCCCCGGCGGCGTTCGAGGCTTGGCTGCCGTTGCCGAAGATTCCGATCAAGGAGCTGGCCACACCGCCGTTGAAGCCCTTCTTCGCTGCGGCGACCTGCTCGGCCTTCAAGATGTCGAACTTCACGATCCACTTGGTGGTCTTGAGCTTGCCCCTTTGCATGACCTTGCGCGCCTCGTCCGGATCGCCCGCCCCGTAGGCGAGCTGAATCTCGTTGAGCAAGGGACCCAGGTCGGCGCGCTCGAGCACCTTGAAGTTGGCCTTGGATAGCTCGAGCTCGGCGTAATCGGCGATGTTGTTCGGGCCGAACTTCTGGATGAAGCCTGCGTTGTCGCTCTTGATCTCGCCCGGCAGCACGACGAGCTGTGGCCCCGGCTTCGCGGCGTTGGTGTAGGTGACATCGGTGTACATTCCCCGGTCCGCCGCGGCGTTGGCGTCCTGAGATGCGCTGCCGCCGGCGGTCGGGGAGGGGCTCGAGCCCGCTCCCCAGGTGGGTGGTGATTGCGACCAGGAGACCGAATCGATGCAAAGCGCGAGAATCGCAATCCCGATCTGCGCCATGGCCTTACCAGACATAACGTTCCCCTTGCGTGTTGGATTCATGACAGGGTGCGGCGATCGCAGCACAGGGCTCACTCCTGACTCGCCGCCGCGCGGCAGAAATCGTTGTAAAGCTGCGCGACCAGCGGGTCGGCCTGCTCCCTGACCAACGTCAGCGCCGTCGCAAGCGTATCGCTCCCGGAGTAGGAGTCCGCATGCGCATGCACCTCGGACAAGAGCCGTCCGTCGATTCCCTCGAGAGTCAAGGTGATGTTGACTGCCACCTCGTTCACTTGGACCACAGGGTTCACACCGGATCGGCCGCTGATGCTGCCGCGCAGGACGTAGTTGGCGCCCAAGCGCTTGGATGCCGAGAGCGCGCCGTCCGGATCGTTATTGAAGTAGGCCGCTACCTCGGCCTGCGCGATGCTCGCCTTGATCTCCCCCTGCGTGTAGGTCTTGAGGCCGAGCGCACGCAGCCGCCCGTCGATGATGCGAAAGAGTGGACCATAGCGATCCTGGCTCGTGTCCCATTGATCGGAGGTGTGCTCGCCGATCAGCACCACGATTTTTTGGTTCTTGATTCGCTCCTGACAGGGAACCGCCACGAGGCTGCGGATCGCCTCCGCGCGCTGCGTTGCGGCCGCCGCCTTCTCTTGCTCGTCCTTGGCGGCCTGTGAGGAGAAGCTGAACTGGTCTTCCGGGGCGCTCGATGCGCCCACGGTGGCGCTCGTCTCGCCTCCCCTCGATGACATCGCGATGATCGCGCCCAAAAACGGTACTACGAGCCCTCGAGACTTCATGCACCCACCCTGTCCCCGGGTACTGCGACCCCGCCGCGCGCGATCGCGGTCTACGCCGCAGAATTTTATGTGGACCGGGCGCCGCGTTCCAGTCCTGATTCTAAGGGGGCGCGAGCACCATCACGGGAATCGAGTGCCGAGGCGCGGGCTCGAGCGCTGTCCGCTCGAGTCGTGCCCCTAGGATTGAACGCGTTTCGGGACCTTTCTATACTGGAACGGGCAAGCTGAGGGTGCGCATGTACGGGGGAATCTTTCGCGGCATCGTTTCGGGTGTGGCGGATCCGCTAGGCGGAAGGGTCCAGGTCATGATCCCCTCCCTTCCGTCGGGATCGGCGAGGTGGGCGGCCACTTGCTTGCCGCCCGATGTGCGCGGAAATTATCGAGCGGGCCAGCCGGTGTGGGTCATGTTCGAGAACGGCAATCCCGAGTATCCGGTGGTGATCGGAGTGCAGGGAAGTTCCTGAGCATGGCGCAGTACTTGCGCCAGCGCGCGTCAAACCATGCCGAGCGCGCGCCAGATGGGAACGGTGCGCTCTATCTTGATCTCGTAGTCGCGTGTCACCGCGCGCTCGGCTTCGGCGGCATCCGGGATCGCCTTGCCGTCCACGACCGGATGTGTCCCGCCATCACGGCAGCGCTTGATGAATTGCCGCGCGAGCTCGTTCGCGTCTGGCGCTTCGCCGTGCCGTAAAGCCCGGTAGAGCGCGTAGGCCGCCGCCGACAGCGTGATGCCGGTGCGGGCCGCCGGTGTAGCGATGACGGCTCCCCGATCGAGCGGGATTTCCGGCTCCGCCTCGAGCAGCGCGTTCAAGCGATCGGCGCAGGCGCTTTGCGCCGGCGTGGGCTTTTGGTAAAGACCGGCGATGTTCGCTCCCACAAGCAGGCCGACGAGTTCCACCGGTCCCACCTGATGCTCGCGCGGTAATCCCGCAAGGCTCAGCATCTCGGCCACCGAGCGCGGGCGCTCGCCGAGTGCTTTGAAGATCACGCTGTAGACTCGCGGATCGGGCCGCCATCGGGACTCGCCGGGTAGGCCGATCTCGAATTCTTCCGGCGCGGGCCGAATCAACGCAAGGGTCAGTCCTGCGAGCAACCGAGAGAGGCGCTGCTCGGTGAGGTGCCGCGCGCCGCGCACGAATACGTCCCGCCGAAACGAATTGTCGGCGCAGAAGTCCTTGAGCGTTTCCTTGAGCTCCGGCAAAGGGATCTCCGCAATGACCTTGCGCTGCTCCTCGGTGAAGGCGAGATTGTAGAAATTCTTGATGAGCTCGGAGCATGCGACGTGGGTCAGTTTGGCGGGGGCGAGGGCGCGTGCCACATCGGAAAAATAAACCGGCCGCCAGTGCTCGATCAGATACTCGTGCGCGAGGTACGCCAGGCTCTCCCCGCGGCCCCCGAAGTGCTCGAGGGCTACGCGCAGCCGCTCCGGGAGGATGTTCACCTTGGAGAAGCGCTGGATCTGCTCCAGCGCCCGAGGCACGACCAGGTCACTGCGCTGCGGCAGCACCGCGGCAAGCTCCCACAGGAGGCGCTGGAGCGGCGCCACCTGCAAGCATCCCGGCAAGGCGTTGTAGCTCAGGTACGCGAGGCCGCCCGGGCGCAAGCGAGCGTTGAGAAAGGCGACGATCGCTTGCTGTAGTTCGGGCGCGATCCAGGTCCACACGCCGTGCATCGTGACCACATCGAACATCGGCAGCTCCGCGCCGCGCGGACCCGTCAATTCCTCGAAACCGAGCTCGTGGAACGCGATGTTGCCGAGGCGCGCGCGGCTCGCCTCCTCGCGGGCACGGGCGATGTGCGAGGGATTGAAGTCGATCGCGTGAAACACGGCCTCCGGGTTGACTGCAGCGAGCACGAGGCTCGTGCGGCCACGTCCACAGCCGAGCTCGCAATAGGTAAAATGACCGTCGAACGGCGGTGCCTCGAAGCCCGCCAAGGTGGCCGCGAGCGACATGTAGGCGGGCGTCTGGCCGGGGTAGAAGCCCTCGGTGTACTCGATATCGGTGACGTAGCCGCTCCCCCACGAGGACATGTCGATCTCAGCCCGGGTTGATGCGGCCGGTGCCGCCGTTCGCGATATCGATCGCCGAGGCGAGATAGCGCTCGCGCCTTGGGTCGGCGAGTTGCGGCTTCGACTGCACGGCCGCGAGCATCACGGCTCCCGCGACGGCGCTGCCGAGCAAGTGCGGGGCCGGGGGGACTTCCGGCTGATTCTCCGGTGCGAGGCTTCCGCCGCTCCAGAAGGCGGCGACCGCCGCCCACGCCGCCGGCGATTTGAGGTCGGTCGCCTGGGCACAGGACATCGCCGCGCGTCGATGCTCCTCGGTAGGCTGGCGGACCCAACGCTCGGCGGCGTCGACGGCGGCCTGCAGGACGGGTGGCGCCGGTTCGTGCCATTCGTCGCGGGCGCACTGGCAGGCCCACCAAACGGCCTCGCGCGGCGGGAGGGCGAAGGCGAGGAACTGCACGGCTTCGTTCAAGCTCCCGGCTGCGAGGAGCTCGTTCAGGTAATCCACGGGCGATGCGCTCTCGCGTGCGCCGAGCTTGAATCCGCCCGCCGTCGCGAGCGCGCAGATCTCCTGGGCGCTCGCGGCGGTGATCTTCTTGAGCGATTCGACCTTCACGCCCATGCCGGGCGATCAGCTGTTGATCATCGTCATGCCGCCCGAGAGCTGCAGCATGCCGTCGCCGTCCACCGTCGTCATCATGCCCTTCACTTCGGTTTGCATTTGACCCTGAACGCTCACCATCATCCCCTTGATGGTGACGCCCGTCTGGTCGATCGTGACGCTGTTCTGCCCGACGGTGAGCGTGATGGATTGCATGGCCTGAATCGAGCTGGTTCCTGCGTCGGCCTTGATGGAATGATTTCCCGCCGACAGCTCGGTCGAGTGGTTCCCCTGGTCGAGCTTCTCATTGAAATCGCCCTGCGTGAGCGTGAGCGAGTAGTTGCCTTGATCGAGCGTTTCGCTGACGTTGCCCTGCTGGATGTCGAGCGTGCGATTGCCCTGCTGGACGGTCAGGGTGTCATCGTTCGTCACGACCCGGCGGAAATCCTTTTGCGCATGCAGGTAGATCTCCTCCGACCCTGCAGAGTCCTCGAAGCGCATCTCGTTGCTCGTGTCGGCGACGCCGGCATCGCCCCAGTTGGCGCCGCGGATGCCGCTCTGAGTCTTGTTGGCGGGCAAGGTGTAGGGCAATTGATTCTTGCCATTGTAGACCATGCCGACGATCATCGGCCGATCGGGGTCCCCGTCGAGGTACTCGACGACGACCTCGCTCCCGATGCGGGGTAGGTACTGCATCCCCATCTTGTTGTACGCCCAGGGTTGGGCGACTCGCATCCAGCAGGACTGATCGTCGGGGTACCAGGGAAATTTCGCGCGCATGCGTCCCATGTCGTCCGGCCCGTCGGTGACCGTGGCCGTTTGCGGGCCGCGGATCTCGGGCTTTCGGGTCACGCGCGCCGGACGGAAGGCAAAATCGGAGGGAATGCAGACGAAATCGTTCGAGTAGTCCGATTCGCCCTCGAACGGGACGCCGTTGTAGTCGCGCAAGCGATGGTCGATGCGGAGCAGCACATAGCTGTCCGAGGTCTGGTTTGCGGCCGGCAGATCGACGTTATGGTTCTTGATCTTGAACTTCGCCCCGGCCTGCATCGCGACGCAAGTGCAATTGCCGGAGATGGCGACGACCTTGGCTTCTTGCTCCTCCATGCGGGAGCGGGCGAGCTGCTTGCCCTCGTCGGCAGTCGCGAAACGGTCCGAGTACTCGTAGAAGGCACGCGCGGGCAGGCCCGACGGCTGAGCCTTCGGGAGACTATTGGCACTGCCCTCGATGACCTCGACCGCCTTGAAGTCCCACGCGGTGTGCTTGAAGGTGGACGCGACCACCTGGTATTGAGGCTGCCATCGGTCGATGTCCCGCGAGAAGTCGAGCTCGTAGGGATCGAGCTTGATGATGTCCGAGGCCGCATCGCCGGTGATGATCGGGCAGTTGGCGTCGTCGTAGCCGAAGCGATAGAAGAGCCCTTCTTCCTCGAGCAGGCGGCTGATGAAATTGAAGTCGCTCTCGCAATACTGAACCGTATACTCGCGCGACGATCCCGCGGATTTCAATTGCGAGGACAGGCCCGCATCCTGCAGGACCTCGGCGACGATGTCGGTAGCCTTCTCGTCGTGGAACAGCTGGCAGCGCTGGTTGAGCGTGAGCACCCACACCGGCGGGACGAGCTCGACCAGATGCAGGAAGTGATCGCGGACCGTGCTCTGCATGATCTGCATCCCGGCCACGATGCCGTTGAACTTGCGCACGAATCCGCGGATCTGCAGCGCGATGCCGAGCTTTTGGCCGAGCATCTCGCTCGGGTGCAAGGGCCTCCCGAGCGTCATCACCTCGAGCGTGAGGCGTGTGAGCACCGACAGCTCTTCCGTGCCGTCGACGGCGGTGATCAGTATCTTCTTGTTGCCGACGGGGCTGCGATCGACCGCCACGAGCCGCTGGGTCTGATCTAAGCCGATATCTTCGAGGTCAGCCAATGAAGCTCATACACCTTGCAGCGACCCAAAAGCTCCCGCTCGCCGGAGTTGGCGCTGCTCTTTTACGGTTCTCGTCCGCGGCGCGAGAGTGGTTCGCAGCCCCCGCGCCGGCTCGATGGTCTAGGACGTCGGTTGACCGAGCGCCAGATCGTAGCCCTTGACCACCGTGCTCGTGGGCGTAACGTTGTCCGCACCGTACGTCACGTACTTCATCTCGAGCTGGGTGAAGTTGAACGAGAGCGACTCGGTTGGCTGGGCATTCGTGCCGGCGCACGATACGGAGTATCCCGAGATCACGCAGTTCGTCAGAGTGTATGAAGCGAATGGCTTGTCAGTACGGCCGGTGGACGTCACGTCGATCTGGAGCTTTTTCGTGAGGAATTCCGCAACCGACCAGCCGAACAGCTCGATGGAGGCATTGTCCATCGACTTGGTGCAGTGAATCTCGCTCACGTTGGGCTGGCCCGCCTCGCGCGATGTGGCGTGTCCCAGCGGGTTATTGAGGTTGCGGGCGACCCCGAACTGGAGGGAATCGACCATGATCCACCCCGTGTGGTTCTTCTCGGTGGCGCCGCCCGTGATACCCGGGATTTGAACAAAGACTGACATTATCCGTTCTCCTTACGCGCTGATCCCCTGACACGATCCACTGGGCGCTTGTCGCCGTGCCGCCGAGACTGAACATGCGCTGTCGCTGCCTGAGAGGACCCTTCGCCGTCTGTGGACCTTATTGAAACTTTGGGCGACACACAACTCTTGGGCTCGTCCGCCAATATCACGTCAAACTATAAGAAAACCCGCCTTGACTGTCTAGTGAAACGTAGACGTCGCCGACCGGTTGACCCTGCGCGAGGCGCTCGAGAAATCGGGTCGACACTGCCGGTAAAATGCCGTGGGACAGCACGCTCTCGATGTTGCGCGCGCCGCTCTCCGACTCGGTGCAGCGCGTCGCGATCGCCTCGATGACCTCCGGCGCGTAGTCGAATCGGGTGCGGTAAGTCTCCGCAATGCGGCGCTGAATGCGGCCGAGCTGCAGCTTGATGATCATCCGTAAGGTCACGTCGGACAACGGAAAATAAGGAACCACCGTCACTCGGCCGAGAAACGCCGGCTTGAATACCTTGAGCAGCTCCGGACGCAGCGCCTCCGCGAGCCCCTTCGAGTCCGGCATCGTCTCCGGATCCGCTGCGAGCTTTGCGATCGTGTCGGTGCCCGCGTTCGAGGTCATGATGATGGTCGTGTTCTTGAAGTCGATGTCGCGGCCTTCGCCGTCGCGCAACAGCCCCTTGTCGAAGACTTGGTAGAAAACGTCCTGGACGCCGGGATGCGCCTTCTCCATCTCGTCGAGCAGCACGACGCTGTAGGGATGGCGCCGCACCGCCTCGGTGAGAACTCCGCCCTTGCCGTAGCCCACGTAGCCGGGAGGCGCGCCGACCAGCGAGGAGACCTTGTGCTCCTCCTTGAACTCGGACATGTTGATAACGCTCAAGTTTTGCCCGCCGCCGTAGAGGAGCTCCGCCAGCGTGAGCGCGGTTTCGGTCTTACCGACGCCGCTCGTGCCGACCATGAGGAAAACACCGGTGGGCTTGCGCGGATCGGTCAATCTTGCCCGCGAGGTGCGCATGGCCTCGGCAATCGCCTCGAGCGCGTCGGGCTGTCCGATGATGCGCTCGGCCATCAGATTCTTGAGATTGAGGACCGTCTGGATCTCGTTAGAGACCATGCGCCCGAGGGGAATGCCGGTCCAGTTCGCGATGACTTGCGCAACCGCCTGCCCGTCGACGCTCACCTGCAGGAGCGGGTGCTCGCCCTGAAGCGCCGTGAGCCGTTGCTGTTCGGCGAGTAGCTCCGCCTTCAGCCGCTCGCGCTCCTCGAGGGGAAGCTCGGGCACCGTACCCGCGTAATCTCCCTCCAACCGGTCACGCAGCTCGCGCATGCGCGCGACGATCTCCTTCTCGATCGCCCAACGCTCCTCGAGTTCCTTGAGCTTGAGCTCGGCGCTCGCTCGCTCCTCGCACAATTGCTTGAGGTCCGCCGCGTGGTCTGCTCCCGATGCGCTCTCGCGCTCGAGAATCTGAATCTGCGTCGTGCCGAGCTCGATCCGACGGCGGCAATCCTCGATCTCCGGCGGTATGGCGCTTTGACTCATGGCAACCCGTGCGCAGGCGGTATCCAGCACACTCACCCCCTTGTCCGGCAACTGCCGGCCGGGGATGTAGCGCTTGGACAGTCGAACGGCCTCCGTGACCGCCTGATCGAGAATCCTCACCTGATGGTGCTTCTCGAGCGTCGCGACAATGCCGCGCAGCATCGCGAAGGCCCCGGCCTCATCCGGCTCTTCGACCTTGACGACCTGGAAGCGGCGAGCGAGGGCGGCATCGCTCTCGAAGTACTGCTTGTATTCCGCCCAGGTGGTCGCGGCGATGGTGCGCAGATCGCCGCGCGCGAGCGCGGGCTTGAGCAAATTGGCCGCATCGCCCTGGCCCGCCGCCCCGCCGGCGCCGATCATGGTGTGCGCTTCGTCGATGAACAGGATGATCGGAGTCGGCGACGACTTCACCTGCTCGATGACCGACTTCAGGCGATTCTCGAACTCGCCTTTGACTCCGGCGCCCGCTTGCAGGAGCCCGAGGTCGAGGGTGCGCACCGCGATGTTCTTCATCGCCGGCGGCACGTCGCCCTCGGCGATGCGCAGCGCAAACCCCTCCACGACCGCCGTCTTGCCGACCCCGGCCTCGCCGGTCAGGATCGGGTTGTTCTGACGGCGACGGGTTAAAATGTCGACGACCTGCCGAATCTCGCTGTCCCTCCCGAGCACCGGATCGATCTTTCCCGCCCTGGCGCGTGCAGTGAGATCGATGGTGTACTGGTCGAGCGCACCGCCCGCGACGGGCCCCGCGCCTGCCGTCGCGACTCGAGGCTCGGCCGAGGCCGAGCCCGTGGGCATCGTCGTCGCTTCCGCGGTGGAAGCGGTGATTTTCCCGAGCCCGTTGCGCAAGCCCTCGGCCGGAATCGCTTCGAGCTGTCGGCTCGCCTCGCGAGCGACGAGGGCGAGCGCGTCATCACTCAAGAGGGCGACCAGCAGCTGGCCCGAGCGGATCAATGGCTGGTTGGCGCCCAGGGAGGCGAGAAGCCAGGCCTCGCGTACCCATTGGACGACCTGAGGAGCCAAGCTGGGGGCGCGGTTGTTGCCCGTCTTCAGTCGGTCGAGCACCCTGTTGAGATCGGCGGCGAGCTTGCCTTGGTCGACGCCATAGTGGGCGAGACAGGCACTCAAATCGCTGTCGCGAATGTCCAATAGTTTCAACAGCCAGTGCTCGATCTCGATGTTGTAGTGGCTGCGGGACAGCGTAAGTCCGGCGGCCGCCTCCAAGGCCTGGCGGCAGGGATTGTCCAGCTTCGCAATCAGCGCGCGAAGATCCACCGTGACCATGATTCGCTCCCCGTAACCTTCGCCCCGGCGGCCGATTATGGTGAGGGCTCGTTATCCTCCGGGCGGTGGCTATGCTATCGTATCAGGATCCTGCGTGACAGCGTTCGGGTAGTTCTTTCGGGAGAGATAGGGCGGCGATGGGGACGGAGGCCACCATAGACATCGACTCGCTGCTCCTACCGGTCTCCGACGCCAAGCCGGCAGGGGACGATCTGCGTGCCGATAGCTCGCCCAATTCGATTTACTACCGCCTGAAGGATGCGCGCAGCGGCGCCCGGGCCGCGGAGCGGCGCGCGGAGTCCGAGGGCGGGACACCGGGCGTCTTGCCCGAGTGGCAGACCATTCTCTCCGTTGCTCCCAAGGCGCTCGTCGAGAAATCGAAGGATCTGGAAGTCGTCGCCTGGTACGTCGAGGGTCTCGTGCGCGGCTCGGGCTTTGCGGGGCTGCGCGACGGGCTCAAGCTGGCCCGCGGCCTCGTCGAGAAGTACTGGGATGGTTTTTTCTCGCTCGCTGACGAGGAAGGTTTGACGACACGCCTCGCTCCCCTCGCCGGGCTCAACGGTCAGGGCAACGAAGGAACCCTGATTCAACCCTTGCGCCTGACTCCCATCACACAGGCCGCCGGCGACGGCAGCGCGCTCGCGCTCTATCACTACGATCAAGCCCGTGCGCTCGCGAACCTCGCGGACGCGAACCAGCGCGCGCGGCGTGAGGCGGCGGGCGAGGTCACCATGGAGCGCTTCATGGGCCGGGTGAACGAGAGCGGCGGGGAATTTTACATTAACCTTCTCGAGGACATCGACGCGGCGCTCTCGGAAGCATCCCTGCTGGGCACCACCCTGCACGAGCGCGCGGGGAGGGACGCACCGTCCACCCTGGATATCACCCGGGTGCTCACGACGATCCGCGATGCGGTGGCGAACTTCAGCGCCGATTTGGTGGCGCGCGCGCAGGCGGCACGAGCCGCGGCGGCTCAGCGCGCGGGCGTCGCCGGTACCGATGGCGCCTCGGCCGGCGCGTCGGCCGCCGGCGGGATCGGGGGTCCGGTGCGCGGGCGGGAAGAGGCGCTCAGGACTCTGCAACAGGTGGCGGAGTACTTCCGCACGCACGAGCCGCACTCACCGATTGCGACGAGCCTCGATGAGCTCGTGCGCCGCGCGCGAATGCCGTTCGTCGAGTTGCTGGCGGAGCTCCTGCCCGACCCCTCGGCGTTGCGCACCGTGCTCACGAGCGCGGGCATCAAGCCGCCGCCACAGCAGTAGAGTCAGGCCGCATTCGATGGGATAGCCAGGAATCGGAACCGCGAACAGAAATCAAACGGGAGGAAGGAACATGGCCAACATTTACGACAAGCTAGAGCGTCAACGGCGACCTCGCGTGCACATCAAGTACGAGATCGAGACCGGCGGGGCGACGGTCGAGCGGGAGCTACCGTTCGTGGTCGGCGTCATGGGAGACTTTTCCGGCAATCCGACGCAAGCGATGAGACCTCTGAAGGATCGCAAGTTCATTCAGATCGACAAGGAGAACTTCAACGACGTGATGGAGCGCATCGCCCCTGAGCTCAACATCAAGGTCAAGAACACCCTGGCGGGCGACGATTCGGAGATCCCGGTTCAGCTCAAGTTTCGCTCGATGGAAGATTTCGAGCCGGGCCAAATTGCCGAGCAGGTGCCGGCGCTCAAGAAGCTCATGGAGACGCGCAACCAGCTGCGTGATCTGATGACCAAGGTCGACCGCTCGCAGGATCTCGAGAATATCCTGGAGCGCGTACTGCAAAACGAGAGCGAGCTGAAGACGCTGTCGAGCCAGCTCGGCACGGACAAACCCAAGGAGTAAGCGATGGCCACGAAAATGGAGAAAAAGGGCGCGGAAGCGACGACTGCCGAGGCGAGTCTGCTCGACCAAGCGATCACCGCGACCAAGCAGACGGAGCCGGAACAGGCGCAGCTGTTGCTCAAGACGCTTACCGAGGAGGCGCTCGCGGGCACGGTGACCTTCTCGAAGAACCTCACCGTGACCTTCAACAAGGCGATCGCGCTGATCGACAAGAAATTATCGGATCAGGTGGCGGCGATCCTGCATCATCCGGATTTCAGCCGGCTCGAGGGATCCTGGCGCGGGCTTCACTATTTCGTGAAGAATACCCTCACTGACTCGATGCTGAAGATCAAAGTGCTGAACGCCTCCAAGACGGAGGTTGGGAAGGACCTCGCCAAGGCCACCGATTTCGACCAGAGCGACACCTTCAAGCGGGTCTACACGAGCGAGTTCGGGACATTGGGCGGCGAGCCCTTCGGCGCCCTCGTCGGGGACTACGAATTCACCAATTCGTCGGCCGACGTCGAGTTTCTGACCAGCATGTCGAGCATCGCTGCGGGCGCTTTCGCGCCTTTCATCGCCTCCACGAACTCGAAGATGTTCGGTCTCACGGACTTTCGCGAGCTCTCGAAGCCCCAGGACCTCAAGCGCAATTTCGAGGCTCAGGAATATGCGCGCTGGCGCAGCTTCAGGCAGCGCGACGAGGCGGCGTTCGTCACGCTCACCATGCCGCGCGTGCTCGCGCGCGTGCCCTATGGCGCGAACACCAACAAGATCGAGGAGTTTGCGTTCGAGGAAGCTCCGAAGGACGCCAAGGGCAACGAGAAGCCCCTCGAGCACGAGGAGTATTGTTGGATGAACGCGGCTTACGTGCTTGCCGGACGATTGACCGAGTCGTTCGCCATGAACGGCTGGTGCACGGCGATTCGCGGCACGGAGAACGGCGGCAAGGTCGAGGGACTCCCGTCGCATATCTTCAAGACCGACGACGGCGACACGGACCAGAAATGCCCGACCGAGATCGGCATCGACGAGCGGCGCGAATACGAGCTCTCGGAGTGCGGTTTCCTGCCGCTCGTGCATTCGAAGAACTCGGACTTCGCGGTGTTCATGGGCAGCCAGACGACCAAGAAGCCCACGAAATACACGACCCCCGACGCCACCGAGAATGCGCAGATCGCTTCCCGCCTCCCCTATGTCATGGCCACCGGGCGCTTCGCGCATTTCTTGAAGGTGATGGGGCGCGACAAGATCGGCTCCTTCATGGAGGTGGAGGATTGCGGCAAGTGGCTGAATAACTGGATTCAGAACTACGTCAATTCGAGCCCCACCGCGACGTCCGAGTCCAAGGCCCGCTATCCGCTGCGAGAGGCGCGCGTTGAGGTGAAGGCGATCCCGGGCAAGTCCGGCGCGTACAACGCCGTCGCGTACTTGCGGCCGTGGTTGCAGATGGAGGAGCTCACCGCATCGATGCGTCTGGTAGCGAATATTCCGCCCAAGCAATCGTGATCGGCACGAAAGGGCAGGGGAGCGACGCGGCGGCGCCGCTCCCTGCCAGGATCGTCGATCTCGGGGAGACCCCTCGAGGCGGCGTTCGGGGAGGGGTGCGTGAGGGCCTGCTCGCACAGGCGAGCGCGGCGCTACGCTCGGGCGAGACCCCACAGCTCGATGCCTGGCTCGCGCTTGAGGACGACGAGCGTTGGCTCGAGCGCTCGCTCGGGGGCTGGTTCGGCGGGGCCTTCGTCCCGGAGAGGCGCTGGGTGCTGCTCGCCCTCGATCGCGATATCGCCGACATCGATGCCTTGATGTCGGCGCAAGTGAATGCGATCTTGCATGCGCCGGCGTTTCAGCGGCTCGAGGCGCGATGGCGCGGGCTCGACTTCCTGGCGGACGCCGCGGCCCTCTCGCCGCTTGCCAAGGTGCGCGTGCTGTCGCTGCCCTGGAGCGAGGTGATTCGGGACCTCGATCGCGCGGGCGATTTCGACCGCAGTCAGCTATTTCACAAGATCTACACCGAGGAGATCGGGATGCTCGGCGGCGAGCCCTTCGGCTTGCTGATCGGCGACTACGAGATTCAGCATCGACCCACCGCGGATCACCCCACCGACGATGTGGCGGCGCTCAAGTCCCTCGCGATGATCGCCGCCGCAGCCTTTGCACCCTTGGTGATGGGCGTCTCGCCGGTGTTGTTCCAAGTCGACAGCTACGCGACGCTCGGCCGGCCTCTCGATGTGCGCGATGTCTTCCAGCAGCCTGAATACCAGCGCTGGCAGGCGATGCGCGAGGCCGAGGAAATGCGCTTCGTGGGACTCGTCGCGCCGCGCGTGCTGATGCGACTCCCTTACCGGATCGACGGCGCACGCCGCGACGGCTTCAAGTTCGCCGAGACCGTCGTCGGGGAGAACGCGCGTAGTTACCTGTGGGCGTGCGGAGCGCTGGCATTCGGCTCGGTCGTGCTCAGGGCTTTCGCGAGCTTCGGGTGGTTTGCCGATATTCGCGGCGCTGCGCGTGACGAGATGCGCGGCGGCCTGGTGACCAACCTCCCCTTGGCGTGCTTTGCGACCGATGCCCCGGGTATCGCCGGGAAGCCCTCGATCGAGGTGCTCTTGTCGGATACGCAGGAGAAGGATCTCGCCGATCTGGGGTTCATCGCGCTGCGCCAAGCTCCGTACACGGAGTACGCGCTGTTCTATTCCAATCAATCGCTGCACTCGCCGCCGCGCTACGACCGAGCGGCCGCCAACGTGAACGCGCGTCTCTCCGCGATGCTGCAGTACATGCTGTGCGTATCGCGCTTCGCGCATTACATCAAGCTCCTCGGCCGCCAGTTCATCGGTACGATGAAGACGGCAGGCGAGATACAAAGGGCCTTGAGCGATTGGCTTCAGAATTACGTCACGAGCAGCGACGAGGCGAGTCAGGATGCCAAGTCGCGCTTCCCATTGCGCGACGCGAGTGTCGAGATCAAAGAGGTGCCCGGGAAGGCCGGAGCTTATTCGGCGGTGCTGTACCTGCGGCCCCATTACCAGCTTGACGATATCGCCACCGGATTCCGGCTGGTCACCCAGCTCGCGCCGGCGGCACACGCAGCGTAAGAACCCTAGCGCCGGAGCCGCGACATGACCACTCCAATCGATCTGCAAACTCTATTGCGTACGGACAAGCTCGACGAGGCGATCTCCTACCTGAACGGCGAGGTGAAGAACAATCCGAAGGCGATCGACCGCCGTGCCCAGCTCGCCGAGCTGCTGTGCGTCGCGGGGAATCTCGAGCGTGCGGACACGGTGTTGAACGCCATCAGCGACATCGATCCCGGGGCCATGGTGGGGGTGGCGCTGTTCAGGCAGCTCGTGCGGGCCGAGCAGGCACGTCAGCAGTTCTATTCCGAAGGGCGCCTTCCGGAGTTCGTCGTCAAGCCCGATGTGCTGATCGAGCTGGAATTGCGCGCGGCGATCGCGGCACGCGAGGGGGCGCGAGCCGAGCTCGCCAAGCTGGTGGCGCAGAGAGAGGAGGCGAGGGTGCCTTGCGCAGGAGTCGCGGACGGCGCCGCGTTCGACGACTTTCGCGATCTCGATGATCTCACGGCCGCGCATCTCGAGGTGCTCACGTCGACGGGAAAATATTTCTGGATTCCGGTGGCGGCCGTCGAATCGATCGAGCTGCGCAAGCCCGAGTCGCAGCGCGACCTCCTGTGGCGGCGCGGTCAGTTGGCGGTCGCCGACGGACCGGACGGCGAGGTGTTTTTCCCCTCGATCTATGTCGCCAAGAACTCGACCGCAGGAGAGAGGCCCGGGCACGTGACCGAGTTCGATGAGCCGGCCGAGCGCGTCGCGTTCGGCCGAGGGCTGCGCACCTTCCTGGTCGGTGAAACGAGCAAGACGATCCGCGAGCTCGGGCGGGTCACCTTCACCCGGCACGCCGGCTGAGGGGCGCTCATGGCGCCTCCGGACGTCGATTTCCTCCCCTCGGTGCTCGATCGCCTGCTCGACGACAACCCGGTCTCGGCGGCGCGGCCGCGTGCGCGTTCGCAGCAGTTAAACGAGCTGCGCGCCGCGGTGCGGCGTGATCTCGAGGCGCTGATGAACGCGCACCAGCGCTGCCGCTCGACGCCCCCCGAGCTCACGGAGTTGCCAAGATCGCTGCTCGAATTCGGCGTGCCGGATTTTCTGACCACGAACGCGGCAGCGGCGAGCGCCCGAGAGCAGTTTCGCGAATCGGTCGAGCAGGCGATCCGCCGCTTCGAGCCGCGATTCAAGCTCGTGAAGGTGACGCTCCTCGAGCAGACGCCGACGGATCGAACGCTGCGCTTTCGCATCGAAGCGCTGATGTACGCCGAGCCGGCACCCGAGCACGTGAGCTTCGATTCGCTGCTCGATCCCTCCAGTCAGAGCTTCGCCGTCGTTGGGAGCGCGTAGTGGCCGACGAGCTGCTTCCCTACTACAACCAGGAGCTCGTGTACTTGATGCGCCTCGGCGCCGAATTCGCCGAGCAGCACCCGGCCGCTGCGGGACGGCTGCGGATGAGCGCCGACACGGTAGAAGACCCGCATGTGTCTCGACTCCTTCAAGGAGTGGCGTTCCTGAACGCCCGGATCAGGCGCAAGCTCGATGACGAGTTTCCGGAATTGACCCACGCACTGCTCGGACAGCTCTATCCGCACTACCTCGCTCCGATCCCGCCGATGTCGATCTTCGCATTCACGGCAGAGCGCGACCTCGACGAAAGCCGGGTGCTGCCGGCCGGATCCGAGATCGAATCCGAGGCCGTGGGCGGCGAGGCGTGCACGTTTCGCACCACGCAGGATGTCACGGTCTGGCCGATCGAGATCGAGGGCGCGGCCCTCACCGGACGTCCGCTGCGCGGACCGGTGAGTCCTCGTGGCTGCGTGAGCGTGTTGCGCCTCGCGCTGCGCTGCATGGCCCCGCAGGTCACCTTCGCGCAGCTGCAGCCCGACTCGCTGCGCTTTTTCTTGCGCGGTTCGCTGACCGAGTCGCTGCGGCTCTACGAGCTGATCTACAACAACACGGCGGTGGTCGCGGTCGCCGAGGCGGGCGGCGACGCGGCACCGCTCCTGCTCAATCAGGATTCGATTCGTCCCGTGGGTTTCGGCGCCTCCGAGGGCGTGCTGCCGTACCGCGCGAGCTCCTCGATGGGGTATCGCCTGCTCACCGAGTATTTCACATTCCCGCAGAAATTCCTGTTCTTCGAGCTCACCGGGCTTGCCTCCAAGCTCGGCGGCTGTGCCTCGCGGAAGTGCGAGATTTTCCTCTACCTCAACCGCTCGGCCGAGGATCTGGAGAGCAGCGTCTCCGTCGAGTCGTTCGCGCTCGGCTGCGCCCCGGTGGTGAATTTGTTTCGCCAGCGCACCGAGCCGATTCGGCTCGATCAGAGCTCCGTCGAGTATCACGTGCTTCCCGATAGCCGCCGGCAAGCGGCGCTCGAGGTCTACTCGGTCGACAACGTCACGGTGACGACCCCCGCCGGGGAAGTGAGGACCTATGCTCCCTTCTTCGGCCTGACCCACGGCGGCTCCGGCGCGGCGCTGACAGGGTACTGGCACGCGGCGCGCCGCGCCACAGGGGGTCGCGATCCGGGCAGCGAGATCTTTCTATCCTTCGTGGATTCGCAAGGTGAGCCCGCGTATGCGGGCGAGGCGATTGCGTCGGTGGAGACGACGTGTCTGAATCGCGATGTGGCGGCGAAATTACCCTTCGGCGGCGGGCGCCCGCAGCTCAAGCTGACCAAAGCGGTGCCCGGCGTCGCCGGCGTCGCGGCGATGATGGCGCCGACGCCGACGCTGCGCCTATCGACGCGCAAGGACAATGCCTGGCGCCTGATCTCGCACCTGAACCTGAATCACCTCACGCTCAGCGACGACGAGACGGGCGCCGAGGCGCTGCGGGAGATGCTGAGGCTGTACGATTTCCGCGATGCCGCCGAGACCCAGGCCATGATCGACAGCGTCCTCTCCGTGAGGAGCCGGCGCGGCACCGCGCGTGCCCCCGACGCAGCGATGGGCGCTCTATGCCGAGGTCTCGACATCACCGTCGAATTTGACGAGCAGCGCGCGTCGGGCGCAGGGATATTCCTCTTTGCCGCGGTGCTCGAGCGCTTCATGGCGCACTTCGCCTCGATCAACGCATTCACGCGCTTCACGGCGGCGGTCAAGGGCCGCACCGGAGTGCTGCGCACATGGCCGCCGCGAGCGGGCGATCTGACGCTCCTGTGATCGAGGCGCTGCGCGCAGAGCCGCAGCGCTTCGCGTTTCTCCAGGCAGTGCGCCTCCTCGAGCGGGCGGCCCGCTCGGGGCGCGCGGCGGAGCGCGAGAAAGTGCCCGGCCTGGTTGGGCTCGACAGCGATCCGCGCAGCGAGACGCTGCGTCTGCGGGCGGCGCTCGAGATGGCGTTCCCGGCGACCGAGATCGCCGGCTTCGACAGCAGCGGGAAGAAGCCCGAGCTCACCGTGACCCTGATGGGCCTGATCGGCGCGATCGGGGTGCTTCCGGGCCACTACTCGCGGCTCGTGCTCGAGGCGCTTCGCGACAATAACGAGGCTCCGCGAGATTTCTTCGACATGTTCAATCACCGGGCGCTCTCCTTGTTCGTGCGGGCGGCGGAGAAGTACCGGCTGCCGCTCGCCTTCGAGCGCGCGCCGGGAGCAGACCCGATCAGCGGGGTGCTGCTTGCGCTCATCGGCTTGCGCGGCGCGGCTCTCAAGGGTCGCCAGGCCCTGCGGGACGAGACACTCCTCTACTACGCCGGTCACTTCTCGCGGTGTGTGCGCACCGCCGATGCGCTGCGCCAGATGCTCTCGGAGCACTTCGATCGGCCGGTCGGGATCTCGCAATTCCAGGGCCACTGGGCGGATCTTCTTCCAGAGGAGCAAACGCGGCTCGGCGGCACAAGCGCCGGAGCCGCGGGCTATGCGCTGCTCGGTTCGAGCGCCGTCGTCGGCGCGAGAGTGTGGGATGTGCAGGGTTCGTTTCGCGTCACCTTGGGTCCGCTCGATTACCCCCAATTCCTGCGCTTCCTGCCGGGCGCTGCGGATATGGAGCAACTTGCCTCACTGACCCGAACCTACGTAGGGCCTCAGCTCGACTTCGACGTGCAACTGACGTTGAAAGGCTCGGAGGTGCCCGCGCTCGCTCTTTCGGTGGATCCCGAGCGGGGTGCGAGGCTGGGTTGGAACACCTGGCTGCCGACGCGCGGCGCGCGGGGCGATGCGAGCGATGCGATCCTCAAGGTAGATCCCGGCTCTTGAGGAGGAGGAGGACAGCCGATGGCCTATGAGAGCGAGAGAGGCACTCCGGCGAACGCTCAATGTGTCTGCGCGCAATCTCAAGCGTCACTTCTATTCGACGGGTTCTACTTGAAGGTGCTGATCGGCGGCAAGGTCGACTCAGCTTGGCACGCTCGCTCGGGGCTCCCGGACGATGACGGCTGGTTCGACTACACGAAGGAGCAACAAGGCAAGCCCGATGTCGGACCCATTCCCGAGGGGGGATACTGGGTGACTGCCGAAGCAAACCGCCAGCGTCGGGACTGCGCCGAGCAGTTGGGGGAACTTCAGGATCACGATCCATTACTTTTCTTTGACCAACACCCGCAGCAGGGGCGGCTTTTTCATCCACGGCGGGGATTCATTCGGCAGCAGGGGGTGCATCGATCTGGCGAAAGGCATGGACTCGTTCGTTGCCAAGCTACGGCAGCTATTCGGCGCCGAGGTCGCGAACACGGAGGGAGGCGGATTGGTTGCGGGGTTTGCGGATTGCTACCTACCCTTGAGCGTGAAGTACGCCGCGGAATACGTCGCGATGCCGTGACGAGCGGTAAAAACGGGAGCGGCCAGCACCGGTTTACAGGCATAATTATCGTCGGGTTTTAACGGGGACGGCCGCTCAAATGCCTCTGACACTCGAAGTGGTGGGTCCGAAAGCCGCCAAGATGGGTGCGGCGGTGCGCAAGGTTTTTCAGGCAGCGGGGACGATCGGCCGGCAGCGCGATAACGACTGGGTGCTGCCGGACGAATACATCTCCGGTCATCACGCCAAGATCCTGTTCGTCAACGGCAACTTCATGATCGAGGACACGAGCACGAATGGCGTGTTCATCAACTCTCCGCAAAATCGCTTGGCCCGCGGTCAACCGTACACGCTGCGCAACGGCGACACGGTGTACATCGACGATTACGAGGTGCGGGTCACGCTGAGCACCGAAGGCGACCTGTATGGGGCCGCGAAGGCGCCCCTGATTCCAGATGATCCGTTCCAGGTCGACTCGGCCGAATCGGCCGGCGCGCCCAACGAGGCGGATCCATTGAAACTGCTGGGACTCGAGGACCCTCGGGCAGTGCCCCCAGGGCCGAGCGCCGCAAGCCTCGCGAGCCAGTCGCCGCTGTCGCAGCATTACCGGCCCCCGCCGGCGTCGATGCCGCGCGCTGTGCCTGCGCCGTCGCCTTCCCAGCGGGCCGTGCCGCCGCGCGCCGCCCCGCCTCCCCCGCCCGCGGTGCCCCCGCGCGCTCAGCCCCCGCCCCCAAGTCGCAACATCATCCCGGATGATTACGACCCGCTCGGGGCGGACGAGCCCTCCGTGAGGATGGCGCGGCCCGCGCCGCAGGCGTCCGTTGGCGCGGTCATGCCGCCGCCGGCCGACACGACCCCGGTCGGACCGTCGCAGCTACCGCTCCAGGCTCCTCCGAGCGAGCCGCCGCGCAGGCCCGCAGCGCGCGCCCCTGAGCCGGCGGTGGCTCCTGCGAGAGCGCCCCCCGTGACCCCGCGCCCCGCGCCGCCTCGCGCCGATGCGCCTCGCGTCGCCCCCGGGCGGCCTGCGGCGGCGCCCGCCCGGCGGTCGCCAGCGGAAGGCTCGGCGGGCGATGCCGAGCCTCAAGCGGCGGGAGCCGCAAGCGGCGATCTCGATTTCGCAGAGCTCCTGGCCGGGGCGGGAATCGACTCGGCGCGGGTGACTCCGGAGTTGGCCCAGCAGTTCGGGCAGATTCTGCGAGTGGTCGTCGCGGGCGTCATGGACGTGCTGCGCGCACGCGAGCGCACCAAGGACGAGTTTCGCATGCGCATGACCACCTTCAAGCCCATGGACAACAATCCGCTCAAGTTCTCGGCGAACGTCGAGGATGCGTTGCATAACTTGCTCGTGAAGCGCAATGCCGCGTACCTCGGACCGGTCGAGGCCTTCGAGGATGCGCTTCAAGACGTGCGCAATCATCAAATGGCCATGCTCGCCGGAGTGCGTGTCGCCTACGAGGCAATGCTCACCGAGTTCGATCCCGCGCGGCTCCAGGAGGAGTTCGATCGGCAATTGAAGAGCGGATCTTTTCTGAGCGGGCCCGCGAAGCTCAAGTACTGGGAAATGTACCGCAACAAATTCCATGATATGGTCAAGGATGCGGATACGAGCTTTCGTAGCTTGTTTGGCGATGAGTTTGCCAAGGCTTACGAGGAGCAGCTCGCGCGGCTGAAGACGCTGAATCGGGCGGAGCGCAGATAATCGATGGTCCAGGGATGTTGGGGAGCGGGGCAATGGCGCGATTGCGAACGATGGTTTTCACGGGAGCGGCCTGCGCGGTGCTCGCGGCTTGCTCATCCCCGCCCCCGAAGCCGCCGCAGCCGGTTAGCGTCAAATTGACGATTGCGGCGGGCGCGGACGTGAATCCCGATTCGCAGAATCGGCCCTCTCCGGTCGTGATACGAGTCTATCAGCTCAAGGACGATGCCGCGTTCAAGGCAGCCGATTTCTTCGCGCTCTACGACAAGGAGCAGGCGACGCTCGGCGCGACGCTCGTGTCGCGGCAGGAGCTCGAGCTGGCTCCTGCCGAGCAACGCACGGCCGACTACTCCGTGTCGCCAGATACTCGTTTCATCGGCGTCGCTGCCGCGTACCGCGACATCCGCAATGCCGAATGGCGCGCCGAGACCGGTAGCGCGGACAAAGGGGTCGCCGACCTCTTGAAGAGCCACAAGATCTCGATCGCGATCGATCGCGCGCGCGTGAGTTTCGGCAAATGAAACCCTTCACCCGCTCCGAGCCTTCGGCCGATGTCAGCCTATAGCAAGGTCCTCTGGTCCGAGGGGCTGTTCCTGCGGCCCCAGCACTTTCAGCAGCAGGATCGCTTTTTCGAGCATCTGCTGGAAACCCGCTGCTTTGCATTGCGCAGCCATCCCTGGGGGTGCGCCGAGCTCGAGCTCGAGCGCGATATGCTGGCGATCGGCAAGCTCGGAGTGCGGCGCGCGATCGGTGTGTTCCCCGACGGCACGCCGTTTCGAATTCCGGAGGATGATCCGGCGCCGACGCCTCTCGATGTCGGAACTTCAGTTCGTGACGAAACGGTTTTCCTCGCATTGCCGGTGCGCCAGCAAAATGGCGCCGACGTGGACCGCAGCGCAGGCCAGGAGAGCATCGTGCGTCATATGATCCGCGAGGTGGAGTCGCGCGATGCAACCTCCGATGCCGGCGTGACGGTGCGGCTGGAGGTGGGGCCGCTCAAGACCCGCATCATGCTGTCTCATCAAACGCTGGACGACTACGCGCGCATACCGATTGCCCAGGTGCTCGAGCGGCGAGCGGATCAGCGCGTCGTGCTGAACGATCGGTTCATTCCGACGGTGCTCGATGCGCGCGCGGCGTCCATCCTCGCGACTTTCATGATCGAGCTGCAGGGCTTGCTCCATCAGCGCGGCGATGCGCTCGCCGGCCGTGTATCGGCGACGGGGCGCGGCGGGGCCGCCGAGATCGCGGACTTTCTGATGCTGCAGGCGATCAACCGCTACGAGCCCCTGACCAGCCATCTCGTCTCCGGTGGCATCGTGCACCCGGAGGATCTTTACCGGCATTGCGTCGCGATCGCGGGCGAGCTCGCCACGTTCACCTCAGCGTCGAAGCGGCCCGACGCGTTTCCGGGTTATGCCCACGATCGATTGCGCGAGAGCTTCGAGCCGGTCATTGCGGCGCTTCGCGCCAGCTTGAGCGCGGTTCTCGAGCAGACCGCCATCGCCATTCCGATCGAGCCGAAGAAATTCGGCCTGAGCGTCGCCACGGTCGCCGATCGGACGCTCTTCTCAACCGCCGTGTTCGTGCTCGCGGTGCGCGCCGATACCCCCGCCGAGGAGTTACGCCAGCGCTTCCCGGCGCAGCTGAAGATCGGGCCGGTCGAGAAGATCCGAAATCTCGTGAATTTGCAGCTGCCCGGCATCGCGCTGCGGGCGATACCGGTGGCGCCGCGGCAGATTCCCTATCACGCGGGGTTCGTCTACTTCGAGCTCGATCAGGCGAACGAGCTCTGGGCAGAGCTCAAGGCTTCGGGCGGCATTGCGCTGCATGTCGGCGGAGAGTTTCCGGGCCTGAAATTGGAATTCTGGGCGATCCGCGCCTGAGCTGCGCGATTCATGGGCAAGGACAACAACGACGACCCGTTTGCGCCGCGCGATGCGACCATTTTTCGGCCGCGTCCAGGGGCGGGAAAGCGCGGAGCGGAACCCCCCCCGCCCGCGCAGGATCCGCGGCCCTCCATGCCGGCGCCGGAGCCGAGAGCGCCTCCCGCTGCGCGCGCGCCGCTCACGCTCGCGGGATTGAGAGACTTCTCGGCGGCGGGCCTGAATCCCCTGGTGCAAGCGGCGAGCCCTCTGTTGATCCTGACGGGGCGGCTGCGCTCGATGTTGAGCTATCCGGATATCGCGGCGTTGCGACGCCAGGCGCTCGATCAGGTGCGCGGATTCGAGGAGCGCGCACGTGCGGCCGGCATCGCGCCCGAGACCGTGCTCGCCGCGCGTTACGTGCTATGCGCCGCGGTCGATGAGGCCGTGCTCTCGACACCCTGGGGAAGCCAGAGTGAGTGGGGAGCGCAGACCCTGCTCGTCATGCTGCACCGTGAGACCTGGGGAGGGGAGAAATTCTTCGACATGCTGCAGCGGATCTCGGCCGATCCGGGACGGCACATCGAACTCATGGAGCTGCAGTATGTGTGCCTCGCGCTGGGATTCGAGGGCAAGTACCACGTGGCCGATCGCGGCCATGCGCGTCTCGCCGAGGTCGAGTCCGAGCTATTCCGTCGAATTCGGACCTTCCGTGGGGTGCCGGCGCCGGAGTTGTCACTCAACTGGCGCGGGATGCAGGACCGACGCAATCCCGTCATCCGCTACGTGCCCTGGTGGGTGATCGGAGCCTTCACCCTGGTGGTGCTCGCGGGGACTTTCATTCTCTTTCACCTGCGTCTCGCCGCGCTGTCCACGCCGATCGATGATCAGCTCGCCCATATCGGGCTCGCCGAGCCGCCGCCGGCGGCGGCGCCGGTGACCGCTCGGCCGTCAGCGGCGCCGCGTCTCATGCAGCTCTTGAGCGAGGATGTGGCCAACCACGTCTTGAGCGTGGAGGAGCGCAACAATCAAACCCTGGTGACGCTCATCGCCGCGGACTTGTTCGCGTCGGGAAGCGCCAAGGTGAATCCGAAGTACTACATGACCCTGCAGCGTCTCGCCCACGCACTGAACGAGGTGCCGGGACGGGTGTTCGTCGTGGGTCACACGGACGATCAGCCCGTGCGCTCCCTGCAGTATCGCGACAACTACGACCTCTCGCGCGCACGCGCGAACGAGGTGGTGAAGCTCTTGTCGCTCGCCATCGACAATCCGGCGCGCCTCGAGCCGAGCGGCGTGGGCTCCTCCGAGCCTCGCTACAAGCCCGAGTCATTGCCCGAGAACCGCGCCCGCAACCGCCGCGTGGAGATCATTCACGTGGGCGAAGGCTGAAGCGTCGTGTTGAAGCTGTTCAAGCGGCGCGGCTTTCTGGTCTTCTTGGGTCTCGTCCTGCTGTCCCTCTTCATTTGGTGGGCGGGCCCTTACTTCGCATTCGCGGAGTGGCGCCCGCTCGAGTCCTGGATCGCACGTCTCGTTGCCATCGGGCTGCTCATCGCGCTGTGGGCGGTGATCAAGCTCGTGAAATACCTGCGCGCCCGACGCGCCAGCGACAAGCTGGCCGAGGCGGTGGTCGCCCAGAAGGCGCCTCCCACGCCCGACGGAGCCAGCCGCGAGGCGGTGCAGCTGCGCGAGCGCTTCGAAGAGGCGATTGCCGTCTTGAAGAAGACCCAGCACGGTCGCGGAAGCCTTTACGATCTGCCGTGGTACGTGATCATCGGACCGCCGGGCTCGGGCAAGACGACGGCGCTGGTCAATTCGGGCCTGAAATTTCCGCTGGAGCAGCGTTTCGGCAAGGAAGCGCTGCGCGGTGTCGGTGGCACCCGCAACTGCGATTGGTGGTTCACCGACGAGGCGGTACTGCTCGATACCGCGGGCCGCTACACGACGCAGGACTCGGACGAGGCGGCCGACAGCGCAGGGTGGGGCGAATTTCTCGCCTTGCTGACCAAGTACCGCAAGCGCCGGCCGTTGAACGGCGTCATCGTCACGCTGAGCGCGGCCGACTTGATGACGCATACGCCGGTGGAGCGCGAGACCAACGTGGCCGTGGTGCGCCGGCGGCTCGACGAGCTCAATCGACATCTGAAAGTGCGCCTGCCCGTGTATCTGATGGTGACGAAGTGCGATCTGATCTCGGGCTTTCTCGAGTATTTCGATGATCTCGGCGCCGAAGGCCGCGCGCAGGTGTGGGGCATGACCTTCGCGCCCGAACGGAGCTCTGCGGGTACCGCCGCGGAGGATTTTCCGCGCGAGTTCGACCGGCTCATCGAGCGGCTGAATCAGCGGCTGTTCGGCCGACTCGAGGAGGAGCGCGACACGCGGCGGCGAACGGCGGCATTCGCGTTCCCGCAGCAGATGGCGGGCCTGCGCAACCTCATCGCCGGGTTCGTGAGCGAGGTCTTTGCCGCGACTCGCTTCGACGGGCGGCTGCTCCTGCGCGGGGTGTACTTCACTTCGGGGACGCAGGAGGGCACGCCGATCGACCGGTTGATGGCGGCGATCGGCCGCGGCTTCGCGGTGGCCCCGGAGGCGCTTGCACCGAGCGCGGCGGGACGCGGCAAGGCGTACTTCATCGAGAGGCTGCTGCGGGATGTGCTCTTCGCCGAGGCAGGCCTCGCCGGAGTCAATCGGCGCCGCGAGCTGCAAAAGGCGGCGGTGCAGCTCGCCGCCTACGCCGCGCTCATCCTCATCGCCGTGGTCGGAGTCATCCTCCTGTCGGTGAGCTATAGCCGAAATAAATCCTACTTGGCCGACGTCGCCACGGCGCTGGGCCAACTGAGCTCGGTGACCTTGCCGACCTCGCAGCAGACGCTCATGCAAATGCTCCCGGGGCTCGATGCGCTGCGTAACGTCTCCGAGACCGCCAATCGGCACCGCGGCCGCTTGGAGCTCTCCATGCGCTGGGGTCTGTATCAGCCGGCGGAAGTGGGCGCGGAGGCACGCTCGGCCTACCAGCGCGAGCTCAACGGCTATTTGCTGCCGCAGCTCGGAGATGAATTCAAGCAGCGGCTGCAAACCTCGGCCTCGCAGCCCGATCGGCTGTATCAGTACCTCAAAGCCTACCTCATGCTCGGGGAGCCCAAGCATCTCGATAAGACGCAGCTCGCATTCTTGGTGAACCTCGACTGGCAGGAGACTTTTGCCTCGCGCCCGGACGTGATCGAATCGTTGGGTGCACATCTCTCGAGCCTCATCGAGGATCAGGATCAACTGCGGCCGCTCTCCCTCGACGAAGCGCTGGTCACGCAAAGCCGCAATACGATCCGCCACGCCTCCCTGTCGCGTCTCATGTACAACCAGTTGAAGCTGAGCCACGTCGACGACAAGAGCCACGACCTGCGGCTCGATCTGTCGGCCGGGATCGGCTCCGAGCGTGTCTTGTCCCGCAAGAGCGGCAAGCGCCTATCGGATCCGGTGCCGGGCCTGTACACCCGAGCCGTGTTCGACCAGGTATCGGCACTGGGGACCGCCGAGCTCGTCAAGCAGTTCTCGCAGGATAACTGGGTCATGGGCGACAGCGCCTTCGATATGCAAGAGGCCTCGCGCATGACCTCGCAGGTCATGGACGTCTACGCGGACGACTACATCCAGACCTGGGACGGCATCATCAACGACGTTCAGGTGGTGCCGTTGGCGAACCTCGCGCAAGCCGCCGACGTGCTCGGGGTGCTGGGCGGACCGGCATCGCCGCTCAAGGGCTTTTTGGCGACGGTGGATGCCAACACCAACATGTCGAAGCCCTCGGCGGAGGCGCAGGCCGCCTCGAGCCTCGCGGCAGCCGCGCAGAAAGCGGTGATGAATCCGTTGAGCAAGCTCTTCGGGGGCGGTCAGCCCGCGCCCGGAGCGCTCACGCCCGCCCAGAAGATCACCAAGCACTTCGAGGCGATCGACGGTTTGGTCGCAGGGCCCCCGGGCGGTGCGCCCATCGACCGCGTCATCGCGCAGGTCGGGCAGATCGGCCAGAAGATCACCGGGCTCGGGAGCGGCGTCGGCGACACGGATCCTCTGGTGGCGCTCGCAAAGTCCGGCCAAGGGGATGCGCTCAAATCGCTTCAGCAACAGGCATCGACGCTGCCCGCACCCATCGGGGCGCTCGTTGCTCAGCTGGGCGGGCGCAGCGAATCGCTCACGCTCGGGCAGGCGCGCGGGGAGCTCGACCAGCGTTATCGGGAGCAGGTGATCAAGTCCTGCCGGGAAATCATCGAGGGGCGCTACCCGTTCACCTTGACGAGCACGAGCGATGTGCCGCTCGCCGACTTCGGGAGACTCTTCGGGACGGGGGGCGTGTTCGACGCGTTCTTCAAGGACAATCTGGCGCCGCTGGTCGATTCCAGCCGCAGCCCCTGGGTGTGGCGGGCCGGCGGTAGCGGGCCGGCGGGCGCGTCGACCGCGATGCTGCATCAATTCGAGCAGGTCGAGCAGATCCGCAAGTACTATTTTGCGCCGAACGGCCAGCTCCCGGAGCAAACTTTCTGGCTGACGCCGGGGGATCTGGACGCCGACGTCAACCGCTTCAGCTTGGAGATGGACGGACAGCGGCTCGATTATCGTCATGGGCCGGTGAGCAAGATCAAGGTGGCCTGGCCCGGACCGTCGCCCGGCCTGGCCGCGGCGACCTTCGAGGACCGATCCGGTGCGACGCCCAATCTCACGTTCCAGGGGCCATGGGCCTGGTTTCGTCTCCTCGACACCTCGACGCTCAAGGCGGAAGCGGACGGTGTAAGGTTCGATGCGGTCTTCCAGACCGCCGGTCATCATGCGACCGTGATCATCGAGGCCGCGAGCATCCTGAACCCCTATCAGAAATCGCTCCTGCGTCAATTCAGTTGTGGGGGTTGATTCGGCTCGGGGAGATCCCGTGGAGAGAGTGTGGACGTAGGCCTGTACGGTAAGCTGCCGACCCATGGGGACTTCCTCAGGCGGCGAGTGGCCGATGACTTTCTCGCCGCCTGGGACCCGTGGCTGCAGCAATGCATCGCCTCGAGTCGCGCGGTGCTCGGTGAGCGGTGGCTCTCGATCTATCTCACGAGTCCCGTCTGGCGCTTTGCCCTGGGGCCGAACGTATGCGGAGCCGCGCCCGCGGCGGGCCTCCTCGTGCCGAGCGTCGATCGAGTCGGCCGCTATTTCCCGCTGACGCTGGTTTGGACCACCCCCACCGAGCTCAGCACCTTCGAGGTTGCGCTGCGTTTCCAGCGGGGGTTCGAGCGGGCCGAACGGCTATTGCTCGATACACTCGCCTTGGAGCAATTCGAATTCGCGGAGCTCGACCGCCGCGTGATGGAGCTCGCGGACAATCTCGTGCAGTGCGCTCCGGCCAGCGCGCTGCGCCTCACCCGCGACTCCGCCACGGCCGTTGCGCTCTCGCCCGATCGATCGTGGTGCATCCCGCTGGCGGGCGCCTCGGCGCTCGAGGGACCCGCTGTTCAGCTCTTCGGCTGCCAGCAGGAGGCTCGATCGCACGGGGTGGGATTGTGGTGGACAGACGGGTCGGCAGTCGTCGCACCGAGCTGGCTCATCACCCAGGGTCTTCCGGATCCGTCGAGTTACACCGCCATGCTCGATGGAGAGTGGGCCGCGGCGGGTTGGGGCGTGGCGGAAGCCGAGTCGGACTTCTCCCAGACCATCGTTCGCGACGATGTGCCGCACATCGCCACGGTCACCGCCTCTGCGGCGCGCACCGACCGCGGCCCGGTGCGCACGTCGAATCAGGATGCGTTCATCGAACGGCCCGACATGGGGCTGTGGGCGGTCGCCGACGGGATGGGGGGACTTCGCGACGGGGATCTCGCGAGTCGGATGGTGTGCGATTCGCTCGCGGATTTGAGCATCGCCGCGGGATTGGACGAGCAGATCGAGGGAGTCGTCGAGCAGCTGCGGCGCGTGAACGAGTACCTGCGCCAAGCCGCCACGCGTGCGGTCAACCCCGTGCAAAGCGGCAGCACGGTGCTCGTGTTGCTGATCCGCCAGAGCGAGTGGGCGATCCTTTGGGCAGGCGATAGCCGCGGGTATCGACTGCGCGACGGCGCGCTGTCCCAGCTCACGACCGACCATAGCTGGGCCGCGCACGGCGGCGCGGACGAGCAAGCGATCACGCGCGCGGTGGGAGCCGAGGATTCGCTCGAGCTCGAGGTCGTGCGGGGCGACGTGCGCGGCGGTGATCGGTATCTCTTGTGTAGCGACGGCGTCGGTCGAGTACTGGATACGGAGGTTCTGCGCGAGTTGCTCGCGACGCTCGAGCCGGCGGCATGCTGCTCGGAGCTCATTGCGCAGTCCATCGTGCGCGGAGGCACGGACAACATGACCGCCGTGGTCGTCGACTGCGGCGCATCGAGCGGACCACAAGCCCCAGGGGGTGGCGATTGACGCGCGATAGCTCCGCGCCGCCCACCGTACTGCGCGACGGGTCTACCTCGGTGCGCTCGCCTGCGGGCGAGGAGGGAGCGGCGACGCGACACCGCACGATGGATCGAGTGGACTCAGGTGCCGGCGCGCCGGGAGAGTTTCGCGTCGGCTCCGTGATCAAGGGCCGCTTCGAGCTTCGCGCCCTGGTGGGAAGCGGCGGTATGGGGATGGTTTTTAGCGCCCTGGATCGGCGCAAAGTCGAGGCGCGCGATCCGAATCCGGAAGTCGCCGTCAAGATCCTGAACAAGAGCTTCGAGCGGCATCCGGATGCCTTCGTGGCGCTGCAGCGCGAGGCGAGCAAGGCGCAGTCGCTCGCGCATCCCAACATCGTGACGGTGTTCGATTTCGACCGCGACGGCGACAGCGTGTTCATCACCATGCAGTTGCTGCGCGGCCGATCCCTGGAGGAGCTGATTCGCGGGGCGCGCAATCGCGGCATCGACCGCAAGGCCGCACTTCCGGTGATTCGCGGGATTGCGGACGGCCTGAGCTATGCGCACAAGAAGGGTATCGTGCACTCGGACTTGAAGCCGGCGAACGTCTTTCTCGACGAGAGTGGAACCCCCAAGATTCTCGATTTCGGAATCGCGCGCGCGGTGCCTTCCGCCGCTCAGGGACCCCAGGATCAGTTCGACGCGGGCTCGCTCGGGGCTTACACCGAAGGATACGCCACGGAGGAGATGGTGCAGGGGAGGGATCCGGCGCCGGCGGACGATATCTATGCGCTCGGCCTCATCGTCTACGAGTTGCTCGCCGGAAAGCACCCGTACGCCGGCAAGAGCGCCGCGCAGGCCCGTGCAGCGGGGCTCGCGCCCGCGCCGCTGCGGCAGCTGCGGCACCGGGAATGGCAGACGCTCGCGCGCGCGCTTGCCTTCGAGCGCGCCAAGCGGCCGCGCGATGCCACCGAGTTCCTGCGCCAGTTCTTCGGCGCGACGCGAGTGCGCAATGCGCTCATCGCCGCAGTCTGCGCGCTGGCTGTGGCCCTGGGCTTCATGTGGTATCAGAATTATCGGCAATCCGGCCCCGCCGTCGCCTTCGAGACCCTGCCGGTTGCGACGCAAGAGCGCATCCAGAGCGATTTCACCGAAGGCGACAAGGCCTGGGAGTTCTACTCGCGTCAAGGCATCTCGAATGCCTTGACGGATTCCCTGTCCTACTTTGCGGATGCCTATAAGCTGCACAAGGGCAATCGAGAAGCGGTTCGCGGACTCAGGCGCGCTGCAGATGAGATGCTGAAACTGGCCCGCAACGATCCCGCGAGCCTGCGAGACACCGCGCACTCTCTGGCGGAGAGCAGCGAGTTCTTGAGCACGTACCCGCCGGTCGTGCATGCCCTGGGCCGTTGAGACGAGGTGATGAAGCGATGCGAGACGAAGTCAAAGCTCTTCTTCGCCGTGCCGCGAGGGCTGCGGTCAGGGTCGCGGTCGCGCTGAGTGTGGGCGGCGCGCCGGCTTGGGCGGCCAAGTCCGATATGGAGGCGACGCATGGGATCGTGCGACGCGAGGATCTCGAGATCGTCGATTGCCTCTTGCCCGGACAGGTACGGCAGCTCGGCAACATGACCTATCTGACCGCCCGGCGGCCGACGCACACGACCGCGAGCGACTGTCGCATCCGCGGCGGCGAGTACGTGGCCTACGACCGCGCGGACCTCAAATCCGCCCTCGCCGTGTGGTTGCAGGCGGCGCAAGCGGGCGATGCGGAGGCGCAGACCAACGTTGCGGAGATTTACGAGCGGGGTCTCGGGGTCGCGCCGAATTACGAGGCCGCGGTCATGTGGTATCAGAAAGCGGCCGATCAAAAGTACTCGCGCGCCCTGTTCAACCTGGGCACGCTCTACGAGCAGGGCCTCGGCGTCGAGCAGGACAAGCTCAAGGCGTTGAATCTCTATCGTCAGGCCTGGGGCTTGCCGGAGGACAGCGTCATGTATCAGTCCGCGGCGCGCGAGCAAAACGAGGCACTGCGTGCCGAGCTCGAGAAGCAACTCGCCGAAAAGGACGAGCAACTGAAGCTTCTGCAGCATCAGCTGGACACCCTGCAGAAAGAGCTGGCGAGCCATCCTGCGCCGCCTGCGGCGAACGCGACGCCGGGCACCGGTACGGGCGCAAACCCCGACGCCAAATCCGACAAATCCGATGCGAGATCCGAGATCGAGGCGCTCAAGAAGTGGATCGCGCAGCTCGAAAGCGAGCGAGCCGCGAACAACAGCCGCCTCGCCTCGCTGCCTCAGCTGCGCACGCCCGCAGCCATTGCCACGCTGCCGACGATCAGCGCACAGGCCGATGTTCGCTCGGTCGGCAACCTCAACTTCGGGCGCTACTATGCGCTCGTGATCGGTAATCAGCACTATCAGCTCATCGAGAGCTTGAAGACTCCGGTCAACGATGCCGAGCGTGCGGCACGGGTGCTGCGCGAGCGTTACGGCTTCACGGTGCAAGTGCTCGAGGACTCGAGCGACGTGGCCATGCTCAAGGCGCTCAATGACTTGAACGACGTGCTCAAGCCCGACGACAACTTGCTGATCTACTACGCCGGTCACGGCGCACGGCTGCAAACGACCTACGTGACGGCCGGGTACTGGTTGCCGATCAACTCGGAGGCGCCGCCCAAGGATACTTTCTGGGTTCCGAACGAGCAGATCACCGCCCATCTCGCGCGGCTCAACGCCAAGCGAGTGCTCGTCGTCGCCGATTCCTGCTATGCGGGGCTATTGTCCACCGACCCGAGCTACCTGTTCGCCGGCTCGAGCGGCGGCTACTCGAAGGATTACATCGCCTACAAGCTCCCCAAGCGTTCGCGCCTGCTGATCTCCTCGGGCGGCGACGAGCCGGTTCTCGACACGGGCGGCGGCGAGAATTCAGTGTTCGCGAACGCGTTCATCACCGAGCTCGAGTTGAACCAGGGCATCCTGCCCGCGCCGGAGCTCTACAGCCGCATCAGCAAACGGGTCGAGACCGGCGCGCAGCAGAACAAGTTCGTGCAGAAGCCCGAGTTCAAATCGATCAAGGGAGCGGGCCACGAGGTGGGCGACTTCTTCTTCGTTCCCAAAGACTTGAAGTAAATCACCCCCTCGACGAGCCTGGATCTGCGTCATGCAGCTCGAAGCGGACAGCGTGTTATCCCGCGCCGAGTCGCTGCTCGCGCGCGGGGACACCCCCGCGGCGGTCGAGCTGCTCGAGTCCGCGCGAGCGCACCACTCGCGCCATGCCGGCATCGCCTTGCGGCTCGCGGACGCTCTGCAGGCCTGCGGGCGGCTGCGAGAAGCCGTCACGGCGTACACGGAGGCGTTGGGCCTCGATGCCGCGAGCGCCGAGTCCTGGTACGGAAGCGGTTGCGCCCACCTCTCATTGCGGGCTTTCGGGGCTGCGGCCGGCGCCTTCGCTCGAGCCTGCGAGCTCGCGCCGCATGCGGGCATCGTGCATTTCAACCGGGCGGCATCGCTATTCGAGCTGGGTCACATCGAGGACGCGATCGAGCATTACCGGCGCGCGGCTCGGCTCGAGCCCGAGCTCGCTCGCAGGGCCCTGGCGAGCATCGCCTGCATCATCCCCGGAAGCAGCGAGGCCGATCACGAGACCGTGCTCGAGAGCCGGCGCTCGTGGGCCGCGCTGGAGATGCACGGTGTGGCGAGCTGTCGATCCAACCCGCCGCCGCAGCCGGCGGCTCGATCGGCGTGGCCGCGAATGCTGCGCGTGGGATACCTGTCCGCGTTCTTCGGTGACAGGAACTGGATGAAGCCGGTATTTGCCCTGATCAATCGCCACGATCGGGCCGCCTTCGCGGTGCACCTGTTCTCCGACGGGTCGCTGCCTTGCGCAGCGAGCGGATACTGCGACCACGACAGCGACACGATCCACGACATGCGCGGTGCCGACAACGATCGGGCGGCGGATCACATTCGCGCGCAGGCCATCGATGTCCTCGTCGATCTCAACGCCTACAGCTTCCAGAGGCGCCTGCCCATGCTTTTGCAGCGGCCGGCCGCGAGGATCGTCGGCTGGTTCAACTCGTTCGCCACGAGCGGGTTCAGCGCCTGCGACTGGATCGTGGGCGACCCCGCGGTGGTGCGCGAAAGCGAGGAACGCTATTACTGCGAGCGAGTGCACCGCGTTGCCGGCACCTACCTCGCTTTCGAGTTCCGCTATCCGGTCCCCGAGGTCGCCCCTCCACCCTGCATCGCCCAGGGAGGCGAGGTCACTTTCGGCTATCTCGGCTCACACTACAAATTGACCGATGCGGTGCTCGGCGCGTGGGCGCGCATCCTGCGCGCCGCGCCGCGCGCCCGATTGCTCGTGAAGACCGCCTCGCTCGACGAGCCTTCCACGCGCGAAGAGTTGCTCGAGCGATTGAGCAGCCGTGGTGTCGAGCGTGCGCGCGTCAGAACGGAAGGACGCAGCGAGCATTACGAATTCCTCGAGGCCTACCGTCACGTGGACATCGCGCTCGACACCTTTCCCTACAACGGCGGCACGACCACCACCGAGGCGCTGTGGCAGGGCGTGCCGGTGCTCGCCTTCGACGGCGATCGCTGGGCCTCGCGCACCAGCAAATCACTTCTGCTCGCGGCCGGGCTCGAGGATTGGGTGCTGCCGGACCTCGAGCGCTACGAGGAGCGCGCGGCGGCCCTCGCTTGCGATCCGGCCACCCCGACGATGCTCGCGCGCCTGCGTGCCGGCATGCGCGCACGGCTCAAAGCCTCGCCGGCCTGCGATGCCGAAGGGCTTTGCCGGGCGATGGAAGCTTTCTACGTGTCGATTGCCCGTTAGGGAATCAGGTGCTCGAACCTCACCCCGAGCGCCACCTCGTGCACACGCTGATCGGGGCTGGTGACCGCGTTGTAATCGACGAAGGCCGAGATGCCGAAGGCGAATTGCGCGCTGACGCCCGCCGCCCAATCGTAGTAGTTGCGATCGGGCGGATCAGTGAACACCACGAAATTGCTGACCGGGCCGCTCGCCGTGTCGGCATAGGGATCGGCGCTGAAATGCACGGACAGGGCTCGCTGATCGTTCCTGAACTCGTGGACGTAATGCGCGCGCGCCTCGGGCAAGATGACGCCGAAAGGTACCTTGATCGCGTAGGAGAGGTGCCCACCCACCTTTGCGAGGAGCGAGTCGCCACTATCTTCGCCGAACACGAGCCCGAGGCCG
>Ga0187784_10000112_pt1 | contig 50645 bp, 44 predicted proteins | sample 1015_SJ02_MP15_2_FD_132964 | JGI IMG/M metagenome (GOLD analysis project Ga0187784, IMG submission 132964) | Tropical peat soil microbial communities from peatlands in Department of Meta, Colombia - 1015_SJ02_MP15_20_MG | ecosystem: Environmental > Terrestrial > Soil > Wetlands > Peat | place...
AGGAACGGTGTGCACCCGCCCGTGGGGGCGGAAAGACGTCGCTGCGCACGGAGCCGATACGGAAGCGAGGGTCGCGACTGAACTCCCTCGAACCGCGTATAATTGACCCATTGGGTGAGGTCCGATGGGCAACGGCAGAATCCTCACCAAGGAGTCGTCCGCATGAAGTGGGTCCGCGCGGTCGCGTTCGCCGGTAGCTGCCTAGGCCTTCTGTACGCGTGTCTCGTCACGCCTTCGGCCCAAACCCTGACCACCCCGCCGTCCCCCACTGTGCCGTCAGGGTTCCAGATCCTGACCATCGCGCGCGTACCCTCGGCGCGTGAACTAGCCGCACTCCCCGACGGCGACCTGATTGTCGGCACCGAGAGCAGCAACGTCGACATCGTGCCGAACGCGGAAGGGGACGCGGTGGGATCGGCCGAGGTCTTTGCGACACTGCAGGACCGCCCCGCCGCCGGCGTAACCTTCGCCAGTGCGCCCAAGGTGATCTACGTCGCCACCGAGCACGCCGTGTACGCGATCCCGTATCGCGATGGCGAACGAAGGGCGTCGGCGATCACGCTGATCGCGCGCGTTCGCATCGGCGGCATCGCGCCGAACAGTGACGGGGACGTGCACACGACGACCTCCGTCGCATACGTAGACGGCACACTGTATGCGAGCGTGGGATCCTCGTGCAATGCCTGTACGGAAGTGGATCCGACTCGAGCCTCGATCCTGAGCATCGCGCCCCGCGGCGGTAATCCGGTCAAGCGCGCCACACGAATCCGCAACGCCATTGCGCTCGCGGTCAATCCCGAGACGCACGCGCTCTGGGCCGGCGACGCGGGGCAGGACGATCTGCCCTTCGGGCATCCCTACGAGTTTCTGGACGACGTGACGTCGCATCCCGGGGTCGCGGACTATGGATGGCCCGAATGTGAAGAGAACCACCACGCGTACACCCCGGGCGCAAACTGCGCCGACACCGTTGCCCCACTGATCGAGGTGCCCGCCTACTCGACGTTCATTGGCGCGACCTTCTATCCGCGCCATCAATCCGGGACGTACGTGTTCCCGACGACATATCACGGCGCACTCTTTGCCACGGTGCACGGGTCGTGGCACAGGACGTCCGACGGCGCGTACGCGGCGGCGCCGCAAGTGGTGGTCATCACGATGGACGGTGACCGTCCCCGAGTACCGGTGAACTGGCAAGATCCCCGCGCGCAGTGGCAAACGTTCGTCGGTGGATTTGAACTCGGTGGGCGTGTGCGCACCGGACGCCCCACGGGGATCACGGTGGGCCCCCAAGGAAGTCTCTTCGTGGCCGATGACATGCGCGGGGTCATCTATCGCATCCGCCCCAAATAGGCCTCGGAGTGTGGGCGCACAAGACGCCGGGCGGCTGCGGCTCAGAGGGACCCTCTCCGGCGGCTGACGGACCTCGGGCCGACAAGTGTCCCCGGTGATGTCGTCAGGCGACCATCCGTGCCGATTTCAGGGTGACCACTCGCCCAGTTTTGAAGGTATTCCGCAGAGCGTGCGGCCCGCCGCCTCCTCACTCGAACCGGATGCGCGGGTCCAGAACGGCGTAGACGGCGTCGGTCACGAGGTTGATAAACACGAACAGGACCGCGATGAACAGGACCGTGCCCTGGATCATCGGATAGTCACGGTGTTCGATGGCATCGAAGACCAGTCGACCCACCCCCGGCCACGCGTAGACGACTTCCACCAGCACCGCGCCCGCGAGCTGCGTGCCGAAGCGCGTCCCGGCGATCGTGACGATCGGGATGAGCGCGTTTCGGAGCGCGTGGTGCCACAGCACGCTCCGGCGAGCCAGTCCTTTGGCATGAGCGACGGTCACGTATTCCTGCCGCAGGACATCGAGCATGCCCGCGCGCGTGAATCGGGACAGTGTTGCCAGCGGTATCACGGCAAGCGAGAACGCTGGGAGCACGAGATGCCTTGCCGCATCGCCGAGTGCCATCCAGTTACCTGTGAGTACGCTGTCGACCAAGACTAACCCCGTGAGGCGAGTAAGGGACACGTCGACCCCGAGGCGCCCCGAGATCGGAAGCACGCCGAGCCACACGCCAAACACGTAGAGCAGCATCAGCCCCAGCCAGAAGATGGGCATCGACATTCCGGCGACACTCGCCACCGTCGCTCCGAGGTCCAACAGCGTGTTCTGGGAAGTCGCGGAGAGGATACCGAGGCTCACGCCGGCGGCGATCGCGAAGCACTGCGCGGTCACGGTGAGCTCCAGCGTCGCCGGGAAGCGGTCCCGGATTTCCTGAGCGACGGGCTGTCCTGACATGATGCTGCGGCCGAGATCGCCGCGCACGACGTCGCCGAGCCAGATCCCGAACTGAACCGGAAGCGGGCGGGTCAACCCCATCGCTTGACGCAACGCCGCCGCGCGCTCGGGCGTGGCGAAGCCTCCAAGCAACACTTCGGCCGGGTCCCCCGGGATCAAGCGAATCAACGCGAACACGACCACGGCCACTCCGAGCAGCGTCGGGATTATGGACAGGCACCGCAGCACGAGGTAGCGCCGCACGGAAGCTATAGGTGGCCCACGAACGGCCGGCGTACGACGCCACTGTGTGCCCACGCGAGCAGCGTGACGACATCGAACACCGGCAGCTTGCAAGCCCGCTGCATCGACGCCGCAAACGGCGGCAGATTGGTACACTCCAGCACCAGGGCACCCAGATCGGGGTGATCCCCCGCAAACGCCCTGGCCAGGTTCGCCATCGTCCGATGCATCTCGGCGATGTCGGCGTCCTCGAGCGCGTTGCGGTGCAGGAGCTCCAGGAACCGCCGCTCGCCTTCGATGCCGCGCACGGCGACGGGAATCGTGCGAGTCGTCCACCCAAGCGGCTCGAAGTAGGTATCGTCGAGCGCGCGGCTATCGGCGGTGACGATCCCGACGCGCTTGCCGGACGGCAGCGTGGCGGCGACCCACGGCACCTGGAGCAGACTACTGCCGAGCACGGGCACGCCGACGGCACGCTGGAGATCCCGCTGCATCAGGGCCAGGTAGCCGCACCCGGTCCCGATCACGCGCGCACCGGTGCGCTCAAGCGCCTGCGCGGCTTCCACGAAGCGCGGCACCGCCGCCCGGGCTCGATCCGGTCTCTTGAGGTCGGCCGGATCCACCCCGGAGACGATCTCGTACCGGACGGGGAACGAGAACGTGGTTGCGTTACCAACGTCTCCGGGCAGCCGGAGGATCGTGTCTGCCTGCATGATAATGCCAACTGCTTGTCCGTAGGTCGCCTGCTGTCCCACTGCGTCGCCTCCGTCACGCGCGCATTCGCGGGTCCAACACGTCGCGCAACCCATCGCCCAACAGCACGAAGCCGAGAGTCGCGAGCATGATCGCCGCACCCGGGAACGCCGACGGCCACCACTGGCCGAGCACGAGGTCGTCCTTGCCGGTGCTGACCATCGCGCCCCACTCGGGTGTCGGCGGGGAGATTCCGAGTCCGAGAAACCCCAGCGCCGCGATGTACAGAATCGTCTCCCCCAGCGAGAGCGCGGAGAAGACGATGATCTGCGGCATCGCGTTGGGCAGCACGTGGCGTCGCAGAACTCGGAGCCAGCCAGCGCCGAGTGCGCGTGCAGCTTCCACGAACTGACGCTCCCTGAGCGCCAGCGCGACGCTCCGTATGAGACGTGCCATCGTCGGCGTGTTCACGATCCCGATCGCGATCACGGCGTTGAGCACGCCCTGTCCGAGGACCGCCATGATTGCAATGGCCAGGATGATGTAGGGAAAGGCGAGCAGCACATCGACCACGCGCATCAGGACCACATCCGCCCAACCACCGAAATACCCGGTCGTCACCCCGATGGAGACACCAAGCAGGTTCATCAGCAGAATAGCGACCGTGCCGACGAACAACGAGATCCGTGTGCCGTACATGACGCGGCTCAGGATGTCCCGACCCAGCTCGTCTGTCCCGAGCGGGTGCACGAGGTTGCCCGCCCAGATCCCCGGAGCGAGCCGCGCGTCGAGGTTCTGCGCGAGCGGGTCATGGGGTGCGAGCTGCGGCGCCAGCGCGGCGATGCCGAGCAGCACCGCGATGATGACACAGCCGGTCAAGGCCAACGGGTTACGACACACCCGGCGCCAGAATCCAGGCGGACGCCGGCGCGCTCGCCCGTCGTGACGCCACTCCATCGTGTTGAGGCCGGTGGCCATGACGCCGACTCCAAGGCGTCGTCTCCGGGGGTCAGAGCAGGCGCAACGTCCGCGGCGCCCCCGACAGGAACTCGACGCCCTCCTCCGTGACAACGAGCGTATCTTCAAGCTGCAGGCCGCCGAACCCCACCTCGTAGTACGGGGTCTCGACGTTGACGACCATGCCCGCCTCGAGCGAGTCGTCCGAGGCTGCCAGCAGGATGGGAAGGTCGTACGGCTCGAGGCCGATCCCATGCCCAACATGGCGGCGATCGAACCGCGGAATCCCGTTGGAGCGCGCGGCACGGACGGCATGATCAAACATGTCTGCCACGACCCGACCGGGACGGATCCGGGCGATCGCCGCGGCCTCCGCGGCGTGCACCGCCGCATAACGCTCGGCCACGCGCGGACCCGGATCGCCGACGATCGCCGTGCGCGCCAGATCCGCGTAATACCCGCAGTACTCGCATCCGAAGTCGACCATGACGAGGTCTCCCCGGGCGATGGCGCGGCTTGTCGGCAGGCGGTCGACGAGCGCGGACGCCGCGCCGGCGCCGACGTACCACAGCGTCGGGCGCGCCCCCGCGTCCGTGATGACGCGGCTGGCCCGCCGGGCAAGCTCGATCTCGGTCGCGCCCGGGCGCGTGTGGCGCCAGACCTCTTCCATGGCGACTTCGATGATCCCGGCCGCGTCGCGTAACCGCTCGATCTCCTCCGAGTCCTTGACGGCGCGGACGCGTCGCCACGTGTCTCCCGCGGGTACGCACTCGATGCCCGTGAGAGACTCCGCAAGCGCGCAATACAGGCTCGCGGCGCCCCCGTCATCCACACCGATGCGCCGGACGCGCGCGTCCCGAAGCACGACCGTGGCCGCGTGCACCGCGTCCGGGAACGTCGTATCCGGCTTGAGCGCCTCGATCACCGCGCGCTCGTCGCGCCCCAAGTCCTGTGCGCCCTCGGGTAGCGCGACGTAGTTCCGACCGTACGAGCGGGTCGCGGCGGTGACGCCTCGAAAGACGGCCGGGACCATATCGGTTATCGGCGCGACCAGTACAGGTGGTCCGGTCGAAACAAGAATGCCGACCAGGGGATGGCCTCCGGCAAAGAGCTCAAGGGACTGCATCCGGAGCGCGAACCCGGTGAGATACTCGACATTTGCGGCCGAGGTGGCGACCAAGGCATCCAGGCCAGCCCGCACCATCGCCTCCCGGAGGCGGCGGAGCCGAGCGTCCCGGGGCCGGACTCCGCCCAGCGTCGTCACCGCCGCACCGACGCGAACCGAGTCAGGCCGTCCGGGGAGATCGTCACCCCGGTGAACGCCTTCCGGTAGACCCACGCGTACGCAGGATGCATCAAAGGGATAATCGGCGCGTCGTCCATGTAAATCCGTTGGATCTGCTGGTAAATGCGGTTGCGGGTCGCGACGTCGAACGTCTGCGACGCCTTTTGCGCCATCGCACGCAGCTCCTGGCCCCGGGAGGTATCGGGATAGTAGGTCGCGGACTCCTTCCCGAGCAGTGCGACGTTGATGAGAAAGTCCGGCTGCGGCGGCGTGTACCATCCCTTCATCGTCAGCTCGCCCTTCAGGGTGTTGATGCTCGACCAGTACACGGACGAGTCCAGCACCGACAGTTTCGCGTTCACCCCCACGGCTGCGAGATCGGCCTGCACCCGCTGCGCGACCTCCAGAACGTTGGGAATGAACGGCCGCTCCACGTTGAACGTCCACAATTGCGTGGCGAACCCGCTCGCATACCCTGCCTGGCGCAGCAGATCCCTGGCCTTGGCGGGATCGTACGGGTACTTGGCCACATTCGGATTGTAGCCGGGCATCCACCCCGGGATCATGCTCTCCGCGACGATTCCGAGACCTCCCTCGATGGTCCGCATGATCGCTTGACGGTCGACCGCGTAGATGAGTGCCCGGCGGACGAGCACGTTGTCAAAGGGTTTCTTCTGGTCGTTGATCGCCACGTAGCCGATGCACGAGCAGGGCTTGGTCACGAGCGCGAGTCCCGAGTCCGACTCGACCGCTTGACGCTGGTCGGGCGCCATGCCCTTCAGAAAGTCGCCCGAACCGCGCCGGAGCTCGAGCAATCGGCTGCTCGGATCCGGGACGACCCTGAAGATGACCCGGTCCAGGGCGGGCGCGCCACCCCAGTAGTCCTTGTTTGCCTCGAGCGTGATGTGGTCGCCCTTCACCCACTCTGCGAGCTTGTAAGGACCCGAGCCCACCGGCTGGCGCGCGAAGTCGTCACCCAACTTCCGCACCGCGGCCGGGCTGACGATCGGGACCGGCCACGCCGCGAGCATCTCGGGCAGCAGGGCGTACGGCTGCTTGAGCTCGATCCGGACCGTCAAAGCGTCCACGACATCGGCGTGCACCACGAGATCACCGAGCCAAATCCCGAGCGACGAACTCCGCCCCTTGGCGAAGAACGGTGAGTCCGGAGTGAGCCGGTTGAGGCTGAACGCGACCGCATCCGCGTCCACGGGGGTGCCGTCGGTGAACCGGACACCCTTCCTGAGCCTGAACGTCCACACGCGCCCTCCCACATTGTCCCACGATGTGGCGAGGCCCGGCTCGACCGCGCCTGAGGCGCTGGTGCGTAACAAACTGTCGAAGACGTTGACGGCGACGTCGAGGTCCTCCGTGATCGTGGTGAACCCCGGATCGAGGTAGTTGGCGTCCGCTGATCGGACGTAGACGAGCGTCCCTCCGGGCTGCCCCACCGCAGGGATGCCGGCGGTTCCCAATCCCAGGCCAAGTACTGCCACGAGCAATACGAACGCGCGCACGCGCCAGAGCCTCATCGACCCTCCTCCTCTTTGCCGATTCGCTCTCACGGATGACATCCGCAGCACGACCGACCCCTTCGTGTTCCCTCCGCCCCCCGCGCGGTGCCCACCACCGTCGCCACAGAGCTACTCCCGTGGGGCGGTCGTGCGCGCCTCACCCAGCACCTCCTGCGCGACCGCCACTGCCCGTTCCACATCCGCCTGCGTCACGTCCAGGTGCGTCACCGCTCGGATCCGCTTCCGCGTGTTCGCCCCCATCCGCACCCCGTGCGCCCCGAGCCGCGCCACTACCTCCGCCGCCGTCAGCCCTGTCCCCGTCACATCGAAGAACACCAGGTTCGTCTCCACTTGCTCGACCTCGATCCCTGGAATCTCCGCCAGTCCCGACGCGAGCAACTTCGCGTTCGTGTGGTCCTCGGCCAACCGTGCCACATTGTGATCCAGCGCGTACAGCCCAGCCGCCGCGATGATCCCCGCCTGCCGCATCGCCCCCCCAAACAGGTGCTTGTACCGCCGTGCCTCCTCGACGAACTCCCGACTCCCGGCCAGCAGCGCCCCCACGGGGCACCCCAGTCCCTTCGTCAGGCAGAACGTCACCGAATCGTACCCACGCGCCTGCTCCACTGCTTCCACCCCGGAGGCCACTACGGCATTCATCACACGCGCCCCATCCATGTGCGTCCGCAACCCATGGCTGTGCGCCGTTTGCGCCACCGCCCGCAGCCGCGCCAGCGGCCACACCGTCCCCCCGCCAGAATTGTGTGTCTGCTCCACGCATACCAGCCGCGTCCGCGGACGGTGCGGATCGTCCTGGCGAATCCCGTCGACGACCTGCTGCTCTGTGAACACCCCACGCACCCCGGTGACCATGTGCAGCATGACCCCCGACAGCATGGCCGGCCCCCCCGTCTCGGACGTCACCAGGTGCGCCATCTGCTCCAGGATCACCTCGTCCCCCGGCTGCGTGTGCGTCTTCACCGCGATCTCGTTTGCCATCGTCGCCGACGGCAGGTAGAGCGCCGCCTCTTTCCCCAGCAGCACCGCCACCCGCTCCTGCAGCGCGTTCACCGTCGGGTCTTCTCGCCGCTGGTCATCCCCCACTTCCGCCTGCGCCATGCACGCCCGCATTCCCATCGACGGCCGTGTCGCCGTGTCACTCGACAGGTCAATCATCATCGCTACCCAGCCTCCCCTCGTACCCCGCGCGCCGCGGGACGTCGGAATCTACGTGCGGAGACATCGAACAACTACCGGAATTCACCTCCGGCCAGGGGCACGAGATAATGATCGCCGCGATGCCGGTTCGGAACGTGGACGGCCCGATCCCGAGCCTGTTGCCAAGCTTCGCGCGTCGCCCACCCGCCGGGCCGGCCACGCGCCTCCAGGGACGAGACCGATATCACGCCTAACTCTCAGTGCGCCCAGTTGGCGCCTGGCCCGCGAGCACCGGCGTGTCCGGCACATTCCCGCGCGCGGCGCCGCGCTGGAGCTCGGCGATGAAGATCTCGGCGGTTTCTCGGAGATGCGCGACTGTCACGCGGCGCGCGGTCGCTCCGTCGCCCGCCAAACACGCGGCAAGGATCTCCGCGTGCCGTCGCATCGACTGTGGGATGTTCCGCTCGACCACGATGTATAGGCGCACGTAGCGTTCAATGTCTTGTCGGAGCTGCTCGATCAGGCCGACGAGGCGGATCGACCCGGACGCCCGGTAGACGGTCATGTGAAACGCCCGGTCGGCGGTGATCCACCGCCCGTGATCGCGCACCGCGTCCCGCATCTTGTCCATGAGGACCTGAAGTTGCGCGCGCTCACCCGCTCCGACCTTGCGCGCGCCGAGTGCCGCCGCTTCGCCCTCGAGAAGACGACGCAGGAGAAAGATCTCCCGGATCTCTTCGATGGACAGCTCGGCAACGGTCGCACCGCGATACGACTGAATCGCCACGAGTCCCTCCGCCGCAAGCTGGCGGAGCGCTTCGCGGACGGGCATCGGGCTTACGTCGAACTTCGTTGCGAGCTCCTCCACGATGAGCCGCGTTCGCGGGGCGAGGCGGCCGGCCACGATCTTCTCCCGCAGCTCCCGCGTGATCGCCTCCCGAATGGTGGAGAACTTGGGCATATCACTCATCCGGCACGGGGCCAACGAACGAGCGCCGGGGCCCGATCCGGAGTTCCCGAAACTCGCGCGCCACCTCGACGATGCGCGCGGCGGCGGCCTCCACGATCCGCTCGCCCTTCGCCGCCGTCGCAAGCGTCGGATCGCCGCCGATCCCCGTGTCGGTCTGGGTGCTTCGCCAGTCCGTAAACTTTACCGGCGAGCTTCCCATGAGATCCTCCCAGAAGTACTTGGTGCGCGTACGCACGCCCCGGACGATACGATCGCGCTTGACGTGTTCGGGATCGAGGTACAGATAGGTCGACGTCTCGAACTCGCACGCGTGGCTTGTGCCGCCCGGGAACGGCGACTGGCGGATCGCCGCAAACTCTTCTTCGACCAAGGCCCAGTAGGACACGCTGGCTACCTTCGCCGCACTGCCCAAGGTGGCCAGGCGGGCCGCCTGCTCGAGGAGGTGCGCATTGCTCCCGTGGCCGTTGATGAGCAGCACGCGGCGAAACCCCATGCGGCCGAAACTCTTCGCCACGTCGGTGCAGTAGTGTACAAAATGGTCCGGGTCCACCGTCACTGTCCCCGGAAAGTCCATGTTGTGCTCGTTGAATCCGTAGTGAATCGGCGGGGCGCACACGAGAAGGTCCGGCGCCGCCTGGCCCGCCCGGAGACACACCGTCTCCACGGACAGGTTGTCCGTATCCACGGGAAGATGCGGTCCGTGTTGCTCGATGGCGCCGACGGGGAGCAGTACCACCCGCCGGGCGGCGGCCGCCTGGTTGACATCCTCCCACGTCATCTTGGCGAGCAGGTGCGTCATGAAATGCCTCCGATTTGATCAAATATCAGTTCCTTTTTCTGGACGGCGGCACGGCTCTCCTCCTGGCGCGGTGCAGCCTGACGCCGGCGCGACAGTTGATCGCGGCGCGGATCTGGAGGTCGCACGGCCAGTAGGCCACGCACGCGCGAGAAGAGCCCCGGCGCACGGCGGACGAGGTCGCAACTAGTCCAGGTACGCGCCGCCGTTCACGTCCATGATCTCGCCCGTGATCCACGCGGCCGCCGGGGACGCAAAGAACGCGACGGCGGCCGCGACGTCGTCGGGCTGGCCCAGCCGGCCAGCCGGAATCCCGGCGAGAATCTCCGGCATCCACTCCTCGCGTATCACGACGCCCGCCGTCCCGCGCGTATAGATCAGCCCCGGGCACACAGCGTTCACGGTGACGTTAGGGGCCAGCTCCTTGGCTAATCCCGCGGTCAGCCCGATGATGCCCGCCTTGCTCGCCGCGTAAGCCGCCTTGCTCACAGAGAAGCGGCCGCCGCCGCCGGTCTTCCCGCTCACGGACGAGATCGACACGATCCGACCCCAGCGGCGCGACACCATGCCCGGCGCGAGCGCCTTCACCCAGTGGAAGATGGAGGTCAGATTCACGTCGAGCACGCGCTGCCAATCCGCAATGTCGAGCTCCGGCACAGGCCTGGGCTCCTAGATCCCGGCCGTGTTGACCAGGGCGTCGACGGGGCCCAGGTCCCGCGCCGCCCGCGCCGCGGCCTCCCTCACCGCCTCCTGCACCGCCACGTCCCCGCCGAGCACGATAGCTCGTCGCCCGAGCGCCCGGGCTTGACCCGCGAGCACGTCCGCCCGTTCGACGACGACGTCCTGCACCGCCACGTCGGCGCCCGCGCGTGCGAGTGCCAGCACGCACGCGCCGCCGATGTTGCCGCCGCCGCCGGTGACCAGCGCCACGCGTCCTGCAAGCCCGAATTCTGTCATCTTGACCGCCTCCTGAGTTAGACTGCCCAGATCGCCGCCGCCACGTCTGCAAGACCATCACGCAGGTGCACCTTGAGCATGGCGTCAAGGAACGAGCGTAGCGCACTCCCACTCGCTGCCGGATCTCTGAAACAACCGCCGGTCGTGAAGTCGCTCCTCCGATCCATGCCAGGTTTCGATCTCGAGGGGCACCACGTAAATGCCCATCAGGCTGGGTGGCGGTGGCACCGACTCATCGTCCGGGTAGCGATGTCGCAGCGAGTGAATGCCAGCCAGGAACTCCTGTCGTGAGGCAACTCGTTCGCTCTGGGGCCGGAACTCCGTGTAATAGTGCTCCAGCAATTTCGATCCGTGACCCTTGCGTCGCCAGTATGCCTCGATCCGCTCGGGCTCCATCGGCATGATTCCTCCCCAAATCCGGTATTGCCGACGCACGCTGGGCCAGTGAATCAAAAGTGTTCCCGTCCCGGCCCGTGACAGCTGTCGCCACTTGGGGCTGGTGCGGTTGATCAGGATCCCGACCCCGCGCTCGGTGATATCCCGCAGCGTCAGCGCGCGCGCTTCCGCGCGCTCGGTCGACGCCACAGTCACCAGATAACAGACATCGGTAAGAGGATCGCCAAGCGATCGGGCCCGCTCGCGTTCCTGTCCGATCTCCTCAACCGGATCGATCATTGCATGGCACCTCCTCGCGCATGCTAAATCGTTTGCAGTCGTGCCTCGAGGCAAGCAGGGCGATCGTCTTCCCCCCATAGCGATGATCCGAGAGTTGCATCTTGGTCTCCGGGCTCCGGTGGTCGTTCTCGGCAGTTTGAGGACCTCTGCCGCGAGTTTGGCCAATCGACGATCGGCTGATGCATTGTGGCCACCGTTTGGCAGATCCCGCCAGACCTACCGGGACACTGGTGATACAAGGACCTTTCGATCTGGCACAACAGGAACATTGTCTCTCTCACGCTCAAGACCTCCGAGTTCTTGGGCCGCCGGGAAGAGTCGGGACGGAAAGCCGGGCCGGCGCCCTCGGTAGGAGGAGTTGATGGATCAAAACGCAAAGTCTCGCGATGCACGATGCTGGCCCACAAGCGGTCCCCTGGCGGAGATCATTACGACGTCCAGCGTCAACAGTGACCGGACCGAGTTCCGCTCCTGGTTCGGTCGCACAACCGGTACCATCATATCGACGGGTCAGGGACGCCAACGTGCTGAACGTGGACCTGATCGCGTCCGTGTACAGCATCCCTCGGGAGCAGGTCCGGATCATCCCGTACGATCCGGCCTACTCCATCAAGATCACGATCCCCCGGCCGTACATTTCTGGCGACCTGGACGACGGCGATACGTTCGGGGGGCAGCAGTACGGCCCGCTGGTGAACCTTGAGATCCCGGAGCCCTGAGCACTCGGGCGCGCGGGCAGCTACAGGCGCCTGCCCGCGTGCCCGTCACCCGCATCACCGCATGTCGGAACCCGCCGCGTTATGCCAGGGACCCTGGCGTAACATGGAAGACGCGCTGTAACCGACGGTCCCGGGAGCCCGATGAAAGCCTCGGCCGCCCTCTCCACCTCGTCAGCGGCGGCCGATAGGGCCAGGCATATGCTCCGTGGTGTGGCGAACCAGGTGCTTCATCGAACCGTTCATGTTGAATCCTTTCGACGGCAGCTCCTGGGCATGGATCGGGATCCTTGCGGGTGCGCTGGGTTTCTCACGGAAGCGAGGCTTTCCAGACGATCGGCCCGATCGCCACTCCTTCAGGGGCAAGGCTTCTGCAACACGGACCCATCCTCTGCCGTGCTCAGTCGTGGATTCACCAACGAGTGCCACGCCCAAAGGCCCACGACCGTGCCCTGCGGTCCAAGCACTGGGGCGCCGCTGTCGCCGGGAACCGGCGGATTCGATGAGTCAACGTTGAAGATCGGCGTGCCATCCTGGGCCGTGCCGGTGCCGACGACCCGCCCCGTCGCCGTCCACTCGGACGGGATGGCGGAGATACCTCCAAAGCCGACAACCGTCACCTGTCCGTCGGCCTGTCCCCCGATCGTCAGAAACGGGAATGTCGGCATCTCCGAATCCGTGTGGGCGGTCGCGAGGACGATCTGTTCCCCGCTCGGCGTCCGAATGAAATTTCGCCGGTGCCCCTCGGGCATCGTCGACGGAGCGAGTCGAATTTCGGCGACATCCCGGCTGAGTATCGTGATGCTCTTGGGATTGCTCGGGTCATAGGGAAGCTTGCTGGCGCAAACAACGTTTGCGTCGAACATCTCCTGGCCGACGATGGCGAGCAGTCGATATTTGCCGGGGTCATGCACGACCGTGTACACGACGTGACTGGCGGTCAACGCCGTCCCGTCCGCTGCGATGAAGAACCCGGTCCCGTAGCCGTGCCCGTGAAAGAATCCATCCGGCTGGAGCTGTGCATCCAGGACCTGCAACCGGAAGACTGCAGTCGTCGGATCCACGGATTGCGCTGAGGCCGTCGTGCCTATGCAGAGCAAGGCGATGACCAGGGTCCAAATGATCTTCACGCCCACCTTCCCCAACGCAGAGTGTCGTCGACGGAGATCAACGTCTCGAAGCCACTGCACGTCGCGCCAGGCGAGTGATCGTTGGTTGTGGCAAAGATATCATCCGGGGTGGGCGCGCCCCTCCCGGTCTTGGGATCGAACGCGTCGGGCACTACAGTGGCGCAAGCGAGAGTTCCCGGGCGAGAGACTGCAGGCCAGCGGTGATGTGATCGTCGAGCGGGATGCCGTCCCGCCGGCGGGCCTCGGCAAAGTCGAACTCGATCTCTCCGGGAACGTAGATCCGCTCCGTGCCCGGCGCCGGTGGGATGGCGTGGACCGCACGGACATAGGCGTCCACCTCCCGGGTGAACTCCTCGAGCGGCCGAAACTGCCGGACGTCGATCGCCATGAACACGTGGCCGATGTTCTGGGGCCGTGGGTTGGCGGGAAGCGCCATCCCGGTTACGGACGATGACCATCCGGCTCCCGTCAGCGCACCGCACAGCAGATCAAAGACTACCGCGAGGCCGAAGCCCTTGTAGCCGCCCGTCGGCAGCAGCATCCCGCCGTCCAGAATGACTTCGGGTCTGTCGGTGGGGTGGCCGTTCCGATCGACCCCCCAGCCGAGCGGAACACGGATCCCACGTCCGGCGGCGCGCTGGATCTTGCCCTGCGCGACGACGCTCGTCGCCATGTCGAGGACCACTGGGCGCTCGCGGCCGCCCGGGAGTGCGTAGGCAACGGGGTTGTTTCCGACGACCGCGGCGGCGCCGCCCTCCGGCGGCATGAGCGGAATGGTGTTGGTGATCGCCATACCGATCATTCCCTGGGTGCAGGCCCGCAGCACGTAGTAAGCGGCCGCGCCAAAGTGCGTCGAACGGCGCACGCCCACGAACCCGACGCCGGCCGCCTGCGCTTTGTCGATTGCGAGGTCCATCGCACGGACGCTCACCACCTGGCCGAGGCCGTCGTGTCCGTCGACCTCGGCGAAGGCCGGCCCCTCCCGGATGACCGACAGCGTCGTCTCAGGCCGTACGATGCCGGCCTGCAGACGCCGAATGTAGCTCGGCAGCCGCATCACGCCGTGCGAGTGCACCCCGCGCAGGTCCGCCTCGATCAACGTGTCGGCAACCAGGTCGGCGTCGGGCGCGGGCACCCCGACGCGCTGGAACGCCGCGCTCGCGAACGCCCCTAGCCGGGACGCCGTAACCGTGACCATCGTAACCTCCGCACCGTCCGTTGGATTCGGGGGAATGATCTGGCGCGCTGCTGTGCGCGCTAGAATCGATTGTACTGCATGTAGAGGGCGCCCACCGACTCCCCTTGCCGGACGCGCCGACGAATCTCCGTCTCTGTCGCCACGCACTCCTCCGACTCCAGGAGCACCTCGACCGTCAGGGCGGCGGGAACGACGACCACGCCGTCGGCGTCCCCGACGATGAAATCGCCGGGAGCGACGGGGACGCCGCCCAGCTGCACCAGGCACTCGAAATCCACGACGTTCCACCGTCCCTTCGCGTCGGCCGGGGACCGGTACCGGCAGAAGACGGGAAACTTCAGGTCGAGGATGGCGGCCGTGTCACGGATGCCGCCGTCGATCACAGCCCCGGTCCCGCCCCGCACGATCGCCCCGTTGGAGAGCAGTTCACCCCAATGGCCGGTGACCTGCTCGCCGGAGCAGTCCATCACGACCACGGTGTAAGGCCTGACCGCATCGACCGCCCTCGCGCCCTTCCGGATCGCGCGGTCGGTGCTCCGCTCCGGACGGCCCAGCATCGTCACCGCCGGGCCCGCCACCCGCATCTCCAGCAAGAGCGGCTGGATGTGGTGGTCGACGATCTGATGCCACAGCCCTTTGTCGTCGAGCACGTCGGCGATCGCCCCGGTGTACAATCGTCGGTACCTCGCACACAACTCCTCGAGCGGGATCTGGGTTCCTGGCATGTCGGTCTCCTCCGATGCTCGCGATGCACCGAGCCTACGGTGCGGCAGCAAGCGAATCCGCAATCTCCTTGCCGTGGACGAAGTTGTTGGGCGCGCCGCCGGTGTGGACAAACACGACGGTATCCGAGGACGTCACCGCGCCGGTGCGGACGGCGTGGGCGAGTGCGGCCCACGCCTTGCCCGTATAGATCGGGTCCAGGAGCAGCCCCTCGGCTCGGGCGGCCAGCGCCACCGCGTGCAGGCTGTCGACGGTCGGAATGCCGTAGCCGGGTCCAACGTGCGCGTCCGTGATCTCGATCTCGTTGTCGCGCACGGTCGGTGGCAGGCCGAGGATGTCCTCGGCCGCGCGAATCTGATCTCGGACACGCCTGTGCATCTCGTCGGCCGCGGTGTTGACGGAGGCACCGAGCACGCGCGCCTCGACCCCGCTGGCCCGCAGCCCCAAGAGCAATCCCGCGTGGGTGCCGCCCGACCCCACGGCAAGGACGATACGATCACACTCGAGCTCGCGCTCTCTCAGTTGAGCCGCCAGCTCTTGCGCTGCGGGCACGTACCCGACGGTCGCGAGTCCGGCGGAGAACGCGGCGAGGTGAATCACGTACGGCCGACCTCCGCGGTCCTTGATCTCCTGCTCCAGACGCCGCATCTCGGCGATCGTGGAGTCCGCATACGGGTCCTCGGTGTCGAGGTAGACGATCCGGTCTGCGAACAGCCGCATCAGCAGGAGGTTCCCTTCCGGGGCAAGGTCCGCCCTGCCTCGCACCGCCAGGATCGCGCGCATGCCGAACCGGCGCGCTCCCGCCGACACGATACGCAGGAAGTTCGAGTGCGCGCTCGCCGTCGTGATGATCGTGTCGGCCCGTTGGGCGAGCGCGTCACCGAACAGGAACTCGAGTTTCCGAACCTTGTTCCCGCCGAGAGCGAGGTCGGTGAGATCCTCCCGTTTGACCAAGAGGCGGCCTACGCCCAGGGCGGCGGCGAGGCGCGGGGCATCCTCCAGGGGAGTCGGCGTTCGGACGAGGGGCACGCGCGGCAGGCTCCACAGATTTCGCATCTCACTGAGCCTCCTTCTCTAGGTGCACGCGCCGCCCTTCGACGCCGCGCCCCCCCGTCATCGCCCGCCCAGTTGCGACCGCTGCGATCGCGGCGGCCACGTCACCACCCGAAGACGCGGACGAGCCCACGCCGCGCCACCCACGGGCCACGCCTTTATCGCCGCACGGTGACGCTCTGGAACGTCGGGTAGCTCGGGGTCGCAACGAATCCTTCGACGCCCTGGCGGTACACGTATGTCTGGATCAGCTCGACCGGGTAGATGCCGATCGCGTCGTCCCACACGATCTCGCACGCCTCCCCGTATAGGACCTTGCGCCTCACCTGATCGACGGTCGCGGCCGCCGCATTCAGGATCTGGTCGAGTTGAGGATTGGAGTACCCCAAGCGGTTCGCCTGGGTCGTGTACAGGCGCCGGAGGACAAAATCGGCATCGCCAGTGGTGTCCCCGTTCGCCTGGAAGTCCATGTCCCAGTCGAGCCTGAGCAGCTTGTCCAGCCACAAGGAGCGTTCCGCCTGACCGTCGTGCACCCTGACCCCGACGGCGTTCCAGTACGAGAAGAGCGCCTGGGCGAGCTCACGGTCCTGCGGGGCAGAGTCCGGGTTCCAGATCATCGTGCAATCGAACCCGTTGGGATGTCCGGCCGCCGCGAGGAGTTGCTTGGCCCGCGTGGGGTCGTAGGCGTACGGGCGCTGTGGCGCATACCCGAACGCCAGGGATGGGATCGGGGCGGTCATCCGGCGTCCGATCCCCGGCATCAGCGTCTTCACCATGGTATCGACATCCAGCGCGTATGCCATCGCTTGGCGGACCCGCTTGTCCGTGAACGGGTCGCGCTTGCAGTTCATCCAGATCATGTGGTACCGGAACGACGGCTCGCTCACCATGCGGATGTCCTTTTGGCCCCGGATCGAGGCGATCTGGTCGGGAGGCAATCCGTAACTCAGGTCGATCTCTCCGGTGATGAGGGCCGTCACGCGCGCCGCGATCTCGGGGATGTCCTTGAACCGGAGCGTCTTGACGCCGGGCGCGGGGCCCCAGTAGCCGGGGTACGCCTCCAACACCAGTTCGCTGTCTGGCTGGTACGAGACGACGCGAAAAGGACCCGACCCTATCGGTTTGTTGAAGAATCCCTGCTGGTCCATCTTCGCCGCCGGCGCGACAGACAGCAGGGAAAGATTGGGAAGCATCGTCCCGAGCGGCGTCTTCGTCTTGATGCGGACGGTGGTGTCGCTTGGAGTGTCGACGGTGTCGAGGGCGGTCCACAAGGGGGTGAACGGGCCCTTGAGGTCGACCAGCCGCTGGAGCGATGCTTTGACGTCTCCGCCGGTCACGGGGGTCCCGTCGTGGAACTTCGCTCCGGGCCGCAGCGTGAACACCCACGTCAACGGGTCCGGAGTCTCCCATTTCGTCGCCAGGGACGGAAGGTACTTGGCCGAGTTGGGACTCCGCACAACGAGTGAGTCGAAGATGTGGGCGGCTGCGGTCCGCACGGAATCCTCGGCGGCCTGAGTGCCGATTGGATCGAGACCCACGATCCGCGCCGGCAGCGAGACCGTGAGTGTACCGGTCGGCGTCCTTCCCGCCGCGGGACCGGCCGCGGCCGTGAGCGGGGCGCCCAGAGCGGCGGCCGCACGGTCCGTCCATGCACCACCAGCTACCGCGCCAGCGACTAGGGCTGCTCCCTGCAGCCACTCTCTACGCGTCATCCGTCCTTCGCGCTTCGCTCCCACTATCGGGTGCGTCATCCTGACTCCTCCTTCCCCGGGTTCCCCGGGATCGCGAGACTTCGCCCGCCGAGCTGGCGCCAATGTGTCGGGCGCTGCACCGCTCGGAACGGTGGTCACCTGTCGAAACTCCCCACGTTCACGTGTCACCGTTGTCGACCGTTCTTCCGCACGAGCATCCCGGCCGCCCAGCCCGTCCCGACGCTAGTTCGAGACCGTCCTCGGGTTGAGAAAGTCGCTGAGCTGATCGCCGAACAACCCGACCGCCAGGATCACAAGGCTCAGGGCGATCCCGGGGATCGTCGAAATCCACCACGCGGTGCTCAGGTAGTCCCGTCCGTTGGCGATCACCAAGCCCCAGGACGGATGGTCGGGCGGCGTGCCCAGCCCCAAGAAGCTGAGCGACGCTTCCGCGAGAATAACCAACCCGAGCTCGACGGTCGCCACCACGACCAACGGAGTGACCGTGAGCGGCACGATGTGGCGGCCCATGATGCGATTGGTGCTCGCGCCGCTGGCGCGGGCGGCCATCACGAACTCCCGCTCCCGCGTCGCCAGCGTCGTGGCTCGCACGACCCGGGCGAAGGTCACCCAGCGGGTCACCGACAGGGTGATGATCACGTTCGTGACGCTCCGCCCGAGCACGGCAGCGATCAGGATCGCCAGCAGTAGCGACGGAAACGCCAGCTGGAGATCCGCTATGCGCATCAGGAACCCGTCCAGGGTGCCGCCGAAGTACCCCGCTGGGATCCCCACCGCCAACCCGATGCAGCCGGCCGTGAGCACCGTTGCGACGCCGACAAGGAGCGAGATCCGGGCGCCCTGCAGCACCTGGGCCAGCAGGTCTTTGCCGACCTGGTCAGTTCCCAGCCAGGCTCGCGTGCCGCTCGTGAGTACGGCCCCCGGGGGCCGGAGCCGATCCCCGAGCCGGACCGTCACGGGATCGTAGGGAACCAAGATCGGCCCCACGACCGCGACGGCGACGAACAGCGCGATGGGGACAGCCCACGCCGCGAGGCGCCACGCCCGCCGCCGCTGCCGCAGACGGCTTGCCGCCTGTGACACCGTCTCGCGTGCCTGCGCTTCCGGTGGCCGTGTCGCCGGGGCTCGAGAGAAGTTCGTCGTCATCGATACCTGATCCGGGGATCGATATACGCGTAGCTGAGGTCGACGAGCAGGTTGACGAGGATGAATCCCGTCGTAATGAACAGGATCGCTACCTGGACAATGGGATAATCGCGGTTGCTGATCGCGTCCACCAGCAACCGCCCTACCCCCGCCCACCCGAATACCGTCTCGACGATCACGGCACCGGCCAGAAGCGACCCCAACTGGAGGCCCACTACCGTGATTACGGGAATCAGCATGTTCGGCAGCGCGTGCCGGTTGATCACGCGCCGGAGGGTCAACCCTTTGGCATAGGCGGAACGGACGTATTCCTCGTCCAAGACGTCGAGCAGGCCGCTACGGACGAGCCGTGTGAGCACGCCGACGAGCAGCAGCGCCAGCGTGGCGGCTGGCAGCACCAGATGGTCCACCCCGCCTGTGCCAGCGCTCGGGAACCATCGAAGTTCCCGTGCAAAGATCAGAATGAACATGATGCCCAGCCAGAAGTTGGGTACCGACTGACCGAGGAGCGAGATGACCGAGACGGCACGGTCCAGCACCGACTGCTTGTGTAGCGCGGCGAAGATCCCGAGCGGCATGCTGACCGCGATCCCGAGTCCCATCGCGGTTGCCGCGAGCAACGCGGTCACGGGAACCCGTTGTGAGACCGCCTGCGCGGCCGGCACCTCGAGTCGGAGCGAGTCCCCGAAGTCCAGGTGGGCCGCCTGCCCCAGATAGCGCACATACTGCACGGCGAGCGGTTGGTCCAGGCCGAAGCGATGCCGAAGTGCCTCGACGTCCGCCTTGGTGCCTTCGGCTCCCACCATCAACTGGGCCGGATCACCCGGGATCAACCGCACGACGACAAAGACAATCGTCACGGCACCCCAGATCACGAATACCGAGTAGGCGAGCCGTCTGACGAGGTACGACCCCACACAACCTCCCTCCACCGGCATCGACCCACGAGTGCGTCCCAGGCGAACACGCCTGGCGGCAAAACCCGCACTTCGGTCCGAACCGTATCACATCATCGCATCGTTACATCCTTCCACCAGCAGCACATGTCCCCATGGCAATTCACTCCTTGAGGACAAGGTACACGATAACCTTGAGGGCGTCGCTTGGGCGCAGCTCGCCGGCGAGGCGGAGCCAGCCGCCGAAGTGAGACACCCGACCGAAGGTCACCCCCGGTTCCGCGCGAAGCGGGATCGTTGTGCCTTCATCCGTCCAGAGCATGCCATCGGGGGACAGCTGCACTCGGGCGGCGGCGCCTGGCCCGAGCGTGCCGGGCTCAAGCGTCCGGACGAAGAACACCGCCTCGGACGCCCATGCGGCTTCGTACGGTTCGCTTGCAAACGGCCCGGTCCAGAGGACGTCGCGTTCCACGACGGCGGTGTGGCTGCGGCGGATCATGAGTCCACCTCCGCAGAGAGGATCACCGAGTCCACGTACAGGAAGGCCCGCGTGGCGGCGTCGGCCTCGACCCACATCAGCGGGTTGATCATGCACCACGCGTTCGGCACGGCGGGGAACCGCATCGGAGCGATGCCCGACGCGTCGAACACGCGGTCGTTGCAGCGGAACTCCGTGAACGACATCGACCCGAGGTCGAATCCGATTCGAACATAGTACCAGTTGTGCTTGGTCGCGATCTCGTTGTAGCATAGCCGCTGTGCGCCGTCGGGCACGTCCTCCCACCCCGTCGGCGCAAGATGGAAGTGCGAGCGTGTCCTGCCACTGTCGCCGATGTCGCGCATCGGCTCCACCGCTCGCTTGAACTGCCACTTCTCCATCCGCCGGCCCTCGAGCGCGTTCACGTAGCGGAGGTGCGGCATGACCCGCTCCACGGGGCCGGAGGCACGGTCACCCACCTGGAGGTCGAACGCGAAGCCAAATGCCCGCACCTGGGTTTCGAGCAACTCGAGCGCCACGGCCTCGGGTTTGTAGGTGAAGATCACCTCGAGGCGAAGCGGACCAGCGTACCGCCAGGTCAGGCGCTTGAGCGCCACGGCCATGCTGCCAGCCTTCGGCCTGGTCGCCAGCTTGAGCGCATAAGTGCCGTCGAGGCCGCCCACGGTCCCGGTGTCCCACATCGAGATGTTGCTGAGCATGGGGGGACGCAGGTCCCGGTACTCCGGCAACATGCTGCCGAGCGAGCGTTCGTAATTCCCGACCAACGCCGTCCAGCCGTTCAGCCCGCGATCAAAGTCGTCAAAAAACAGGATCCGCGACAGCGGCGTGAATCGGCTCAGCGCCGGGTCGAGCCACACGGTAGTGCTGCTGGGAGCGCCTCGTGGTGTCATCGTACTGTCATCCCTCCGCCCGTCCTCGCGATGCGGCCGACGGCCCTCGCTGCCGCAAGTCGTCCCCCTACGTGACCGCGTAGTGGGCTAGCGCATCCGGGTCGATCTCGATGCCGAGCCCCGGGCCCTGCGGCACCGGCACCTGCCCATCGACCAATTGCGCCGGTCCTCCCACCGGCGTTGTGGCCAGACGCTCTCGCAGCGGGTTCACCGTGTACATGCACTCGTACGTGAGAAAGTTCGTGACCGCGGCGGCCAGATGGAGTGTTGCCGCGGCGCACACGCTTGACGAGAACCCCACATGGGGTGCATAGGCCACGTGGTGCGCGCCGGCCAGGTCGACAATCTTGCGCGTCTCGCTGATCCCGCCAGACCGCGTGACATCCGGCTGGATGACGTCGATGACTCCGGCCGCCAGGAGGTCACGCGCACCGAAGCGTGTAAACTCCGCTTCCCCCGCGGCCAGCGGGATCCCCGTGACGGCCCGGATCCGGCGGTAGCCGTCCAGGTCGTCAGCCACGGTTGGTTCTTCGAACCACGCGATCCGGCAGTCCTCGACACGATGGATCAGGTCGATCGCCTCCGCGGCCCGGTACGCGCCGTTCGCGTCGATCATGATGCCCATACGCTCGCCCACGGCTCGGCGGATGCCCCGGATGATGACCGCGTCGCTCTCCACTCCGGTGCCGATCTTGATCTTCAGCGCCCGGAATCCCTGCGCGGCGAGGCCTGCGGCGTCCAGGGCCATGGCCTCCGGGTCGCGCACCATCACCGACGAGGCGTAGGCGTCGAGTCGGGTCCGGACAGCCCCGCCGAGAAGCGCGTACAGCGGCAGCCCCGTTGCCTTTCCCTTCAGGTCCCAGAGCGCGATGTCGACCCCGGCGATCGCCTCGACCAACATCCCGCGGCTATGGCCGCTGAAGGACCGAAAATCCCGAAACATGCGCGCCCACAGGCGTTCGGTATCGAAGGGGTCCTGCGCGATGACGAGCGGAGCGAGCAAGTCGTCCACGATGGCGGCCCAGACGCGCGGCGCGTAACGTCCGAGGCACTCGCCGTATCCGACGAGGCCGGTGTCCGACCGAATCTCGACGAGCGTGACGCCAAGCTTTGTGAACGTCGCCAGGCCGATCCGCTGTGGCGTTTCCAGCGTCGCGAGCAGCGGAATCGCCCGCACAGTCTCGATGCGCATGCGTCCTCCTCGGAGCGGGTCTACGCTCGCCGAACGTTCAGGAACGTAGGGAAACCGGGGTTCGAAACCACTCCTTCGGTCCCCGACCGGAATGCCAGGGTCTGGATGAGTCCGATCGGGTAGATCCCAAGGGCGTCATCCCAGATCGGGGCGCAGGCTTCCGCGTGCGGTACCTTGCGGTTTGCTCGGTCGAGCGAGTGTGCCGCCTTGAGAATCCTATCCAACCGCGGGCCCGAATAGCCCGTCCGATGGGCGCGCGGCGTACAAGCGTGCCATGATCGCCTGTCGGTCTCGTGCATCGCCTGCTCCGCGTTCTTGTCCCGCACGGAGGGCGACGCCGTCTGGTGCATGTTACATGCAATTACGTAATCGCTTGCAGGTTTCCTGCAGATCGAGCCGGAATGAGGCGTTCGTCTCGTCGCCGGGCTCGATCTCCACGAAAGGACGACCGGCAACAATGACCAGCGGTCGATCTCTTGAAGGACGCGACGCAGGCATCCTGGCGGGTATCTTTCCGCTTTTGCTCCTAGCGACATCGGTTGCCGGGGTGATGCTGGGGCTCGCCGGTGCGGTACTCGCCCTGTGGTGCGTGTCCGACTTCGTGTTCTTCGGCAGAGGCACTCCTGCACCCTTCGCTCCGCCTCGTCGGCTGGTGACACACGGTCCGTACCGCTTCGTGCGGAATCCCATGTACATCGGTGGAACACTGATCCTCGCCGGCGCGGCAGTCTTCTACAAGTCACTGCCGCTCCTCGGCTATACCTGTCTCTTCGTCCTCGCCAGTCACCTCTTCGTGGTGTGGTACGAGGAACCCACATTGCGGCGGACTTTCGGGCACGAATACGAAGCGTACTGCAGCCGGGTCAGGCGATGGCGGCCTCGGGTCGGGAATGGAGGAAAGGCATGGGGAGACTCGCGGACAAGGTAGCGGTCATCACGGGCGGGAGCCGCGGATTCGGCCGGGCCATGGTGACAGCCTTTGCGCAGGAGGGCGCCGACGTTGTCGTCGCCTACCGCGCCGCTGAGCGGGAAGCGGCGGAAGCCGTGGCCGAAGTCGAGCAGGCGGGTCGGCGGGCGATTGCGGTACGAACGGACGTCGCCCGCCCCGCCGATACTGAGTCCCTCGCCGTGCGAGCGCTGGACGTGTTTGGTCACGTGGACATCCTGATCAACAACGCGGGCATCATGGATGTTGCACCGTTCGCGACGCAGGCCCCTGGGGCGTGGACCCGGATGATCGAAGTGAACGTCTACGGTATTCTGACGCTGACGCGCGCCTTGCTTCCGGCCATGATCACCCGGAGAACGGGGCGCATTATCAACCTGTCCTCACAGCTCGGGCATGTCGGCGGCGAGAACTTCGCAGTCTACTCGGGGACAAAGGGCTTCGTCCTTGCGTACACCAAGTCGCTTGCCCGGGAAGTTGGACAGTACGGGATCACGGTGAACGCCATCTGTCCGGGCGGCATCGTCACGGACATGAACCGGCACATCTATCCGCCCGAACGGCAGAAGACGCGCGCCATGGAACTCCCGCTGCGGCGGATGGGGGTTCCCGATGACATTGCGCGGGCAGCTTTATATTTGGCTTCGGAGGACGGGCGCTTCGTGACCGGTCAGTGTCTCGACGTGAACGGAGGCTCGATCATGGTGTAGCCGTCCGCGCTCAACCGAGTAATGCCTTCCCCAGACGGTCCAGCATCGGCACGCCACGCACCTCCGTATCGTACAGCGGCACCACGGCGCGCACGAGGCCGTCGAATGTCTCGCGGATCTCCCCCATGTGTTCTTCCTGCATCGCCATGCGGTTGCGCACGAACTCGGGCACCTCCGACCCGGCCGTCTCCGGCCGGATGATTCCGTTCACCACCACTCCGCCGATCGGAATCCCGAACTCCGTAAACCAAGTGATGAAGCGGCGAATGACCGCGATGGGAAGAGCCTCGGCGAGCGTCACGAAGAAGAACGCGGTTCTCTCGGGATCGGTCAAGAGGCCCCGCACCCGCTCCATGCGGCCCTGGAGATTGACAAGGTACTCCATCAAGGGATCTTCCTCTTTCTTCTTCGTGAATGAGAGAGCTTCGCGCAGACTCTGCGCCTCCTGCCGTGACTTGACCATCTTGTTGACCCACAGCGAGTAGACCTTGGACATCCCGAGAAGGCGGCGTGCATTGGCGGTGGGCGCCGTGTCGAAAACGTAGACCTCGTACTCATCCCTGAACATGAGGTCCACCATGTTCTCGAACATCGCCGACTCTTCGAACGCCGGGTTCATCGTGGCGGATTCGACGAATTCATCCGCCTTGGTGGAAATCTCGGCAAACTTCAGGAACCACTGGATCTTGCTCTTGATCTCCTGCTTGGATCGGGCGATGGTATCCTTGGTATCGATCTCGTAGGCCGTCAGGTTGTTCACCCCGCGCACGGCCGTCGGGCGGCCGAAGACGTCCTGATCCAGCAGGCCCGAAAGACTGTGCACCGGGTTGGTGGAGGCGAAGATCGTCCGCCGGCCTTGACCGGCGAACCAAACGGCCGTCGCGCCGGCCATCACCGTTTTGCCCACCCCACCCTTTCCCCCGAAGAAGAGATACTTGAGGTGGCCGTGCTGGTCGACGTACTGGCGCAGCGAAGTCGTGACGAGCGCCGTGCTCGCAGGAGTCTCGACCGAACCCTCTCCCGACACCATCTCAGACCCCATACATGATCTGGGCCAGCCGCTCAATCATCGGCAGCCCGGTGACGTCACGCTCAAGTTCGGGAACATAGGCCAGCACGTCCTGGCCGAACATCTGCTGGATCTTGCCCAGGTGCCGGCGCTGCATCTCGATCTGGTTGCGGAGGTACGCTGGCACTTGGTCCCGCAACAGCGACTCCGGCAGTACCCGATTCACGACATAGCCCGAGATCGGCACGTCGAACTTGCTGAACAACTCTGCTGCCTTCTGCGTGTCAATCAACGCCATCTCCTCCGGGATCACGACGAAGAAGAAGCCGGTCTTTTCCTTGTCGGTGAGGATCCGGGATGAGGTAGTGATCCGGTGGCGGATATCTTGTAGTTCCGCGAGGATCTGGTCTTCCTCGCTCACCTTCTGCCGCTTGATCCGAGAGACCATCTCATCGTATTCCGCCATCTCTTCGCGCAACTTGGTGATCTTGCTGATCCACTCGTCGTACACCTTGGCCATGCTCAGGTAGTACAGGGCATGGCCGAGCGGCACGAGGTCGTAGATGTAGTAGTCGTAGTCACCCTTGATCACGATGTCCACGACCGCATCGAAGATCGCGCTCTCTTCCATCGCGGGCTCGGCCGAGGCCGCCTGAATATACTCTTCGATCTCGTCGGGCACCCGGTCCATCCCGTACATGTCGAGGATCTTCTTTCGAATCTCGCCCTGGTAGGTCCTGATGCGATCGTCTGCGTCGACCTCCTGCGCCCACAAGCGATCCACGATCGGGACGGGCCCCTTACCAAAGATGTCTCGCTGGAAGATGTCCGACAGGCTGGCCTGGGGATCGACGGAGAAGACGAGCACCCGGTGCCCCTGCTGTGCCAGCCAGAAGGCCGTGGCGGCCGAGAACGTCGTCTTGCCCAACCCCCCCTTCCCGCCGAACATGATGTAGCGACGTCCCGGGTGCTGAGTAAACGCCTGGGCTAGAGAAATGTTAGGATTCCTCCTTGCGGCCGGCGCGGGGTCTAGAACACGGCATCCGTGAGATCCTTTTCACGCAGCATCCGCCGCTTCCAGGTGGAAATCTGCGGGACGACATGCGGCAGGAGCCGCAGCGAATAGTAGGGCGGGAGGATCGGCACGCCGAGCAGATCGCCCATGGTGATGAGGATGAACAGGTGCTCCATGCTCGCCCGTGTGCGGAGCGCATAGCGCGTCATGTCGTGCGCGGCCATCCCGTAGGTGACCTCGCGGACCGCGCCGAACAAGCGTCGCAAGCCGCCGGCCTTCTTCGGTGCGCTCCCCGTTTCGCGATCCTCAGGCATGTCGCGTCCTCGCCTCCGTCGTGATTAGATACCGTGCAGGTCGTAGTCGTGGTCGTCCGTGATCTCCCGCTCGCGGAGCACGCGCCGCTTCCATGTGGCCACCTCGGGTGTTACGTACGGGAGCAGCCGCAGCGAGTAGTACGGCGGAATCACGGGAATGCCGATGATGTCTCCTACGGTCGTCACCATGAAGAGCGTTTCCAGGGTGGCGCGCATCTCCGCGGCATGCCGGGCAAACTCGTAGCCCGTCATCCCGAACAGAAACTCCCGCAGCGCCAACAAAAAACCGCCCCCCCGGCGTTCGCGGCCGTCCGGGCCCAGCGGTTCAATAGACACACCACGCCCCCCCGGCGATACCGTTCGTTTCCAATTGTAACCCCGATCCCCCGACTGTCAAGCCGACGACCTCGTCCTGTGCGCCGGTCGACTATAATGGGACCATCATGGCGTCGATTCTGACGATGACACTCGTCGTGATCGTCGTGTTGTGGTTTGCGGTGGGCGTACAGTGGAACGTCCGGAAAGGCAACGCCCTGCTGCGCTGGCTCCAGGGAGGCTTGCCGCTGCTCGGCCGGCGCACCACGTTGCGCTGGCTCGGCAGTTCTGTGGTCGAGCTCAAAATCACGCAGCCGGCGGAGCCCTTCCTCGACGCCCAGGTGCTGATCGTGCTCGAGCCGAGGGACGTGGGGCCGATATGGGGATGGGGCCGACTTCACGGCCGGAGGGACTTCCTGATCCTACGGGCCAGGCTGGGCCGGCCGCCGCGGTTTGAGGTCGAGGTCGGCGACCGGCGCGGATGGACGGGGCGTGATGCGCTGCGCCGTCTCGCGCCGGACGAATGGCAGCACGATCAGTGGGGCGACGCGAACGCCCAAGTCGCCCACAGAGGCGGGCGGGCGCCCGAGATCGCCCGCCGCCTCTGGGACGACTTCCGGCGCAGCAGTAACGGCGTCTGGCGGCTCTCGATCCGACAAACGCATCCGCACCTCGAGGTCCACCTCATCCCCCCCGATCCCGCGCGGACCGGTGCCGAACCACTCTTCCAGACCTTCTGCGCGTTGTCGCGCGCCGTGGTGGAGGAGCGGTAGTCGGACCGCACGGATTTCGCCGCATCCTGCGGGCTCAACAACCCTGCGGGAAGCGCCCGCGGACGGTCCCCCTCCCACGAATGCGCCCAGTGCCTCGCGTATGCCGATCAGCCACCTCTGGCCGCGGCCGGGGTGAGTCCCGGACGCACCGTGCGGTACCGGGTCCACGCGTGCCATCCGTCGATGGCGATCACGACGGCGGCTACGAGTAGCAAGACGGCCACGCCGATCATGACCCACGCACCGACCACCGAGATGCCCGGCATGTGGGGCTTCAGGATGATCGTCGCATAGAGATTGTAGCCCGTGACCAGGGTTGCGGCCAGCGTCGTCACGTACATGAAGACCATCGGGATGCCGGCGTAGGCGGGGTTGCGCCCTACGGAGGCCAGCCACACGGTGACGATGAGGAGGCTCAGCGCGGCCATCAACTGGTTCGACGCACCGAACAGCTGCCACAGGTAGACCCATGTGCCCGACAGCACCAGAAGCATGGCGATGATCATCGAAGTGATCGTCGCCACGTGCTGGTTCTTGAACCCCACCCACGCCTCACCCAGCCACTCGCCGAGCGTGACGCGCATGAGGCGGAACACCAGCTGGACGACGGTCAGAACGATCACGACGAACACGCCGAACCCGAGGGCCGTCCCGTAACTGAGGGGCACCGCGCCGAAGGTCGCGACGTTGAGCAATTCTCCCACGCCGCTCGCAAACGCAACCGCTCCGGCACCGCCTGCCACGGCCACCGCCGTAAGAGAGAGCAGCGCCAGCGCGTTCTCGCTGAACATCGCGCCTCCGCCGACCGGCAGGCCGTCCGTCTCGTACTCCAGCTGGCGTGCCGTGCCGACCGAACCGAACAGGGCGTGCCACCCCGAGATCGCCCCGCAGGCAATCGTCACGAACAGCATCGGCCACAGCGGCTGGAACGCTCCCGTTGTCTGAGCCGGGAAGAATCCCTTATATGCCGCCACTTTGAAGGCCGCCACCGCGGGTTGCGTGAACGGGGCCAGCAGCGCGCCGATGGCGCACCCGAAGATCGTCAGCCCGGTGACCCAGAAGCCGATGTAGTTGACCGGCTGCGCAAACCGCCAGATCGGCAGGTTGGTCCCGAGGTAACTGAAGGCCAGAAGAAACACTGCCCACAAGAGGTAACTGGGCATGACCTTGATCGTGCCGGTCGCGGCGTCGTAGACGGGGGTGCTGGGCCGCGTGCCGTCCTTCCCAGGCGGCGGGATGCGTGGATCGGATCCCGTGGGATCGACCACACCGTACAGCCCCCCGGCTCTGTCCAGGGAGTGGTTGATCGCGGTCACCGCGCCGCTGATCGGTCCGCTGCTCCAGTTCACAGGCGTCTTCGTCAGGTTTACGCCGACCGGGCCGAGGGCCATGGCCAGAATTGTGGCCACCACGACGATCAGCGTGACCAGCACCAGATCCATCTTCATGCGGTACAGCATGTGGCCGGCCAGCAACCCCATCACGGCGAGGACAAAGATCCCGAACGGCACGTCGGGACGCGCGCCAAGGATCGCGGTCATGATGCCGACAAACGCCGCGGCTACAAGCAGCAGGTAGAAGAAGATAAAGACGAACAACACCGTTCGCGTGCGCGGTGAAATCAGGCGGTGGGCGATCGCGCTCAGCGAGTTGCCATCGTTGCGCACGGCGACCATGATGGCGCTGTAGTCACTCGCCCATCCGATGAAGGAGACCCCGATCATGAGCCATACGATGGAGGGCGCCCACCCCCACAGGTTGGCTGCGGTAATGACGCCCACGATGGGCCCCGCCGCCGCGATGGATTTGAAGTGATATCCGTACAACACGTTGCGACTCGTGGGCATGAAATCCACGCCGTCCATGTACATCCTCGCCGGGGTCGCCCGCTTCGGATCGGACTGGATGACATCGCGGTCGATCCGCTTGGCGTAGAAATTGTACGCCAGGTAGATGACTACGACTCCGATGATTACGACCCATAGCGAATTCATTCGCACCCTCCCAGGGTTGACATCAGGTATGCGTGGAGACGGTTGGCGACGTAATCCTCAAAGGTGCTCGAGGCAACAACGTTCAATCCGCGTCATCCCCCCTTTCCGATTCAACGCGCCTCCGCGAGACGAACGCTGGTGCCGGTAGATAGCGGTCGATCAGGCGCCGCACCGTGGGGGTGTCCAGTCCCGCGCACGTTTCCCTGCCCGCGACGATCACCGCCGGGTAGCGGCGCACATGGTGGCGGAGGGACTTCCAGAACCCTTCCACCGAAGCCGCGTCGATGACCTTGACGACGATCCTGCCGCCGTAGTCGTCCGCGAGAGCGCGCACCCAGTCGGACAGCGCCTGGTAGTCGTGCTGAAGATCTTCCGGCAGGATGCGCGCAAGCTGCTCTTCTCGAATGCGGCGGCCCAACCCGACTTCCTCGAATGTCACCTCGCAGTGCTGGCAGTGGAAAAACGCGGTGGGGGCATAGGCGACGATCTCGACCCGAACGGGACTCGGAGCGGGCTCGTCGGCGTTCATCTGAGCGCCATCCAGACCAGACGCCTGGTCATTGCGGCCATCACACCGCCTCGACACGAAGCGGATTCCCACAACTACCCGCTAGTGTAACACATCCGGCCGCCTTGCCGTCATGCCAAGGCCAGTTCGTGCAACGGCGCGCTGAGCGACGGATGAGGCAAGATGGACACGCCGCTGTTGTCACCGGCGCGTGCGGAGAGCGAGCAAGGGACGGACCCAGGATCCTAGGAGTTGTTCGCGAAAACCCGGAGCCAAGGGATGAGTATGCCAATATGAACCCGCGTGTGGCATGGGCAGGGATCTTCCACCTGTGCGTCATTTATCTCGTGTGGGGCAGCACGTACTTGGGCATCCGGGTGGCCATCCTCGAAGGCTTTCCTCCATTCGTGCTCGGGGCCCTGCGGGTCCTCGTGGCCGGAGGACTGCTGTTGCTGTGGGCGGTTCTCCGCCGGGCCCGGGTGCGCATCTCCTGGGAGGAAGCCCGAATTCTAGCTGTCTCCGGGCTGTTGTTCTGGGTCGGTGCCAACGGCCTAGTGATGTGGGGAGAGCAGCGGTCGGCCTCGGGATACGCTGCCCTGCTCGCAGCGCTCGCGCCGATCTGGGCGGCCGTTCTCGAGGCCGGCCTGAATCGCCGCGCTCCTTCCTGGCTCACTGTCCTCGCTCTGGTCACCGGATTCTGCGGGGTGGGGGTGTTGAGTCTCCCGGAGCGCACAGCCCCACAAGCGGGAGATCTCGGGAGCACACTCGCGCTGCTGATCGCGGCGATGTGCTGGGCGGCGGGTTCCGTGTTCCAGCAGCGCCGTCGGGTCCAAGTTGAACCTGCCGTCAGCTCGGGGTACCAGCAGCTCTTTGCCGGGCTGGGGTTCGCGATTGCGGCTCTGGCGGCCCGGGAATCCCTCCCGCATGTCTCGCCATCGGGCTGGGTCGCCTGGGGATACCTCGTAGTCTTTGGATCCCTCCTCGCCTTCACGTCGTATGTGGTGGTGCTGCGGCTGCTCCCCGTCAGCATCGCGACGACGGCGAACTACGTGAACCCCGCGGTGGCCGTCTTCTTGGGCTGGCTCGTGCTTCGCGAGAGCGTGACGGTGTGGACGCTCTCAGGCACGGCGCTCGTGCTGCTGGGGGTGGCCGGCGTGTTCCATGACCGGTCGCGATATCTTCGGTCAACGGGCCCCGCCACGTCTCTGCGTCAGAGGGAAGCGGGAACCTGAGCCGAGAGGGTGTCCTCACTCCCGGGAGCGATGTCGGCACGGCAAGGAAACCGGGCCGATTCGATATGGACGAGTTCGCTGGCCTAGGGGCGCTCCGCGCCGCCCCGGCGCCGGGACGCCATGGGCGGGCGCGCCGAGTGCCGCGCCAAGTATTCGGTCGGTTTGTGGACCTGGGCCAGGTGATGCGCGGTATTGATCAGGCTGATGTGAGAAAACGCTTGCGGGAAATTCCCGACGAGCCGTCCGGCGGCCGGATCGTATTCCTCCGAAAGCAACCCGACGTCGTTCCGCAACGCGAGGAGGCGCTGGAAGAGCCGGCACGCGTCGTCGTAGCGCCCCAGGAGCACGAGATTGTCTGCGAGCCAAAAGCTGCACGCGAGGAATGCCCCTTCGCTCCCGGACAGACCGTCACGCCCGGTGCTTGGATCGTAGCGCAGCACCAGCCCATCGACCATGAGACGCCGTTCGATCGCCTCAACCGTCCCGCGCATCCGGGCGTCGGTTGCCGGCAGAAAGCCGACGAGCGGGATGAGCAGGGTGCTTGCATCGAGCGCATCCGATCCGTAGCTCTGGACGAAGGCTCCGACGCGCGGGTTGAACGCCTCTTGACAGACCTCCTCGTGAATCTGGCGACGTACCGCCCGCCACCGCTCCACCGGCCCTTGAAGGCCGAACTGCTCAACGCTTCTGATCGCGCGATCGAACGCCACCCAGGCCATGACCTTGGAATGCGTGAAGTGCCTCCGGCTGCAACGGACTTCCCAAATTCCCTCATCCGGCTCCGTCCACGCCGTCTCCAGATGCTTGAGGAACTCCATCTGAAGCATCCACCCGGCTTCGTCCGCCGCCAGTTTCCCGACCCGCGCGTGATGGAGCGCGTCCATGACCTCTCCGTAGATGTCGAGCTGCACCTGCTCCGCCGCCGCGTTGCCGATGCGGACCGGCGCAGCTCCCTCGTACCCTCGGAGCCAGGGCACCTCCCATTCGGTCAAACGGCGTTCTCCCGCGAGGCCGTACATGATTTGAACCTGCGACGGATGGCCGGCAACGGTACGAAGCAGCCACGCCCGCCAGGCTCTCGCCTCGTCGTAATAGCCGCTGTTCATCAACGCCAGCAGGGCGAACGTCGCGTCGCGCAGCCAGCAGAACCGGTAATCCCAGTTCCGCGACCCGCCGAGCTGCTCTGGCAGCGAGGTGGTCGCAGCGGCCACCATGCCGCCGGTCGGCCGATAGGTGAGAGCCTTCAGCGTGATGAGCGAGCGAATCGCCGGTTCGGCCCAATCACTCGCGCCGTGGAGTTGACGGAAGCGGCTCGCCCAGTTCCGCCAAAACGCCTCCGTGTCGGCCAATGCTTTCAGTGGATCGATCCGGCCGGGGAATCTCAAGTGTGAGGCTCCATGGGTGAGCACAAACGGGACCGTCTCACCGGCGGATACGCGGAATTCGCCGACCGTCGTCAGGCCTTCGCCGCGGAGCGGAACGGGAGTGCGCAGCACAACCATATCGGGGCCCGATATTGCGCAGAGGGTCCCGTCCTTGCGGCGCGTCACCCATGGCACGAGAGATCCATAGTCGAATCGGATGATGAGCTCGGTCTGCATGGTGACCGTGCCGCGCGTCCCTACGACGAGCCGCACCAAGTCCGAAGCTCTGGCGCGCGGGGGCATGAAATCGACGAGCGTGACGGCGCCCTCGCGCGCGTCAAATTCTGTCTCGAGAATCAGCGTGTCGCCGCGATAGCGGCGTCCGACGCATCTGTGTTCGTCGCGCGGAGCGATGAGCCAGCGTCCGTTCTCGGGGCCGCCTAGCAGGGCCGCAAAACACGCACCGCTGTCGAAGCGAGGCCAACACAACCAGTCAACGGAACCCGTACGGGCCACCAATGCGCTTGTTTCACAATCTCCTAGGAGCGCATAGTCTTCGATCTTTGAGGACATCGCAGCACCTCCGAGAGGTGCGCCTTATGAGCATCTCGGGGCGCGACGCGGTCGCCGGTGCGTCGTCACCAGGACGGCCGGACACTTGGCCCGATTTGGTATGGACGGTCAGATGCTCACCTCAGGATCATGTGCCCTGTCGCCGCGAGAATGACCAGTGCAGTCAAGAAAAAGACCAGGAACATGCTCGATTCCCCCTTCGGCGAGGCGGCTTCTCGGCTCATGCCCTGTGTTGCTCGTGTGCACCGCCCCTCCGCGGCCTCGCGAGCAGCCGCACTTCGCTCCTCCACCCTGATGTCTCGAAGCGGGCCTTCCCCCCTCGGGGCCGTCCTTCGTCCCGCGCAGGCCTGGGAGGGACCGGCGCTCGGTATTGTGCGTATGGAACGTCTTCGTCGACCCTCAACGAGGTACTTACCCCGATGACCGACCGGCCTATCGCTGCGGGTCGATTCGTCGGGGAATCCTTGGGTTGAGGCCGCCGAGGCCGTCACGCGAGAGCCTGCGGATTACGAGTCGGACTGTCGCCTCCGGCGGTACCACCGGATCAGCGCATTCGTGGAACTGTCGTGTGAGAGACTGGGGTCGGCGGACGCGCCCAATTCCGCAGTGATGCGCGTCGCGAGCACCTTCCCCAGTTCCACTCCCCACTGGTCGAACGAGTCGATCTGCCAGATCGCGCCTTGCGTGAACACGCTGTGCTCGTACAGCGCCACCAGCTTGCCGAGCGTCTCGGGTGTCAACCGCTCGGCTAGGATCACCGTGGACGGCCGGTTGCCGGGGCACACCCGATGGGGCACCAGCGCGTCCGGCGTCCCTTCCCGCTTGACCTCCTCTGCCGTTTTGCCGAAGGCGAGCGCCTCCGCCTGGGCGATAAGGTTCGCCAGCAGCAGGTCGTGGTGCCCGTCGAGCGGGGTCAACGGCCGCGCAAAGCCGATGAAATCACACGGAACAAGCCTGGTCCCCTGGTGGAGCAACTGATAGAAGGAGTGGTGACCGTTCGTACCCGGCTCGCCCCAATAGACGGGGCCGGTGTCGCGCGTGACCGCAGAACCGTCGAGCCTGACCGACTTGCCGTTGCTCTCCATCGTCAGTTGCTGCAGATACGCCGGGAACCGATGAAGGTACTGATCGTACGGCAACACAGCCACGGTCTGCGCGCCGAAGAAATTGCCGTACCAGACGGCCAACAGCCCCATCAGCACCGGCAGGTTGCGCGCAAGCGGTGCCGTGCGGAAATGCTTGTCCATCGCGTGGAACCCGGCGAGCATCGCCCGGAACTGCTCCGGACCGATGGCGATCATCGTCGACAGGCCGATCGCCGAGTCCATCGAGTACCGTCCGCCGACCCAATCCCAAAAGCCGAACATGTTCGCGGTGTCGATGCCGAATGCGGCCACCTCTTTCGCGTTGGTGGAGACGGCCACGAAGTGCCGGGCGATCGCCTGCTCGTCGCCGAGTGCACGCAGCGTCCAGGCGCGGGCGGACTTTGCGTTCGTGATGGTCTCGAGCGTGGTGAAGGTTTTCGAGGACACGATGAACAGGGTCTCGGCGGGATCAAGATCGCGGGTGGCCTCCACAAAGTCGGTGCCGTCGATGTTCGACACGAACCGAAACGTCATGTCGCGCCGGCTGTACCACCGCAGCGCCTCGTACGCCATCACGGGTCCGAGGTCCGAGCCGCCGATGCCGATGTTGACGATGTTGCGGATCGGCTTGCCCGTGTGCCCGCGCCACGCACCGTTCCGCACACGCTCCGCAAATGCCGCCATCCGGTCGAGCACTTCGAACACGTCCGGAACGACGTCCCGGCCGTCCATGACGATCGCCGTGCCCCGGGGGGCGCGGAGTGCGACGTGCAGGACCGCGCGGTGCTCGGTCGTGTTGATCTTCGCGCCTCGGAACATGGCGTCGATTCGCTCCCGGAGGCCGGACGCCTCCGCCAGCCCGCACAACAGCCTGAGAGTCTCGTCGGTGATCCGGTGCTTGGAGTAGTCGAGGCGGAGGCCCGCGGCGTCGGCGGTCATGCGCTCGCCGCGATCCGGGTCCTCGCCGAACAAGTCACGGAGGTGGAGGGGCGAGATCTTCGCGTGGTGCGCCGCGAGCGCACTCCACGCAGCGTCGGCCGACCGAACCGCCGTCATGGCCGTTCGTCTCCTTCCCCGGCCGCGTGACTTGTGCGAAGGCGATCATCGCCCGGATCCTCCGGCCGGTAGCACGTCAGCGCCATTGCGAGGCCCTCCTCGCGTCTTCCATGGTCTCCTCCGGCTCGCCCGGACACCCGCCGGCGCAGGATGAATCTGGCGAACCGCTCAAGCGTCATCGACCGTGCAGACGGGCTCCAGGTGGACGGTTCCCTCCTTTTGCGACACCCTAACTAACTATCGACGTACGTCGCCGCCCCGCCTCCACCCGGATGTCCCCGCGCGCGCTCTTCCGCGCGGCGCGGACGGAGGCGCGACTACCGCGACCGCCGGTACACCTCGGCAACGGGCTCGAACGTAACGTCGTCGTCCAGCGGAAACATCGGACGCCGGCAGACCCGGTGTCCGAGCGACCGCAGGTCCGCGCTCGTCGATCCCGGCACGTCGATGTTGAAGTCCTTCTCGGCCCACTCGTCGAACATGTGGTATTCGCAGTACGGCGACTTCACGACGGTCAGGTGGTAACGCCTGGGATCGCGCCCGTGTGCCAAGAACATTGCCCGGTCGAACAGGCTAACCGCCCGGGTCATCGCAAGGATCGTGAGGTTGCCGGCGATGAGCACTGCGGTCGGACCGGCGTCGAGCGGGCTCCCGCTGTTCTCGAGCGCGGCGCGGCCCCGCGAGAGCATGTCCACCTCGACGGCCACCTCCACCGGAGTGTAGCGTCGGTCCAGCGCGCCGCCGAGTCGCACGTGAAGCGATGCGCCCACGCCCGCCCGGAACGCGGCGGCAACGGCGGGAGGATCGACGATCGGCACCAGTGCGGGCTTGTCGTAGTCGGCGCGAAGCAGCCCCGCCAGAATCGCGTTGCTGTCCCCCGTGGCACCGGACGAAGTCGCGTCCGCGGCGTCCGTGAAGATCACGGGACCGTCCATGCTTCGCGACTGAGCGATCGCGCGGTCGAGCGAAATCAACTTGGCCTGCATCCGGAACCGGTGCGGCCAGAACTCCTGGGCGAGGCACACGGCATCGGACGCGGCGGCGTGCTCGTCCTCGGCGACGACGACCGCCTGGCTGCAGAGCTCCGGCACGTCGGTGAACGGATTGCCGATCATCATGGCGGCCGCGAGCGCCCGCCCCTCATACTCGAGGCGCTGCGCCTCGCGGATCACATCCCCGTAGCAGCCGGACTTGGTGATCAGTTCGTCGCCCCGGACGAGCGCGGGAACCATGACCCGCGCGATCACCGGCGTCAGCCTCCCATCGAGAATCCGCAGCAGCAACCGCGCGGCGCGTGCCCCTGTGTCAGCGAAATCGACGTGGGGATACGTATGGTAGACGGTCAGCCCGTCGATGGCGCGCAGCATCCGCACCGTAAGAATCCCGTGGAGGTCCAGGGAGACGACGATGGGGACCCCGTCGCCGACCAGACGCCGGGTGTGTTCCAGTAGAGTCCCCTCGGGGTCGAGGTCGCCGTCTGCGCCCATCGCGCCGTGCATGGAGAAGTACACGCCGTCGACGCCCCGGGCGCGCTCCGCTACCGCGTCGACCAGTTCGTCGGACAACCGACGCCACCCGACCGCTGACAGCAGGCCGGCGCTCGTCGCGCGTGCGCTGTACGTCGGGACCAACTCGACGTCCCCGCGGCCGTCGAATACCGCCGCCGCGCCACCGATGGCAGTGTTCCGGCCGCGCTGGTCGAGTACCGCATCCCCTCGCCTCACGGTGAAGTTCTCGTACTCGCTCGGCACCGGGTTGAACGACGAGATCTCCTGAGCACACTCAGCGACGAGAATTCTCGGCACCCCGCACCCCCCGGACGTGCAGTCCCAGTCGTTCCCGGATGATCACTTTCTCGGCCAGGGGGCCGCCATCCCCCCGGAGCCGCTGCCTCGTGGCCGAGACCGCGGCGGCGTTCCTATGAAACGGCGGTGACCAATCCCGCCACCATAATCTCCTCGATCGCCTTCCGACCCGATCCGCCTGGTTGCTACAATGGCGGTGTTCTTCCTCCTGCGACCGACAGCATGATTAGGAAGGGGTGGTTCACGGTGTCCTCGGGCTCGATCCCGATGTTCCAACGGATCAACCACGTCGGCGTGATCGTGGGTGACCTCGAAGAGGCGCGCCGCTGGCTCGGCGAGGTGTTTGGCCTGCCGCTGCGAGGACCGCGGATCTCCCGGCAGGACGGATCCACGGTGAGTTCTATGGCTGCGGAGACGTCGACATCGAGGTGATCACCATCGGCGACCCGGAGGTACGGCAGCGTCGGCTCGGGAATGCGCGCGCGCGCATCGAGCACATCGCGGTCGAAGTCAGCGATCTCGGCGCCGTGCTCAACCGCCTGGCGGAACTGGGCGTGAGAACGACGACCCCGGAACCTCAAAGGGTCGGGAATAATCTCGTTGCTTGGACTGTGGAAGAAACCACGGGAGGGATTTCGTACCAATTGATCGAGCCCGTGGTGCGCGGCGCCTCCGCGTCGCCGTAGCAAGGGTATGCGGAAGGCTCTCCCGGTCCTAGGCCCGGTTCTGCAGACCATGGCGCCCGAACCTTGGCAGCGAGCGCCGGCACCGGTCGCGGTGTAACGAGGATGCAACACCGGTAGGGGCCGGCACTCCGGGGGGAGAATCCTCCCCCCACACGCGAGGGAGGCTACCCGAGCCATGACGTTTCTGTGGCCGGCGTTTCTGTGGGGGCTCGTCGTCCTGCCGCTCGCGCTGGTGCTCCTGGCTCGTGGATTGCGGCGGCGCCGCCGGCCCGCAGTGACGTTCTCCCAGCTCGACGCTGTCGCCGAAGCGACGACGCACCAGAGCAGGACGCTGCGGCGCTATATCGCGCCCGCCGTGTTCGTCGGGGCCGTCATGGTCGTGCCGGTAGCACTCGCGCGCCCCGTGGTCTCGCTGCCTGTTCCTTCCGACCAGGCGGCCGTCATGCTGGCGATCGATGTCAGCGGCAGCATGATGTCGCAGGACGTCAAACCCTCCCGGCTGCAGGCGGCGCAGAACGCCGCGAAGGCTTTCGTTCTGGGGCTGCCGAGCCAGGTGCGCGTCGGCCTGGTCGTGTTCGCTGGATACGCCACGCTGCTCTCGCCCCCGACCACGGAGCACGCCCAGGTTGTGCGGACGATCGACGGCATCACCGTGCAGCATCGGACGGCCATTGGCGACGGGCTGATGGAAGCGGTCGCCGCCCTGCCGGGGCGGGGCCGGCCAGCTCCGGATGGGACACTCCCGCCGCTGCCACCGGGCTCCCTGCCCCCCGGTTTCGTCGTGCTCCTCTCCGACGGCCAAAACAACGCGGGAATGGACCCGATGCAGGCGGCGGATCTTGCCCGACGCGAGTCTGTGACGGTCTACACCGTGGGCATCGGCAGCGAGGCGATCTCGGACAACGGCGCCTTCATGATCGGTGGAGCGCTTGACGAGACGACGCTTCGTGGTATCGCTAGCCGCACCGGCGGCCTCTACTACCATCCGCAAAGCGGCCGGGAGCTTTCGGACATCTACCACAGGCTTGCCCGGACGATCGGCTGGCGGCAGCGCCCGACGGAGATGACGGGCGGCGCCGCGGCCGCGGCGGCCGTCCTGCTCGTCGGGGCGCTTGTCCTGTCGGTGCTGACGAGACCGATCCTCGTGTGACAACGACGCACTATCGGCGGGGCGCTTTGTGCCGCAGGAGCCGGCGCACCGGCCCCGAACCTTCCTCGCACGCGTGTCCACGGCGGCCACGGAGGGCCCGAAAGGACCCATCAAACGAACTCTCCTTGCGCGCGTGCCCACAGCTCGTCCGACCCGCCGTGCAAACGACGGGGCGCATGATGGCGTCCCTCTTCATCCTGATCTCGGCCTTCCTGTACGGGATCTCACCAATCCTGGCGAAGATCGCATATGCGTCGGGTGTCACACCCTTCACCCTGCTGTCCCTGCGATCGACGGTCGGCGCGCTGTTGGTGTGGGCCGGCTTGGTGGTCACCCGGGGCGCCGCTCCATCCGCACGCGGTCTGCTTCTCCCGCTGGTGGCGCTCGGCACCACGGTCGTGCCCCTCCAGGTCTTCGCGTACTTCTACGCTCTGACGGTGTTGCCGGCATCGTCCGCATCGGTCATCGTCAACACCGCCCCGGTGCACGTGGCGTGGATGGGCCGTCTGCTTCTCGGCGAGGCGCTGCGGCCGTTTGACTTGACCATCCTGCTCGTGATCGTCTCCGGGGCGATGCTCGTGGCCGGGCAGACACCGCACGGTGGGCATATCCTGGGATTCGCCGGGCTTGCGGTCTCCACGCTCGGATCCGCGTTCTACCTCGTCGCCCAGCGTCGCCTCGTGCGGAACGCCCACCCGCTCGCGGTACTGGCCGTCATCCTCCCGTGCTCGGCGATGGTGTACTGGATCGGCGGCCTGCTGGTGGGACAGATCGACCTAGCCATGCCGCTCACCGGCATGCTGGCCGTCGGAGGCGTCACGGTGGCGGCGGCGGCCGCATCCATCCTCGTACTCGTCGCGCTTCGCGCAATTCTTGCCACGCGGGCCGCGCTGCTCGGGATGCTGGAGCCGGTCGTGGCGGTCGTGTGCAGCGTCCTCCTGTTGGGGGACACGATGACGTGGCTGCGCGCCACCGGGATCGGCGTCGTGCTCTTCGGGATTGCGGCGCTGCAGATCAGGCGCACGCCGTAGACCCGGTACACAACGACGCCGCCGCGGCGGGCGGTGCACCCAGGCCCTGCGCGACCTGCCACGGCACCGCGTGGCCGGAGGCGCAGCGGCTCCGAGCGCAGACGGGGCGGCGGAGTTCTACGACGAACCTCCGGAGACCCGGACGTCGAGGGCGGCGCTTGAGGAGGTCTTGGGGCGCGCCGGGTTACGTCGGCCGGGTGGGGTCCACCGCTCGTCGCGCCGCAAGCAGGTTCTCGTGCGCGGCCTGGTACGGAATAACGCAGCCGGGCGCGACGATCACCCGGCCATTCGTCTGGCGTATGGCGTCGCGCACCTCGGCCGCGGCCTGGTCAGGCTGGCCCGACGCGATGGCGCGGCGCCGCGCGATCCCGCCCACGAGCGCGCGCGTCGTCAGGCTCATTGCTTCGGCAAGCGAGGGGGACGTCTCACGATCGTGCCAGTTGACCGCGTCGATCGGGTACTCGTCCGCCAGCTCGAACATTGGGTCGAGGCCGTGCAGGTGCAGGATCGTACACCACGCCCCCGCGCGCAGCGCCCCTAGGACCTGGAGGTCAAACGGCACGCCGAATCTCCGGTACATTCCCTCGGGAAGCGCGCTGGCCGCCGCGAGCTGCGTCGCAAAGAAGAAGCCATTCGCCCCGGCGTCGAGACAGGCGCGCCCGAACGCCACCACGTCGTCCGCCATACGCGCGAGTGCGCCGCGCAGAATCTGCGGACGCTCCTCGGCAGCGCGCACCACGGCGTCGGCGGCACCAGCCAGCTTCACTGCCATGGTGAGCGGGCTGAAGATCGTCTGCACGACCGGCGTACCGGCGCCCAGCGCCGCGCGCACGAGACGCACGGTTTCGACCTGGGCCCCAAGCGTGCCGGTCGACGCGGAGACGGACGGCAACCGCCCCCAGTCCTCCGTCGCGCGAATCGGCCCGGAGTCGAAGCGCGTGGTCCCGATCGCATCGCCGGACGGGGCCACGCGAACGCCGTAGTCCATCACGGCGTACATTCCGGTCGGCATGAGCTTCACCAAATCCACGTCGTACGCTCGTTGAAACGCCACGGTCGCATCCGCGAGACCTCGCGGTGTCCCGTCCTGCCCCGGGAAATGACGCCACAGACTGATTGCCGGCCGGTCGGTCGGCTCGCGCCGCAGTGCCGCTCGGATGCGCTCGCAGCGTCCCATTGTGCCCTGCCCGTCCGTCATGATCACTCCCCTCCCGCAACGACCGGCCGCCGCTCTCGATCCATTTCCGCCGTGCGCCGGCGTCGTCACACGCCGCCGCCGGGCCATGCTACACTCGGATGAAGTCGCGCCTGGTCCAGGTCAAGAGTTCCGGCTCCTCCTCGGTGACGACCACCGTGGCGGAGCGGCCGCCTTGCGATCTTCTCCGCCGCTCTCGGTTTCGACCTGCTGGGGAACGCGGTCTACCCGAGACTCGGATCCGTCTGGTGGCACGCGGCGGGCTCGGCCGCCGCATGCATCCGGCCACCCAGCTCGGGGAGGATGCCCGCGCACGTGCGATGGCACTGTGCCGGAGTATCCAAGCCTCACCGGCCTGGTGGGGTTGGGACGAGAGCGCAGACGGCGGCGATATTGAAGTATGGCGGTCGTGCGGGTGGTGGAGCCAGCGAGTACCGCAGCCGGGCACCGTGGAATCCCATCACGGTGGCAAGTGCTGTTGACATCGGACGGCAGACAGGATATTTTCCTGAATGAACGTCCATTCACCAAAGATCGGCTCAGACTCCGCCGGGAGCGGCGGGGAATGATGCACACCGTGTCCGCCGTTGTCAGTCACGGTTGGCCCGTCCTGGTTGGAAGGGGGAAGCTCACCGATGCAGCGCCTAGCGGGCACAACAGGCCCGAGGATCCTGGAACGAACGGCGACGACGCACTCAACGCGGCGGACCGAGTACTCCGTGCCCGGCGCTCTTGCCCGCTGGCGCCGGCGGGCTTGGATCCCGATAGCGCTGGCCGCGCTCGTCCTGGCAGGGTGTACAAGTGCGCGCAGCCGCGGGCAGGATGCACCCGCCGCCGCAGCCCCGCCGCCGCCGAGTGTCGTCGTCACGGCGGCCATTCAACGCACGGTGCCCATCTACGAGGAGAACATCGCACAGATGATTGCCCTACAGACCGTGGACCTGCGGGCACAGATCGGAGGGACGCTGGAGCAGGTGCTGTTCAAGCAAGGCGCCGGGGTAAAGCAGGGTCAACTGCTCTTCGTCATCGACCAGCGTCCGTACGTCGCCGCGCTCCAGTCGGCGCAGGCCCAGCTCGCGACAGCGCATGCTAATCTACGGCAGGCGCTCGAGCAAGTGCAACTGGCCCAGGCCAAAGCGCAACTCGCATCGCTCCAAGCCACCCTCGTGAACGCGCAGAAGCAGGTCCAGCGTGACCAGTACCTGGTGGCGCAACAGGCGCTCGCGCAGCAGCAACTGGACAACGATACCGCGACCGAGCAGGCGGCCGAGGCCAACGTCGCAGCCCAGCAGGCCGTGGTCGAGAACACGGCGTTGTCGACGCAGATCGGCATCGAACAGGCCCGGGCCGGCGTCCAGCAAGCCGAAGCGGCCGTCACGCAGGCCGAGCTCAACCTCCGCTATACGACCATCCGGGCACCGATCGACGGCATCATCGGCCTGCTGGCGGTCGATCAGGGCAACCTCGTCGGCGCCAACGGCGAGCTCGCCACGATGTCATCGGTCGATCCCATCGTCGCGCAGTTTCACTTGAGTGAAGTGACGTTCCTCGGACTGATCAAGCGTGCCTCGACGGAGGCGGCCCGCACCGGGGCAAATCCGTTGCAAGTCCCGTCTTTCCAGCTCATCCTCGCCGATGGGAGCGCCTATCCGCACTCGGGCACGTTCCGCACCCTCGATCGCGCGGTGGATCCCCAGACGGGGACGATCATCGTGCAGGCGCTGTTTCCCAATCCGGACGGGCTCCTCCGGCCCGGCATGTACGCCCGCGTACGCGTCACGTTGAGAAACCAGCCCGATGCCGTCCTCGTCCCCCAGGTGGCGGTGCAGCAGATTCAGGGAGTCAACACGGTGTTCGTCGTCGGGTCCGACAACACCATCTCCGTGCGGTCTATCGCGGATGGTGCGGCCTATGGCCAGTTCCTCGTCGTGCAGAGCGGACTGCGCCCGGGCGAGCGCGTGGTCGTGGAGGGCCTGCAGAAGATCCGGCCCGGCATCCGGGTAACGCCGGAGCTTCGGCCCGCGCCCCCGCTCCCCGGCGCCGGCGGATAAGGATTCGGTCGTGCTGAGCCGCTTCTTCATTCACCGCCCGATCTTCGCGATGTCGATCTCGATATTGGTCGTCATCGTCGGCGCCCTGTCCTATACCACGCTGCCGCGCGAGCAGTACCCGAACATCGCGCCCCCGACCGTCACTGTCAGCACCGTGTACCTCGGCGCGAGTGCCGAGGTCGTCGCCCAGAACGTCGCCGTGCCGATCGAGGAAGCCGTCAACGGGACACCGGACGCCCTCTACATGCAGTCCCAGAGCACGTCCAACGGGCAGTACACGTTGACCGTTACCTTCCGCCTCGGCACCAACCCCGACATCGACGCCGTGGCGGTACAGAACCGCGTCAGCCAGGCCTCTGCCAACCTGCCCGCCGCCGTAAACAACTACGGCCTCACGGTGCGCAAAGCGTCGCCGAACTTCTTGATGGGCATCGCGGTGTACTCGCCGCAGGACAGCTATGATGCGGCGTTCCTCTCCAACTACGCGCTGCTCCACTTGATAGACCCGTTCCTCCGCGTGCCCGGGATAGGCGACTACTTCATTTTCCCGCAGCGAAGCTACGCGCTCCGCGCCTGGCTGCGTCCGGACCGGCTGGCTGCCCTCGGGTTGACATCGGGCGACGTTTCGAATGCGATCATGTCTCAGAACGTGATCGCCCCGACCGGATCGCTCGGGCAGCGCCCGGACGTGCCGGGCACGCAGATCCAGTACATGGTGACCTCGAACGGACAGGTGGCGAACCCGAGCCAGCTCGACAACATCGCCGTACGCACGCTGCCCGACGGGACCGTCGTGCGCCTGCGTGACGTGGCGACCACAGAGCTTGGGGCTCAGGACTACAGCACGGGCGGCTGGCGGAACGGCCACCCCACCGCCGTGATCCTTCTCTTACAGAGCCCGGGATCGAACGCGCTGGCGGCGTCTCAGGGGGTGCGCACCGCGCTCGCCAGCCTCTCCAAGCAGTTTCCGCCGGGGCTCACCGCCGAGGTGGCGTTCGACACCACGCTCTTCATCACCGCGGCGCTCAACGACGTCTTGCGCACGCTCGGGCTCGCGGTGCTCCTCGTGCTCGCCGTCGTCACCCTCTTTCTCGGCAACGCCCGGAGCACCCTCATCCCGATGCTCGCCATCCCGGTGTCCCTCATCGGGACGTTTGCGATGTTCAATGCATTCGGCTTCACCGTCAACATCCTCACGATGTTCGCCCTGACGCTGGCGATCGGGCTCGTCGTCGACGACGCCATCGTGGTCGTCGAGGCGGTCGGGCGTCACATCGAGCATGGGCTCGAGCCCATGGCCGCCGCCGAGGCGGCGATGCGCCAGGTGCAGGCCCCTATTATCGCGATCGTGCTCGTACTGGACGCCGTCTTCCTGCCGACCGCGTTCATCGGCGGCCTCAGCGGCCAGCTGTACCGGCAGTTCGCCCTGACCTTGGTGTCGAGCGTCACGCTCTCGGGGATGGTGGCGCTCACGCTGACGCCAGCGCTGTGCGGACTCCTGCTTCAGCCCCACACCGCCCATCGGGGACCGCTCGCCTGGTTCTTCACAGGGTTCAACGCGTTTTTCTCCTGGGGCACCGGCCTGTACATCCGGCTGCTCCGCTGGGCGATCCGCGTACGCTGGCTCATGCTCGCCGCCCTCGCGATGGTCGCGGTGATCGCCTTCGAGATCCTGCACATCCTGCCGTCGACGTTCGTGCCGATCGAGGACCAAGGGTTCTTTGTCTCGGCGTTCCGTCTGCCCGACGGGGCTACGCAGGACCGCACCGAGGCGGTGGAGCGAAAGGCCGAGCAATATCTGCGGACCCTGCCCGGCGTCGATCAGATCATCACGGTCGGAGGCTACGACATTCTCGGCGGCGGCGTCATCAACTCCAACGCCTTTGCTATGTTCGTCGTGCTCAAGCTGTGGGGCGAGCGTCGAGCTCCGAACCAGCAGCTCTTTCCGCTCCTGCTGCGCGCCAACGCCGAGTTCGCCAAGTACCCGGAGGCGATCGGGTTCGCATTCCCGCTCCCGCCGCTGCCGGGAGAAGGCAACGTCAACGGGTTCCAGTTCATCGCGGAAGACCGCAACGGCACCGGCGACATCAACGCGCTCGCGAGGGTGGCGCAGGGCGTCATCGCCGCCGCTAGCACGCACCGGGAGGTCACCTCGCTCTCGACCGGTCTTCGCACGACGACACCACGCTACAACGTCGTCGTCAATCGGGACAAGACCGCGACCCTCGGGGTGTCGCTGGACAGCGTGTACAACAGCCTGTCCGCGTTCCTCGGAGGTCTGCAGATCAACAACGTGACCCTCTTCGGACGGGTCTACAAGGTCATGATCCAGGCCGAGCCGGCGTTCCGGATGACCGGGGGGAACATCGGGGAGCTGTACGTACGAGCAGCAAGCGGCGGCATGGTGCCGCTCAGCACCCTCGTCACGGTCACGCCGGACACCGGTCCGGCGACGATCACCCGCTACAACGGCTACTACGCCGCAGAGATCGACGGGCAGGCTCCGTTCGGGGCCAGCTCCGCGCGAGCGATCGACACCATGGAACAGGTAGCGCGCACGGCGATTCCGGCTGGGTACGGCTACGAGTGGACGGGGTTGGCCTATCAGGAGAAACAGGCTGGGGGAACTCAGGCGCTGATTTTCATGCTCGCGCTCGTGCTCGTGTTCCTGCTCCTCGCGGCACTCTACGAGAGCTGGACCATTCCGTTGAGCGTCTTGCTCAGCGTGCCGATCGCGGCGTTCGGCTCGCTCGCGGCCATCCTGATTCGCGGGATCCTGTTCCGGGACGTCCTCAGCGACGTCTACGTGCAGATCGGATTGGTCATGCTCATCGGTCTCACGGCGAAGAACGCGATCCTGATCGTCGAGTTCGCCAAGGAGCAGCACGAGCGCCAGGGATTGTCGGTGGTGGACGCCGCCATCGCCGGTGCGCAACTGCGGCTCCGGCCGATCCTCATGACGTCAATGGCGTTTATCTGCGCCGCGATGCCCATGGTATTCGCCCACGGCGCGGGGGCGAACTCCCGCCACTCGCTCGGCACCGGTGTCGTCGGCGGCATGACCGCGGCGACGGTGATGGGCATCTTCTTCATTCCGGTCCTGTACGTGCTGGTCTCGGGCAGTGGGCGGAGGCGCCGCGGACCGGGGTCACCCGCGCCGCACGCGACCCCGGCGCCTACGGATTCGGCTCCATCGGCCGCGGGATCGGACACTCTCGCACCGGCACCCGGCGCCCCTCCCCGGAGTCCGGCCGAATCGGCGACCGACGCCGCCGGCGCAACCGGGGAACACGCCGCCGCGGAACCGGAGCAAGACGCTCGAAGGGAGTGACATCGAGCGCGGCAGTGGTAGGCCGCCACCGCCGCGCTCGGACCTCTGGGAAGAAGGGCGACGCGTCCGCCTGACTTCCTGATCGACGGGGACGCCGTCGCGAAACGGCGTCCCCGATCCCCGAACTCCGGTGGAGCCGGGGCATCTTCAGGAGTGGCCCGGGTCTGCGGGCAAGCGACGCAGGCTAGCGTGGCACGCGCAAGCACCGCCGGCCTGCGGCCGCGAACTCGGGGCCGTCGCTACGTTCCCGGTCCTTGTAGCTTGCTACCAACCGATCGCGTAGTTACGCTCTCCGCGCGAGCTCGCCCCACCCTCGATCAATCGGCGTTCCGGATCGTACCGGATCGCAGTCGTATAGTTGAGGCTCCAATCGCCGGTGACACGGATTTCGTGACCCCGCGCGCGGAGTTCGTCGAGCACCGTCTCGGGCACGCGCCGCTCGATCACGAGTTCCTTCGGCTTGGCCTGTCGAGGATAGAACGAGCTCGGCATATGGCTGGTGTGAAAACTCGGTGCGTCGATCGCGTCCTGCACATCCATGCCGAAGTCGACCATGTTGAGAAAGAACTGCAGGGTCCATTGGTCCTGCTGGTCACCCCCGGGTGTGCCGAAGACGAGATGCGGGCGGGCCTCCCGCGTCACGAGCGATGGCGTCAGCGTCGTGCGGGGTCGTTTCCGGGGCGCGAGCGCGCCAGGGTGGGCTGGATCGTGCAGCCAGAACATCTGGATGCGTGTGCCGAGACTGAATCCAAGCCCGGGGATCACCGGGGAGCTGCGGAACCAGCCGCCGCTCGGGGTCGCGGAAAACATATTCCCGTCGGCGTCCACGGCCCGGGTCCCGGTCGTGCCCCCGCTCCACGCCCGTCCCTCCACGGGTACATGGTTGGGTGGCGCGGTCCGGCCCTCAAACGGATACGGGTCGCCGGGACGTAGCTCGGCCGACGCCACGCCGGGATCGATCAACGCGCGACGCGCGTCGGCGTACGCCTTCGACAGGAGCCCGCGGAGCGGCACGTCGACAAAATCCGGATCGCCGTAATAGCGCTCGCGGTCGGCCATGGCGAGCTTGGTTGCCTCGATGACCGTGTGGATATAATCTGCCGAGTTGTGCCCGAGCGCCCGGAGGTCGAGCCCCTCGAGCAGCGCCAGTTGCTGGAGGAACACGGGCCCCTGTGACCAGGGCCCGCACTTGTGCACTTCGTACCCGCGATAGGTGAACGACACCGGAGACTCGACGCGACCGCGGAACTCCGTGAAATCGTCCTCCGTGAGGAGGCCGCTCGAGACTACGCCGTTCGCGTCTCGGATCTCGGTCTCGCGTTGGTAGGCCACGATCTCACGGGCGATCGGCCCCCGGTAGAAGCAGTCCCGTGCCGCCCCGAGCGCCGCGCTCCGGCCGAGTGATCTCGCAGCCCGCTCCGCGTCCACGAGGCGCTCGAACGTGCGCGCGAGGTCGGGGTTGCGCCAGGTATCACCGAGCGCCGGAAGAAGGCCGCCGGGGAGGAACAGTGCCGTCGATGTGGGCCAGTCGCGCAGCCGTGCCTCGTTCTCGACGATCGACCGCAACATCCCCTCGTACATCGGGAATCCGCCCGAGGCCAGCTCGATCGCGGGGCCGAGCACCTGCTCGAGCGTCAGGCGGCCGTACCGGTCGAGCACGGTGATCAGTGCATCGGGAACTGCGCAGACGCCGGCTGCCAGGAACCCGTCGCCAGGGATCAGGGTGATGCCCCGCGTGCGGAACCACTCGATCGTCGCCGCCGCGGGCGCGCGCGTGTTGCCGTCGATGACCGCCACCTGGCGCGCGTGTGCATCGTACAGGAGGATCGGAACCTCGCCGCCGAACCCGAAGCTCTGAAATTCCAGCACCGACTGCGCAAAGACCATCGCCACGCCGGCATCGAACGCGTTGCCGCCGAGAGCGTGCATGCGCATCCCCGAGGCGGCCGCCAGATAATGTCCGCAGGCAACCACGAGCGATCGCCCGCGGATAATGGGCCGGGTCGCGCTGGTCGCGAACTGCCAGTCGGTGTAGGCGGTGCTCCCGGACGTCGTGCCGGTGCCGGGAGCGGCGTCCGCGTGTACCGGGGTTAGGCGGTCAGACATCGCGGTCACTCTTCAATCGCTTTGAAGGCCTCGTCGCACGCCTCCAGCGTCCGGTCCACGTCGGCATCGGTGTGGGCCAGCGAAAGGTAGAACTTCTCGTTGGGATTCGTGAGGATCCCCCGGCGAATCAGCTCGATCGACCAGCGCAGGTTGAGGTCCTTGTCGGCCGTGAGCAGGTCCTCCCACGTCCGCAGCGGCCGCCGGTCCGTGAACCGCACGCCGAACACCGCGTCCTCCCCCGGCGTCTGTACGGCGAAACCGTGCCGCGCTCCAAGCGCCTCGATCTCCCGGCGCAGCCGGCCGCCGATGCGGTGGAAATGCTCGAGCGACCCGGGCCGCGACAGGATGTCCAGCGCCGTCACCCCCGCAATCGCACTCACCGGATTGCCGTTCAGCGTGCCGCTCGCCCACACCAGGTGCGCCCGGTCGACCCGCCGCGCGTCGAGGTGCTTCATCACTTCCTGCCCCCCGGCAATCGCCGCCATCGGGAATCCTCCCGACATCGCCTTCCCGTAGGTGGCCAGGTCCGGCACTACCCCGTACCGCTCCTGGGCCCCACCCCATGCGATGCGGAATCCCGTCACTATCTCGTCGAACACCAGCACGATCCCGTGCCGCTGCGTCACCTCACGCAGCGTCTCCAGAAATCCCGGCACGGGCACCAGCACCCGCTGCAGCGGCTCTACGATCACCGCCGCCAACTCCGACGCATGCTGCTCGATCAATGCCGCCGCCCGTGCCGCGTCGTTGAACGGCGCCACCAGCACCAGCCCCCGTAGAGCCTCCGGGATCCCCAGCGAGTCCGGGGCCGCCGCCGGATACTCGCTCGGGTGCGACGGCACCGTTCCCCACAGCGCATAGTCGTTCATCCCGTGCCAGCCGCCTTCGAACTTGAGCACCTTCTGCCGCCCGGTCGCCGCCCGCGCCAGCCGCAACGCGAAGAACGTCGCCTCAGTTCCCGAGCCCGTAAAGTGGATCTGCTCGGCGCAGGGAATCGCCTCTACCATCCGCTCGGCCAAGCGAATCACCGGCTCGTTGAGGAAGTAGTAGGTCGAGCCCTTCGCAACCTGCCCCTGCACCGCCCGAACGATCTCCGGATGCGCGTGCCCCAGCAGCACCGGCCCCGACCCCAGGTGGTAGTCGATAAAGTCCCGGCCCGACACGTCCGTTACGTGACTCCCATGCCCCTCCGCAATGACCAGATTGACCTCGGGAGGCAACACGAACAGACCCAGCCCCCCACCTGCGAGATAGCGACCGGCCCGGTCGAGTAGGTCTGCCTGGCGGTCGAGTTTGGCGCTCTGTATCCCGGATGTCATGATGTCCTCCGTCCGTGCATTGTCTTCCTCGCACACTTCCATGGGAGCCGACGGTCTCCTTCACCGTCCGCCCCGCGCGCGCTAAGGGCGGCGCTCGCTGAAGAGGACGCCGCCCTTGGCCTTGCAGGGAGGATCCGCCTCCACGATCTCCACGACGGTGGCGGCGGAGACGCCGAAGTGTCGCACGACGGCTTCGGTGATGTCCTTCACCAGCGCGCGCTTCTGCTCGAGCGTTCGTCCTTTGACCGTGTGAACGTAGACTTCCGGCGCGTTGGACCTCCCTCTTTGCGGGCCGATCCCGGCGCCCCCCAGGTGCTCGAAAGATCGGATCGCCGGACGCCGCCGCCGGCGTGTGCGCCAGTGGAGCTACAGGTCGAGCGCCGGGGCCGGCAC
>Ga0187784_10000113_pt1 | contig 50544 bp, 52 predicted proteins | sample 1015_SJ02_MP15_2_FD_132964 | JGI IMG/M metagenome (GOLD analysis project Ga0187784, IMG submission 132964) | Tropical peat soil microbial communities from peatlands in Department of Meta, Colombia - 1015_SJ02_MP15_20_MG | ecosystem: Environmental > Terrestrial > Soil > Wetlands > Peat | place...
GAAACCGCGTGAGTCTAGTGCGATGCGGACTTATATCACCATCAACGAGTCAAATTCAACCGCATAGCATTCTTTAGCGCGCAGGGGTAGCGAGAATAAGAGGTTGTTTAGCGGTATGCAAGCAAGCCTTCGCAGTGGAATGACGGAACGTTCTGCCGGTTATAGCAAGGACCGCACCCACTCGCGCTCAGTCCACAACGCACAACCGCCCTCCATTTCGCTGAGTGTCTCGTGCCGCTTGCGGATTGTCTGCAAAAGTCTCGATTGTAGCGCCTCTTTAAGGGAGAGCTCCAGCACATTTGTATCAGAGTAGGGGGAAACCGGGCACGGCTCAAGATCTCCGTCAGGGCTCACATGAACGAATCCGCGCCCGGCAGCCAGACACCCGCCATATTGTTCCTCGTCTCCAGGAATTTCAATGAAGATTGCAGGGAATTGAGTACGAAATCGCTCTGTTTTGTGCGCTAGCGTGCTCCGCTGCTCATCTGTCAAGATCCAGTCTTCGGTGCCTGCCTGTACTGAGACGTACTCCAGGAGGAGGATGAGCCTAGTCCCTGAGTGGATGAGACTTTCGATGAAGCGGTCATCGATGATCGTCGCAAAGTTAGACCGTGTTATCGTCAGAGAGCAGCCAAAAAATATTCCTTTAGCACGCATCTTTACCATTGCTTTCTGCAGGCGTTTGTGCATCCCGACGCCTCGGCGCTTATCCGTGTCACGTTCGTCGCCCTCAATGCTAAGAACGGGGATGACATTCCTTTGGTTTCTGAAATGGTCAAGCGTGCCCTCATCGATGAGCGTTCCGTTCGTCACTATCGGGAATATAACGGACGGGAAATCTTTGGTAATGGTCAAAAGATCCTTGCGGATCAGCGGTTCGCCGCCTGCGAATAAAATCGCCGCGATCCCAAGGTCGTTTGCCTCAGCGACAAGAGCGCGAAGCCTAGCGGCACTCAACTCCGGCGCTTTCGATTTGCCCTTGTCATGCGCAAAGGCATAGCATCCTTTGCAGCGAAGATTGCACTTGCTCGTGACGCTCACGATAAGGAGGGCCGGCACCTGCAGACCGCTATCCTGCCATTTCCGCCTCACACGGGCCGCTTTCTTCTGCAAAAAAAGAGTACGGAGAAAGAAGAGGGATTTTGCGGGTTCGCTAAGGGTGATACGAACGGCGTCCTTGAAATAGCCGGCAATGGCGTCGTTAAGCGCGGGAATATAGCTTAAGTCGTCGACCGGCGTCCCGGCGTCCAAGGGTGCCGCAGCCGCGGGCTTAAGCCGTTTACGTCGTTTGGATTGGCGCTTTTCTTGGGTCATTTGTTTCTTCTTAGGCTTCTGTGATAGTCACTTGCTTCGCCTTCTAGTGCCTTAAACGTACTAGCTTCTCGTTATGATAACCTAGCTAATTGCTTACATTCAATTAGTTTCTAATAACTCATCATGATTGCACTAAAGCCGCGCTGTCGCTGACGCCAAGCCTTTAAAGTTACATGGCTTGACTCCTTTTTGACCTATTTCAGAAGGAATTCGCACGCGATAAAAAACAACGCGATAGCGCTCATCCTCGCCTTTCTCGTGATCGGATCAGCGGTAATGGTGAGCGCGGCACCAAAGAAGAACGCGGACAATGTGGCCTTTACAGTCACCGATTAACAACGTAACGTGCTCCAGCCGACGCACCTGGTAGAGATGGATGGGGAACCGGCACCGCTGGATGGTTCCGTTCACGCCGGGAAGGCGGGCTGCAAGGTTGCACCGAAGGTGACGGAGCCCGTGCTCATCGGCGCAGCGTCCGCGGTGCAGTAGAACAGAACGCACGCAAAGAGCGAGCCCTGTACGCTGAGTATTAAGGCTTGCTCGATGCCGTTGAGGTTGCACAACAAGAGTTGCGTCAACAGCCGCTTCAACGGATGACGCGCTACAAGTTATAAAAGCAAAGAGATGTCTCTGTGAAGCACTCGCTGGTGTGCACGAGAAAATCGCGATTTTGACGTTGTGCTTGTGATGCAGCATTAGCTTGATCTTTATTACGTTTTCAGCAATCTCAGGGGCTTTTCTTCGTTCGCACCTTGGCCACGTGACAAAATCCGCTTCTGACCTGCACGCGAGTTCTGGTTACTTCGAGTAATGAACTTAGACGCTCAATAAGGGGGAAAGTTCGGGGTCCTGAAGCATCCTTGATGTGGCCGCAACTCGACGACGTCAGCTCTGCCGCGTTGAACAGGAAAAAAGCCAAAATAAAGGTGCATTCCAAAAACTAGGACCCGTTAACGCCTGTGCTTTGCAACAGGAAACCGCACCTCAGTCAGTAAGTCGCTTTCTGAAACTTCCATTGGGTTGGTCAGATACAGCTCCATCGGCACTCCAGTTACCTCATAGTCGTTTTGGGCAGCATATTCCATCAAAGCTCCATAAACGGGCGCTATTTGGCTATACGGTCCCTTGTGAATCGCTGAGAGAGCTTCGTGAGCAGGGAATGTTTTGATCTGAATTTTCCCCTCGTCTTGAGCCTCTCCGATAAAAGGGATCCCCACGTCAAACTGCATTTCGCCTCGCGCCATCTCTTCCGGGCTGCTATAGTAGACCGCGAATGGGGGTCCTGCCATCTGTAGTCCTCCCTTCATCACCCATTCGATGACTTCAGCGAGTAGCTGCCCCATATCGTCTCCAATCGAAGCAAGCGCGCCTTTGTGGAATATGCACGCTGCTCGCATTTCGTCGGCCATTTTCACTTCTATTTTAGCCACCGGTATCCCCCATTAATTCTGGCCCGCTCACACGAAATAATTTGCCATGGGCTCTGCTCTGCGGGTGACAAAAAGCTAAAATCGGCTTTTCAAAATTTTTGTGCCCTTAGAACGTGCGCGAGAACGAGACGCCACGGCGAACAAAACGATCTCGGGATGATGATAACTAGACATCATGAGTGTCTCCTAGGCGGTGTCTCAAAAAAGAGTGCGCAACTAAGCGCATTTATCCAATGCGTCCAAGGAGGAAGGTAATATAATTGAAATGGCTGCTCAATAGCATCCCGACATTGACCTTCGGGAGCGACAAAGACTGTACCGGTCAGATTTGCGACATTGGTCCACGCGCTAGTTTCATGCCATCGGGTAGAGGGCAATTTCACGGCCGCTTGTGCTTGCTGTATTGGCAAGCCACGATGGCGCTATTCCGACCGCAAGCGCACCCGCGAATACGAGATCACACCAACAACAAAGAGGACCGCAGTGAGAACGATCGCAAATCCCACGTAGACTGCCACAGCGCTGAAGCTGCTCCCGAAGATGAGGACCTGACGCAGCGCATCCGCGACCTGTGTCCACGGGAGCAGGTCGTAGATCTGAAACGTCGTCCCAAATGCAGTTCCAAGTGTCTCATTGGGGAGCGGGAAGAACGCGCCAGTGAGGAAAGACACCGGTACGGCGATGAGCACGCCTAATTGTGCAGCCTGCCGCTCGTTGGTGGTAAATGCGGCAAGCAGCAAGCCGAGCGAAATCGAGGCTACCCCGCCTATGATGCCAACGAGTACGGCGAGCCCGATGGAATTCGCGCCGCCGGCCCACGTAAACCCGAGCGCCACAGCCACTCCCAAGAGCAGCAGTATTTGTGCTACGGCGATGATAATCCACGTCAGCAACGTGCCAAAAAGGAGGTCAAATGACCGCATATTGGAGAGTTTAAGTCGAGCGAGTGTTCCGCGGTCAGATTCTCTCGCAAGGTCTTGCGCGACGCTACTCACCTGCATGAGCAAGGCGAACACAATCAATCCCGGTGCTTGGTAGTCGAAGAGCGTCAATGATCGCGTGCCGGTGAGCGGTTGCACGGCCGCCTCAATGTAGTCAAGGCTCGCGTTGTTCTGGCTTTGGTTTTGCCCCAGCGTGGCATCAGCCTGTCGAATCGCAGTGGCCTGTATCTGGCCCTGGTACTGTTGCAGGACGTTAAGGATCAGACCTTGAGCAGCGCCAAATGCGGCATTACCGGTATCCCCTTCGACCATTACCTGCGCAGTGACGTTGCTCTGTTTCGGAAGCGTGGTATTCGCCGGCAGCTGAGCGGTGCTCCCGTTGATTACTCGCAGCCCGATATCGGAGGTCGCTTCAGCCCGCGCGGAGGCATTGGCCAATGCGACGACCGCCTGTGAAAAATTTTCCGGAATCGTGATCTCAGCATCGAGGCTGCGACTCTTGAGCATCGTTTGGGCCTGGTCTGCGCTCACGTTGTTGAGGGTGAACATGTGGATGTCGGTTTGCGCGTAGGTGATGTTTTCGAGGAGCTGCGTGAAATTCGCGCCGGCGTTGATGTGCTGGGTGGTGTTGTCGATAGACACCGTTGCCCCCTGGTCGAGATTAATGACCACTATCTCGTGAGGCGCCGTCCCTGTGCCAAGCGAGCTGGGACTGCCGAAGGCGAAGGCAAAAATGATCATGAACACGACAGGGAATAGCAGGAGGAAAAAGAGCGAGCGACGGTCTCGAATTGTTTGCTTGATCGCCTTTATTGCTAATGATAAGAACTTCGCCGTCATTCCCGCAACCCCCTTCCGGTGAGATAGATGAAGACGTCCTCGAGCGTGTTTTCTCGAATGGAAATGTCCGCGACGCGGGTGCGAGTCGCGTCGACGCGTTCGATTATCTCAGGGAGCAGGTTAACGGCGCTTAACGCTCGTATGTTGATCTTTCCCCCAGCGTCATTGATTTCTTGGATGCCTTTGATGGATTTGAGGTCAGCCATCACCGCTTCGTTTTTCTCTCGTTCGGCGAGTTGCATCTCTATGATATCGCCGGAACCGATCGTCTTTTTCAGATTTCCTGGCGTGTCAAACTGAAGAAGCTTGCCGTGGTCGATGATAGCGATGCGGTCACTCAACGCGTCAGCCTCCTCCATGGCGTGCGTTGTGAGGATGATGGTTTTTCTCTGCGTGTTCTTGAGTGAGCGAACAAAGTCCCACAGCAACAGGCGGGACTGCGGGTCTAAGCCTGCAGATGGTTCGTCGAGCACGACGATATCAGGATTGTGAATAACCGCGAGCGCGACGTTGAGCCTGCGCTTCATGCCTCCAGATAGCTGTGACACGCGCACCTTCGCCTTTTCAGAAAGCGCGAGATCGGTAAGTAATGAATGCACGCGCTCGTTCGTGACCGCGCGCGGAAGGTCGTACATGTCGCCCATGACGATGAGGTTCTCGGCGCACGTCAGCTCCTCCCACAAGACGAGCTCTTGCGGACAGATGCCTATGCTCCTTTTCGGCACGCGCGCCCGTTCTTGCCCGTTGATGAGCACCGCACCGGCTGTCGGGCTCAACAATCCAACCATCATGTTGATTGCGGTGGTCTTTCCTGCTCCGTTAGGTCCTAAAAAGCCGAATATCTCTCCCTTCTTGATTTGCAGGGTGAGATCGTCAACGGCAACCAGATCACCGTATCGCTTTGTCAGGCCTTGCGCTTCTAATGCGTAGGCATCCGTAGCATAATTCGAAGATTGTTCAGTCACGCTCCGCACGTCGCTAAACATGCTACTCTTCGTTCTTCATCGTTGCGCTTCGATGAACCCGCGGGGTACAAGCGCCCTTGCTCACGTGTACAAGTTGAACACTCTGCCCGGCTTTGTTGATAGTCGTTGGCAGTCTACCGGTTTTCTTTGTGAACACCTTCTATTTGTGGAGGGCACGTCCGCAAATCGGCGGTGATAATCGGGCGAGCTTTTAATATTCAAAACCCCGTATAATAGAGCTTGGATAGAAAGGGTGATCTTCTGACTAAATGGAAATATAGCGGAAAAGAGATTTCGTTTGACCAAGTAGAGGACGCGCTTAAAGCTTTGGACAACGCGTGCCTACACTGCGGGCCCGATAGGCACTCGCCAGAGTGCCCGATTGGTAAAGCAAAGGCAGAACTGTACGACATCAAGTGTTCAGATAAGCGCCACATTCCCGACGTGCAGTTGTAACCTTCGCGAAGCGTTAGTATGCCATCAAAGCATCATGAAAATCTCTGATAGCATCTTCAGGATCTCTTCCTCCGAAATATGATCGTAACGTCTCTTTCTTTTCTATGACACCGTTGAAGGCGACTTCGACTTCTCTTTGCGTACAAACGGACCTGATGTCCTCAATTATGTGGTTCGCCACGGATTCGTGATTTGCGTTATAGAAACCACCTAAGATGAAGAATTGCATGATCGAAAACAGAGCTTGCGTGTGCCGTTCCTTCTCCTTTGCGTACGATATCAAATCGGTGAAAAGGTGAGATACTGATAACAACAGCTGCGAATGAACGATCCCTCTCGAACGATCTAGAGCGAGGATACCGACCTCTCTCAGGTATCTGAAACCTCCGAGATATTTACTGTCTTCGTTGATGGTAGCGACGCACGCGGCTCGAATGGAGTTAACAACCTCGATCTCTGTGCTCGTGTCGTGGATCCTGGTTGCCGTGCGGGCGATATCGAACAGCTGTTCCAGTACTTCTTCGTTTAACCCCTCCCTGCCATTTTTGAAATTGTAAACCGACACGTCCTCAAGCGCTGTCAAAGCGTCGCTTGCGACGTCAACATTCCCCTGTAGCGTTTCTTTCCTAATGATGTCTCCTAAGATCTTAATGAGTTCTGTATTTTCGCGCGGTCCGTTCTCCGTGAGAGCAGCGGCCTTAATGTTGTCAATAATGTCCTCCGGATTAAAGAACCGCGGAATGCGACGGAATAGATTTAAGATCAACAAAAAGCAAAACGCCGTCAGCGCCACCCCGAGTGACGCGAATACTCTGATATTGTTCGGGACCGCGGCCCCGCTTACGTGAGCAAGTGTGATGAAGTTGACAAACATCGCGGCGAAAAAAAACACGATAATGCCCGCGATTTGAACATCTTTGAAGATTGATGCGAGGAGGAAGTGCAGCACTTTCGGTGTATACTTAGACGCTGAGAATTCAATTGCGATGATCAAAACAGAGAAGGTTATTGCAAACAGCGCGGCAAGGCTTTGGGTGAGCGTGCTGAGCAAGAAACTCGCAGAACTCGCATCGCCGTTGAACAGAATTCTGGCGCCCGTTAGGTCAAAGACAAAAAGCAAAAAGATCACGCAGCCTGCCGCTAAGAAGATTATGTCAATGCGATTTAGTTTGACGTCGTTCAAAACCATGTTTTTCTGCGACACGCTTTCAAATTGAGTTTTTTTGGCCCGAAACCACTTTTACTAGAGTTGCGAAAAAGAAAGAACATAAGCATAAAATAGTTGCGCTCGCGAACAGACTTTTGTTCAGGATGGCGGGCATTTGCTTAAATGTTTGGTGCGCGGGTCAACGACCTGCCGCTGACGCTTGTGGTGAGCTGATGGAGCAGAAGCCGCCGATCCTGTGGAGCTTGTGTGCACTGAAGCATCTGCCTCGGTCCTTGTCCCCGGCTGGACTAACGATGACATTTTGAAGCTGCGCGTCCACTCGTTCGACCTAAGCTGGTGAGCACGCCGTGATATACGAAGATGCTGGCGCAAAGAAAAAACAGGCGTGGATACGCGGATATGCGTCGGAATAGGAACACGGCCGGTGCGTGCCCGAGACGTTTTCGTGGCGCAGTGCCCACCTAAGCGCGACTCACGTCGTCGGAGAGTGGAGGAACGGAAGTGAGCGGGATGGCAATATCTAGAGGGAAAGCACTCGAGGTGAAGGCACTAATCGAGTACTCGACCGATTCTGTGGTGAGTAAGACTCTGATCGACGCGAAAGCGGGCACGATCACGCTATTTTCTTTCGATGTAGGGCAAGGCTTGAGCGAACACATCGCACCCTATGATGCAATCGTGCAGATCGTCGAAGGCGAAGCAGAGATCACAATTGGGGGGGACGTTGTCCGCGCGCGTGAAGGGACAATGGTCGTGATGCCCGCAAATGTCCCGCACGCGCTTCGAGCTGCAAAGCGGTTCAAGATGCTGCTCACGATGATTCGTGCCTCTCAGACTTTAAAATGAGTCCGGAGTTGAGAATGACACAAGAAAACGAAGAAAGTAAGTACACGGGCGAAGAAGCCCCCGAAAGTCAGGAATTGATCGATAAAGTGCGGCGCCTAAGTTTAGGGGCTCAAAGCGTCTTGTACGCTATGCTGATCGAAGAGGGAGAAGAAGAGCCAGCAAAACGCGAAGGGTTAACCTCCGCCGAGATACACGAAGCGTGTGCTTCTTGTAGCTTGGACGACGCGGCAACGCCTCAAACCCTGATCGAAGCTGGCATTTCTGAACTCAAAGAGCAGAACTTCATCAAAGAGCAAAATGGAAGACTGTTCCTCACAACGCGCGCCGAGCACATGCGTACCTTTGAAAAGGCAGTCGAGAGCAGCAGGTACGTGGTTCGTAGATAAACGCTCTACTTCGTCGGCGCGATTCGACACACACGCCAGGAAGCAAAATGGTCGATTATTTCAAACGAAAAAAGTAGATTCAAGAGCTTATGGAAGCGAAGCACGTCGATGCGATGCTCATTGCAGGTGCTGAGGTGCTGAAAACTACTATTACATCACAGGCGATTATCGGCGGCAGGCTAAAATATTGTTCTATCGAGATGCCGACCCCACTCTCATCGTTTTCCAACCTGAGGTGGAGCAAGTTCGTGCGCGCACGTGGATAGATGATGTCCGCGGCTGGAGCAGCGTGAACGAACTAATGCAGCACTTAGTTACCGCGATGAAAGCCCATGACCTTCGCAAAGCTACCGTCGGTTTCGATACGCCGCTCCTGGATTCGAAGTATTTCGTTTTAGGAAGCTCAACCCTGACATCAATATGGTCGAGAATGATGATATCATGAGCGAGCTGCGCATGGTAAAGTCAACTGACGAAATAGAGCGTCTAAAAAAGGCCGCTCACATCGCCGAGCTGGGTATGAAGGCTTCCGCGGACGCGCCTGTCGCCGGCGTCGCGGAGAACGACGTTGCTGCCGAGGCTGAATATGCGATGCGAAAAGCAGATTCTGAGCGATTGGGTTTTCTCACGTTCGTTAACTCAGGGGAGCGCTCGCTGAGCTTGCACGGCTTTGTTTCGCGACGAACGATCAACGCCGGAGATCCCATCATTGTCGATCTGCATCCCGTCACAGATCAGTATGCGTCTGACATGGCCCGCACCTTCGTGTGCAGCCATGCGACGACCGGCTTAACCGTGAAGCCAGGTAGCGTTTAGTTCGGTTAGGTTGTCGCGGCCTATGATGAAGCGCAACAAGGGGTCATTGAAGCGATACGGCCGGGTTGGAAAGTCAAAGAGGTCACGCAGTTCATGGCAGAGTCCATCGGCAAGACTGAATTCGGCAAATGCGTCGTTCCCTGGTACATCCACGGCGTCGGCCTTAAGTCTGAGGAGTACCCCCCACCCGAGCCATTACCCCCAGCACGGCGAGATCATGCTTATACCCAACATGACCGTGAGCGTTGGTCACGCGGTATTAGCGGTGCCTGGTCTCGGAGGTTATCGACGAGAAGATGTCGTTCGGATCAATGGCCACGGCTGCGAGGTATTAACTCGCGGAGAGGGACTCCCGGGAATTCTCTAACTTCGATACTCGCAGGGCCACGGGTGGCGAAGCAATTCGCGCCACGCATCAAGGGGCTTGCAGAGGAGGTTCGAGCACACGCAAAACTGCCGCTCGTCTACCGTCCGACGACGACGCACACGCGTACGTTGCATTTGCAAGTGCCTGCTCACGAGCTAAGTAAGCCGTATACGCCAGACTACAGGCTTCGGAGAGTTTGCGCCGCATTGCAGCTCAACGAACGTGTTTTGGGTTTTTTACGGCGCGCTCTATTTATGCTATTGTGGCTTATGACCGGCTATGCTCAGGGAGTCCGTACTTACTATCGAAAACGAACACTTGAAAGCTGAGAATGAAAAGCTACAGCTGAAGCATTCGGAAGAGTTTACCCGCGTGCGCGCTGAAGTTCAACGCCTGAAGAAGGAGAATGACAAATTAAAGACAGAGAACAAGGATTTGGAGCGCAAATATAAGCACACATTGAAGCAACTTGAGAAACACACGAAAAGAGAGGCCCGCGTCTAAGCATGTCTCCGTGCGGCGATAACGGCGGGAGGCCGCTAGCGTTGAATCTGCACCAAAATGCTGCAAGACGGCTCCTGCCCTGCGAACAGCTTACCGAGTGGAGACCCATTCTCGCTCAGGCGCCAAAAGCGTGCAGTGCCACCGTATAAAGACACAAGCTCGTGTCGCCAATAGAGACGAAAAAAGCGCACGCGCCGCACACTTACTTAGTACAGAACTAAAAAAGATGACGGCCCTTTCACGGGGCCAACCGCTCCAAGACTACTTTATCGGTACCTTGACTCCTTCGAAACTTTCTACGAGGGGTACGGTGACCTTTAAAAGTCCATTGGAGAATGTTGCATTCGCCTTTTCGGGCTCAATTGCGTGCGCGAGTATCCAGCATCCGACGTACTCTATGTCATCTCTTGGTGCGGTAAGACAAAAGCCGTTTTCAGAGGCTTCGAGTTCTATGTCCTTCTTGTGTACGCCGGGGAGCTCCACTTCAATTGTGTAGGTGTCCTTGTCGTGATACAACGACGCGTCCGGGACGACGCCGATTCGATCTATTTCATCCATAATAAACCACCGCAGAAATGTTCAGTTCAAATCTTTAAATAACTTTTCGAGACGTTCGAGCTTTGGTCAGCAATGCGGCTGACGCAGAATCTTGCAGCGCCAATTTTCAAACACCAACATGACTTGGAACTATCGTGATTTAGGGAGCAATGGTCTGCAAGTTCGATCAAAAAGGTTCGAACCGCTTCCATTGACCTCTTCCACGCCGGCAGGGACTGATAGCGATTGCGAGCCGTCAAGCTCATTTCGAGTAAGCGCTGCCGATCCTGCGCTAGTTCAGTCAAATGGCTTGGGAGCGAAACCGTATCGCCAGGTGATATTAGGAAACCATCGCGTGCGTGATGATCTCTCCTGCTGCACCAGATGTCGTGCCGATCGCCGGCAGACCAAAATCCATTGCTTCTCCGTAGACTATGCCATGTCCCTCGTACGAAGAAGGCATGACCAGAACGTGGCTCGCTTTCATATACTTTGACAGTTCCCGATCGGGTAGTATGCCCGCAAACAGCACGTTCGGGGCCAATCCGGCCTGTGTGATTTGACGACTTACTGCGCGAGTGTAAGATGGGTTCGCGTTGGTGTTGCCAACCACGGTAAGCATCCACTGATCATTAGGCAACCTTTAGAGCGCCTCTACTGCGATATGAAGCCCTTTGCGCGGAGTGACATTGCCCAAAAACAGCAGACGCAAGAGACCGTCCGGCGTTCGATTCTTCAGCTCCTCATCGCTGATCTGTGGATTCAAGCGATCACTGCCCGGATACGTAATAAAGGCCTTCTGCTTCTGAGCATGAGTGACCTTGAGCAAACGTTCTGCTTCTCGACGGGTCGGAGCCACGAAATCTCTTTTGATAGCGACGGCATACATGGTCGTCTCAATGGGTCAACAAAATCTGGGTTACCTTTTCGGGGCTTTGATCCAGCAACTGATAGGCCTCTGCCGCCTGGGCGATCGCAAAACGGTGCGTGATGAGACGTGACGGTTTCAGCCGGCGGATCATCTCCCACGCGACGTCAAAACAGCGTAGCTTTGTCCATCGACCATCAAGTTCCGGCGCTATGCTGCTGACTTGGCTGCTGATCAGGCGAATACGACTGCGATGGAAGCTTCTACCTAGGCCCAAGGGGGCACGCTTGCTTCCCTACCAGGAGCCGATGACGATCCGACCGTTGAAACCCGTTGCAATGAGCGCCTGCTGCTATGCGGCCGGGGAGCCTGAGATCTCGCACGTGAGATCTGCCCCGTTTGGCAACTGATCGTGCAGCAACGTTTTGAGAGTCGCATCGTCAGGATCGAGAGAGAGCCCCGCCCCGGCCTCACGTGACGTTTGTCGGCGCAACTCGTGCTGCTCCAAAGTAATCAGATTGGCGAGCGGGAAACCCGCTAAAATGCTTGTCGTCAACAACCGATGATCCCTTGGCCAAAAACGAGCACATCCTCGCCGAGACCGGCGCATTACAAAATTAACCGCGGTTTCTGTGGTTGGCAGAAATGCGGCGTCTTCCGCGTTTATGTCGTCAGGCACTGGTAACAGCGTCAACGGGTCGGCGATGAAATGGCTTTCGTGGGGATGGAATGCTAGAACGAGACATCCCAGTCAGCCCCTACGTCCTTACCTAGCGCGAGGACTTGTCCGACCGCTGCATAGCCGTATTTTAGCGGGTAGGCGAACTCGCCCGCGAGATCCGCGATGTTCCCGTCGCTCGCCATTCCTTCTGGCAACTCGCCGCGATAAATGAGGCTTTCCGTCCCAGGACTGATAGCCGAGAACGACGTTTCGACCAATACCTCAGTCGCTTTGAGTTTCGGGAGCGCTTCTTCGCGAATGCTCACCAGCCGTCGCGCGGTGAAATAGAGCGACGTTGTGTGGTTGACGGGCTTTCTCTTAAGCAACTCTCCGTTATTGGCGCTAGGCCCCAAAGAAATGCGCTCAAGTCAGCCACGGGGGCCACCCCGCCCTCTTGGTGCTGCGACGTTGCGCCAACGTTCAGCGCGTGATTCATGCGCAAGGCCTTGGTAAACAGATACCTAAAGTTGCTTTCGTTCACGGTCGGATGCAACGGCAGCCGCTGCTTCACGTTCACCCCTAGCTCGCGAAGACACGTCACTTTATGCCGCTATTCGTGAGGAGGTGCACCGAGCGTACCTGTAAATCTGTCAGAATATGGGCCGCCACCGTATAGTCGCGTTGGTCAACCTGATGCCCTAGAAGCAGATTCGCATCGACCGTATCGTAACCTTGGTCTTGAGGGTTGTACGCTCGCAGTTTGTCACGTAGGCCTATTCCGCGCCCCTCTTGACGCAAGTAGATCAGGACCCACAGCCCTCTCTGCGATCTTCTGCATCGCGAGATTGAACTGTGCTCTGCAGTCGCTGCGATCGGAGCCGAGCACTTCACCGGCAAGGCATCCCGATTGAACTCGCACTAAGATATTCGATTTACCCCGTACATTACCCCTTATTAGAGCGAAATGCTCTCTTTCATCCTTGCGATCAGTATACGAGCAAAGCTGAAAATCTCCAAAGCTCTAGGAATACGCGAGCTGAAGCCGCGCTTGACGCGCCCATTCTCTGCTTCTTCTACATTCACAATGCTTTACCGTGAACCGCGATCAAACGACTAGCGTGCGTGCGACGAAGAACTCTCATCGGTAAATAAACACCGCCTTGATTCGACGAGAACCATAATCTTGGCATTCAGTAGGTAAAACGATGCGTGCCCTTCTTGTCTGCTTGTCATGCATATAAAGAAACAACGTAAAAAAACGCAAGTTTAAAGCTTTTCTTAACGTTTTTCCGCAAATATTTTTTCATAAGCCACGCAACTTGTGTAAAAGATACTCCTTCTGGTAATGCGTAGTAATGATTTACCCTCTATGGGTGATGTGGAGGAGAAAAACACCAATTACCAACGGTCGAGTAAGTTAAAATCTGCTCTAGCGCTTTTAGAACAAAGGTACCTTGCCTTCAAGCGCGCCGCTGGCAGGAGTTTTTGCTCACTCCACATGCCCCATAGAGCCAAAATCTCGTTTTATATGAGTTACGATTTCTAGAAGCTGTAACGTCGAACGTGTATCCTTTGCCTCCCCACCCACAGCTCGGGAAGCTCTACTTTAGCGCAAATGAGCGATACGCAAATCAAACCTGCGACACGTAGGCGCTGCTATAGGACACATAAGAAAGAAGCGATTGGTCACGAGACTCGAGCTGGCTCGAGATCAAAAACATCGTAAACCCAGTGGGTGCGCTTTTTCCAGTCCTGCCACAGCGCCTGCTTGGATACGTTGTACTTAACCGAGAGCTTATCAAGAATCTCAGTCATGTTCAATTTTTGAACATAGAGACGATACATCTCCCGCCTTCTCGCATAGAGGTGTGCCTTGTTCTTCATAGTACAGGCTCATCAAACTGATAAATGAACGCCCGCTCTGTTATGGGTCACGGACGTGCGGTGTGAAAGTAATAACTCCTCGCGTTACGGGTATAAATCGGTATCCTCCTTTTTTTCTTGATTCGCAGCTCGAAATCCGGAGTGTCGCCTGCCTTTCTGAGTTACGGTTGTGAGTGACTCGTCTTAGAATCCGTCGAAGTCACCTGACAATGATATAACGTACGCCAAGGCGGGCCTAAGTTTAACTCCGCTTGTCTGAAAAAATCTTCCGAAGTGTCAGCCCGCGACGCTTCACGACTTGTGCGCCCGTGGCAGCTGCCGCCAGCACGCATATATAGCTGAGACGTGAACAGTCGGCAAGAAATGGACGGGAAGACGTCGGGAGATATTGGTATCGGCTACGAGTAGGTCGGCCTCTTGGTAACCACAATAGGCGCGCTGATGGCGGCGATTGATGCGTGGCGGTGATCATCGCGCTCCCTACTATTATGGCCGATCTACAGGCAAGCTTCATAACAGTCGTGTGCGTGCTGCTTTCGTACATGCTTATCCTTGCAGTGGTGGTTCCGGTCGTCGGCCGGCTGGCCGACGTGATGGGGGGCCAGAACCTCTACAACCTGGGCTTTGTTATCTTCACCCTCGAGTCGCTGCTCTGCGCACTTGCATAGCCTCAGTTCACGGTTTGGATTTAGTAGTCTACCGCATGATGTAGGCCGTGGGCGGCGCGCTCCTCATCACCAACAGCGCGGTGATCGTAACCGATGCATTTCGCCGGAGCGGCTTGGAGGTGAACGGGATCGCGTTTTCCGCTGGATTCCGCCTTGGCCCAGTAGTTAGGGGGGCGCTCACATCGATCTGGTGGCGCTTGGTGTTTCTCCTAAACGTCCCAATTGGCATTGTCGGCACGATGTCGCGAATACTCCAGCTCAGAGAGCCAGTGACGTCTAAGGTTACCACGCGCCAGCATTACCACGTATCGTGATGGATACACGATGGATTGAACCGATCAACCGGAGCCGGGGTCTCCGCTGGGCGTCCTACAGGGATTATGCACAGCGGAATAACGTTCGCAGGCAGGCTGAGCAGCTCTTTAATACTTTTGACTCGCTCTTCAAAGGGGTAAACTGCGGTCCATACAGCCCCTAATCTTCGCCCTGTCGCTTCAAGCAGTATGTTTTCGGCTGCAGCTGAGCAGTCGAGCGCCCACAACCCGGGAAACTTCTCCCGATTCTTATCTGCGCAGACCGCTATTGCGACGGCTGCATACTTTACCATCGGAGCTGTGGGACTAAGCCGTGAGATCTCTTGGAGGGTCTTTCGGTCTTTGATGATCACAAAATGCCACGGCTGTTCGTTCACCGCAGATGGCGCGTGCATGGCAGCGGTGAGCAACGCCTCGATGTCGTCATCAGAGATGGACTCCTTGGTGTACTTGCGGATACTTCTTCTTGACGTTATAGCTTTTGTAACGTCCATTGTTCATCTCACTCCTGGTGGCCGTCAGCGCTTGACAGAACGTACCCTCGCGCGCGCGGCTTCCATTCACTCGTTCTTCGTCTTCACTTCGAAACTCAACGCATTTCCCGTGCGAGGCTCGCAGCAGCCACAGCCTAAGTGCGTGCGGAGGCATGAGTGCAAAGCAATTTGACTTCGCTCACGGTCGCAGAGACGGCCACCTGGTTGATCATTGTACTTGACAATACTACAACGGCTAAGCGAGTTGAAAACTATATTCCTCGTTTTGCGTCAAGGCCCGGTCAAGAATTGTTGTGCGGCCAGGCACGTCTAAGCCCTCACTGGTCCCGTAATACTCAAATCATCGCTTGCGACGTGGAATCGTTTCATATATTCACGCTCAGAAGGCACAGATCATTTCGGAACCGCACCTCGCCGATAGACTCGTTTCGCATCGATTTCTTGGCTCGTGGTAGAAAAAGGAAGGTTAAGTTTATCAATGCACGCTCAATTGGTAGCATGCCGACTTTTTGCTAAAGCGCTATTTGTGCGCGACAAACGAGTCAGCAGCGAAAGAAAAGCGGAGACGTGAGATGGCGCGAAAACGCACTCAGCCACCAGATCTAGAATCCAAACTAGTAGCCATTCCAACAGTCTTTATCACCGACTCACTGCACTTTGAAACGGAGTATTTGCTCCTCAGACTGACCGATTCATTTCATCTCGTCGAGAAGAAGGAACAGCTGGTTAAGAGCGCGGCTAAGTGTCTCGACACGGTGATCAAAGATGATGCTGAGATGGGGATACTCAGGAGAGAGTGTTCGCTATACCACATAAAGATCGATTCGGACAAAGAGAAGGCGCGCGCCGAGCTCCGGGAGCAACTCGAAGAACTCGGCGAGCAGCATAAAACGCTTGAAGCAGCATTATTAGCGGTGAAAGAGGCCTCTGAATCGCCACGGACGTTCACTCCAGAAGAGTACGAGAAATTCGCACCGGACGATATGCGAGTCGTCCTAGCTTCGCTAAGCGGCAAAGCCGTTCGCTTTGAGAGCGTCGGTGAGTCACACACGCTAGAACCGATCGAAACGTCGGACCCCCGAGTTGTCGCCTCACTGATACGCCATCACACAGGTCGTCCGACCATCATTGAATAACCTGTCCACGCGCGTGCATCCCTTCCCGGCATCTTCGAGGCAGGATAAAAAGCAAGTAAGGTTTTATGAATGTCATAGATGCACTAAACTCTCGTTTTACAGTCCGTGCATTTGAGCCAGATCCTGTGCCGGAGGAGACGATTCTTAAGATTCTGGATGCCGCGACGCGCGCTCCCTCGTCAGGCAATACCCAGCCTTGGGAGCTCTTTGTTGCTGGCGGGGACGCGCTCGACCGGATTCGTCACGGTTACGAAGAGCGTTTCAAGAAAGGAGTGCCGGGCAGCCCCGATCTACCGGCACCGCGGCAATGGCCACCCGCTCTGCAAAAGCGAATGGACGACCTGAGGGCCGAACGCTTTGAATCCATGGGCAAAGAACACGATGACACGATGACACGACGTGTGATGTCAGAGCGCGCCCATCAGTTCTTTGGAGCGCCGACGGTCGTGTACCTCTGCATGAATCGCACGCTCACAGCGTGGTCGATATTTGATATGGGGCTGCTCGCACAGAGTATTATGCTCGCCGCACAGCAGTGTGGTGTAGATTCGGCAACCGCAGCGCTTCTTATTTCTTACCCTGACCTCATTCGTGCGGAACTGGGAATTCCGGCCGAGCTGTCGATATTAATGGGCGTGGCACTGGGGTACCGCGATCGGCAACATCCGCTAAATCAGTACCGAAGCCCCAGACGGCCACTTAAAGAAGTTGTCCGCCTGAAAGGTCTGACGTAAGCTCCGTAGCACGATGGCCAGCTCAACGCTTCTGGACTGATTTTCGATCGTCGATCAAGCTCACGAAAAGGGTTATGCGCGGCTTGCAGACTTGCTTCGCTTGCTCTCTATGGCCTTAGTTGAGATTATATAGGCTATAGCTGCACTGTTGATGATGAGCCAGAACGACTCACCCCACGAATTTAATTCCTGCTGCACGCCGTTGTCACCAAGGCTGATGGTGGTGAGACTGTTGAAGACGAGCGATCCGTCCTCGAGCCAGTCAGACAGAAAGCCGTGATACAAATAGCCGTCCAAGCCTTTAAATTCGAGATCATTGCCGACCCACTCGTCATAGTACTGCTCCCGCAGGTCTTTCAGATCCATGCCATCACTCTGTAAACAATAGAAAACCCTGCTTATACGGTTAACCCTTTGTGCGGGCAGGCACACGAAACATATAGATCGAGCTTAGTGCCAAACAAAATGGCAGTTGCCAGCGTATTGTTTAGCAAGAAGGAGTGGGAATAGCCAACGTTCGCGAACAAGTACTCTCCAATGAGGGCTTTATAGATCTCATGGATCAGGTACGATCACCCGTCAAACAGCCAAAGCGGTTCAAGCCTCGTAACTCAGTGCAGCCCTGCAGCTTGTCGGACTTTTAGTCTACAACGTGTCGGCCACATTTTTTGCTTAATGGCGGTCACTAATGGAGCAGGCGGATTAATAAAGCATCAGCTAAGAAAAATAGTGAAACAATTATTACTCGAAACTTGCATTGCAAGCTTGCGTTAGGATCTCGCCCGAAACAAACGCGATGTCTCGTTTTAATACAGAGTTTGAATCCTAACGTCACTGAACTAAGCAAAGCCAGGATGTGGAAAAGATGTTGTTCATCTTATGGTTTAAATTCGACCCCGATCATACCGAGCGGGTCCGTGAAATGTGGAAACAGTTCAAGTATCCCGCTGACGTGAAGTTGATAGGCCGATACGTACTCATCGGCAGACATATTTCAGTTGCCATCTTCGATGCAGCCGACGAGGCAGCATTGCTAAAGGTTACTGGACCGTTCAGCAGCCTCGGCGTGGCCCACATCGCCCCCGCCATGCCGCTTGAAGAAGCGATTCAGGTGTCGTGGTAAGAAAAGAAAAGTGCCTCCCGTCGCTTGACACGATTCACGGCGTGACAATAAACTGAGATCGAGCTTGGCTTGGTGCTCACACACAGGCCTTGGGAATGCGCGTAGCCAGCTCATCTCGGCGGAATCCGTTCGCAATCAGCTCGTGTTACTTCGCGGTAGGGTCCATCTCGATTACACCAAAAACGTTCCCTTCTGTGTCCGTGCAGTAGGCGAGATACCCTTGGCCAGGAACCGCTCGCTTTGGCATCATAACGTTTCCGCCAGCGTCTACGATCTTTTTCGTGAAGTCGTCGACAGATGGGACGCTGACAGTGTTCGTTGTGACCTGCTCAGGCATCATACGCGGTGTTATCGCGCCGTTGATTCCCGGTTCGTCATCAGGTCCCGTGGCAACTAGCCAATAATCCATAGGCCCTTCCCACTTTGCGATGGTCCAGCCAAACACCTTCTCGTAAAACGCTGTCGCCCGCTTTGGATCGTCGGCAGGCAGCTCGAAATGCACAACTCTTGGCATTTTATTCTCCTCGAAGTTTTTTTTGCAAAACTTTGTCACGCTAGTACTTACTCCCTTTGACCGAGGACCGTGCACCAAATGCGCGAATGCCGCGTTAAACACGGACATCACTCAGAGAGGAGAATAGAGTACCCCTCGCGAACAAGTGATCTGGAACGACATTTTTGCGTGTTTCACGCCTTGAACACTGCGGTCGATCCGTTTGGCGCTCTTGCTTGGCAACTACACTAAGTACATAATCCTTACAAACGTGCTATCATTGTGCGTCCAAGGTTCTCGAACTTCTACCAGTCGAATCCAAAGCAGCCGTGATCCTGAAGCGGTGTGAGACGCACTAATGAGATGACGCAGAAGTGCGCGATATTGGAAAGAGTGGCGAGTTACTATAGCTATGTTCCGTGTTCTATCAAGAGCTACGGCACAACTGGGCAGCACTCAAAACCTTTTTCCGTAAGAATGCGCCGCTGGCGACTGACAAAGCGCTAACTGGACGTACTAAAGAGCTCATCGCGATTGGAGCTGCAGCTGCCCTCGGATCGCAAGATTGTCTCGAAACGCACATTGAAGGAGCTAAGCGTCTTGGTGCCGAGGACAATATCAGATAGTTCTCGCAATACTGCTTGGCGCATCCGTTGCCGAAACAACGGCGCTTTCAAGAACGCTTCGCGTCTGGCGGCGCTAACGCGTGGCTCTCGTGCCAGCTTATCTAACGGTCACCGTGTACGTCGTTTGTGCCGTCACGACTTGCGCCGGACTGACATTCTGGAACGTGACTGTGGTCGTTCCCTTCGCGAGGCCTTGAAACGTGAAAACTTGCGATCCGGGCACGCCGACAAGATGGTAGGGGTTAGGATCGCTGATAAACACGCTGTTTACAAGCGACAGCGCTGTGTGGTCAAACTGCGGCTGCCAACTGTATCCTGTCGAAGGATTTGACCGCAGCGTTATCGTAAAATTTCGTCCCTGCGCCACGGCTATCGATTCAGCAGGCGTCACATTTGCGGTTTTTGTCATTGGCATGGTTTGGCTCGTTTGGGTTGGCGCAGTTGGGGAACTGGTGTTGCTCGTGCTCGACGTGCACCCGGCTACAACGAGTGTCAAAGATAGCAGCGCGGTCACGAGTGCAGCAATGAAGGCGCGCTTTCTTTCCATAATCTCGCTTTTGCGGTGCTTACTATATATGCTGATGGGGGGTGAAGCACGCCGTAGTTGTATGCGATTCCCTTCCCACCCGTGAACACGAATGTCCCCTTTACGGGCCGCGGGCGGTTTTGGCGAGTTGGCGAGGCAAAGGGGTAGCCAAAGGCACAAATCTGTAGGGGGCCTTTGTTAGCGAAATAACGGCGAACAGCATCTGTGATGGAGTCCAACAACTATTTACCGGCCGCTGCTCTCTTTATGTCATGCTTTCCCACAAAGTAGACCTTGAGAAACTCGAAGAGCCGGAGAAAGTCGTCGGGCCCGCGTACACTTCACGCTATTGCGCGTTACCCGTGCCAAAGTACGAGCTCTCTGAAACTGGCATGCGGCCCGACTGCGCGTACCAGCTGGTACACGATGAGATGAACTTGGATGGGAATCCCGCCCTCAATCTCGCGAGCTTTGTGACAACCTGGATGGAACCGCAGGCAAACCAACTCATCGCCGAGAACATCCACAAGAACTTCGCCGATCAGTTCGAATACCCGCAGACGGAGGTCATACACAAGCGGTGCATCAATATGCTCGCACGCCTCTTCAACGCGCCTGAGGCCGTCACGTTTGCCGGAACCGCAACGGGCGGCTCGTCCGAAGCGGTGATGCTTGGCTTGCTAGCACACAAGTGGAAGTGGAAGAAACGCCGCGAAGCAGAAGGTGCGGCGTGCGACAAGCCGAATGTCATCTTTGGTGCCGACGCTCACATTTGCTGGGACAAATTTGCCAAATACTTCGACGTAGAGCCGCGGGTGATACCGCTCGGGGAGGATCGTTTTACCATCACCAAGGAGGCGGTTAATGAGCTTATCGACGAAAACACTATCTGTGTCGGCGTTATCCTAGGGACAACGTTCACTGGCGAGATCGATCCGATCGAGGAGATCAACGACCTGCTTGTCGAAGTCAAGAATACGCGTGGATGGGATATTCCCATTCACGTCGATGCCGCGATCGGGGGGTTCATCCTGCCGTTCACGCTGCCAGAGCTGCCATGGGATTTCAGGTTGTCCCACGTGACATCGATTAACGTATCCGCCCACAAGTACGGCTTGGTCTACCCTGGCCTCGGGTGGCTTATCTTCCGCGATACCACCGACTTGCCCGAGGACCTCGTGTTTTATGTGAACTATCTCGGCGAGGAGATGGCCAGCTACACCCTGAATTTCTCGCGCGGCAGCAGCATGTTGCTCGCGCAGTACTACAACCTGCTCCGGCTTGGTAGCAAAGGGTACGCGAAGGCCGCTGAGGCAGTCCTGGAAAATTCCCAGTACCTCACCAAGCGACTATTGGGCACGGGGTATTTTGACGTCCTCAACGCAGGCCAAATCCTTCCCGTCGTCACGTTCCAGCTCAAAGAACCCGTCGATTTCTCTGTGTATGATCTATCCGCGAAGCTGCGGGAACGGGGTTGGATTGTTCCCGCCTACACGCTGCCACCAAATGCGGACGCAATCCCCATTATGCGGGTGGTCGTCAGACAGACCTTCAGTCGAGACATGGCAGATCTCTTCGTTGACGACATCAAAAAGGCGTACGCCGCTCTGCTAGCGCCAAAAACTAAGACAATTGTTCAGCAACGATCGCCGCGAGAAGCCCATCCGGTATCATAAGTCAGCTGACCGCGCAATTCAAATAAGGGAGCCGCGAAGGCGAGAGACGAGACTCGCGCAGGGCACTCTGCACAAGGCTATGGTGCCCGGCGGCCGCACGCCGCACCATTTGGCAGGTCGCTCTGTCCGTGCAGTACTCTCTACGGCGATGCCTTCCATAATACAGGCGCGAAAACTAAACCATCGATAAACTAGCCCAGCACGCGGAATTGGTAGGCAAGCAGCCACCAGAGCACGAAGAAGAAGACAATTAAAACGATCAAGAAGATTCCAGCAAGTTGGCGCTGTTCCACGCAATCACCTCCATTAGCCTGTGAAGCCTTATTCGATATGAGTGTGCCGCTCGACGCATGAAGCGTTTACGCGCATACGCTGGCTTGGACGTGGATAACCGCAGTCAACTAACGCGCACAAGCACGTGGCCGCACCGAGGAATAAAAGCCCTAAGCTCGAAACATCGCCGAAAAAAAGCAAGGCGCAAGATAAATAAGGGCCCATTGCTATACCTGATCACTTCAAGCTATACTGGTGTTTCGATCGATTTAAAGCACATTGCAGACGAGCATGGAAGCAGACCAGAGCAACGGGCTGACCACGGCGGAAGCTGAAAAGCGCCTTGCTGAGTACGGATATAACACCCTCTTCAAGCGGCATACCGTCCGTTTCATCGGCATCGTCAGAGAGGAGATCACGGAGCCGATGATCCTCCTCCTCTTTGCAGTAGGCTTTTTTTATGCGCTTGGTGGTGAATTGGGTGATACGATCACCATCTTTGCGATTATCGCTGCCCTGATCTTCGCAGAGGTCTGGAATGAGTACCGCGCTAAAAAGACGATATCCTCGCTGTCACAGCTGGCCGCACCCACCGCACGGGTCCTGCGCGACGGTGTTGTGACGAACGTTAAGACCGAACTGGTCGTCCCTGGTGATGTGCTCCTCATCTCGTCGGGCACGCGCGTGGCGGGCGACGCGCACGTAACGCAGTCGTTGAGCCTGTCTATTGATGAATCGTCGCTAACCGGTGAGTCGTTTCCTCAAGAGCGAAAGGCCGACGACGACGTCTATGCAGGCACGCTCGCGGTTGCAGGTGAAGGCACGGCGACCGTTTTTGCCACCGGAGCTTCGAGCAAGATCGGCGCCATTTCAGCGCGTGCGGAGGAGATCAAGGAGCCAAAGACGCCCTTGCAGCTTGCAATGAAGAGCTTGGCAAAGAGCTTGGTGGGGGTGGCCCTCGCCTTTAGCATAGCCATCCCGTTTCTGGGATTCCTTCGCGGTCAAAACCTGTATCAGATGTTTCTCACTGGGCTCGCGTTGGCATTTGCTACCATCCCTGAAGAGCTCCCCATCATTATCACCATGGTGCTCGGTTTAGGGGCTTACCAACTCTCGCGGAAGGGCTTCTTAGTAAAGAGGATCAAGGCCGCAGAGGTGTTGGGCGATGCGACCGTTATACTCACCGATAAAACCGGTACTATAACGGAAAATAAGATGCGTGTTGTTTCGATATTCCCTCACGAGCACGAGAGTGATGTACTTGAGGCCGCACTTGGGGCGCTGCCGGAGTTTCCGACCTCAGCGACCGATCTCGCAACCCTTGAGCGGGCGCAGACAGGGCCCGCCCCAACGGTCGGCTCGCTCATTCGTGAGCGAAGCTTTGACAGCGAACGAAAAACGCGCTCCACCGTGCGCGTTTTTGACGGCGAAGCACGGCTGTTCGTGAGCGGGGCCCCAGAAGAGGTTCTCGCACTCACAAAAGACGAAACCAGCTCTTTCGAAGACGCGCTCAGAAGCGAAACGGCCAAGGGAAGACGAGCCATTGCCGTCGCCGAGAGGACGCTTTCGTCTGCTTCGCGCGATCTGCCTTTCGCGGAGCTCGAAAAGGAGATGACGCTGTCTGGTCTGCTCTTTCTTGAAGACCCGCCGCGAAAGGAGGTAAAAGAAACCATCGAACGCGCACGGAGCGCTGGAATACGCACGATCATGGTGACGGGCGACCACCCCCTAACGGCGCATTTTGTCGCCCAAAGCGTGGGCATTGACGGCAGCAGGATGATGACGGGCGATGAGTTGGATCGCCTGTCTGACGAGGAGCTGCAAGACGCGGTGAAAACGGTTGCGGTGTTCGCGCGAACGACGCCCGAACACAAGTACCGCCTCGTAACCGCCCTTCAGCACAACGGCGAGATCGTCGCGGTCACGGGAGACGGGATCAACGACACCCTTGCGTTGAAGGGCGCCGACATCGGAATCGCCATGGGCATTAAGGGCACAGATGCGGCCAAAGAGGCGGCAGACATCGTGCTGTCCAATGACAACTTCGTTCTGATTGGGCGGGGCGTTTTTGAGGGGCGCAAGTTCTTTGAAAACCTCAGGAAAGGGGTCAAGTTTTACCTCTCAGTCAAAGCCGCGCTCATCTTGATTTTTCTGTTGCCGGTGCTTGCAGGCATCGCTTTTCCCCTTGCACCGATTCAGATTATCGTTCTCGAACTGTTCATGGACTTAGGAGCGTCAGCAGCTTTTGTTGCCGAACCGGCTGAGGCACTCATTTACTCAGAGCGGCCGCGCGACCTCAAAGAGCGTTTCATTGATTCCGCGATGCTCAAAGGAATTGCCGCTTCAGGACTCAGTCTCTTCGCCGGAGTTACGATCTCATACTTCTACGCGCTCTCGCAGGGCCTACCGCTCGTACAGGCCCAAACTTTCGCGTTTGCTGCTTGGATATTCAGCCTCATGATCCTAGCTTTTGTCTCACGTTCCGAGAGAGATCCCCTGTATCACTCAGGGATCTTTGCTAACAGGGCCATGGATGTGTGGGCGTTGGTGGCGGTTGCCTTCCTGTTTGTCGCAATCGGCACCCCTGCGCTTAGCGCCTATTTCAAACTCGCCTCTGTGACGATCGTTCAGCTCGTGACTGTATTCGCAATCTCTTTCCTGTGCGCCTCTTGGCAAGAATGGGTAAAGGTGCTCCGTTTCAGGGTACGAGCAACTAGCCGGCACGTGCCTACTGCGAGTTGACGCAAAAAACTCACGTATGAACCTGATCGGTCGGAGTTCTGTTGTTTTACCCGCTAAACATTGTCTCTTAAATGTGCTCTTTAAAAGGTATTGTCTGGCAGCGTGCCTCAAGCGCTAAGGCCTTTAGCCCAGAAGCCTGACCTATTTCATATCGCTCGGGTGGTGCTGACGTATGTGCTGTTCGATAGCTTCAACGCGCCGTAGCAGATCTTTGATAGTCGTTATTTGCTCGTCAGGGTTGCGCGTCTTGACGAGTTTTTCCACGGCTTCGACACGCCTCACAATGTCTGCGACCTTGAGTTTCAAATCATTCAACTCAGTGCGGCTTACTGCCTCATCGCGTTTGTTTTGTTCTTCTCTCATCGTTCGAATCTCGTCAATCTATGCGCGACTGACACGATAAACACGGCGCTCCAGTATAGACTGCACGCGCTGCCTTGGGTGGCAACCTGACGCGATGTTGGCAGCCCCAAGCACCTGTCGCAGTTCACACAGTTACTCAGAGTTATTTTGCACCGGGAAACAGGGAACGCCCGTGCAGCGGGATTGGGATAAATAGTTAAAGCACCTCACCGCACAGCAAAGACTCGAAGCGGTGGCAGCAAAGCGCATAGCCGACGCGGGTTTTACGTATTCGTTTGACCATTCGTTGATTCGCATACGACCGTTGAACGAGATTTGGAGTGAATATTCGTGGGCAATGTAAATGAAAACCATACGACATCAGTTGACAATTATCGTTGCACAATAGAGCCTGATCGGGCGGCCGGCCTGGGGACCATCTATAGAAAGTCCACCGATGTGCCAGTCATCCGGGCACTGGGCAGTGAGCGCAAAAGGAGGAGCACATCGTGAGCAAACAGTTCACGGGAAAGATTGAGCTCGATGTAAGGGATTCCGTGCCGGACTGGGGACCGTACCTGGCCCCCAAGGCGACTGCTGCGGCACCCAACGTCCTGTTCATCGCGTGGGACGATGTCGGCTATGGGACGATGGACGTCTTCGGCGGGCCGGTCCACACCCCGACCATGCGAAGGATCGCCGAGCGCGGCGTGAAGATGGCCAACTTCCACACCACCGCCCTGTGCTCGCCCACCCGGGCGTCCCTGCTGACCGGTCGCAACGCGACGAGCAACGGCATGGCCACGATCGCCGAGTTCAGCGCGGGGTTCCCAGGCATCTCTACCCGAATTCCGTTCGAAAATGGATTCATCTCCGAGGTCCTGGCCGAGCAAGGCTACAACACATACTGCGTCGGCAAATGGCACCTCACCCCGGGTGAGGAGACTTCGATGGCCGCGTACAAAGGCCGCTGGCCGCTGGGCCGCGGGTTCGAGCGGTTCTACGGCTTCCTGGGCGGGGAGTCGAACAGCTGGTACCCGGATCTAGTCGAGGACAACCACCAGATCGATGCCCCGGCCATTCCCGACGAGGGGTACCACCTGTCTAAGGACCTCGCCGACAAGGCCATCCAGTTCATCCGAGACGCAAAGGTTGTCGAGCCAGACAAGCCGTTCTTCATGTACTTCGCTTCGCAGGCCGCGCACGCCCCGCACCACGTCGCGCCTGAGTGGGCCAACAAGTACAAGGGCGTCTTCGACGATGGGTACGAGGCGATCCGGGGCCAAATCCTGGCCCGGCAGAAGGAGCTCGGGCTGCTGCCCGAGAACACTGAGTTGTCGGAGATAAACCCACACGGAGAGCCGGCCACTACCGGCCCGGACGGCCAGCCCTGGCCGCTACTGGATACCGTCCGGCCGTGGACCTCCCTTTCAGCTGACGAGCAGCGCCTGTTCGCTCGCATGGCCGAAGTCTTTGCAGGGTATGTCGAGTTCACCGACCATGAGATCGGTCGTATCATCGACTTCCTCGAAGACTCCGTGGAGCTAGACAACACGATCATCGTTATGATCTCCGACAACGGGGCGTCCGGCGAGGGCGGGCCGAACGGTGAGTTCAACGAATGGCGCTTCTTCAACGGGGTTCCCAGCTCGACCGAGCTGACGCTGGCCCGCATCGATGAGCTCGGCAGCCCCGAGTCGTACAACCACTACAACACGGGCTGGGCGTGGGCGTTCGACACCCCGTTCCCTTACTGGAAGCGCTGGGCGGGCTACGAGGGCGGGATCGCCGACATGTGCATCGTCTCGTGGCCGGCGAAGATCCCTTCGGCTGCTCAGCCGCGCCAGCAGTACGTGCATTCGGTCGACGTCGTGCCGACGATTTATGACCTGCTCGGGATCACCCCGCCGGACGTGATCAAGGGCCACCAGCAGAGCCCGATCGAGGGCGAGAGCTTCGCTGCGGCACTGACCGACACGAACGTTCCGGGAAAGGATACCCAGTTCTTCGCAATGCTCGGCCAGCGCTCGATTTATCGCAAGGGCTGGCTGGCCTGTACTGTCCATCCGCCGCTGAGCGGCTGGGGCGACTTCAAGAACGACCTCTGGGAGCTCTACGACCTGACCAGTGACAGGGCCCAGACCAAGAACCTCGCCGACACTGAACCTGTTCGCCTCGAGGAGTTGAAGAACCTATGGTTCTACAATGCAGGCCGGTACAACGGACTGCCCCTAGACGACCGCAACGTCCTAGAGCAGGTGCTCGCCGAGCGCCCGCGGGGAACCTCACAGCGGGATCGTTACATATACTACCCGAACTGCGCCACCGTCCCCGAGCAGTCGACGGTGACATTTAGCGGTCGGTCCTACACGATCGCTGCGGGGGTCACTGTGGACTCGGCCGATGCCGAGGGAGTCTTGTTCGCCCAAGGTGGCGTAGCCGGCGGACACAGCCTGTACATCAAGAACCGCCGAGTGCACTACGCGTACAACTGGGTCGGCACGTATATGCAGGCCGTCGATGCCAACACCGAGCTGGCCCCTGGGGCGCACGTGATCACCGCGGAGTTCGTGGCCAAGGGCCGCAGCACCGATCCTGCCATGCCTGGCGCGGCCGGCACCTTGACCATCTACGTGGACGACCAAGCGGTCGGCAGCGGCGAGATCGTCACCCAGCCGGGCTACTTTTGCGTGGTGGGAGACGGGCTGTGCGTCGGCCGCGACGACGGCTCCGCCGTGACCCACGACTACATCGCGCCGTTCCGGTTTGCAGGCGGCACGATCGACAAAGTGGTCGTCGACGTCTCCGGTCAACGCTACATAGACCACGAGTCTCAAGTTCGCGCTTGGTTCAGCATCGACTGACCCAGCGTACCGCGAAGCTGCGTGGGCGCGGTCGCCCGGTGCGCGGTAGCCCGCCTCAGCGGGCAACGCCGCGCGGGAAGGCCACAGCCTAAAAATTAAAGGCAAGAAGCTACACTGTGTCTACGACTGGCTCGGTGAAGGCATTCAAAAGTTACCTCGAACGTTGAGGTAGGCACTGATCGGCACGTCTTCAGTGGTGAATGAGGCCAGCCAAGGCACGCAGACCAAAAGCACCCTCAGTATGCTCGCGCTCCACAGTGATGATGAGCAGCTGTCGCAGTCCGAGATCAATACGCAGCACTTACCGGCGGGCCGTTCATCGATTACGAGAAACAGGTTACGGGATACCTACATAGACTAGCCGCTGGCTGCCCATTTGACGGTGCGACGCCCGGCCATGACGCTCTTTGCCGTGAGACGGACTGAATTCTGTGAGTCAGCGTGTGACTATTCCCTCCGCCCCAAAATAGGAAAAACCTAAAATTAACGGGAAGAGGGATTAACTGGCCAGAATTCGGATACACTTTGACGCAGGGTAGTACGCTGCACCTTCAAAACTGCAGTTTGCTTGGTTTTTTTGAAACCCGCTTTTGTGCTCCGTGACATTTCTTGTACTTCAATCCGCTGCCACGCGGGCACGGATCATTACGGCCCGCCTTTGCCGGCATCGTCGGCCGGCGATGCTTCGACATCACGTCGGCCGGCGCACGCCCCTCCCGCAAGAGCGCCGTCATCTGTCGCATGGGTTGATCAATGTGCGCAAAGAACGCCCGATAGCCGGCGCAGAGATAGTTCAGCCCGGGTTCACCCGTCGGTGCCTTTATAAAACGGTTCTTAGGACATTCCCCGTGGCACGCAAAGCGGACGGGACATTCCCTGCAGTACCCGGGGAGCGTGTCGCGCTTGCTCAGTCCGAACCGACGTTGCGCGTCTGAAGACGCCAGTTCGGTAAGCGGCGTGTCTAAGATGTTGCCCAACAGGTAATCTGGCTCAACGAAGTGATCGCACGAATAAAGGTCACCGTTATGTTCGAGCGCGAGTGCGGTGCCACACGTCGGGGAGAAAATGCATACGGCAGGCGGCGCCCCCGCCCACGCGGCCAATGCCGCATCGAAATGCTGCACGAAAACGCGACCGACGTCGCACGTGACCCATTCGTCAAATATGGTGATCAGAAAACGGCCCCATTGTTCCGCGGTCACAGAACGGTCTGTTACCGTGTTTCCTTCTTGGAAGTCCGGTTCGTTATTCCGCTCGACGATCGGTATAAACTGGATAAAACGTGCTCCCACGTCGTCGCGGAAGAACCGGTATACATCGGCGGAATGCTTAACGTTAGCCGCACTAACTGCGCACAAAATGTTGTAATCAACGTCGTGCTCTTGCAGCAGACGTGCAGCACGTAGCACGCGGTCAAACGTCGGATGTCCCGCCTTATCGACTCGATAGGCATCGTGCAGTTCCTGGGGCCCGTCAAGGCTCAGACCGACGAGATAGTCATTCTCGCGGAGAAAGATGCACCACTCCTGATCCAAAAGCGTGCCGTTCGTCTGGAGAGTACGTTGAATGGTCATGCCAAAACGCGCGTATTTTTGCTCGCACGCGAGCGAACGACGGTAGAAATCGAGCCCCATCAGGGTCGGTTCGCCACCTTGCCACGCAATCGTGGCGTGCGGAATTCGCTGCGCCACAAGGTACTGATACAGATATGATTCTAGCACCTCGTCAGTCATCCGAAAGTGACTGCCAGGATAGAGGCGCTGTTTCGCCAAGAAAAAACAGTACGAGCAGTTCAGGTTGCAGATGGCGCCGGTCGGCTTTGCGAGAATGTGAAAGGCCGGAAGTGAGTGCGTCGAATTCATATCGTATCCAAGTCGCATACAGGGTTGCCCGCTGGAATAAAAGCCAAGCCTCTCCTAATTACTATTTTTCGCAATCGCGTAAATGAGTTCCGCTCCACGAGTATACCCAGAATGCCTCGCGAAGTGGCCGCGTTGTCGCAATTCTTGTGCACTCGTGAGACAATCGAGCTGCAACCCAGCCTACTCTTTTCAATGTGGACGGTAACGTTCTGCAAAACTGCGCCTTGCGCTAAGCGTTGCGCTCTTCTTCTAGGTCGCAGGAGCAAGCGCTTGATTGTCTGGTAGCTCGATATCAGGAGCCCGTTTCAACACGTACGCCGTCACGACGCCCACGAGACTTAGAATCAGTGCAACAGCAGCGATGTACGCAAACGCCTGATTCGTAGGAGCGAGGATCACGGTCGGCCCCTCTGGGAGGGCAACCGTAATCGGTGCCTCATATAGAGTAAGCAGCGCTCCTGCAACGGCGGTGCCGACGGCGCCTCCGATAAACCGGAACACCGTATTAAGCGCCGTTTCTGCACCGGTTTTGCTCGGCGGCACATACATAATGAGAACGTTGATGGCGGCGACGAAGACACCCCCGATACCAGCGAACAAAATCACCGTCCCGATCACGATCTGTACAAGCGTCGCATGGAACAGAATAAAGAACGTGAAACTTGCTACTACGATCAAGGATGCGAGCAGCAGCGCATTCTTGGCGCCTCGACGGCTCACTATCCTTCCGAACAGGGGACCAGCGATCAGAATAACAAGGCCCGCGGGAACAAAGACCAATGCCGATTGGAACGTATCGAGACCAAAGCCGACGGGAGGGGGGGTACGGGTGAGGTACACCATCGCAAGGTATACCATGAACATCGCAAAGCCCGCAATGAACATCATGAGGTTGGTCTCAAGGACGTGGCGAACACCCTTTAGCTTAAGATCGATGAGAGGATCGCGGACGCGCAGCTCTGTGTACACGAGGCCGACCACAGCGATAATAGCGATGGCAAACAGGCCGACCGTATAGAGTGACGTCCACCCCCAGACGCTGGCTTCGGTCAAGGGCACCAGGAACCCGACGATTGCTGTCCCGAGAAACGCGATGCCCCAGATATCAAGGCGGGACGGAGTCCGCACAGGGGATTCACGAATCTTCCAGAGTACGAGAAGCGTTACGATAGCGGCGACAGGAGCCAAGAGGTGATAGTTTGTCTGCCAGCTGTAGGTCTGCGTGACATAGCCACCGCCGATGAAGCCAATAGTCGCGCCGACAGCAAACATGGCGCTGATAATGCCTGTCGCAGTGGGGACCTTCTCGCGCGGAAATTCATCGCGAATGAGTGCGAATGCGAGGGGGAACATTGCCAACCCCACACCCTGAATGTCACGAAACGCGAGCAAACTATCTATGCTCCACGCGAACCCATTTCCAATAACGGCAATCGTGTACAGGAGCAGCGCCACAAGCAAGAGCTTCTTTTTTCCGTGCATGTCCCCCAGCTTACCAAACGTCGGCGTCGTCAGGCTTCCTACGAGCAGATAGATAGCAGGAACCCAGGCGACCACCGCTTCAGTGGTGTGAAACTCGGACTGTAGTGTGGGCAGCGCAGGAATAAGCATTGACTCGCTGAATGAAACCATAAGGCCGGTGAGGCTGAGGATCAATAAGACGAGCCCGGTGCTCACTGCTAAGTCGTTTGAACGTGCTTCCATTCAGAGCGTCTCACTTGATTGCATACCTGCGAGACCCGCTCGCCAAGAAGAGTGCCTGCTGCCGATTCAAATGATCTTGCTGACTTGGCTGCTAATGTATGGGTACGCGTCGAATGTCTGGCTGAATGGAACGCTAACGTCTATACCGAGAGGATGCACGGTGACGACCCCGTTTACGTTCATCATCAAGCTTTTTGCCAAGAGAGCTTGCACCACGGTGCTGAGTGCAGCGCCGAAGTAAATGGTAGACTGTATGGGGATGTCAACGCTCCCGCGCGCCGGGATCTGGATTCCGCCTGTCGAGCCGTTGCTCAAGACTTGGTTGCTGGAGGTCAATACGAGGTTGTACGTGACGGATTTGATGCTAACGCCCACGATATTCGGGTTATACAGGTTTATTACAAACGTTAGCGTAAAACCCGAACGTGAAATGTTATCGATCGAGCGCACCGACACCCCCTGCACCTGAGGGGCCTGGAGGGTCAATACAAAAGCGGCCCCCGCGACAGCGATAACGACGATTACGACGACTATTATGGCGGCGATAGTCCTTGTCCGCATAGCCAAAACACATGCTTTTTGACTATATATAGGAACCGAAATGAGCTATAGGCGGGCGGGCAGAGCCGAGATATGGGTTGGGGCTCGTGGAAAGCTGGGGGTAAGAGGACCCGCTGCCCTCGTTGCTCGCGCTGTTCCTTTTGCAGTGCTCGGCCTCATCGATGTCAAGAAGGCCGGCGGTCGCTTGTTGCAGCAGGCATCAAAACGAAGCTCAAGCGGGCGATACATTTATCACGAGTGTTCGCAGTTATCTTGCGGTGCATTCGCTGTCCGTCAAGCAGCACTAACAGGTTTCTAATTTTTTGACGAGCGCACAGACTTGTGCAAACCATCGGAGGGAAAAAATCCCGTTTTTGTCCATCAACCGCCCTCGAAGGCCTTCAACAAAAGAGAAAGCTTTAAAATTCGTGAATCACCTTTTAGTGTTCGGAATGGTCATCTTTAGGATCGCAAAACGGCATCCCTATGAATGCAGCGTCGAAAGCTCTTATATGGCTTTACCGAGCATCGCGTTATCTTAGCTGAAAATGACGGCTGGGGGATTTGGCTTTGACTGATGTGAAAGAAACCGACACCGTGGAAAACCAGCCTGAACCAATGGTCCGCGTTTCATCAGACGAACGGACTCCAAAGATTCGGCAGATCATCTTTGTCGCTTTGATTTCTGCCCTGTTCGCGCTGGCTTGGTTAGAGACGCTGGGTCTCCTCAACACGGCATTCTGGCAGAACAACTTCGTCGTAGCCAACCGCTGGATGATTCCCGTGCTCGTCCTGTTCTTCTCTCTGCTTGTAGGGCTCGTCGGGAAGTACATGCGCGCCCCGAACGTGATCCACGGCACCATGGAAGATGTCCTGACAGACCCAAACTTCAATCCCGATTTCACGACGTTTCCCGGCGCGTTGCTCACGTCCTTTTTCTCGATGCTTTCAGGTGCGAGCGTCGGCCCCGAAGGCCCTCTCGTCTTTCTCGTGGTCGACATCGCCGCGTGGTTCGGCAGTAAGCTCAAGCTGACGGGGCAAACGCTTCTGGGCTTCGCTGGGGCCGGCCTCGCTTCTGCCCTCAACGGCATTGTCGGCAACCCCCTCTTCGCTGCGTTGTTCTCCAGCGAATTGCAGGGAGGGGAGAAGGGGGGCCTGCAGCTGATCGCGTGGAATCTGGTCGCTGGGGTGATTGGCTACATCTTCTTTGTGCTGGTCGGGTTCCCAGGATTTGCCTCAAGCATAGCTACCACCCAGGTGAATGTGCTGACGATTCCGTATGCGCTCGCTGCTGTGGTCCTCGGGATCGCAGGCACTCTGCTGGCTATCTTTATCGGCATTTCGTTTCAGGTCTTTGGGAGGATAATGGACCGTGTGTTCAAAGACCGGTTCATCGAACGCGTTATGGCAGCGGGGGTGATCATTGCTATCGTCGGCTACTTCGTTCCGGAAGTGCTGTTCTCCGGCCAAGCGCAGATTCACCCGATCCTCGCTGACCCCGTAGCATACGGAGTACTGATGTTACTCGGCTTGGCGGTCCTCAAGGTCCTCCTCCTAGGACTCTCATTCAAGAGCGGGTACCTCGGGGGGCCCATATTCCCGACGTTGTTTGCCTCCACAATGATAGCCCTCGCTATCAGCCTGCTCTTTCCGAGCGTGCCCACCGGCTTGCTTATCACAAGTGTGATAGTTGCAGCCATCACTCTCGTGCTGGGTGCGCCTTTCGCCGCCATCTTGCTCACCGTCACCGTGGCGACGGCCAGCACGTACGAGCTCGGGTACATTGGCCTCGCAACCGCTACAGCGCTCATTATTGGTGCGGCCTTTAGATCGCGCATGGCGCAGCGCGCTGCGAAGCGCCGAGTACAATCAAGAGACGGCGGGGCGAGTTAAGCACAGAAGCGCACGACAAACCTTCGTGTGGCAGCTCGCAAATGCAGAGAATCATAAGCTGCGATGGTCTTTCGCAGATTTTGAACCCAACGGACCTACTTTTTTTTCACACAGTTGGCGCCTTCGCTAAGTGAACCTGCGGCTGCTCCTGCTCTGACGTAAGCAGACGCAGCTTAAATGACGTAAGGCTTCTCGTCACTCTAAGCAGTTAGCTCCGGTTTATGCTCAGCGTTTCAAGCGTAACGATTTTATCGATTTGTATAATGTTGCTGTAAGTCGGGTTTTGAATCGCGATTTTTGTGTACTCTTGGTGCACTGTCGGCTGGCCAGCGACCAGCTGGTACGCTCTCGCCTGCAGGGACGTCACATTTGTCGTGAGAACGTACCCTGATTTATTGAGGCTTTGCACGTAGTTCGTTGCGTCGTCAATGGTTTGGAAACGGATTATAGTTTGGTTGTCGGTGACGCTCGTGGTTGCGGTCAGGTTGTACCGTACTACAACATTCACCGTTGTGTTGTTTCGCCACTTCACGTCCCACGAGAGGACGGTTGTGTTGTTCTTGAACGCCCCATAAAGTGAGGATACATACTGCGTAAGAAACGCGTCATGTTGTTCGCTCGTTTGTGAGGTAGCTGGTGAGGGCGTGGGTGAAGTGTTGTTTGCTAAAGGTGAGGTGCAACCCGCTACCAACACGGCTCCAGCCACGATGAGCGCGATCAACAAGGCCCAGTATGGCTTATTCATTTTTGAAGGCTCCTTTCGGCATCATCGGATTCGACTGTTGCTGACTGTCAACAATAAATAGCACAACAGCCTAGTTTTTTATAGATCGTCAGTTTTAAAAAAGCAGCGGTGCTGTTCGCCGCACGTTCGGGGTGGCTCCCGGCGACGGCTAATATGAAGGCCAAACCTATAGGACAAAAGTCTCTGGCTTTCCATTTGCCGCTCAGTCTGCCTGGGAGCTTTTTTGTCGGACCGCCACAATCACGTGTGCAGCTTTTTTAGGAGCTGCTACTGTTCTTGCCCAAGCCGCTTGTCGCGGTAGTGCTTTTAGCACGCGAAGAGACAGCGCACCGCAATAAGGAGTAGAGAGTGGAAATGGGCGAAGATGAGTTATATACGTCGGCGCACATATGGATCCTCACAAATCGCCTAATGACCAGGAGGTGAAAGTCAAATGGCTAAAGAAAAAGCTTCTATGTGGTTGCGCATAGTCGAGATCATCGTCGGTCTAATCATACTCGTTTTAGGGGCCTATGCAGTTATCTATCCAGGAGCAGCCTTGGGCCTGCTTATAGGCTTCCTATCAGTCGGTCTGATTGTTCTTGGAGGAATTGAGTTCTCCCGGGTTTTTACACAAGGCATTTCAGGATGGCGACGACTGTTAAACCTGATTCTATCGATCATCGCTGTACTACTCGCCCTAGCAGTACTCATCAATCCACTTGTATACGGATCGTTAACTCTCGTTTATCTGCTGGCTCTGGGATTGATCTTCGTTGGTTTCGCGAGCATCGACCGTGGCAGTCCTGGAGCGATAATCATCGGCATAATCGGTATCATCCTCGGCTTTGTCGTGCTAGTCTATCCGCCACTCGGCTTGGGACTCGCCGTAGCATTGCTCGCAGTAGCTCTGATCATATTTGGATTAGAGGCCATAGTATCAGGCATCCTGGGGAGATGGGTGTAACCCCCCTCCTTCTTTTTTTGTTTCAGTGCGCCGAGGTGCTCCGCAGGCCAGATGTACCTCTTGGGCGGACAAACTTTGAATTTTGTTGTCTAGACAGCTAATGCACGCCTAGACAGTAATTTGTACTAATTTATACTTTGATCAACGACACGTCGTTGATTCCATACAGTAGTCTATTCCAAGACGGCGATGCTTCACGTCGACGTGGTCTAAAGCAGTCGCGACTCGCGGCACGCAGAGAGTAAGGAGCGAGACTTTTAGGGAGCCTCCCACGCTAAATACGCAAACAACTCAGATCTCGCTTCAAGCTCTTAAGCGACTCAAGCAGCGTCATTTCGCAACTTTTATTGCAGGCAGCAACTTAACTCGACACGTCGTGGGGGAGGCGACCAAAACGGGCGGTAAGCTCAAGAGAGACCATGAAGCCTATGGAGAAGCTTCCGGAATTGTTTGAGTTTTTCAACATTTTTGCGAGAATCCGTCGCCTCAACGAGGTATTTCGCCTGAGCTCGAGAATTCGTTTTTTGTACGAAGTCTTATGCTTTATCCTCATCATTTTTGATGCCTTTTTCTTGTTCATTACGCTCATTTTTTTAACCTAAAAGCAGGCAGCTTACAGGCAATAGCGACGTTTGACGCGGTGGTGGCGCTCTTTTTATGGATAGAATACCTGTTTAGGGTGAACGAGGAAGACAACAAGTTGAGCTACGTCGCGCACCAATGGAGCGATGTTCTTGCTATCATTCCTTTTGATTACATTGCTCTCGTCTCGTTCGGCGCTGCCGTGCCGCTTACCATTGCCTTCAAGCTTTTACGACTCGTGCGAATCGTCGCCCTTTTAAGATTCTCGCGACGAATCGAAAAAGAAGTTCTCGCTTTTGCTGAAAAGACGCGGCTCATTTACGGCTTAGCAGCCTACTTTCTGGTCATCATCGTTGGCGCGTGGCTGTTCTTTTTGATCGAATCGCCCGTTGATCCCAACGTGGGCAGCCCTAACGATGCCCTGTGGTTTATGATCGTCACAATGACGACTGTTGGCTACGGGGATATCGTGCCTGACACAGGGCTTGGCAGGATTATCGCGGTCATCGCAATGATCTCTGCCATCCTGTTTGCGAGCCTTGTGACGGCCACCACCACGACGGCCCTCCTTGAGCAGTTCAGGGCCGACCGAGAAAAAGTCACCGAAGCGAGCAAAGAGACCATCGGAAACGTCCTTGAGCAATTAAGCGAAATAGAGGGGCGTTTAGACAAGCTGTCCACGTTGGAGGACCGTACTGCCGAAATCAAGGCTGACCTTGCTGAGCTCAAAGGGATGCGAGCAGAGGTTCAGAGCCTGAAAGAATCGGTCGATGCGGAGAAGCACGAAGAGTGAGTTTTTGGACCTAACTCCGTGTGTTCGTGCTTGAGTGCTGCTTCAAAAAAATGCCACTCACGTAGCCTGCTTTTTCCGTGCTTGCCGCTCGCTTTGCTCTTACACGCACGGTGGCGCCACGATCGCTTGCGTATTGCTGATGTTGCCCTTGGCAGGCGCCCATAGCGGCAGACGGTCTGCGACTTTTTTGAAGAGAGTGAAGAGCTACGTGCGCCCTCGCAGCATTATGCTGACCCTTAATGTTGCTACGGCCAACAGTATGAGAGCGGATATTTCGCCCTCGCCACTGCGACGGCGCTCATAATAGGAGCGACTGTTGAGCAGCGGATGACGCGGGTGGCTGCACGTCAAGCCAGACCCGCCGCAAGTCGCCCGAACTGATCGCACAATCGAACGATAAGGTAAGGCCAGACGAGATATAGTAAATCCAACAACCCGGCACATCCGACTTGAACCTTCTCATATCGAATCATAGGGATCTCGCCCGCTCGGCCCTTTGAATTTTGGTGTAGCTTCAAAGCGTTACAACGCGTTTGTCAAGGCCAACAAGTTTGCGTACTAGCGTTGTTTGCCCATTCTCCTTGTACGAGCCGGGAGTTGCGAAACGTCGCGCAGCTCGGGGGCATCGGAGTCCATTGCAGCGACCTTGCGGGCGTACACGGAAGCTCCAGGTTGGGCCGAAATGCCGTGCGCGAAAACACTGAGAATTACGGTTACGAGGACGATTGTAGCGAGCTGTGGCGCTAGAGGAGTGAGTGCCGGTTCTTCCAAGGCGACAAGCACGAGGACGATGGATGCGAGCCCACGCGGTCCGAACCAGCCAAGAAAAAGCACCGAACTGCGTCGCAACTTTGTGCCGACGAGGGAGATCGCCACGGGCAGCATGCGGATAACCGTCAGGCTGAGAATCGCGTAAAGCACGACCGTCCAGTCAAGTGTTTCCACCAGCGAAGTTGCGACGACCCCGACAAGGAAGAAGACCGCTAGAAGGAGAAGCTCTCCCTCTGCTTCGCTAAAGTCGGTAGCCGCCTCTTCCACGTCGCCGACTGTCGCTCCCGTGGCAAACCCGCCTACAAAAGCCGCAATAAAGCCGCTGCCGCCAATTGGCCCCGCTATGCCCCAAGCCAGAATGGCGAGCGCCAGGAAACTGAGGCGCTTAAACGTCCTGCTCATCCAGCCACGATGGGTGGCGCTTCTGATCAGCCACCCTCCGCCGATCCCGACGAGAAGGCCGATGGCCACTCCAATGCCTATCTGCTCTACAGCGACTGTCCAGAAACTGGGGGGCTCCACGCCTTCCTGAATGGCCGCGAGAGCGAGGAACACCAGAAGAAAGGGCACCGATCCACCATCGTTCAGGCCACTTTCGACGTTGAGCGCCTCGCGAATGCGAACGGGCACTCGTTCGCTGCTTACGATCGCTTGTCCTAGACCCGCGTCGGTCGGCGCGAGCACTGCGCCTATAATTGCAGCTTGCCAAATCGTGAGGTTCGTAAATAGGAGCGCCGCGATGACCGCGCCTACCGCGATCGTCAGGGGTAGACCAATAATTAGCAGCCGGGCAGGCAATTCTGCGTTCACCCGGAACAGCGAAATGTTAATGCGTGACGCATCGGTGAACAGGACCAGCACTAGGGCGATGCTTCCGATAAGCAGTAGGGCCTCGCTGTTGATCGACGCGTTGAAGAGGTGAGACGCGCCGAACAACGTGCCGGCGGCGATGAATGCCATAGGCGCTGTTACGTTGAGCCTCTGAACGCGACGAGAGACAAGCGCGAAAACAAAAACGATGGCGGCGAAAGTGGCGAACTCTATTTCGAACATGGTAGTCGTCGAGTGTTCAACCGCAGATACGCCCAAATGGGCTTACCGCCTTTCTGTCTGAGTGCAGCTGGTTCCCGACAGCTGCTTGAAGCACCACTCCTACTTGAAGCGTCTTTGGCCTCCGGGCGCATGCAGGCAGATCCACTGTTCGGTGCGGTGCCGCCTGAGCATCGAACTCATCTTCGAGAGTTGTCATTCTATCGTCTCCTTCCGTGCGAAAGATTACTGCCGTCTCAAGCGGCGCAGTAGCGACCCGATAGGACGCTGCTGCACGCATCTTGTGCTGCTTCCTCCCAACGCCGGAGCTGCCAAGCCGCCAGCGGCTCAGACACATCGGGAAGCTTCGCCGTGGTCACCTTTGCCAGCATTCCTCGCAAGGCTTATCATCATACAGTGTTGATTCGTTTATCGGTTTCGGATATTCTGGATAGAGTGCCATTCTGCGTCGTGGCGAGGCCTCGCGCGGCGGGGGCTCTTTTCATCTTCAAGAAGGAGAGGATTTCAGACGATCTGAGTAAGCCATTTTGATTCTTAGTGATTAGTCGCGTAGGTCGGTGTCTAGTGATGCTTTGCTGATGCATAGAACTTGTTACTCAGTGTTGGGTAGCTGCACAGAGTCGAGCAAGATACACAGCCTGCTGAGGCCAGAACTGGGTAGAAACCGAGGATCAAGGAGATCCAGACGGTTTGCCAAGTCAATTTAGAAAGCCGATTATTGCGTCGGCAGGATTTTCGGCCATTGAGAGTCTTTTTTCTTTCAACAGGTACAACTATGGTGACGGACACCAAAAATAGGCCGTAGTCTATAATCAGACGTGTGCTAACCTAATTAGACGCCTATGAACTCATACCGAAAGCAGCAGAGACTTCACTGAGAGCTGCCTTTTCTGCCTCACTAACCATAACGCAGCCGCTCTCTTTAGCAGCTTCAGCTACCTTTTGCCCTACCGCCAAGACCCACTGTTTGTAGGGGGTTGCCTCGTCCAGAGCAATCTTGGATAAGCTTGCCGACGCGGTCTTACAGGCTGGACGGTCTTGGTTCTGTAGCCTGTTTTATCCTGGTTAAATTAGTTCTGCTGCTCCTTATCCAGTTCCTTGGCCCGCGACTGCATCTCGCGGGATACCGTGGCAACAACGTCGCTGCTACTTGCAGCTGCCAGCTTAGACGGTTTGGTCAGCATGGTCTTAGACTCGCCAAAGCACGCAAGCATCATGGGGAAGCTGTCGCTATAGCGAACGAGACTGCATAGAGAAGGCTCCGCAACTGCTGCCATTCCTCATCGGTAAAACTCTCTTTTATCCCCATAATCTACTCCCTTCTTATTTACAATAGCTTTAAACAGTCTTTGTAGCCTGAGTTGTGAACTATATATATTGGTTTTGAAATCGGGCTGTGGCCTGCAAACTAGAAGAAGCTAGACCAAAAACCCCACCGCAGAAGTGCGCCGGCAATTACGACAAACTAGAAGAAGAGGATTATAATTATAGTTACAGTTACCGCCCACCACTTCCAATCCATGTTTCGCCCCTCTTGAATGTGCGTACGCAAATTGGATTAGGCGAATATAGTTCTAGCGCTCCAAGATTTAAGGTGAAAAGTATTGTCGCGCAGATCCAGGAGGGTATCTCAACGCCTTGTAGCGCGGGTAACGGCACATTTTGGAATATCGCCACAAAACACATATGCGATCCATGTGATTAGCGAGTGCGAGGCAGAAAATGCTCACCACGGCGTTAGTTTTGACGGACGGCGAAGCGAGCTTGCTAAGCTGTGCACTTGAAGAAGTGAAGACCAAAACCTTTGAGGGATCCCAGATAAGCGCAGATGATTTGGAAGCGCTCTATGCTCTTGTTTCACATTTCAGTGACTTAAAGAGGATAGATAGATAAGGAAGCGCGCCAAATATCGGTCAACCTAGTGAACAAACGCCTTTTTCTGGAGCTTGTTATCAGTAGAGAAGGTAGCACGGACACAACAAGCGGCTCGCTAGCAGCAAGGCTGAACGTCTCCGTGAGCGACGGTCCGATTGCGTAGAGAACGACCTAGTTTGAACCAAATGCATAAGAACAGAAGCGTCGCCATCTAGCTGCAGTCAGTCAGCCACCGCGTTGATAGCGTCATTACGGAGCCGCGACCACCTACGAATAAAGGAAAGCAAAAAAAGAAAGAGCGGCTTACTGAAACGCGCTTATGTCGCTGCCGCGGTTTGAGGGCCTGCAAGTACACGCTCTATTTGCGTCTTCGATGTACTGCAACCGCCGCTCCCTTGTGTTCTATGATGTCGTTATCCTTCTTGTCATCATCCTTCTTGTCTCTGTGATGATGAACGGCTGCGGCTTTTCCCACTGGTCCTACCAAGTTTTTCACCTCCCTTACGTCGCTGCGATGGGCGTTCATTTAAGTTTTCCTCTTCGAAAGCGCGTTCGAGACGCTCCTGATGCGGTGACACGCCGTAGCGTACTAAATTTGTGATAAAACTTCAAATAGGTTTTAGCGGATCTAAAGGATGCCTCAGTATTCCATAAATGCCGGAATGAGTTCAACATCGCAAGATTCTGATGCAGGCAGTGCCGCCGGCGCCAGCATCTTTTCGGTGTCTGTCGACGCAACCGAGACCCTTAAATAAGAGTCGAAATCTCGTAGAAAGGTCAAAATATTGCCGGTAGCATGAGGAGACTCGCTATACCAAATACTAGCAGCACAAAAGACAGAACGATCAGCCCTCTGCGGACAGATTTGATCTCGAATCGTTGGCTTAGAACTATTAGTACGAGGACTGTGGCTAGGAAGACCGTACTTCTTACGTAGCTGTCGCCGATTGCGCGGTCATTCGTGCCCTCGATTATTTTTGATGCAGCTGTCGCAGTCAGGTTATTTCCTTCTTCTAGCTTTGCGCTGTGATACTGCGGCATATATAGCGGGCCAGGCGGTGCTGAGCTGTTGTTGCTGAACGGATCCAGCTTTATCCACGCTTCAAAGGCTACTTTGTATTCGGGAAGGAAACGATTTTCATAGAACTGCTCTGCTGTTATGTTTCCTTGCATTTTGGCATTTAGCCAAGCGTTTAGCGTGTTCGTATTGAAGAGCATGTCTTGACCGTCGCTGACAATGAGTTCATTACCTTTTACATTAAGCGAGCTAGCTTGAGCGTAAAGCAGAGCCTGCTGTCCATCCCATTGTGCCGCTTGATAGCCGCTGTAGGCAGTGCTTACGGCAACCAGAGCCAATATTATGACTTCCAGAATTTCGATTTCGATTTTGAAACGGGACGAACGCGGCTTCTTTTCGTTTTTCTCAGATAACTTGTGAGCTAACTCAATATTTGATCCACCGGCCTCAGGCATGTTTAAGAAACCCCCAAATACCGAATTGCGTGTTGCGATTGCCCGACGTTATAAAGACGTAGACGCATAACAGGAGATGCGCGCTTTTGCAGCTACCGCTTTGCCGGCTTTTTTGTGCTTTACGCGTTTTAACTTTTTGTTTTGATGCGACAAAGCGCAGACTCCGATGTCCGCTGAAGTCGTTCTGTGTGAGGACGTCGCTGCTGCGAGCGGGTGCCCAAGATTCCCAGCGGTCCCACACGGTTTATGGCTTAGTCTTGAGGGCTCAACAGGATTCGGCGCCAAAATTTCGGGTGTTATGCTATCAGCTACGATGAGAGATCCGAAGAAACAGACTCTAATCGTCACCACAGGAAGATATTTTAGATGGAATTCCCCAGTTACGTTGTGCAATCCTTTTCATAAAGAGGGATGCTGGGAGTATCATGACACAAGGAAAGGTGATGGGTCCGGTTGACTACCTGATGATCAAGTTTCCCGGGAACAAGTTTAGTGGCAAGGGTGCCCCTGAGCTTTTAAAACTTCAAAAACAAGGCATCATCCAGGTGATTGATATGGTTTTCATTGTGAAGGACGAGAACGGGAAACTTGTAACGTCCGAGGCCGTCGACCTGACGGAAGAAGCGCGTGCCGCGTTCAAAGAATTGTCAAAGAATACTCGTGAATGGTTCTCCGAAGGCGATATAGAAGCGATCGCTGCATCGTTGCCTGACGGTAGCTCGGCCGGCCTTCTCCTCTTCGAGAACGTCTGGGCCAGGCAGTTCAAGGAGGACCTCCTTGAAATGAATGCGGAGGTTATCGATACGGGGCGGATCCCCCCCGAAAACATTCAGAAAGTAGAGAGAGAGATGGCAAAAAGAGGTGACTGAACAATGAGAGGAAGAGGACTAGCGCTTGTAGCAGGAGCGAAAATGGGACAAGCGAGAGCTCAGCAACAATACGAACAGCAAGCTCAAGTGCAAGAAGCACAACAGCAGGCCGCAGCCGCACAAGCGCCGGCTACAGCACCAACGACCGACACCACCGCTGAGTTAAAGAAGCTAGCCGATCTCCACGAACAAGGCATCCTCACGGATGATGAGTTCGCCGCGAGTAAGAAGAAGCTCTTAGGGATATAGGCGAAAAAGAGGGACTTAATCGACAGGCACGCTTTAGCTATAAACTACGTAGGCGTTATGAGGGCTCTTGCAATGAAAAGAGCCCCCTCTTTTTTGTGCGATCTGGTGTTATTACGATCGGCGCGGTTTTAGGACCTTGTAGTTTTGTATGCAAAGTGCCTCGTTCAGTGCACGAATGACGCAATCGCGTGCTGAATAACTATCGCCCCTGTTTCCCTGCCTTGGGCAGCAGGAGCGTTACCACAAAGCCTAAGAGCAGTATGAGCGCGAGCGCGATAAATGTGAAGTGCATTGCCGAGCTTATTGTGCTATCGATGATGCGCTGCGCTCCAGGAACAAGATTTTGGGGGATGGTCGATGGCGTGCTTGTCTGCATTTTCTCGGCGTACTCGTAAAGATTCTGCTGGACCTGCGCTTGAGTCGTCGTGCTGTTCACCAACGTCGACGTGCTGAGCGGTGCCGCGAGCCCGTTAAAAAGCCCCACAAGCAGTAGCACACCGATGAGCGCAGTGCCAACGGAGTAGCCTAAGTTCTTTGCTGTGTTGAGAAACCCCGCTGCGTCGGTCTCTTGGTCTTTGCGCGCAGCAGACATGGTGAGATTGGTGAGCTGAGACAACAACAACCCGATGCCTACTCCAAACACCACTGTGCCCGGAATAATGTCGATAATCTGGGTGCCCTGACTGAATACGTCGCGCACGAGATACGCGCCTCCTGCCGCAATGAGAAACCCGGCCAGCGTGATGTACTTAGGATTCGCGATGGATGAGAGCCTTCCTCCCGACAGCGACAGGAGGAATATAGCGATCGACATCGGAAGTAACGCCACGCCCGTCATAAACGCACTCACGTGAGTCACTTGCTGTAGGAAGACCGGCAGGATCAACAGCACACCCGCCAGTGCAATCTGCTGGATTCCAGTCGCCATGTTGCCAAGGACGTAGATCCGATTTCTCAGCAGTGATATATCGAATAATGGCTCAGCGTGGCGACGTACGCGCCGCCGTTGCCAGAAGAGGAAGACGGCGAAGATGAGTAGCCCAATAATTATGAATACCGGCACAAGCTCCCAATTCTGCGGGCTGCCAAGCAGCAATATACCGAATACGAGTGAGAGAAGCGCCGCAACGGAGAGAACGACACCACCGAAATCTATCTGGCGCCATGCAAGGTGCGGCTGCGATTCGCGCAGGTACGACCTCATTATCAGCACGGCGAAAACGCCAACTAATTCGAACGCAAAGATCCATCGCCAGCTCGCAAAGGATGTGAGGAAACCTCCGTAGAGCGGGCCAATAGCGGCTCCCATGGCGGCGATGCCGCCCCAGATACCAAACGCCGTGAGGCGGTCTTTTCCGTCGTACGCGGCGCTAACCATCGTCGTTGTTGCAGGCAGCATCAAAGCAGCTCCGATGCCTTCAAGAAGTGACCAGCCGACGAGCAACATGAGCACGTTCACGCTCAACGTGGCAGTAGTCGTTCCGATTCCATAAACAATGATCCCAATAAGAAAGGTCCTCTTTCTACCCCACACATCCTGCAGCTTGCTGCCGGCGAGCATAAAAGATGCCATCGTGAGTGCGTACACGGCGATCAATGTCTGAATCGTGCTCAAATCAGTGTTTAAGTCGATTATCACGGCTGAGATTGCTACGTTCATCGCTGAGCTGTCGAGAACAACAATAAAAATCGCGATACATGCGACTACGACAATTCCCCATTTGAACCGAGGCTTTTCATCCATAATTCCGAGGCCTTTTTACTGCACTATTTTTGCTATTTCGCGCAGTCAGACGCTTGAGGTAGAGCCTGACTAGCTGCTTTCTAAAAATGACAACTTTTGTTAACGTTCGTTCGTTGCATTTACTTTTTACGATTTTCTGTAGTTCGACGCGAAGAGCCAGCTTGTTCAGTAAGTCATGAATCCAGCGAGTCAAGCCGGATCAACGAGGGCTGGCAGGCATAATTAGAAACATTCAAGGTTACTAGCGTCTCGCGCAGACGCGATGGATGCTGAATCTCGCGAAAAACGGGCGCCAGGGAGAATGGTAAGGTACTTTGAAAATGCTGAGCTGATCTTGTATGGGGCGGTCGGCGTGCTTCTTTCGTCATAGCGGTCGTGGCCCTCGCAGCTGAAGTCGAGGGTATCGCCAGCTACTTCGTCACAGATAGTCCGATAATCGGACTAAACGACCTCTTTGCCGCGATAATCGTGCTAGAGCTGTTGATGACGGTCATGGGTACATGAAGACCAAGTCAATCAGTCTCGGGCTACTGGGCGCGGCTCTCACAGCAATGGTGCGCAAAATCATCACTTTTGGCTATCAGCCAATCGATGCATCGAGTGTAGCGTTAGCGTTAGTTGCGACCGCTATCTTAGCAGCCGCACTCTACTTCGTAAGCGACAAAACGATTCACACGTAGCGAATTATCTGTCACCCACGCTTTATCGGCAAGAGCGTGAAACTTGAGCCGAGCACATTACTGTTAATCCGCAAATTAGAAGTGAGACGACATAGTCGAACGACGAAAGTGGCGCCTGTAGGCAAAGCTGCTTCCTTGAACGAGTAAGAAGGCTAAATGGATCGGTCCGTTTTTCGCAGCCAGCTTAGCACTTATTTTTGCCAGCTGTAGCTATTTACTAACTGCGTCGAGTGGCTTGGTCGTCACTTTAATCTCTCGGAACGAGCCGTCGTGCCCTTCTTACCGAATAATATATGTAGATCGTAGGCGCAACTGCTTTTTAAAAGCGCTAAGGAGGTGAAAATAGACGTGACTGATCAAGAAACTGGTGAATCGACGACACGACCCAGCCCTGTGTGGGTACGACTTCTTGAAATCATCTTAGGAATTATTGTACTAGTTCTCGGCGTGTATCTAGTGATATATCCTGGCGTAGCAGCACTAACGTTGGCTTACTTGCTCGGGATTGTGTTAATTATCCTCGCTATCAGGGACTTCATAGCAGTGTTTGGCAAGGGCGTCGAAGGCTGGCGACGGGCCGTCAGTTTGATCTTCGCAGTAATCGCATTCATACTCGGCGTGTACGTGCTGGCCTATCCGCTAACCGGAATATTCGCGGTTGCCTTTTTGGTAGGGTTCGCACTAATTCTGCTAGGTATTTCCGCTGCTTCACGCGGAACTGGGCTTGGCGCGGCGATGGGTATTCTCGCGATTATCCTCGGTTTCATCGTGGTGCTATTTCCGGGCCTTGGCCTCGCGCTCGCCGTCATACTGCTGTCAGTAGCCTTTATATTACTTGGTTTAGAGGCTATCGCCGCAGGCATTGCCGGGAGATCAATGGCTAGGCAAGGGATGCAGTGGGTTTAACTTTTGAACCCACCGTTTTTCTTTTCACAGTCTTGCAGTAGTTAGTCACACGGATTAATACAGCGTGCAGTTGCGTACAAGCGCTATAAAACACTTACGGAAGCGAAGAAGTGAGATGCGTTGCCCCTGTTGCGCGGAATCAACGTTAGAGGCAAAAAAGCTTGAAAAATGTGGACGTAAGAAAGATTTTTGAAAGACTTTTGAATCGCTTAGTTTTGTGCACCTGCAAACGCATTCAGAGCGGCGACATCATTTTCGACTGCGATCTTGCGGAATGAGCGACAACTGCCGAGCGCGCTGAACAATCGAATGATTTTATCGCCGCGTCGGGGAGGCAGGCGACGACTCGGATTTTTACAGGTGCAGTCGGTTATTCGGATATTTAACCTTGGTCGATGGGACGAACCGGCAAGGTGCCGCGCCCGCTTACGCTCATTGCATTCACGTTCGCTCTGGCGGCGTTCGCAGTAGTCGGTTTTGCTATTGGACCTGCGAATCGTCGGCTTGCTCTTGCAATGTGGCGGACCTATAGGGATATTCAAAAAGAGCAGGCTTACGTGTGATTAAACCTAAAACTGCTGCGCTAGTCGAGTGTCCCGTCAGGGAGGGCTTGCCTCAGCCGACGGAGGGCTGGCTACACGCGCGTCTTCTTGCCTCCGCTGGTCTAGGTAGGTGCGGTACAGCGCAAGGGCAAAGCCATACACCGCCGGCCCTATAACGACCCCGATAAGGCCGAGTGCTGCGAACGGAATAACGTACGCGAGAAGGGCAACGGGTTTCGGTATGCCCGCCCTCCCGCGACGCCCCAAGTACGGTATGAGGTAGATACCAACGATGATCTGGAATATGATGATGCTTGCGATGAGAACCCAGAGTGCTTTTATCGGGTCTCCAATGACTACGAAGTACAACGAGACGGGCACGTACACGAGTGCCCTCCCGATGATAGGAATGATCCCGATGGTAAGCATGAGGAATGCGGCGGTAAACGCATACGGCACGCCGATTATTGGGAAGAAAAAGAAAGCGATGATGCCGCTGATTACGCCTGCTAAGATATAGTTGACGTAGAGGGCGTGGTAAATCAAATTAAGGTGACCTAAGAACGCGTTCATGGTGCTTTGGCGGTTACGGGGGGCGAGGGACTTAAACTCTGCCACGATGTGATCGCCGTTGACGAGCAGGTACCACACTAAAAGGGTGACGATAAACAGTTGAAAGATGTACAGCGGCGTTGACCTAATAACGCCTTGTATGATACCTAGTGCGGTATTAACGAATGCAGTGAGGATACTTGATCCCGCCTGTCCGGCGTTTGCTGTGACATTTGTCACTATAGGAACTTGACCCCCAGTATAGCCAAGAAAGTGCCCAAACGCGGCGCCGAGAGTTGAATTTGCAGTAGTCGTCGCGAGCGAAAAACTCGTCAGTTCATTTGCGAGTATGAAGACGACTTGGAAGATCATCACCAAATATACGACGATGACAAGCAGCATGATGAGGAACGACGACAGCACACGTCGGTGGATGCGCCGCTCAAGCCACCGTGCCGGAAACCAGAGGATGTACGAGGCCCATAGAGCTAGGAAAATAACGGCGACCCACGGCCAGGAAATGTATATAACAAGAAACGCTACGAAGAGCGCGATGAATAGAACTACTGTGGAATAGCGTCGCTCCGCAAAAAAACGGCCAATGTCAATCACTTCTATCCTCCCCTTCTATGTAGCGCCGCGTTGACACCAAATAATTAAACAAGAGAAGCTTTTTTCTATATCAATTTTGCCTAAGCTAATCTTGCCATTTCGCAGCGCAATTTGCTGATGATGCCAGTTTTGCCTTCCAGCAAGATCGGTGCGGATCAGTCGCAAACTTGTTCAAACGCTCGAGCCTCTTGCCTCACAACATAAGACACTGGACATCAAAAAACGCCGAGTTGAAGCTAGAAACCCGATCAGGATGATGCTCAGGTCAATTAGAATTAGGTTCGGTACGCTCTGGCAGCAGTAGTACCGCGCCGATGAAGAAGCACCCAGCGCCCACGAACGTGCCTAAGTTTACGAGAGCCACGTTCAGCGGAACACCTGTCGTCGGCAACACGAACGACGCGATTGCCGAGATGCCGAAGGCGATTGACCCCAGCAGGTTAAGGGCCGTAATCCACCACGGCAGGCTTCGCAATCGCCAACAGCTGACCGCGCGACACACTTCAAACCACGCGAGCCCGCTTGCTATGAGAAAGCACGCCGAGCCAAGCGCGTCCGGCGTCCAAACGAGACGGTCGATCTGGCGCACAGACAGGCTTACGCTCAGCGCGTGGAGCGTAGTGGCGTTAAAAAACACCGTGCCTGCAAACTGCACGAGCGTCGACCACCAATCAATTCGGCGCGGCTCCCACGCAAAGAGGCGAAATCGCTGTGAAACGTCGCCGTTTCTCTGAGCATAATCGACGTTTGCTGCCTCCACGACTTGCAGAAAAGCGGCGCTCGTAAACCACAGAGACCCCACAAAAAAGGTGAGTGCGTCGGCCTCGGCGCCTACGGCCGAGAGGTACCCCGGCAGCGCGCCCACGGCGAAGCACATGGCGCCCACTGCAAACAGAATGCCAATCCACCATCCAATCGCGCGTGGCGCCCAAAGCGTAGAGCCACGATCGGCGTTTAGAGCTGATTGACGCTTGCGACGCGCGCGCGATGTCAGCGCGACGCGGAAACGGTCCGATTCCTCGAATATCGAGCTTGTCACGTGTCGCCCCGACCCATTGACACGCACGACTGTTCAGCACCACGCTCGAAGGCGACAGCTTCGTGCACCTGGCAAATAGCAGCATCATAAGTTTCAACCGCCCACCTCTTCGGCCAGTCCGTCGTGGCATCCCTGAACATTGTGCTCAAAGCACCCAAATACTTTTACAAGTAAAACGATTTCCTTTTGTCGCAAACGGTCGTGAGCTCGAACTTAGCCCGACTAGAAAGACTAGCTCAAGAACTCTGGATTAAAGTGAGGGTTACTCCGACAAACTAAGCCATGAAAGTTACAAAAAAGGAGACTCTATGTTATCAAAGAAAGTGGATTTGAGCACGAAGAAGGAATCAGAGATTGATCACACCACGACGTACGGCCATCGCTATTTCGGTGAGCCGGTGCCGAAATACGTCATGCCTGACAATGGCATGCCTGCCCGTGCCGCGTATCAGCTCATCCACGATGAGCTTAACCTCGACGGAAATCCCGCATTAAATCTTGCCAGCTTTGTCACCACGTGGATGGAGCCAGAGGCGCACCTCCTCATCGCGGAGAGCCTCGGCAAGAATTACGTCGACAACGATGAATATCCCCAAACCACGGTGATACAAGAACGGGTGGTCAATATGCTCGCCCGCTTGTTCAACGCCCCAGAAGACTGCGAATCCGTTGGAACCGCGACGATAGGATCGTCAGAGGCCATTATGCTCGCCGTGTTGGCACATAAGTGGACCTGGAGAAAGCGCCGACAGGCAGAAGGGAAGCCGTGCGACAGCCCGAACATCGTGATGGGAGCGGATGTCCACACGGTATGGGAGAAAAGCGCCCGCTACTTTGACGTGGAACTGAGACTAATCCCGCTCCAAGAGGACACGTACATCGTCAGCGCGGATGCAGTCGCTAAGGAAGTTGATGAGAACACGATATGCGTGGCAGCGGTTCTGGGTACCACGTTTACCGGACAGATGGACCCGATCAAGGAGATCAACGACTTCCTCGTCGATATAAAGAAGGCGAAAGGGTGGGACATACCTCTGCACGTCGACGGGGCAAGCGGCGCGTTTGTCGCACCGTTCGTCGATCCCGATCTCGAATGGGACTTTAGGCTCGAGCAGGTCAAATC
>Ga0187784_10000114_pt1 | contig 49861 bp, 50 predicted proteins | sample 1015_SJ02_MP15_2_FD_132964 | JGI IMG/M metagenome (GOLD analysis project Ga0187784, IMG submission 132964) | Tropical peat soil microbial communities from peatlands in Department of Meta, Colombia - 1015_SJ02_MP15_20_MG | ecosystem: Environmental > Terrestrial > Soil > Wetlands > Peat | place...
AGGAGCGGGACTGGCGGCGTCCGTTGTCGGTCCGCAGATTCCCCGCCATAAGGAGCACGGACCATGAGTGCAGCGCTTCGTCTCGTCGAAGGATCGTCCATGGACAAATCGAAAGCCCTTGATGCCGCGCTCTCGCAGATCGAGCGCAGCTTCGGCAAGGGCTCGATCATGCGGCTCGGCAAGAACATGCAGTCGATGGATGTGGAGACCGTTTCCACCGGCTCGCTCGGCCTCGACATCGCGCTCGGCATCGGCGGGCTGCCGCGCGGCCGCGTCGTCGAAATCTACGGCCCGGAATCCTCCGGCAAGACCACGCTCGCTTTGCATTGCATCGCCGAGGCGCAGAAGAAGGGCGGCATCTGCGCCTTCATCGATGCCGAGCACGCGCTCGATCCGATCTATGCGCGAAAACTCGGCGTCAATGTCGACGACCTTCTGATCTCGCAGCCCGACGCCGGCGAGCAGGCGCTGGAAATCGCCGACACGCTGGTGCGCTCCGGCGCCGTCGATGTTCTGGTCATCGATTCGGTCGCCGCTCTGGTGCCGCGTGCCGAGCTCGAAGGTGAGATGGGCGACAGTCAGCCCGGCCTGCAGGCGCGGCTGATGAGCCAAGCGTTGCGCAAGCTCACCGCCTCGATCAACCGTTCCAACACGATGGTGATCTTCATCAACCAGATCCGCATGAAGATCGGCGTCATGTACGGCTCGCCGGAAACGACGACCGGCGGCCATGCGCTGAAGTTCTACGCCTCGGTGCGGCTCGACATTCGGCGCATCGGCGCCATCAAGGAGCGCGACGAGGTCGTGGGCAACCAGACCCGCGTGAAAGTGGTCAAGAACAAACTGGCGCCGCCGTTCAAGCAGGTCGAGTTCGACATCATGTATGGCGAAGGCGTGTCCAAGACCGGTGAATTGATCGATCTCGGCGTCAAAGCGGGCGTCGTGGAAAAATCCGGCGCCTGGTTCTCCTACGACAGCCAAAGGATCGGCCAGGGCCGCGAGAACGCCAAAACCTTCCTCAAGGCCAATCCCGATATTGCCGGAAAAATCGAGACGGCGATTCGGCAGAACGCCGGACTGATCGCCGAGAAGATTCTCGCCGGAGAAGAAGGGCAGGGCGACGAGGAAGCGGCGGAAGGATGAGCGAACTGCTGGAGCATGATCCGGAAAAGTGGAAACCCGGTTTTCCGAAAGATCATGCTCCACTGAGGGAAACTGGAGCGCAATCGATTCAACGTGAAGCGTTTGCGCTTTAGCGGGGTACGCTTGCAGTTACCCTTTTCCGCAAGGGGAGAGGGTAACCGCGAATCTCCTCCAGCCTATCCGACCTATAAGCTGCGCCGCTCGGCGGTCCAGGATCCGGCGCAGGAAGCCCCGGTCCACGAACCCGAGCCGACGCTGCCGGTCAGGCGGCCCGAGCCAGCAGCGCGCGTGTCGCCGTGGCTCACGGTCACCGTGACGGCGCCGCTCGGAGCGACCCTGCCGCTGACGTTAATCGCGAGATCGCCGCCGTTCGCCAGGATGCCGTTGGCGATGCGCATCGGATAGCGGTAACTGGCAATGCAGTCGCCCTTGGTGGTGACGATCGACACGCTCCACACGCCGTCATAGCGCGGCACCGCGAAGCTTGCCGTGGTGGTCAAGGCGGCCGATGCGGCGATCAGCGCGATCGCGGTCCACCTCGCATGGTTGCGCAAGCAAATCATTAACGTTGCCTCCGAGTTTTCGCGCGAATCGAACCCGCTCGCGTTGGCGACGAGGCACGAGGCTCTGCCTTCCTCCCCCGTCGGCCGCATTGCTATCAGGGAAAAGTTCAAATGGAGTTGATGGCGGTCACAAAATTGCTGCAAAAACGCCCGGCCTCTTACTCGCGATCCTTGTCGCTCGGAAACGGCTCGTCGTAGCCGTGGCGGCTCGAATAGAACAGGAGCGCCATCAGTCCGCATCCGATAATGAGCGAGAAGGCGATGCCGAGCGCCATGGCGATGTATCCCGTCGTCGGCATGGGCGGACCTTCGACCGACAGGAAGGCGCTTGCGGCAAACCATCCCGCGGCCGCCAGGATGACGACAAGCGGCACGACGAGCGCAATCGTTGCAAGCACGTTCGGTTTTCGCATGGCGGGAAGATAAGGCGCTAGCGTTTGCTTGCCAGCAGTGCCGGGGTCGCAGGCGCCGGGTCGCGGCGTCGCGCCCGCGGCGCGACATGTCAGCCGCCGCTGCGCAGAAAGACGTAATCTGCGGAATAAGGAACGCTGCGAAGGACGCCGGCTTGATCGCACGGTCGTGAGAGCGCGCCGCCACTGGTGTTGATCCGTTGTACGGTGGTCACCTCGGCAAGCGTTCCGCTGCCGCGCCGGCTGACGATCTCGAGCTTGAGCCAGGGAACGTCGCCCGCGGTCGCCCCTGGCGCGCTGCCCGCGGCCTTCCCGGTAATTGCGCTGCCGTCGAGATGCTCCCAATTCGGACCCGCGTAGTGGCGCCCGACCGTTCGCCCGTCGAGGATCAGGGTCGCAATCGGCTCGCGGAAAGCCCACGCCAGCTTGCCGTCACTTGCTACCTTGCATTCGTAGATCTGCGCGCCCTCGGCGTGAAGCGTCAGCGCCGGCGTCTGCCCCGGCGCGGCGACCGCCGCCGGCACCTGCGCGAACGCGCTGCCGGCGTCACTCGCGAGCGCCATGACCGCGAACGCCAGGAGCGTTCCGACGTGGCGCATCGCCGTCACGCGGCGCCGCCTGCCGACGAAGCCAAGGCCTGTCGCAAATTCTCGGCAACCTTGTCGAGGAAGGCAGAGGTCGAGAGCCATTTCTGCTCGGGGCCGATGAGCAGCGCCAGGTCCTTGGTCATGAAACCGGCCTCGACCGTACCGACCGTAACCTTTTCCAGCGTGGTGGCGAAGCGCGCCAGCGCCGGGTTGTTGTCGAGCTTGGCGCGGTGGGAAAGCCCGCGCGTCCAGGCGAAGATCGAGGCGATGGAATTGGTCGAGGTCTCGCGGCCCTTCTGGTGCTCGCGGTAATGCCGGGTGACGGTGCCGTGCGCTGCCTCGGCCTCGACGATCTTGCCGTCGGGCGTCGTCAACACCGAGGTCATCAGCCCGAGCGACCCGTAGCCCTGTGCCACCGTATCCGACTGCACGTCGCCGTCGTAGTTCTTGCAGGCCCAGACATAGCCGCCCGACCATTTGAGCGCCGCGGCCACCATGTCGTCGATCAGCCGGTGCTCGTAGGTGAGTTTCTTTTTCTCGAACGCGGCCTTGAACTCGTTGTCGTAAATCTCCTGAAAGAGATCCTTGAAGCGCCCGTCGTAGGCCTTGACGATGGTATTTTTGGTCGAGAGATAGAGCGGATAGCCGCGGTCGAGCGCGTAATTCATCGAGGCGCGGGCGAAGTCGCGAATCGAGGCGTCGAGATTGTACATCGCCATGGCGACGCCGCTGCCGGGGAACTGAAACACCTCGCGTTTGATTTCCTTGCCGTCGTCGCCGATGAAGGTGAGGTAAAGCTTGCCCGTGCCGGGCACCCTGAAGTCGGTGCAGCGGTACTGATCGCCATAGGCGTGGCGGCCGATGATGATCGGCTTGGTCCAGCCGGGAACGAGCCGCGGCACGTTCCTGCAGATGATCGGCTCGCGGAAGATGACGCCGCCCAAGATGTTGCGGATGGTGCCGTTCGGCGAACGGTACATCTCATGCAGGCCGAACTCCTTCACCCGCGCTTCGTCGGGCGTGATAGTGGCGCATTTCACCGCAACGCCGACCTTCTTGGTCGCTTCCGCGGCGTCGATGGTGATCTGATCTCGGGTCTCGTCGCGCTTCTGTATACCCAGATCGAAATACATCAGCTTGATGTCGAGGTTAGGAAGGATCAGCTTGTCCTTGATCTGTTGCCAGATGATCCGGGTCATCTCGTCGCCGTCCATTTCGACGACCGGATTGGCCACTTTGATTTTCGCCATCGGAGTTTAGACCTTTGCAGCGCGGATGGGATGGGAAGGAAGGCGGCAGCGGGGGGTCGGCCGGCGGCGCCGCTATAGCATTGGTTGGCGACCGGAGAAAGCCGGCAATACGCGCAGGGCGCTGCCTTTTTCCGCGCCTCTTCGTTATGACCTTCGCGGAGAAATCGTGATGCCCGGGGCCGGAACCGACAGGACCAAGGATTGGGCCGTTGCGACCGGCCCTGCGGTCGTCCTGGTCGAGCCGCAGCTCGGCGAGAATATCGGCGCGGCGGCGCGCGCCATGGCGAATTTCGGCTTGTCGCGGTTGCGCCTGGTCAAGCCGCAGCAAGGCTGGCCGAACGAAAAGGCGCGCGTCATGGCGGCCGGCGCCGACCGCGTGCTCGACGGCGCGGCGCTCTACGACAGTCTCGAAGCCGCGATCGCTGACTGCACCTTCGTGCTCGCGGCGACCGCGCGCGTCCACGATCAGGCTAAGCCGGTCGTCGGCGCGGCGCAGGCGGCGGCATTGATGGCGCCGCGCGTCGCGGCAGGCGAGCGCGTGGCCGTGCTCTTCGGCCGCGAGCGCAATGGGCTGCAGAACGAAGAGGTGGCGCTCGCCGACCGCATTCTGACGTTGCCGGTCAATCCGGCCTTCGCCTCGCTCAATTTGGCGCAGGCGGTGGTGATCGTCGCCTATGAATGGTTCAAATTTGTGAGCGAAGGCAAACTGCCGTTCGCGATGCCGGAGAAATCAGCGCCGGCGCCGAAGGAGCAACTGCTTGCCTTCTTCGCCTCGCTCGAATGCGAGCTGGAGAAGGTCGAGTTCTTCCGGCCGCCCGACAAGCGCGAGACCATGCAGATCAACCTGCGCAACATTTTTGCGCGCATGCAGCCGACGCGGCAGGACATCCAGACGCTTCACGGCGTGATCATGGCGATCGCCGAGGGGCGCAAGGGTCCCGCGCGTGGCGGCGTGCTCGACGGCGCGGAAGCCGAGATGCTGCGCGCGCTTCTCGCCGAGCACGGCGGCGGCCGCGTTCCGTCCGAGCGCGGGCCGGTGCGCGGGCTGGCGCGGCTCTTGCGCCGCAATCCGACCGATGCCGAGCGTATGCTGTGGCCGGCGCTCACCAACGACCGCCGCTTCGCCGGACGCGGCTTCAAGCGGCAGACGCCGATCGGCCCACACATCTGCGACTTCGTCTCGTTCCCGCTGCGTATGGTCATCGATCTTGTGCCCGGCGATGAGAGCGGCGTCGCCGCCAAGGCGCGCGCGCAAAAGCGCGCTTGGCTCGCCGAACGCGGCTATGCTGTGGTGGAGGTGAAGGCGGCGGCTGCCGAGACCGATCTGCCGGCGGTGCTCGACCGGCTGGCACAGGCCATTGCCGAAAAATAACGCCGGCTCAGCTGCTCTTGAGCACCTTCATCGCCGCCGCCATGCCGGCGCGCAGCATCATCAGGTCGCTCATCACCGCGAGGAAGCGAACGCCGCGTTCGGCGAGCGCGACGGCGCGTTCGGCCGAATGGCAATAGGCCCCCGGAATCTTTGCCGCCTTGCGCGCGGCGGCGACTATGCGGTCGAGTTCCCGTTCGACCTCGCTCGACAGCGGGTCGAGGTTCTTGCCCTGCGAAAGCGCGATCGACAGATCGGAGGGGCCAAGGAAAAGTCCATCGATGCCCGGCGTGCTGATGATCGCTTCAAGATTGTCGAGCGCGGTGCGGGTCTCGATCATGGCGAGCGTGATCACGTGGTCGTTGGCCTCGCGCAGATAGAGCGATTGATCGGCGAGACCGGCGAGCGTCATCGCGCGATGCGGCCCCCAGCTGCGCTCGCCGATCGGGGGATACTTGGCCGCCGCGGCGAAGGCGCGCGCGTCGGCGGCGGTATTGATCATCGGCGCGATGATGCCTTCGGCGCCGAAGTCGAGTACGCGGGAGACCATGGCGAAATCGCCGACCGGCACCCGTACCAGCGGAGCCGCGCCCGCCTGGCGCACCGCGGCAATGCCGGTCGGCATCGCGCTCATGTCCCAGAGCCCGTGCTGCGCCTCGATCGTCACCGCGACGAAACCGGCGCGGCCGAGAGTCTCGGCAACGATCGGGTAGGGCAGGGTGCACCAGCCGCTCAACACGGTTTCTCCCGCGCGCAACGCCCGGGAAAGCGTGAAGGCGGGAATGGCCATGATATCGCGCGACGACGATCGCTGCGCGCTATCTGCCCGCCTTGACGTCGGCGATCGCCCTCTCCATCAGCTCAGTCATGGTGCGGCTGATCTGGTGGTCGGACTGGACCACGCCTTTGGCGTCGAAATCCTTGCGGATCTTGCGCATCACGTCGTGCGTGCCCACATCTTCGAACTCGGTCATCACGACGGACTTGGCATAGCTCTCCGCTTCGGCGCCGGTTAGGCCGAGTTTTTCCGCCGCCCAGAGCCCGAGAAGCTTGTTGCGGCGCGCGGTGGCCTTGAACCTGAGTTCCTCGTCGTGCGCGAATTGCTGCTCGAAACCCTCTTCGCGCTTGTCGAATGTGGTCATGGCTTTCGCCCCGATGTTGCGTGGAAGTGTGCGAAGCGCATGGCGCCTTGCATATCGGGGGCGACGCGTCAAGGCAACGATGATGCACGGCGAACATCGTCATTGCAGTGGAGGCCGCGCGGGTCTATGTCGATTGTGCTCCGCGCCGCATTCAGCTAGCTTGCCGGTCGCGGAGGGGATGCAGCGTTGAGTCGCCGCCCACGCCGCCGCCGCGGACCTCGATAGCAGAACTGGAGCCACGGCATCCATGGATTTCACCAAGCCACGGTACACTCCGATGAGCCGCCGTCGCCGCATCTATGAAGGCAAGGCGAAGGTCCTCTATGAAGGACCCGAGCCGGGAACATTGATCCAGCACTTCAAGGACGACGCGACCGCCTTCAATGCGAAAAAGCATCAGGTGATCGAGGGAAAGGGCGTCCTCAACAACCGGATCTCCGAATATGTGTTTCAGCACTTGAACGATATCGGGGTTCCCACTCACTTCATTCGCCGGCTCAACATGCGCGAGCAACTCATCCGCGAGGTCGAGATCATTCCGCTCGAAGTCGTGGTGCGCAACGTCGCGGCCGGGTCATTGTCGCAGCGGCTCGGCATCGAGGAGGGCACGCAGCTGCCGCGCTCGATCATCGAGTTCTATTACAAGAACGACCAGCTCAACGACCCGATGGTGTCGGAGGAGCACATCACTGCCTTCGGCTGGGCGACGCCGCAGGAGATCGACGACATCATGTCGCTCGCCATCCGCGTCAACGACTTCCTCTCGGGGCTGTTCCTCGGCGTCGGCATTCGGCTGATCGATTTCAAGATAGAGACCGGCCGGCTGTGGGAGAACGACATGATGCGAATCGTCGTCGCCGACGAGATCTCGCCCGATTCCTGCCGGCTGTGGGACATCAGGTCGAACGAGAAGCTCGACAAGGACCGCTTCCGCCGCGATCTCGGCGGGTTGCTCGAGGCCTACACCGAGGTCGCCAAGCGCCTCGGGATCATGAGCGAGGGCGAGCGGCCGCAGGGTGCTGGCCCGATCCTGGTCAAGGGCTAAAGGATTCCGCTTGCGTTTCGCCCGCGCCACGTGAAGCGCGCTCAATGAAGGGCGTCATGAAGGCCCGCGTCACCGTCACGCTGAAATCCGGCATTCTCGACCCGCAGGGCAAGGCGATCGAAGGCGCGCTGAAATCGCTCGGCTTTGCCGGCATCGCCAGCGTGCGGCAAGGCAAGGTCTTCGACATCGAGATCGAGGGCGCCGACCGCGTCGGCGCCGAGGCAGCGCTCAGGAACGCGGCGGAAAAACTGCTCGCCAACACCGTGATCGAGAATTACCGGATCGAGGTCGCCGGATGAAGGCGGCTGGATTGGGATGGCGATGAAATCGGCCGTGCTGGTCTTTCCCGGTCTCAATCGCGAGCGCGACATGGCGCGGGCGCTGCGGCTGATTTCCGGGCGCGAGCCGGCGATGGTCTGGCATGCCGACAGCGGCCTGCCCGCGGGCACCGATCTCGTCGTCATCCCGGGCGGCTTTTCCTACGGCGACTATCTGCGCTGCGGCGCCATTGCGGCGCGCGCGCCGATCATGGAGGCGGTGCGCGCCTTCGCGCGGAAGGGCGGGTTGGTGCTCGGCGTGTGCAACGGTTTCCAGATTCTCTGCGAAGCCGGCCTGCTGCCCGGCGTGCTCATGCGCAACGCGCGGCTTCGCTTCATCTGCCGCGACGTTTTTCTGCGCGTGGAGCGCTCCGACACGCCGTTCACCCGCGGCTACAATGCCGGCCAGGTGATCCGCGTCCCGGTCGCACACGGCGAAGGCAATTACATCGCCGACGGCGAGACCATCGCGCGGCTCGAAGGCGAGGGCAGGGTGGTGTTTCGCTACTCCTCGCCGGACGGCATGATCGATCCGAACTGGAACCACAACGGTGCCATGAACGCCATTGCCGGCATTTTGAACGAAGGCGGCAATGTGCTCGGCCTGATGCCACATCCGGAAGACCATGTCGAAGCGTCGATGGGCTGCACGGATGGCCGCGGCCTGTTCGCAGGATTGGTGGATTATTTCAGACAGGCGGCGTGACATCCCTCTCCCCTTGTGGGAGAGGGTGGCGACGAGCGAAGTTGCGAGCCGGTTGAGGCGGTTCTATCTCACTCAGGGATTGACCTCTCACCCCGGTCCTCGCTTCGCTCGGACCACCTCTCCATAGGAGAGGGACAGGGCCTGACGCCGCACGTGATTTCCAACGAGCCCCCTATCACGCCTGAGCTAATCGCCCAGCACGGCCTCAAGCCGGATGAGTACGAGCGCATTTTGAAGCTCATCGGCCGCGTGCCCAGCTTCACCGAGCTTGGCATCTTCTCGGCCATGTGGAACGAGCACTGCTCGTACAAATCCTCGAAAATCCATTTACGCACGCTGCCGACCAAGGCGCCTTGGGTGATCCAGGGGCCGGGCGAGAACGCCGGCGTGATCGATATCGGCGATGGGCTGGCTGTCGTCTTCAAGATGGAGAGCCACAATCACCCGAGCTACATCGAGCCCTATCAGGGCGCGGCAACCGGCGTCGGCGGAATTTTGCGCGACGTGTTCACCATGGGCGCGCGGCCGATTGCCTGCCTCAATGCGCTGTCTTTCGGCAATCCGAAACACCCGCGAACGCGTAGGCTCGTCGCCGGCGTCGTCGCCGGCATCGGCGGCTACGGCAATTCCTTCGGCGTGCCGACGGTCGGCGGCGAGGTGCGGTTCGATCGCCGCTACGACGGCAATTGCCTGGTCAACGCCATGGCGGTCGGCATCGCTGAAGCCGACAGGATTTTCTATTCGGCGGCCTCCGGCGTCGGCATGCCCATCGTCTATCTCGGCTCGAAAACCGGCCGCGACGGCATCCATGGAGCGACCATGGCGTCGGCCGAATTCGGCGCCGATGCCGAAGAGAAGCGCCCGACCGTGCAGGTCGGCGATCCGTTCTCGGAAAAGCTCCTTCTTGAAGCCTGCCTCGAGATCATGGCCAAGGGCTGCGTCATCGCCATCCAGGACATGGGCGCGGCGGGCTTGACCTGCTCGGCGGTCGAGATGGGGGCCAAGGGCGATCTCGGCATCACCCTTGATCTCGACAGGGTGCCGTGCCGCGAGACCGGCATGAGCGCCTACGAGATGATGCTCTCGGAGAGCCAGGAGCGCATGCTCATGGTGCTCAAGCCCGAAAAGGGGAAGGAAGCCGAGGCGATTTTCCGCAAATGGGGCTTGGATTTTGCCGTTGTCGGCGAAACCACGCCGACGAAGCGATTTCTGGTTCGCCATGGCGGCGCGGTGATGGCCGACCTGCCGATCAAGGAGCTCGGCGACGAGGCGCCGGTCTACGATCGGCCGTTCGTCGAACAGTCAAAGCCGCAGGCGATCGCGGCGGCTTCGATCGTGCCGCCGATGAGCGTCGCCGATGCGCTGGAAAAGCTGGTCGGCTCGCCGGACCTCTGCTCCAAGCGCTGGGTCTTCCAGCAATATGACCACGTCATTCTCGGCAACACGGTGCAGCGGCCCGGCGGCGATGCCGCCGTGGTGCGCGTCAATGAGGGCCCTAAAGCGCTTGCGCTCACGTCCGATGTCACGCCGCGTTATTGCGAGGCCGATCCGTTCGAAGGCGGCAAGCAGGCGGTCGCCGAAGCCTACCGCAACCTCACGGCTGTCGGCGCGACGCCGCTTGCTTTGACCGACAACCTCAATTTCGGCAATCCCGAGCGTCCCGAGATCATGGGTCAATTGGTGGGCTGCATCCGCGGCATTGCCGCAGCCTGCCGCGCATTCGATTTCCCGGTCGTCTCCGGCAACGTGTCGCTCTACAACGAGACCAATGGCCGGGCGATTCTGCCGACGCCAACCATCGGCGGCGTCGGTCTGATCGAGGATTTCACCAAATCGATGACGCTCGCCTTCAAGGCAGAAGGCGAGGCCATTTTGCTCGTCGGCGAAACGCAAGGCTGGCTCGGCCAGTCGCTCTATCTCCGCGACATCTGCGGCCGCGAGGAGGGCGCGCCGCCGCCGGTTGACCTCGCCGCCGAACGCCGCCATGGCAACTTCGTCCGCGCCCTGATCCATGGCGGCCTGGTCACGGCGGCGCACGATCTTTCCGACGGCGGCCTTCTGGTCGCGCTCGCCGAAATGGCGATGGCCTCCTCTTTCGGCGCCGTGCTGCAAGCCCCGTCGGAAGTTCCCCCTCATGCCTTCTGGTTCGGGGAGGACCAGGCCCGCTACGCGGTCACCGTCCGTCCCGATCTTGTCGCCGAAGTCTTACGCGCTGCCGGGGTTGCTTGCGTTCCGGTTCACCGGCTTGGCGCGACGGGCGGCGAGGTCATTGCCGTCGACGGCGAGCGCCCGCTGCGGCGCGGCGATCTCCTGGCACGCTTCGAAGCCTGGCTGCCGGCCTATATGAGCGGCGCGGTCTGACCGGCGCGACGCATTGACGCCCGGATACGAGCGCCGCATTGTTGTCGCGACACTGGGCAAGTTTCGGGATTGTCGGCTTGATGCCGGCTGAAGTTGACGGGTGAAGCGCGCCATGGCGATGGCTGCGAGCGATATCGAACGGCTGATCCGGGCCCGCATTCCGGACGCCACAGTCACGATCCGCGATCTTGCCGGCGACGGTGACCATTACGCGGCGACCGTCATAGCCGAGTCGTTTCGCGGCAAGTCGCGCGTGCAGCAGCACCAGATCGTCTACGAGGCGCTGAGCGCCGAGATCGGTGGCAAGCTGCACGCGCTGGCGCTCCAGACCGGTACGCCCGAACGCTGAGGCCGATCGACTCGATCGAGGTCAAAACCTTAGGCTGCCCACGCGGAACTCCGTCTTTGTGGAGCCTGCGACGCTTGAACCTTGGCGAATTCCAGGAAATTTCAGGCCATGTGGCCGCGGATAGGCTTTGCACCGGTTTTGCGGTACATATATTCCAATTCGGCGAGGTCGGCGCCGCAGAGGCGGGCCGCGGCGCGAATAGGGCAAGTAGGGAAGGTCACGATGTCCATCGAACAGTTCATCGACAACGAAGTGAAGGCAAACGACGTCGTCTTGTTCATGAAGGGCACGCCGCAATTCCCGATGTGCGGCTTTTCCGGCCAAGTGGTACAGATTCTCGATTACCTGGGCGTCGCCTATAAGGGGCTTAACGTCCTCGAAAACGAGGATCTGCGCGGCGGCATCAAGACCTATTCCAACTGGCCGACCATTCCGCAGCTGTACGTCAAGGGCGAATTCGTCGGCGGCTGCGATATCATCCGCGAGATGTTCCAGGCCGGCGAACTGCAGTCGCTGTTGAAGGAGAAGGGCATCGCGGTGAAGGAGGCTGCGCAGGCTTGACGCCGCGCTTCATCCGCGCTGGCGCGATAGCCGATTCGCCTAGACAAAAGCGGTAAGACGGCGCGGCGCAGTTTCAGCGCGAGTAATATTCGACCACCAGGTGCGGCTCCATCAGCACCGGGTAGGGTATGTCGCCGAGCGTTGGCACGCGGGTGAGCTTCGCCGTCATCTTGGTGTGGTCGACATCGATATAGTCCGGCACGTCGCGCTCGGCGAGCGCGACGGCTTCCAGCACCAACGCCATCTGCTTCGACTTCTCCTTGACCTCGATCAGGTCGCCGACCTTGACCCGGAAGCTCGGAACGGTCACCCGCCGGCCGTTGACCTTGACGTGGCCGTGATTGACGAACTGGCGCGCGGCGAACACAGTCGGGACGAATTTCGCCCGATAGATCACCGTATCCAGCCGGCTTTCCAGGAGCCCAATCATGTGGGCGCCGGTATCGCCTTTGCGCCGCCTCGCCTCGTCGTAAATTCCGCGAAAATGCCGCTCCGACATATTGGCGTAATAGCCCTTAAGCTTTTGCTTGGCGCGCAATTGCACGCCGTAGTCGGAGAGCTTGCCCTTACGGCGCTGGCCATGTTGGCCGGGGCCATATTCTCGCTTGTTGATCGGACTTTTCGGGCGGCCCCAGATGTTCTGGCCCATCCGGCGGTCGATCTTGTACTTCGCCTCGTGGCGCTTGGTCATTCGCGTCCTCGCTGACTTGTCTTGGCATGATCCCATTCGAAAGCAGGGTGCCGCTTCTCAGGATCTTGCGCTGATGGCTGAGGATCGCGCCCTCCTCTGTCCCAGTTTCCCACACCGTCATCCTCCGCATGTGGGAAGGGAAGGGCGGGGCGGAACCGACAGGTCGTCGCCGAAGCGCCGGCGCAAACCGCGGGTCGCGAAACACCGCGCGGGCCACTCGGGCCCGCGAAGTGCGCGGTTTCTAGGAGGAAACGCGCCCTGTGTCAAACCGACGGGACGAATGGGCTGTCGGCGCCATCATCCGCCGGCGAAGTGCCTGCGCCGCATCCTCCGCAGGAGGGTGATCGCGAGCAGCGCAGTCGTCGCGTCGAGCAAAGCGACGACGAAGAACACAGCGGTCCAGCTTCCGGTCGCCTGTTTGAGGAAGGCCGCCGCCGGCCCGCCCAGAATCGAGCCGACGCCCTGCGCGATATAGAGGAAGCCGTAGTTCGTCGCCGCGAATTTCGGCCCGAAGGTGTCGGTCAGCGTCGAGGGAAACAGCGAGAAGATTTCGCCCCAGCCGAAGAAGACGAGCCCGGTCAGCACGACGAAGAGCGCCGGCCGGTCGATGAAGGCGAACAGGATGAGGATGGCGACTGCCTCCAGGGTAAAGGCGAGCGCCATCGTGGTCTCGCGGCCGATATGGTCGGAGACCCAGCCGAAGAACGGCCGGGTGAGACCGTTGGTGACGCGAGAGAGCGTCAGCGACAGCGGCAGCGCCGCCATGCCCAAGACCAGCATATCGGCGACGCCGAACTCCTTGGCGAACGGCGCGACATTGGAGGTGACCATGAGCCCCGAGGTCGACATCATGCTCATCATGACGAACAGCAGATAGAAGATCGGATTCTTCAGCATCTCGCGCGGCGCGTAGCTGCGTCGGCTTTGCTGCAAGGCGATCGCCGCCGCCGGCGCGGCGTTCGCCGGCTGGTGGTTCTCCGGCGGCATACGCAGCCATTGCGCCGCCAAGATGCCGATCGCGCCCTGGATGATGCCCCACACGACGAGCGTATGCGCATAACCGGAACTCTTGATCATGCCGTCGATGGGGAAGCTGGTGAAGAAGGCACCGAAGCCGTACCCGGCGGCGGCGAGCCCAGTCGCGAGGCCGCGCCGGTCGGGAAACCATCGCACCATCAGTCCGATGACGCCGACATAGATGATGCCGGTGCCGAATCCGCCGAGAACGCCGTAGGTGAAGTAGAGCACCCACAATTTGTCTACATAGGCGGAGAGAATCCAGCTGCCCCCGGACAAGAGCGCACCGATCGAGATGAGCGCGCGCGGGCCAAAGCGGTCGACCAGATAGGCCTGGAACGGCGAGAACCAAGTCTGCAGGATGATCAGCAGTGAAAAGGTCCACTGCAGCTGTGCAAGCGTCGTGCCGAGCTTCTGATTGAGCGGCCCGGTGAATAACGTCCATACATATTGCGGGCTCGAGATCGCCATCATGGCGATCAAGCCAAGGATCAGCTGGTTCCAGCGATTGAAATACCAAGCCCTCGGGGCTGATGCGACGGCGGTGGTCATTGTCGATGCCTCCGACCTTGTGTCGTTGCCGCGTGCAAAAAGCGTACCGGCAGGGAATTGCAGCGAAAGGTTTCGGGGCAGCCGGCCTGCCTTGATGAGGCACCTTCAGCGGGCGTTCGTCGCGATCGATTCTCCCGAACGCATGCCGAAGCGCGCGAGCGCCGCCGCCAACGGCGCCGGGGCGCGGCCGGAGGTGAAAATCAGGCGCGCGGCGCCTCTGTGGCCCGACGTCGGGGCGGCCCCGAGCAGATCGACGACACGGCGCGCGATCGCCGGCGCCGGATCGAGAAAGTTTACCGGCCACGGGGAAAGCTGCCGCAAACGATCGATCAGCAACGGATAATGGGTGCAGGCGAGGACGACGGTGTCGGTGCGCGCGCCGTCATCGCGAAAGCATGGCGCGATTTCCGCGCGCAGCGCCTCGTCACTGACCGGCGTTCCGGAAAGCTCCGCTTCGGCATAACCGGCCAGCTCCTTCGACCCGATCAGCGTCACGCGGCAGCCCTGCGCGTAATCACGTATCAAGGCGCGGGTGTATTCGCGCGCCACGGTCGCCTCGGTCCCGAGCACGGAAACGCGCCGCGTGACGGAACTTGAGCAGGCTGGCTTGATCGCCGGGACCGTACCGACAAACGGAAAGGCGAAGCGCCGGCGCAAATCCGGCAGCACGATCGTCGAAGCGGTGTTGCAGGCGATGACAATGAGGTCAGGCCGGTGCGTCTCGTTCAGTTCGCCGATGAGCCCGACGACCCGCGCGACCAACGCCTCTTCTTCCATGGCTCCATAGGGGAAGGCCGCGTCGTCGGCGACATAGACGAAATCGGCATGCGGCCGGGCCGCCGCCACCTCGCGATAGACGGTGAGCCCGCCGAGCCCCGAATCGAAGAGCAGAATGGTTTCGCGCGTGGCCATCCGGCGAGAGAAGACACGAGGAATCGGGCGCCGGCAATGCTCCGGGCTTCGCCCGGCTACCCGGCGCGTCGTTTCGCGGTCGTTAGGCTGGCAAAGGATCGCGGCGGCTTTCCGCCTCAGGCGGTCAGCGCCTCGACCAGGCGCGGCCCTTCCTTGGGGACGGATTCCTGCCCCTTGCGGCGCTTGGGCCTGCGCGCGCGCGGCGAAATGAGGCCGCTGACCACCGCGTCGCCCTCCTCGCGCACATACCAGCAGAACAGTGGCGTCAGAATGAGCGCCAGGACCAAAGCGCCGGCGGCGATGCCGGTAACGGGGAAGCCGGCCATGACGGCGTTCTTGCCGCCGGTCTTCATCGCCTGATCGAGGATGGCATTGATCACCATGGAGAACGCCGATCACCTCGGCCGGAACGTACTTCGCCATCCGCTCGAGATAATTGTCGCCGGCCTGGGCGCCCGCCATCTGCATGCCGTCGATGCCCGGCTGCAGGACTCCTTCGAGCCCGGCGATCTGCGGATCGAGGTCGGGCACGCGCGGCTGGCGTACCAATCGTCCGATGATTCTCTCCCCCGAAGCGGGCGACGGTATGTCAGGGAGGCGGGTCTAGCAAACCGACAAGGCGATCGCCTTGGATGAGTGGTGGAAAGTCTGCACGGCGACCGCCCCGCAACGCCGGTCACGCGCGCCCGAAGACGCGGCGAAAAATCGTGTCGACCTGGGCGAAATGAAAGTCGAGGTCGAAATTGGCGGCAAGTTCCTTCTCGCTCAGGTATTTGCGCAGCGTGCCGTCGGCCTTGAGCAAGGCCAGGAAATCGCCTTCCCCGCGCCAAGCGCGCATCGCGTTGCGTTGGACCAAGCGGTAAGCGTCGTCGCGCGTCACGCCCTTCTGCGTGAGCGCGAGCAGCACGCGCTGGGAGTGAATAAGGCCGCCGAGGCGATCGAGATTTTTTCGCATGTTTTCCGGATAGACGGTCAGCCGGTCGATGATTCCGGCAAGCCGGGCGAGCGCGAAATCGAGCGTCACGGTGGCGTCGGGCGCGATGATGCGCTCGACCGAGGAATGCGAAATGTCGCGCTCGTGCCAGAGCGCAACGTTCTCCAAGGCCGGCGTCACATAGGCGCGCACCATGCGGGCGAGCCCGACCAGGTTTTCCGACAGCACCGGATTGCGCTTGTGCGGCATGGCGGAGGAGCCTTTCTGCCCTTGCGAAAAATATTCCTCCGCTTCCAGGACTTCGGTGCGCTGCAGGTGGCGGATTTCGGTTGCCAGGCGCTCGATCGAGGCGGCGACGACGCCCAGAGTCGCGAAGTACATGGCGTGGCGGTCGCGCGGAATGACCTGGGTCGAGATTGGCTCGACGGCGAGCCCCATCTTCTTCGCCACATGGGCTTCGACGCGGGGGTCGATCTGCGCGAAAGTGCCGACGGCGCCGGAGATCGCGCAGGTCGCGACTTCGCCGCGCGCCGCCTTGAGCCGCAATTTGGCGCGGGCGAACTCGGCATAGGCATAGGCGAGCTTGAGGCCGAACGTGGTCGGCTCGGCGTGGATGCCGTGCGAGCGGCCGATCGTCGGCGTGAATTTGTACTCGCGGGCGCGGCGTTCGAGTGCGGCGTTGAGTTTGTCCACGTCGGCGATGAGGAGGTCGGCGGCGCGCACGAGCTGCACGTTGAGGCAGGTGTCGAGCACGTCGGACGACGTCATCCCCTGATGTACGAAACGCGCCTCCGGGCCCACGATCTCGGCGAGATGGGTGAGGAAGGCGACGACGTCGTGCTTGACTTCGCGCTCGATCGCCTCGATGCGCGCGGCATCGAACTTGGCCTTCTTGCCCTTGGCCCAGATTTTCGCCGCCGCCTGCTTGGGAATGATCCCCAGCTCGGCCATGGCGTCGGCGGCGTGCGCCTCGATCTCGAACCAGATGCGAAAACGCGTTTCCGGCGACCAGATCGCCGCCATTTCCGGCCTGGTGTAACGCGGTATCATTGCCGCCTCGCGGAAAGCCGCACGCAGCCGGCATTGAGCGGAGCGAATGCGGAAACGATCGACCGGCCCGAACGCTGTCCCCGGATTTTGCTCAAGCGCAATCCGGGCTGCTGCTGGGCTGCGCTGTAGCAGATCGGGCGAAGCTCAACAATTGCGCCGCGCTATGCGATGCTGGCGAATCGGCAGCGAATCAGGGGACAGCCATGAAATTGCTTGAGATCGTGCCGCGCGACCACACCCGCCTCTATGGGGCCATGATCAAAAAGCAGGTCGACATCCGCAAGGGTGGGCGGGGGACTTTTTCCCGGGCCGGGGCGAGAAAGCGCAACGCCGCACGGTGGACGCATGTGCGCTACAAAGGATCGATCAATCTCGAACCCGGCTTGGCGGACGCGGTGAGAGTCGAGATCAAATCGCCGGAACGGGGCGACGAGACGCGGCTGCTGTCGTCATTTCTCGGCTGGCTCGATCGTCATTTCGGCGACGAAGTATCCTCCGTCAATATCCAGTACCAGCACGCCATCGCCCGCCGCGGCAACCGCCGGCACTGAGATCAAAGAACGCCGCCGCGCCGCGTTTCGTTTTGGCTACGCCGCGAGGCGCTCGCGATCGTGCGGCGCCCGGTAATCGACCGGCGTTCCCTTGGGAATGATGCCGGTCGGATTGAGCGCGCGATCGAATAATAGGTCATCACATAGTAGCGCGGCTTGACGGTTTCGGACGTCGTTGAGCTTCTTGAGTGAACGATAGATCAGCGTTCGACGCGCCCAATGGACGGCCATGGGCGACGTAGGGGTGGTAGCGGCCGGCTTCGGCCTTGAAGCCGGACGTACCGTCGGCCGTGATGCGGTCGCGGAACGCGCTGTCCATCCGCTGAAATTCGCCGGCCTTGCCGGTCTCGGCGATCGGGTCGGTGTCGCGCCACTCGTCCTCGACGAGCATGCCCATCACGCGGCCTCCCCGCGGGCCAGCGCGGCCGCCCGGCGGATCGCCGCAATATTCGCGCGGTAGGATTGCGCGCTGCGGTCCTTGAACACGGCGGAGCCGGCAACGAAGGCATTGGCGCCGGCGCGCGCTGCCTCAGGCGCAACCTCCGGCGTGATGCCGCCATCGATCTCGATGTCGATCGGCCGTCCGGCGACGAGCGAACGCAGCTGGTGCAGCTTTTCCACCGCGCCGGGAATGAATTTTTGGCCGCCGAAGCCGGGATTGACCGACATGACGAGGATGAGGTCGACGAGGTCGATGACCGGCTCGACGGTCGCCGCCGGCGTGCCCGGATTCATGGTCACGCCGGCCTTCTTGCCGAGCGCGCGGATCGCCTGCAGCGACCGGTGAATATGCGGACCGGCTTCGACATGCACGGTGATGATATCGGCGCCGGCCTTGGCGAAAGCTTCGAGATAGGGGTCGCAGGGCGCGATCATCAGATGCACGTCGAGCACCTTTTTGGTGTGCGCGCGCAGCGCCTGCACCACGTCCGGACCGATCGAAATATTGGGCACGAAATGGCCGTCCATGACGTCGACATGAATCCAATCGGCGCCGGCTTGATCGACGGCGCGAACCTCCTCGCCGAGCTTGGCAAAATCGGCGGCGAGGATCGACGGGGCGATGACGAGCGGCCGCTGCACTAGGTTCTCCAAAAACAAAATTCGTCGTTCGCCTAACACGGCGATCCCGGGCGGGCAAACGCCGTGCCCGGGCGCCGGGCAAGATTTGCCGCCTGGCCCGCGCGAGTGGCAGATCTTTTCACCGTCCGAAGCCCGGCACTCCCGGAAGATCGTTATTTTCTCGGTATTTGGCCGCCGGCCCCGCTCTTGCATCGCCGGTCACGGCGAAGCGTGACCGTCGGCCTGGCCGGCGGCGTCGAGGAGTGTGCCATGTCCACGTCCGTCGGTGCAGCGAGCAACAACAATCCCTATGCCTATCTTCAGGCGTTGTGGCAGCAGGAGCAATCGAACGGCGCGACCGCGCAGTCCGATCCGCTGTCGCAATTATTCGCGGCTTTCGGCCAACAGGGCACCGGCGCGACATCCTCGCCCGGTACGGGTTCGTCGACCGGTGCGGCGTCCGCCTCCGGCAACACGCTTCCGCAATTCAGCCCGCAGACCTTGCAGGCGCTGCTCGCCATGCAGTCATCGGGCAACGGTTCGTCCTCGCAATCGCTGTTGTCCCAGTTCAATGCCGGCGGTTCGGCCGGCACGGGCGATACGACATCAGGACAGCAGGCCCATCATGGCCATCACCGCCATCATCACATGCAGAACGCGGGCGGCTTGGGCGGCCAAAGCCCGCTCGATCTGTTGAATTCTGCCGAGGCCGGCGCCACCAGCCAGACCACCGCTAACGCCAACGGCTCGACGACGACCTCCATCACCTATGCCGATGGCTCGAGCGTGAGCCTGACTACGGCCGCGCCAGCCGCCGGCTCGAACTCGCCCGGCGGCTCTGGTTCATCGAGCGGCGGTGCGAACGTGGCCGGCAACAATTTCATCGAGCAGCTGATCCAGCTGCAGGCCCAGCTGACCACCGCCGCGCCGGCACAAGCCATCGCGACCGTTTAAACGAAAGATCTCCACTCCTCCCGCAAACGAAGTGGGGGGAGAGCGACGCGCTCGTCTTGCGCGCCGCGTTGTGCAGGCCTGGCCGCTTCAATACATAGTCGTCATTCGCGGTGGAGGTTTGCCTGGCGCATACCGATATCATCGTGCTCGGAGCCGGGATCGTCGGCACCTCGATTGCGCTCCAGCTCGTCAAGCGGGGCCTCTCGGTTGCGCTCGTCGACCGCGGTGGGCCCGGCGAGGCCACCTCTTACGGCAACACCGGCATTATCGAAGGCAACACGCTCTTTCCGCCGGCCTTTCCTGCGGACTGGGTGGAGCTTTTGCGCGTTGCGCTCAAACGCTCGCCGCAGGCGAATTATCACGTTACGTTTCTGCCGCGGATCGCGCCCTGGCTGGCGGCCTTCCGGGCTGCGTCCAAGCCCGAGCGTTTGATCGAGACCGCGCGGCTGATGCGCCCGTTGTTTGCGCGCGCCATCGCCGAGCACGAGGCGCTCATCGCCGAAGCCGGCGCCGAGCGCTATCTCAACCGCCGCGGTTGGCTGAAGCTCTACCGCAGCAACGGCGCGTTCGCGGCGCAGGCGCGCGAACTCGAACTTGCGGCGCGCCTGGGCATCGTCAATGTGCCGCTCGATGGCGAGGGGGCGCGGGCGCTCGAGCCGGCGCTGACGGGCGCCTTCCGCCATGCCGTGCATTGGACCGGCGCGGTGAGCGTGAACAATCCGCTGGCCCTGACGCGCGCTTACGCCGCGCGCTTTGCCGCGCGCGGCGGCCTGATCTTCACCGGCGACGCGCGCACGCTGCATCGCGCCAGCCCCTACTGGCGCGTCGATAGCGCGGTTGGACCGCTCGACGGCAGCGAGGTGGTGATCGCGCTCGGCCCGTGGGCGGACGATGTGCTCGGCCCTCTCGGAATCAAGCTGCCGCTCGCCGTCAAGCGCGGCTATCACCGGCATTTTCGCCCGCAGGGAAATATTGCTCTCGGCCGTCCGCTTCTCGACGCCGAAAACGGCTATTGCCTGGCGCCCATGGAGCAGGGCATTCGTCTCACCACCGGCGTCGAGTTCGCGGCCCGCGACGCGCCGCCGACGCCGGTGCAGCTCGAGCGCGTACTGCCGGCGGCGCGCGAATTATTCGCGCTCGGCGCGCCGGTCGAAGCGGAGCCCTGGCTCGGCGCGCGGCCGTGTTTTCCCGATTCTCGGCCGGTGCTCTCCCGCGCGCCGCGCCAGCGCGGCCTCTGGCTCGCGCTCGGCCACGCCCATTGGGGCTTGACGCTGGGGCCGGCCACCGGCCGGCTTATCGCCGAGATGATGACCAGCGCAACGCCGTTCTGCGATCCGAAGCCTTATGCGGCGGAGCGGTTCAACTGAAGCGCAATCGCTTCAGATCGAATCGATTGCACTCCAGTTTTGCTTAGTGGAGCAGGATCTTTTCGGAAAACCGCGTTTCCACTTTTCCGGATCAGACCCTAGTCGCGATTTGCGGACGCCGGAGCGGGCGCGCCGACGTACTCGCCGATCGTGTGGAACACGCTGCCCTGCGGCCGGGTGTTGTTCGCCGAAAGCTTGTCCTGCTGCGCGACCATTTCGTCATATTTCGGCAGCGTGGTCACCGGCGCGTGCGGCACCACGTGCACGACCTTGTAGCCCGCGGCCTTGAGGCGGTGCAGCAGCTCGGGCAGCGCTTCCGCGGTGGCGCGCTGGAAATCGTGCATCAAGATGATGCCCTTGCCGTGCTTCTGCAGTTTGCTTATCACCGAATCGATCACCTGCTCCGGCTTACGCATCTTGAAGTCGAAGGAATCGATATCGGTGGAGAAGCTGGCGATGTTGCGCTCGGCGAGATAGCTCAGAAGCGCAGGCGGGTGCTGGAGATTGGGGAAGCGGAAGAACGGCGCAATCGGTGCGGCGACCGCCGCATGCACGGCGCTCACCCCCATCTCGATCTCCTGCTTGGCCAGCTCGATATCGGAAGCGTATGGATTCCTCGCCAGATCCTTGTGCGACCAGGTGTGGCTGCCGATCGTGTGGCCGGCGGCGGCCACTTCCTTGGCGATTTCCGGATGCCACATCGCATGCTGGCCGATCTCAAAGAACGTCGCCTTGAGGCAATTGTCGGCGAGCGCCTTGAGGACGGCCGGTGTGTTCTCCGGCCAGGGGCCATCGTCGAAAGTCAGAACGATTTCGTTCATGCGCAGGAAATCGTACTGCTTGAAATGCTCGAAGCCGAAACCCGGCCCGCCGGTGGTGTCGATCTCGACGATGCGCGAGAGTCCCATGCCGCCCGGCTTGTCGCAGGCGGCGATGCTGGCCGGCGTGCCCGCGGTACCAGCCGCCGTCCCTCCGGGTGCGGCCGGGATGGCGGGAGCGGCCGGGGTCGCGGCTACGACCGCCGCACTGGCCGTATTCTGGGCAACGCGTTGCGGCGCAACCGCAACCGGTTCGGCCGGGACCGGAGATGACGCGATGATCGGCGATCTGGAGGCGTCGGCAACACGGACCGGCGCGGTACGCGCCGCCGGGGCGTTCGGGCCCTGATCGCGCGATGTCACCCGCGCAATGAGTTCGGCGGCCGAGGATGAAAGCGTTGCCTTTTGCGCTGCAACCACGCCGAATGCCGCGAGACCCAAGGTCATCAAGGCGGCGATAACGACGACCACGACGCGCATCACATCCTCCAGCAACTGAACCGACCGCACAGGCCTGAAGTCAAGGCGCAATCGGCGACCGAGTCAACGGCTGCGACGTGCCGCCGCGAGAAAGACGGGGATTGTGGTTTCCGTGGCACGCAACGGGCGGCGCCCGGGAGAGGTTCCGTCAACGGCCGAAACGGTCCCGCCAACTCGCCATCGCGCCGGGGAAGCGAAGCGCCGAGGCCGCGAAGACGCCGCGCGCGATCGCGCGCGCCACGACATTGCCGGCGAGCGCGCCCAGCTTGGTTAATCCGATCAGCGGATCGGCGAGCGGCCGGCGGCTGGTCGAGGCCGCAAACACCACATCGCCATCGAGCGGCGTATGGACAGGATAGATGGCGCGGGCGAATCCGGTTTGCGCCATGACGGCGAGACGCTTCGCCTGCGCCTTGGTCAAAATAGCGTCGGTCGCTACGACGACGAGCGTGGTGCTCTCGCGCGCATCGCCCTTGGTGAAGGGTTCGAATGCCCCCGGCGGAAATGTCGGCGGATGCCCGCGTCCGCCGAACTCGCCGTCACGCTCGAAGGGCGCCGCCCAGAACCACGGACCGTGGCCGACGAGCACGCTGCCGGCGGCGTTCACGACCGCGAGGGCACCGACGACAGCGCCGTCCGCGCTCTCCGCCGAGGCGGAGCCGATTCCCCCCTTGCAATCGACCGTCGTCGCGCCGGTTCCGGCGCCGACGCTGCCGAGCGCGAAGTCGGCAGCCGCCGCTTCGGCCGCCGCATAGCCGAGTTCGCGATAGGGCGGGAAACGGCCCCACTCCTTGTCGCCACCGCTGAGAAGATCAAAGATGATGGCCGCCGGCACGATCGGGACCCGGGCCGAGCGCACCACAAAGCCGCGGTTGTGCTCTTTGAGCCAAGCCTGCACGCCGGAAGCGGCATCGAGGCCGAAGGCCGAGCTGCCGGCGAGCGTGATGGCGTCGATGCCCTGCACCGTCTGCGCCGGATCGAGCAACGCGGTTTCGCGCGTGCCCGGCCCGCCGCCGCGCACGTCGATCGAAGCAACCACCGGCTCCTCGAAAACCACGGCGGTCGCGCCCGAGGCGAGCCGATGGTCCTCGGCATGGCCGACCCGCAGGCCGGCGACGTCGGTGATGAGGTTGCGCAAAACGGCCCCCCGCAAGGGCTGCCAACGGAGACGATTTTGTCGCAGCCGTCAATCGCGCCGCCGCCTCGCTCCGGTCCCTGCTTTTCAGTGACGGAATGACGGTAAGGGCCGATCACATCCTCGCGCGAGAGGCGCGGACGCGCTTGCGCCGTCGGAAGCGGCCGGGCATGAGTGCGTCATGCCGAATGTCACCATCCTTGCCGCGCTCGTCGCCGGCATGTTGAGTTTTCTTTCGCCCTGCGTCCTACCCCTGGTGCCGCCCTATCTCGTCTATCTCACCGGGACTTCGCTCGAACGCTTCGCCGACAAGGAATCGGAGCCGCAGGTACGGTGGGAGACCGTCACCGCGGCGTGCTTCTTCGTGCTCGGGTTCTCCAGCATTTTCGTGGCGCTCGGTGCCGCAGCGACTTGGATCGGACAGATTCAATCGGGCCTGCTCGAAGCTGTCGCGAAGCTGAAGGACTTCACCGGTCTACCGCTGCCGACAAATTTCAGTCCGCTGACGGTTCTTGCGGGGTTGGCAATTATTTTGATGGGAATGCATTTCCTGGGAGCGCTGCAGATTCCTTTGCTGATGCGGCACAAACGGTTGGAAATCGCCAAGCCCGTCGGCTTGTGGGGCGCATATCTGATGGGGCTTGCCTTTGCCTTCGGATGGACACCGTGCATCGGGCCGATCCTCGCCGCGATCCTGGCGATCGCTGCGTCAGAACAGACCGTGGCTAGGGGCGCCGGGATGCTCGCCGTCTACTCGCTCGGCCTCGGCGTTCCGTTCGTTCTCGCGGCATTCGCCGTCGAATCCTTCGCCGCCTTTCTCGCGCGCTTCCGCGCACATTTGGGCCTCGTCGAAAAGGCGATGGGCGGCTTCCTGGTGTTCACCGGGATTGTTTTCATGACCCCCTATGTCGGGGAAGCCAGTTCGTGGCTGTTGGAAAGATTCCCGGTGCTCGGAAAGATCGGATGATTCAGCGACGCCCTCATCAGCTGCGCGAGGAGTCGACGATCTCGTCATAGCCGCCCTTGCTGTTCCAGCGGTAGAACACATAGTCCAGCGTGGTGATGTCGCCTTTGGCGTCGTAGCTGATCGGTCCGAGCACGGTGTCCCAGCTGCCGCCATGGATGGTCTGCGCGACCTTCTTGGGATCGATCGTCTTCGCTTGGGCGGCCGCCGCCGCCCAGATCTGAAAGGCGGCATAGGTGTAGAGCGTGTAGCCCTCCGGATCGATGCCCTTGTCCTTGAACTTCTTCACGATGGCGGCGGCGTTGGGCCGCTTGCGCGGGTCGGCGCCGAAGGTGAACATCATGCCCTCGCCAGCGGCGCCGGTAATCGACCAGAATTCATTGGTGGCGATGGCGTCGCCGGAGACCATCTGGCTCGGCATGCCCTGCGCCCGCATCTGCCGCAGGATCAGCCCCGCCTCTGTGTGGTAGCCGCCGACGTAGATCACGTCGATGGCGTTCGCCTTCATCTTCGAAACCAGCGCGTTGAAGTCCTTGTCGCCCTGCGTATAGGCCTCGTACATCTTTTCCTTGACGCCGGCCTTGTTGAGCGCCTTCTTCATCTCGTCGGCCAAGCCTTTGCCATAGGTCGACTTGTCCTGCACGATGGCGACGTTCTTGCCCTTGAACGTTCTGGCGATGTAGTTGCCGGCGATCGTGCCTTGCTGGTCGTCACGGCCGCAGACGCGGAACACGTTCCACATCCCGCGCTCGGTGAATTGCGGATTGGTCGAGGCCGGCGTGATCTGAAGAACGCCGCCGTCAAGATAAGCGTCGGAGGCGGGGATCGAAGACGAGGAGCAATAATGGCCGACCACCACCGCCACCTGCATCCCGGAGAGTTTCTCCGCGATCGCGCGCGCCTGTTTGGGATCGCAGGCGTCGTCGGCGACTTCGAGCCTGAGCTTGCGCCCGAGCACGCCGCCGGCCGCATTGATGTCGGCCACGGCCTGCTCGGCCCCGGTCCGCAATTGCATGCCGAAGCTGGCGTATTGGCCAGTCGTCGGCGCGGCAATCGCAACGGGTAGCTCCTGCGCCATCGCCGGGCCGGCGCAGAGACCGAAGCAGAGGACGAAGGCACCGAGTCGGAATTGATTCATGCCGGTCTCCTTGTCTGTTGCCGAGCGGTGAAGCTTTTTGCGGGAGGCGAATGTTAGCACCGCCCTCGTTCGTTTTCTTGCACGATTTCTCGCCAGCTGAGCGGGCCGGAACGAGCGTAGAGCCACGGATATTGCCGCACCATCTGGCTCGCGCGTGTCGTCCGCCAGGCGAGGAGACCGACAATGAGGAAGATCAGCGCGTCGCAGCCATAGGATGCCACGGAAAGCAACTCCCCCTGGAACAGGGCAAAGTGAATGAAGCGTGCGGCGGCGCCGAGGAGAAGCGTGGCCACGGCGACCTGCCATGGCGGCCGCCAGGCCCGGGCGATGGCGCGGCCCGAGAGCCACGCGGCGCCGCCGCCGAGGACGCCGGTCACGAAGATGATGGGCAGGATGCTTTCCCCGGCAAAGAGCCTTTCCATACCGCTTCCCCTTAGAGCGCGCCGCCTTCGAGGTAAGCGGCGCGGATCTCCGGCCGCTGCAATAATTCGCGCCCGCCGCCGGCGAGCGTGATCTCGCCATTGACCATGACGTAGGCGCGCTGCGCCAGCTTGAGCGCGTGATAGGCGTTCTGTTCGACCAGAAACACGGTGAGCTTGTCGCGCTCGTTGAGCGCGCGAATGGCGGCAAAGATTTGCTGAACGAGAACCGGCGCCAAGCCGAGCGACGGCTCGTCGAGCAGGATGAGCCGCGGCCGGCTCATCAGCGCTCGGCCGATCGCCAGCATCTGCTGCTCGCCGCCCGAAAGCGTACCCCCGCGCTGGTTCTGGCGTTCGCGAAGCCGCGGAAACAGCGCGAAGACGCGCTCGAGGTCGGAAGCAAAATGGCCGGCGTCGGTCACCGTGGCGCCGACCTGCAGGTTCTCCATCACCGTCATGCGCGAGAAAATGCGCCGGCCTTCCGGTGATTGCGCTATGCGCAGCCTGGCGACTGCGTGCGTCGGCAGGGCGGTGATGTCGCGGCCGGCGAAGCGGATCTCGCCTTCGCGGGCGCGCGGATTGCCGAAAACCGTCATCATCAGCGTCGATTTGCCGGCACCGTTGGCGCCGATCAGAGCGACGATCTCGCCCTCATTCACCTCGACGTCGACACCTTTGAGCGCCATGACGCTGCCGTAATAGGCCTTGACGCCGCGCAGCGACAGCAGAGGTTCCGCGGTCGCGCTCACGGCGCCGCCCCCGCTTCGGCCTGAGCCAAATCCTCGTCGGCGACGCCAAGGTACGCGGCGATCACTTTGGCGTCGTTGCGCACGTCGCCCGGAGCGCCGTCGGCGATCTTCACGCCGTAATCCAGCACGACGATGTGGTCGGATATCTCCATCACCACGCCCATGTCGTGCTCGATCAAGAGGATCGAGATGCCGTGCTCGTCGCGGAGGGCGCGCAGAAACGCGTTGAGCTCGGTGCTTTCGCGATTGTTAAGGCCGGCGGCCGGCTCATCGAGACACAGGAGCAGCGGATCGGTGCACATGGCGCGGGCGATTTCGAGCCGGCGTTGCGCCCCATAGGGCAGCGCCGCGGCTGGATCGTCAGCCCGCCCGGCAAGGCCGACGCGATCGAGCCAGTATCGCGCCTTGTCGATGGCACGGCTTTGCGCGCGCGCATAGGCGCGCGAGCCGAAGAGGCCGAGCACGGTGAAGCCTGAAGCCACCATCAGGATGTTGTGTTGAGCGACCAAGAGATTTTCCAGAAGCGTCATGCCGGCGAACAGACGCACGTTTTGAAAGGTGCGCGCGACCCGCGCTTCCCGCGCAATGCGGAACTCCGGCATGCGCTCGAGCAGGAACGAGGCGCCGTTCGGGTGGCAGAGCCGCAATCTGCCGACGCTCGGCTTGTAGAAGCCGGTGACGCAATTGAACAGCGTGGTCTTGCCGGCGCCGTTCGGTCCGATCAGCGCCGTAATCGCCTTTTCGCGGGCGCAGAAGGACAGATCGTTGACGGCGGTCAAGCCGCCGAACCGCATGGTCAGGTGCTCGACCTCGAGGATTTGCGCGCCACTCACGTCGGGATCTCCGTGCCCGCGCGCGCCTCCTGCACGATTGCGGCCGGCACGGGCTTGCGTTCGTGCAGGAACACCGACGGCGTACGCGTCGATACCAAGCCGCGCGGCCGGTAGATCATGACCGCGACCATGGCGGCGCCGAACACGAGCATCCGGTATTGCTCGAATTCGCGAAACAGCTCGAAGCCGCCGAGCATGACGGTCGCGGCGACGGCGACGCCGAGCTGCGAGCCCATGCCACCAAGGACGACGATTGCCAGCACGAACGCCGATTCGCTGAATGTGAACGATTCCGGCGTGATGAAGCCCAGCCGCGTGGCGAAAAAGGCACCGGCAAAACCGCCGAACATCGCGCCCATGGCGAAGGCGGTGAGCTTTGTCGTCGTGGTGTTGATGCCGAGCGCGCGGCAGGCGATCTCGTCCTCGCGCAGCGCCTCCCAGGCGCGGCCGATCGGCAGCCGCCGCAACCGCAGCGTGACCCAGTTGGTGAGAAGCGCGAGCGCGAGAATGAGATAATAGAGAAAGACGGTGCGCTGCGCCGGAGCGTAGGTGAGCCCAAAAGTGGCGGCAAAGCCGTTGTCCGCCGCGGTGAACGGCAACCCGAAGAACGTCGGATACGGGGTAAACACGCCGTTCGGGCCTCCAGTAAAATCCTGCCAGTTGAGCAGAATGAGCCGGATGATTTCACCGAAGCCGAGCGTGACAATGGCCAGATAATCTCCGCGCAGCCGCAGTACCGGAAAGCCGAGAAGGATGCCGGCGAAGGCGGCGAGGATGCCGGCGAGCGGAAGACAGCTCCAAAACGACAAGCCGAAATAATGCGCGAGCAGCGCGTAGGAGTAGGCGCCGACCGCGTAGAAGGCGACGTAGCCGAGGTCGAGGAGGCCGGCGAGGCCGACCACGATGTTGAGTCCGAAGCCGAGCATCGTATAGGTGGCAATGAGGGTGGCGAGACCGAGCGCATAGCCGCTGCTGTAGAACAGGATCGGGAAGAGGACCGCGAAGGCGATCAATCCGGGCGCAAGGTAAGGGGAGATGCGAGCGGCGAGCGCTCCGGCGGAGGAAGGGAGCAAGCGCGCCAAGGCCGCCGCGGCGCGCGGCCAAAGCAGGCTGCGGAGCAGGCTCGCGACGAAGACTGCGGCCACGATTTCGCCGAGCAGACCGAAGCGCGTCGTGAGCACCAGCGCGCCGGCCGGTCCTTGCTCCGTGCGGATGCCGATCAGCAGCACGAAGAGACCGAAGGCGACGAGCGCGGTCAGCGTGGCTTGCCTCGCCGCAGCGAAAACATTCGACCGCTTGCTGGGCTCGCTCTGGCGCGGCACGCGGCCCCCGCTTCCTCACACCTTCTCGACTTCCGGCCGGCCCAAAATGCCGGTCGGCAGGAATATGAGCACGAGGATGAGGATGGCGAATGCGGCGACGTCCTTGTACTCGATCGAGAAATAAGCGGACCACATCGTCTCGATCAGCCCGATCAGGAGCCCTCCGATCATTGCGCCCGGCAGCGAGCCGATGCCGCCGAGCACGGCCGCGGTGAACGCCTTCACCCCGGCGAGAAAACCGATAAAGAAATCGACGACGCCGTAATACAAGAGGAACATCAGTCCGGCGACCGCCGCCAGCGCCGCGCCGATGACGAAGGTCAGCGAGATCGTGCGGTCAACGTCGATGCCGACGAGCGCCGCCATCTTGAGGTCCTGCTCGCAGGCGCGCATGTTGCGACCGAGCCGCGTGCGCGCGACCAGGAAGGAGAAACTGGCCATCAGGGCAAACGTAGCGACGACCACGATGATCTGAATGTTGGACAGCCGCACGGCGAAATCATTGCCTTCGAACAGCGTGTAGCCGCCTTGGATCAGCGGCGGCAGCGGCTTTACCCGCGCGCCTTGGGCAACCTGTACGTAGTTCTGCAGCACGATCGACATGCCGATCGCCGAAATGAGCGGCGCTAGCCGGAACGAGTGGCGCAGCGGCCGGTAGGCGATGCGCTCGACGGTCCAGCCGTAGAGCGCGGTGAGCGCCATGGACACGAGCAGCACGATGAAGAGCGCGAGCGGCAAAGTGCTGACCCCGACTGCGACCAACACGAGGAAGACGATCAGCGCGATGAATGCGCCAACCATGAATATGTCGCCGTGCGCAAAATTGATCATGCCGATGATGCCGTAAACCATCGTATAGCCGATGGCGATCAGGCCGTAGATCGAACCGAGGGTGATGCCGTTGATGAGCTGCTGGACGAAGTATTCCATGCATCGGCCGTCTTTTCTTCCGACGAAGTCTTAACAGGCCATCCCCAAGTGTCGCTATTGCGAAGTTCGAAAGCGCTTGCGGTCGCTCCCTCGCACGCAGACTTCGGAATCAATGGACCGCAATGACTCTATCATCGTCGTGCGCTTTTGGATTTGAACTTGCGATCCGCGTTACGGCTGCGTCGAGGAACGCGAAATCCGCCGCGCGGCCGGTATCGCCGCCGCTCGTCAGTTTCTCGAAATATTGCAAGGTCTTGCGAGAGGTTATTGCCGTAAAATCGAAGCGAAAACGGCTTCGCCAGTGCGCTCATGCCGGGGCGCCTGGAAGCGCTGAAAACGTCTCATGCGAGCGAGCAGCAGAGTAATCCGCGGCAGCGACCAACGGCGGCACCGCAAGAGCGCTGACATTTCACGTTGCAACGCGGCAGCCCGCCATGGCCGGCTGCCGCCATTTTTTGTGCACAGCCGCCGCTGCGCGCTTGCGCCGGCTTTTTCTTCGGCGCGATCGGCCTATGCTTCGGCCATGGCCACGCTGCCGTTGTTCCATCTCTATGGGGAGCCACCGGACGACCAGGCGTTCGACTTCATTCATGTCGAGACCATCGCGTCGCGCTCCTCAATCCACGACTGGACCATTCGCGCGCACCGGCATCGCAATCTGTTTCAGATTTTGCTGATCGAGCGGGGCGGCGGCGAGATGATGTTCGAAGCGGCGAGATTGTCCTTCACCGCCCCAGTCGCCATCCTCGTTCCCGCCGCCGTAGCCCACGGCTTTCGCTTTGCGGCCAAGGTCACCGATGGCTGGGTCGTCAGCTTTACCGAAGATGCCGCCGGCCTGTTCATCGACCGCGCGAGCGATGCGCTGTCGCGCTTGCGCGCGCTTGCGGCGCAGCCGATCGTTCCGATTGCCGACGAGACCGAGGGCGCGCGCCTCTCGGCGCTGTGTGCTGAGCTTTTCGAAGAGGGGAGCCTCGCGCGCGAGGGCTTCCGGCTGGCGATGCGCGGCCTGCTGGCGCTGATCGCCATCGGCGTGGCGCGGTTGGCCGCGAGCCGCGCGCGCACCGGCAGCGTGACCTTGCGGCCGGCCGACGCCAGCGTCGCGCAGCTGCGGGCGCTGGTCGATGAATTCTTTCGCCAGGAGCGGCAACTGAGCTTCTATGCGGAAAAGCTCGCCATGACGGTCGATCGGCTCAACGACCACGTCAAGCGCGCGACCGGCGTGACCGCCGGCCACCTCGTGCGCCAGCGGGTGCTCACCGAAGCCAAGCGCCAGCTCGTTTTTACCAGCCAGCCGATCCAGGACATCGCCCAAGAGCTTGCGTTTTCCGATCCTTCGCACTTCGCCCGGTTTTTCCGCAAGCACACCGGAACTACGCCGCATGAGTTCCGCGCGCATCGCGGCGGATGAGCAGCCTAGGAAAGCAAGAATCCCAGCACCGCGTCGGCATAGGCCTGCGGCTGTTCCACGTTGGCAATGTGGGCCGCCTCGAGCACGGTGAGCTTTGCTCCGGGGATGTGGGCGCGGATGAATTCATTGCCCGCGAGCGGGGTCGCCGGGTCGTGGCGACCGGCAATGACCAGCGTCGGCGCTTTGATCTTGGGCAACAGCGGCCGGTGATCCATGTCGCGGATCGCTTCCAGGCAGCCGATATAGCCCTCGCGGTCGGTCTTGAGGAAGATCTCGCTCATGCGCGCAATCGCCGCCGGCGCGCGCTCGCGGAAATCCTCGGTGAACCACCTCTCCATCGTCGGACCGACCAAGGCAGGCATGCCATTCGCGCGCACGGAATTGAGGCGGTCGGCCCAGAAACTCTTGTCCGGATAGTAGCAGGCGGTGTTGGAGAGGATGAGCTTGTCGATGCGGTGCGCGGCATTGGCGCCGAGCCACTGCCCCACCATGCCGCCCATCGACAGCCCGCACCAATTGATCCTCTCGATGCCAAGCCCGTCGAGCACCGCAAGCACGTCGCGGCCGAGCCGCTCCATCGAATAGGGGCCCTTGGGCACGCCCGACTTGCCGTGGCCGCGCCGGTCATAGCGCACCAGGCGAAAGTGGCGCGCGAGCGGCGCAACCTGCTCATCCCACATGTGCAAATCGGTGCCGAGCGAATTCGACAGCATCAGCACTGGAGCGCGCTCCGGTCCCTCAACCTCGAAATGGATGGCGCAGCCGTCGGCGTCGATGTCCGGCATGACGTTTCTCCCTCGCATCCCGTCAGAAAGTCCGTGGCCGGGAAGCGCCCGCGGCCCGACCCTTAGCGCGCCGGCTTGCGCTGCGCCATTCCCAGGGGGCGCCGGGAAAGCGAAACATGGCCTTCCCAGCCGCCTGCTGAGGCGCTAAGCGGGTGTTTGGCGCGAGGCGAGCGACCGGTGAACAGGAGTGACCGGCCATGGCCCTGACAATGAGCGGCGAGTACCAGTTGGCGGTCCCGCGAGAGACCGTCTGGGCGAAGCTGAACGACCCCGAGACGCTCAAGGCCAGCATCCCCGGCTGTGAGCAGCTCGACAAATTGTCGGATACCGAGTTCCAGGCGGTGGCCACGACCAAGATCGGGCCGGTGAAGGCGAAGTTCAAAGGCAAGGTGACGCTGTCCGATCTCGACCCGCCGAACGGCTACAAGATCTCCGGCCAAGGCGACGGCGGGGTTGCGGGTTTTGCCAAGGGCGGCGCGACCGTAACGCTGGTGCCCAAGGACGGCGGCACGCTGCTCAGCTATACGGTCGAGGCGCAGATCGGCGGCAAAATCGCGCAGCTCGGCCAGCGGCTGGTCAACGGCGCGGCGAAGAAGATGGCCGACGACTTTTTCCAAAAATTCGTGGCTTCGGTCAGTCCGCAGAGCGCCTGAGCGGCAACCCGCCCGCGCTCACCCGCGCCGCCGGGCACGGCCATTGCGCGTATTTGCGCGTGAATACTCCCTTGACCCGCGCCCAGGCCGCGGTTCAGACTAATTCTTGTTCCAGGGTCGCAAACCGGCAAAATCGTCGCGTTTTCACCCTTGAAGCCAGCGAATGGCCGCGAGCCGTGCTGCAAAGAAGACGTTTCAGGGGAACCCAAGGAGGCGCTTATGGCAGCCGTTTCCCTCACTGTGAACGGCAAACCCGTCACCGCCGATGTCGATCCGCGCACGCTCTTGGTGCAATTGCTGCGCGAGAATTTGCGGCTCACCGGCACCCATGTCGGCTGCGACACCTCGCAGTGCGGAGCCTGCGTCGTGCTGGTCGGCGGCAAGGCCGTCAAATCGTGCACGGTGCTCGCTTTGCAGCTTGAGGGCGCCGACGTGCTCACGATCGAGGGATTGGCGGCGCCGGACGGGCCGTTGCACCCGATGCAGGAGGCCTTCCGCGAAAATCATGGCCTGCAATGCGGCTATTGCACGCCCGGCATGATCATGACCGCGGTCGATATCGTACGCCGCAAGGGTCACGAACTCGAAGACCGTACCATCCGCGAGGAGCTGGAAGGCAACATCTGCCGTTGCACCGGCTATCACAACATCGTCAAGGCGATCGCCGCCGGCGCTCGCGCCATGCGCGGCACCGCTACTGCAACGAAAGCCGCCGAATAGGAAAATCGCCGATAGCGAGGAAAGCTCGAGACTAAAACGACAATAAAAACCGCCGGAGGAAAATCATGACTGCCACCGGGATTGGCGCCGCGGTGCGCCGCAAGGAAGATCACCGCTTCATCACCGGCAAAGGCCATTTCACCGACGACATCAACCGGCCCGGCCAGGCTTATGCCTATTTCGTGCGCTCGCCGCACGCCCATGCCACGATTAAATCGGTCGACGCCAAGGCGGCCTCGAAGATGCCGGGGGTTGTTGCGATCTTCACCGGCGCGGAGGTCGCGGCCGATAAGATCAGCGGCCACATTTGCGGCTGGACGGTCCACTCCAAGGATGGATCGCCGATGAAGGCCGGACCGCATCCAGCACTGGCTCACGGCAAGGTGCGCTACGTCGGCGACGAGGTTGCCGTCGTCATCGCCGACAGCTACGCGCAGGCCAAAGACGCCGCTGAGAAGGTCGTCGTCAACTACGGCGTTCTGCCGGCGGTCGTCGATCCCAAGGCGGCGGCGAAGCCAGGTGCGCCACAGCTGCACGACATCGCGCCGAACAACACAGTCTTCAACTGGCATCTCGGCGACAAGGCCGCGACCGATGCCGCTTTCGCCTCAGCCGCCCACGTCACCAAGCTCGATCTCGTCAACAACCGTGTCGTCCCCAGTGCGATCGAGCCGCGGGCCGCGATCGGGGAGTATGATTCCGGCACGGACTCCTTCACGCTCTACACCACCAGCCAGAATCCGCACGCCGCGCGGCTGGTTCTCTCCGCCTTCGCCGGAGTCGCGCCCGAGAACAAGTTGCGTGTCATCGCGCCGGACATTGGCGGCGGCTTCGGTTCGAAAATCTTCATCTACGCCGAGGAGACGGTTTGCCTTTGGGCCGCGAAAAAGGTTGGCAGGCCGCTGAAATGGACCGCCGAACGCAGCGAGTCCTTCCTCGTCGACGCCCACGGCCGCGACCACGTCACCCACGCGGAGCTTGCGCTTGACGCGAGCGGCAAGATCACAGGCTTGCGCGTCCACACGATTGCTAATCTTGGCGCATATCCTTCGCTGTTCTGGTCGTCCGTGCCGACCTACCTTTATGGTCCGCTAATGTCGGGGCAGTACGACATCCCGAGCATTTATGTCGAAGTCGACGCGGTCTACACCAATACCGCGCCGGTCGACGCCGTTCGCGGCGCCGGACGCCCGGAAGCAACCTTCGTCGTCGAGCGCCTCGTCGAACTCGCCGCTCGTGAGACTGGCCGGGATCCGGCGGCGTTCCGCCGCGCTAATTTCATCACCACGTTTCCGCATCAAACGCCGGTCCTGTTCTGCTATGACGCCGGCGATTACGGCGCGAGCCTCGACAAAGCGCTGGCGCTCGCCGACTACAAGGGTTTTGCCAAGCGCAAGCGCGAGTCGGCGCATCACGGCAAACTGCGCGGCATTGGGTTCTCGACCTATATTGAAGCCTGCGGCCTGGCACCTTCGCAGGCGGTGGGCTCGCTCGGCGCCGGCGTCGGCCTATGGGAATCCGCCGAGGTGCGGGTCAATCCCACCGGCTCCGTCGAAGTCCTGACCGGCTCCAACACACACGGCCAAGGCCACGAGACGACCTTCGCCCAGCTCGTCTCGCAACGGCTCGGCATTCCGATCGAGACTGTTTCAATCGTGCATGGCGACACCGACAAGGTGCAATTCGGCATGGGCACCTACGGCTCGCGCTCAGGCGCGGTCGGCATGTCGGCAATCGTCAAGGCGCTCGACAAGATCGAAGCCAAGGCGAAAAAGGTCGCGGCGCATCTGCTTGAGGCGGCCGAAGGCGACATCGAGTTTAAGGATGGAAAATTCGGCGTCGCCGGCACTGACAAATCGGTTGCCTGGGGTGACGTCACGCTCAATGCCTACATTGCGCACAAATTCTCCGGCCAGGCGCTTGAGCCCGGGTTGAAGGAAGGCGCGTTCTGGGACCCGACCAATTTCACATTCCCCGCCGGCTGCCATATCTGCGAGGTCGAGGTTGATCCAGAGACCGGCAACACCGAAATCGTAGCCTGGACCGCGGTCGATGATTTCGGCGTCGTGGTTAATCCGATGATCGTCGAGGGGCAGGTCCATGGCGGAATCGCGCATGGTGTCGGCCAGGCGCTATGTGAGCGTGCGGTCTACGACAAGGATGGCGAGCTCGTCACCGGTTCGCTCATGGATTATTGCATGCCGCGCGCCGATCACCTCCCGGCCCTGAAAGTCGAGACGACGGTCACGAAATGCCCGTCCAATCCGCTCGGCATCAAAGGTTGCGGCGAAGCCGGCGCCATCGCTGCACCGGCCGCGGTCATCAACGCCGTCACCGACGCGATCGGAACCGAAGCCATTGCCATGCCGGCGACGCCTGCGGCGGTGTGGGCGGCGCTCAAGAAGTCGGGCCGATCGGTGCCGCACGCGGCGTGACGAACGAGATCAACGGAGGAGTGCGATGTACAGCTTCACCTTCCATCGTCCGCAGACGCTGCGACAGGCGGCGAGCTTCCTCGGCAAGAACGCGGACGCCAAGCTTCTGGCCGGCGGCCACACGCTGCTGCCGACCATGAAGCTGCGCTTGGCGAGCCCGCCGCAACTGATCGACCTGTCGCGCGTCGAGGGCCTAGACGGCATCGAGCTGCGCGGCCGCTCGCTCAGCATCGGGGCGATGACGCGCCATGCCGACGTGCACGCCTCGCCGGTGGTGCAGCAGGCCATTCCGGTCCTCGCCAAGCTCGCCGGCATGATCGGCGATCCGGCGGTCCGCCATATGGGCACGCTCGGCGGCTCGATCGCCAACAACGATCCCAACGCCGACTATCCGGCCGCGTGTCTCGGCCTCAGCGCGACCATCATCACCAACAAGCGCCGCATCAAGGCCGACGATTTCTTCACCGGCATGTTCTCGACCGCACTGGAGCCGGCGGAGATCATCACCAAGGTGAGCTTCCCCATCCCGAAGAAGGCGGGCTACGAAAAATTCCGCAATCAGGCCTCGCGCTACGCGCTCGTCGGCGTGTTTGTGTCGAAGCGCGGTGGCGACATCCGCGTTGCCGTCACCGGCGCGGGCGCCAACGGCGTATTCCGCGTCAAGTCGTTCGAGGAGGCGTTGAAGAAGCGGTTCTCGCCAAAGTCGCTCGAAGGCATGACCGTGCCGGCTGACGGCATGAACAGCGACATTCATGGCAGCACCGAATACCGCGCGCACCTCGTCGGCGTGCTCGCGCGCCGCGCGGTCGCCGAGGCGATAGCCAAGTAGGCCGCTCCGCAGTGCGGGATTATCCGCAGCAATTTACCAATCAGCATGCCCGGCCTTGTGCCGGGCATGCCCGTCTTTACATGCAGGACAGGACGTGGATCGCCGGGACAAACCGGCTAATGACGGGTTAGATTGAGCCGCATGAATAAGCTGTCGCCCCGGCCGCTGCCGGTTTCGATCGATGCCACCGTCGCGCTGCTCGCCGCGGCCGATTATCTTGCCGACCGCTCGCTCGGCACGGTGCTTTATCTCGCGCTCAAGATGGGCCGGCCGATTTTTCTCGAGGGCGAGGCCGGCGTCGGCAAGACCGAGATCGCCAAGGTGCTTTCCCGGACGCTGGGCCGTCGCCTGATCCGGCTGCAATGCTACGAAGGCCTCGACATCACGGCCGCCGTCTATGAGTGGAACTATGCCGCGCAGATGATCGCCATCCGCGTCGCCGAGGCCGAGGGCGAGCGTGACCGCGACCGGCTCGAGCGCGACGTGTTCTCCGAGCGCTTCTTGATCAAGCGGCCGCTTCTGCAGGCGCTCGAGGCCGACACCGCCGGCGCCCCGGTCCTTTTGATCGACGAGATCGATCGCACCGACGAAGCGTTCGAGGCGTTTCTGCTTGAAGTGTTGGGGGATTTCCAGATCACCATCCCGGAAATGGGTACGGTGAAGGCCGCGCATCCGCCGGTCGTGGTCATCACCTCGAACCGCACGCGCGAGGTGCACGATGCGCTCAAGCGCCGCTGCCTCTACCACTGGCTCGGTTATCCGAGCGCGGAGCGCGAATTGGCAATCGTGCGCCGCAAGGTGCCGGGCGTCGGCAAGAAGCTCTCCGAGCAGGTGGTGGCGTTCGTGCAGGCCTTGCGCAAGCAGGACCTGTTCAAATCGCCGGGCGTCGCCGAGACGCTCGATTGGGCGGCCGCGCTCTCCGAGCTCGATGTGGTCGCGCTCGATCCGGCGACCGTCTCCGACACGCTCGGCGTGCTGCTCAAATACCAGGACGACATCGCGCGGCTCGAAGGCAGCAGGGTGAAGGAGCTGCTCGAGGAGGTTAAGTCGGATTTGCGGGCGGCGGAGTGATTTCACCCGCGCTATGAAGAGAAGCCAAGGATCATGACCGATAGGCTGGAGCCCGCTCAGTCTCTCGCTCTGCCCGCTAGGGACACGGAGGGGTCCGGCCGCCTCGCCGAAAACATCCTCTATTTCGCGCGCGCCATCCGCGCGGCGGGGATTCCGGTCGGACCCGGCGCGGTGATCGACGCGCTCGAGGCGGTGAGGGCGGCCGGCGTCGGCACGCACGAGGATTTTTACTGGACGCTGCATGCGGTGTTCGTGAAACGGCACGAGCATTCGGTTCTGTTCGACCAGGCCTTTCGCATTTTCTTCCGCCGGCGCGGCTATATCGATCAATTGCTGGCGATGATGCTGCCGCAGGCGCCGCCGCGGCCGCCCGCGGCCGGCGCCACGCGCGTGCACGAGGCGTTGTTCTCCGGCCTGGAAGACAAGCTCAAGACCAGGCGCGAGGTCGAGCACGACGCCCGCATGACGGTGTCCGACCGCGAAGTGCTGCAGAAAAAGGACTTCGCGCAGATGACCAACGCGGAAATCGCCGCTGCCAAGGAGGCGATGCGGCGGCTCGTCCTGCCGTTTGCGCAAGTGCGCACGCGACGGCTTGCGCCGCACCCGCGCGGCCACCTGATCGACATCCGCCGCACCTTCCGCGCCAGTCTCAAGGGCGGCGGCGACTTCATCGATTTGCGCTTCATCGGGCCGAGGTTGAAGCCGCCACCGGTCGTGGCCCTGCTCGACATTTCCGGCTCGATGAGTCAGTACAGCCGGCTTTTCCTGCACTTCCTGCACGCGCTCACCGATGCGCGAAAGCATGTGAGCACGTTCCTGTTCGGCACGCGGCTCACCAATGTCACGCGCGCGCTCAAGGAGCGCGACCCGGACGACGCGCTCGCCGCTTGCTCCGCGAGCGTGCCCGACTGGTCGGGCGGGACGCGCATTGCCTCCTCGCTTCATGCCTTCAACAAGCTGTGGTCGCGCCGCGTGCTCGCCCAGGGCGCCATCGTTCTGCTCATCACCGACGGGCTCGAGCGCGACGCCGACGATACGCTCGGCTTCGAGATCGACCGGCTGCACCGGTCCTGCCGGCGGCTCATCTGGCTCAATCCGCTGCTGCGCTTCGAGGGCTTTGAAGCGCGCGCGCGCGGCATCAGAACCATGCTGCCGCACGTCGATGAATTCCGCCCGATCCACAGTCTCGATTCGATGGTGACACTGGTGGACGCGCTCCAGCGTGGCGGCCGCCGCGCCGGCGACGCGAAAGCGTGGATGCAAAAAGTGGCGTGATCGCCTATATTTAAGCGGACATAACGGTTGGCGAATGGAGAGGCGCGATGCTCTCAACCGATAGCGATATTCTCAAAGCCGCCGAGGACTGGCGCCGGCGGGGCCGGGCGGTGGCGCTGGCGACCGTGGTCGAGACCTGGGGCTCGGCGCCGCGGCCGGTCGGTGCTAACCTCGTGATCGATGCGGAGGGGAATTTCCTCGGCTCGGTGTCCGGCGGCTGCGTCGAAGGCGCCGTGGTCACCGAGGCGCTCGACGTCATCGACAGCGGCAAGCCGAAGATGCTGGAATTCGGCGTCGCCGATGAGACCGCGTGGAAAGTCGGGCTCTCCTGCGGCGGCAAGATCCGCGTGTTTGTCGAGAAGGTGGAATGACGTCATCTCGCGCGGCCCGAACGGCTGCGCCTGGGATCTATAACCACCGAGCGAGGATTTCATCGTATGGTGGTCATGGACTCCGGGTGGCGGCTTCGCGGCTTCCGGATTGACGACCGATGTGACTGATGCAACTCGATCTCCTCACCGCCCTCAATGCCGAACGCGCGGCGCGCCGCGCGGCGATCGTCGTGACCGATATCGCCAGCGGCAAGCAGCGGCTGGTAAAGGCCGGCGATGCCGCCGAGGACGCGCTGAAATCGGCGTTGGCCGAGCACCTGCGCAGCGGCAAGAGCGGCATGGTCGAGAGCGGGGAAGGGCGCGTCTTTCTTACCGTGTATGTGCCGCCGCCGCACCTCGTCATCACCGGCGCCGTGCATATCAGTCAGGCGCTGGCGCCGATGGCAAAGCTTCTCGGCTATGACGTGACCATCATCGATCCGCGCATCGCCTTCGCTTCGACCGAGCGCTTCCCGGACGTGAAAGTGATCGCCGAGTGGCCGGACACGGCGCTGCCGCCGCTCAACATCGACCGTTACACGGCCTTCGCCGCGCTCACCCACGACCCGAAGATCGATGACCCCGCGCTCATTCATGCGCTCGCGCGCGATTGCTTCTATGTCGGCGCGCTCGGCTCGCAGAAGACGCATGCGCGTCGGGTGCAAAGGCTCAAGCAGCACGGCGTGAGCGAGGCCGACATCGCCCGCATCCACGCGCCCATCGGGCTCGACATCGGCGCGGTCTCACCGGCGGAGATTGCGGTCGCCATCATGGCGGAAATCACCGAGCGGCTGCGCGAAGAGCCTCAGTCCGAGCGCGCTTTGGTCGAGGCGGTGTCATGAAATTCGGCCCGGTCCCGCCAAAGGAAGCGATCGGCGGAACGGCTGTGCACACCATCCGCCAAGGCGCGCTGGTGCTCAAGAAAGGCACGCTGATCGGGCCGGTCGAGGCTGCGGCGCTCGAGGCAGCCGGCATCGGAGACATCGTCGTCGCCCGGCTCGAGCCCGGCGACGTATCCGAGGACGTGGCGGCGGCCGGGATCGCCGCGGCCATCGCGGGCGAGGGCGTCCATGTCGACCGCGCCTTTACCGGTCGTGCCAACCTGTTTGCGCGCTCGGCCGGCGTGTTGGTGGTCGACAAGGACGCAATCGACGCGCTCAACCGCATCGACGAGGCGATCACGGTCGCGACGCTCCCAGCCTACAAGCCGGTCGTCGCCGGCGAGATGATCGCGACGGTGAAGATCATCCCCTTCGCGGTCGCCGCGAAGGAGCGCGACCGGGCGCTCGCGGCGGCGAAGCGGCCCTTGGTGCGCGTTGCCCCCTATCGCGTCCGCAAGGTCGGCGTCGTGTCCACGGTGCTGCCCGGACTCTCGTCCAAGGTGATCGACAAGACGCTGAAGATCACCGGCGAACGGCTCGCGCCCGCCGGCGCCACAATCGTCGCCGAGCGGCGCGTGCCGCATGAGCGCACCGCGCTCGCGCGCGCGCTCGGCGAGGTGCTCAGAGAGGGGGCGGAACTCGCCATCGTCTTCGGCGCCTCGGCGATCGCCGACCGCCGCGACGTCATCCCGGCGGCGCTGGAGGCGGTCGGCGGCCGCATCGAGCATTTCGGCATGCCGGTCGATCCCGGCAATCTCCTCTTGATCGGCGCTGCAGCGGGTCGTCCGGTGCTCGGCGCGCCCGGCTGCGCCCGCAGCCCCAAGGAGAACGGGTTCGATTGGGTGCTGATGCGGCTTCTCGCTGGGCTCGCGGTGCCGCGCGAGGACATTACCGGCATGGGCGTCGGCGGCTTGCTGATGGAGATCGTCACCCGTCCGCAGCCGCGCGAAGAGCCCTCGCACGCGCTGCGCAACGTCGCAGCGCTCATCCTCGCCGCCGGCCGTTCGAGCCGAATGGGCGGCGCCAATAAACTCTTGGCGGAGATCGGCGGGCGGTCGCTCGTGCGCATCGTCGCCGAGCAGGCCCTTGCATCGCAGGCACGGCCGGTGATCGTGGTCACCGGCCATCAACGCGAGCGCGTCGAGGCGGCGCTCGGCGGCCTGCCGGTCGATTTCGTACACAATGCGAGCTTCGCCAATGGTCTTGGCACCTCGCTCAAGGCCGGCATTGCTGCACTGCCGGGGCAAACCGACGGCGTCGTCGTCTGTCTCGGCGATATGCCGCGGGTCGAGGCCGCCATGATCGACCGGCTGATCGGCGCGCTCGATCCCGACAAGGGGGCGCTGATCGTGGTGCCGACCATCGAGGGCAAACGCGGCAATCCAGTGGCCTGGTCGCGCCGCTTTTTTCCCGAGCTCATGAGCATCGAGGGCGACGTCGGGGCGCGTCACCTAATCGGTCGCTATGCCGAGGCCGTGGTCGAAGTGCCGCTCTCCGGCAACGCCGCGCTCATCGACATCGACACGCCGGAAGCGCTCGAGGCGGTGAAGGCGGAGCTGGAGGGGACTTGAACCCTCGGCCGCTTTCGCTTTGCGGGGCGGACATTCACCAACTGGAAACCCTTCCCCTATAGCGTCTGCAGGTTCCTCGGAGAGGGGCCTTCATGGTCGGTTTTTGGCGGGGTCCCGCGCTCGCCGTCGCTGCAGCCTGCGCGCTGGCCGCGACCATCGGCGCTGCCGAAGCGGCCGGCGCCTTTGCCGTCGGCGCCTGCGGCGCCTACGGCTATGCCTATGACTACAAGCACCTGGCGGACGCACGAACTGCGGCCACTCAAAAGTGTTCCGGCGCCTGCAAGATCGTCGGCGCCATTCGCCGCGGCTGTGCGGCGCTCGCGGTCGACGCCAAGAATCCCTGCGGCTCCTACGGCTGGGCGATCAATTCGCACCTCGGCAAGGCGGAGAACGTTTCCCTGCGCCGCTGCTATCAATTTGGCGGCCGCGATTGCGTGGTGCGCGCCTGGGCCTGCGACGAAAAGGGCTGAGCCGCCGCTCGCTCGATACCGGGCATTGAAGCGCGGGTGCAGGGCTGCCATTTCCGAATAGGGGTTTGGGAACCCGTCCGGGCGCGGTAACGTCCACGCTGCGATCCGGGACCGAACAATGACAGCCGACGTTTCGATCTCCGACCGAGTTCCTTCCGCGCGTCCCGCCGACGCTTCGCGCCGGCGGCTGGCGATCGGGTTTCTCAACTGGGCGCACGCTCTCGATCACTTCGTCATCCTCATCTATCCGACGGTCGTGATCGAGCTCGAACTGGCCTATGGGCGTTCCTATTCCGACCTGATTGCGCTCTCCACCGCCTCCTTCGTCGCCTTCGGTCTGTTTTCGCTTCCCGCCGGCTGGCTCGCCGACCGCTGGAGCCGCCGCAATATGATGGCGGCGTTCTTCGTCGGCTGCGGGCTGTCGCTCGTCGGCGCTGCGGTCGCGCCTTCGCCCTGGATGCTGGCGGCCGCCTTGTTTGCGCTCGGCGTGTTTGCAGCGATCTATCATCCGGTCGGCACCGCGATGATCGTCGAATCCGCGACGCAGCGCGGCCGCTCACTGGCGTTCAACGGCGTCTGCGGCAATCTTGGTGTTTCGCTCGCGGCCGGCATTACCGCGGTCCTCACCGCCGCGCTCTCCTGGCGCGGCGCCTTTCTCGTACCGGGCCTGATCTGCATCGCGACCGGCGTCGTCTACGTCTGGCTCGTGCCGGGCGAAGAGCGGCACGCGGCGGCGCGCAGCACCGCACCCGAAGTCACGCTCCCTACCGCGGTGGCGGTAACGATCTTCGGGCTTTTCGTCGTGGTCGCGCTCAGCGCCGGGCTAGTGTTCAACACGCTTTCGGTCGCGCTGCCGAAGATCGTCGACCAGCGCATCGGCGCCGATATCCCGCTGGTCATGGTCGGCGGCCTGTCGACGGCGGTCTTCCTCTGCGGCGGGCTCGCCCAGATTGCCGTCGGCCGGCTGGTCGAGCGCATCCGTCCGCATGTCCTCTTCGCCGCAATCGCCGTCATGCAGTTTATCGGCGTGGCGTGGGCGGCGCATGCGAGCGGCGTGATGCTGCTCATCGCGCTCGCCTGCACCATGGCTGCCATCTACGGCCAGATAACGGTGAACGATCTCGTCATCGCGCGCTACACCGCCGATGCCTGGCGCGGACGCGTCTACGCGGTGCGCTATTTTCTTACCTTCATGGTTTCAGGCGCGGCGGTGTCGATGATCGCGGTTTTATACAGCCACGGCGGATTCGACCTCATCCTCGCCTCGACTGCGGCCGTGGCTTTTGCCTTCGTTGTCGCGGTCCTGCTGATCGCGCTGATCGCCAATGGCGTGGAAAAGGCGCGGACGCCGCAGCCGGCGCCGGCGGAGTGAATGCCAAGTCCGAGCCGAATGAGCGGCCGCGGTCAAGCGGCCGGATGCCGCGCTGCGAGCGCCATGGCGATCAGCGCCGTTCCGCCGAACAGCATATTAATTCCGACAAGGAGCCCGAGGGCCCAGGCCGCGGTTCCCGGCAGCCCAATAAAAATGATGCCAGCGAGGATAAGGTCGATGATGCCGCTGATCAGCATCCAGGCCCAGCGCCCGCTGAGCTGATTGCGGTGCTCGATGGCGTACATGATCGAGGCGACGCCCTCGATCACGAAGAACGCGATCAGCACTAGCGTCAGCGACAGCGCCCCGGTGAGCGGCCAGACGAGCAACACGACGCCCGCGGCGATGGCAATCAGCGCCGAGACCAGCGACCACCAGAACCCGAGTGCATGCCGTGCCCAGAACGTCGTGATCAAGCCGACGCCGCCGCTGATCAGGAAAATCCAGCCGATGATGATGGTGAAGGCGAGCGTGGCAATCAGCGGCAGCATGATCGCCGCTACGCCGAGAATGAGCAGGATGATGCCTTCGATCAGAAACAGCAGCCAATGCGCGTGGATGGTGCTTGCCACTGCGCGTTCGATGCGTTCGGCATAGTTCGGTTGGTTCATCGTCATCGTTGACTCCCCAAAGTTTCATTACCGATCGTGAGGCTTCTGCGGTGATCTGCTGAGGCTTGGCCGGCGCCTAGGTGCTGGCCCTCTACCGGAAATATGCGAGTGGCGCAGTCTTGCACAAAAACCAAACAGCGAGTATGTATATCGACGCGACGTTGACGCCTTCGGGCTCCGTCGCGGGACGGCCACGTTAAACGCTGGGTGACGCTGGATGTATGCGCACCTACGTTTCGTGGCCGTTGGTGCTTTGACGCCGCATTGCGGGCGAAATCCGGCCGATTAGGCCAAAGAGCAGGGGACTGCCATGGCTGTGACGGATACGCCCGTCGACTTCGGCATCTTGGCGGGCGCAGGCGCGCCGGCGCGCGACTACAAGGCTGGCGACGTCATTTTCCGGGAGGGGGATCCGGCGCTCGAGCTGTTCGTCATCAAGAGTGGCAAGGTCGAGATCCGCCTTGGCAACCGGCTGCTCGAGACCGTGCCGGAACTCGGCCTATTCGGCGAGATGGCGCTGATCGACGGCTCCCCGCGCAGCGCGACGGCGGTGGCGGCGACCGACGTAACGCTCGTTCCGGTCGGCGAGAAGCAGTTTCTTTTCATGGTCAGCCGCACGCCGCATTTCGCGCTCAACGTGATGCGTGCCCTGACACAGCGCCTGCGCGCGACGAACAGCGCGCTTTAGTCTTACGCATCTTGCACCGTCTGTCCCCGCTTCGCCGGGACGATCTGGCTCACGCTTTCAAGCGCTCGATCAGGGCCATCGCCGCCGCCGGCGCCCGCACCTTGCCTTCGTGAATGACGTAGGCGAACACGTCGCGCGGCGCGATGGGCGGCTTGGTCGCGGCATCGATGCGTGGCAGGTCCTCCGGGACTTTGCCTTGCGCCCAGATCCGCAGCCGGCCAGCCCAAGCGTCGAGCTCTTTCGGCGGGTAGGCGGTGGGGATCGCATCTCGTCCGCGCTGCAGGCGGGCATAGACGAAATCTCCGGTGCCGTCGGCGAGCGAGGGATAGGTCGCGTGGTCGGTGAATACGACCGGGATCGCAAAGCGGCGCAGCAGCGCGACGAATTCGCCCGTGCGAAAGCTTGCGTGGCGCACCTCGACGACGTGGCGCAGGCGTCTGCCGCCGACCTTGGCCGGCAACAGCTCGAGGAACTTTGCGAAATCGCCGGGGTCGAATTTTTTCGTCGGCGCGAATTGCCAAAGCAACGGCCCGAGCCGGTCGCCCAGCTCCAAGACCCCGGAATCGATGAACCGCTTGATTGAATCGCCCGCCTCGGCGAGGACGCGACGGTTGGTGGCGAAGCGCGGGCCCTTGACGGCGAACACGAAGCCGTCGGGCACGGCGGCGGCCCATTTGCGGAAGCTTTCCGGCTTCTGCGAGCCGTAGAAGGTCGAGTTGATCTCGATCGAGGTGAGGCGACTCGCGGCATAAGCGAGCTCTTTCGCCTGCGGCAAGCCCTGCGGATAAAACACGCCCCGCCACGGCTCGTAATTCCAGCCGCCGATGCCGATAAAGATTTGGCCGGGTTTCGCTGCCATGCAGCGCTCTTTAGTTCAGTTCGGCAAGCAGCTCGTTGGCAGCCTGCAAATCCGGTCTGTCGAAGCCTTCGGTGAAGGTGCCGTACACCGGCGCGAGCAGATCACGCGCTTCCGCCTTGCGGCCACCCTCGGCGAGCAAATTTGCCAGGCTGACCACACTACGCAGTTCCAGCATGCGACACGATTGCTCCTTCGCAAGGGCCATCGCCTGCCTGAACGTTGTCTCTGCGGCTACGGCATTGTCCCGCGATTGCGCCAGCAAAATCTCGCCGCGCAGCCGAACGATCTCCGGCTCGTGGAATCGGGCACGTTGCTCGCGTACACTGTTGAGTGCCCGGTCGAGAGTGCCGATGGCGGCATCGAGGCGCGCTGCGCGTTGCTGTTCCTCGGCAAGCAAGGCCAACAAGATCACCTGCACCGGCGCAGCTCCGACGCCGGCACGATCGATCGCGTTCAGCATTTGCTCGATGCCAACCTCGCGATCGCCACAGAGCGACTTCAGCCAGCCCTGCAGGAAATGCGCCTGTGCCAACGGCCAAGGAAATTTGTTGCGCTCGGCGAGCGGTAAAAGCTCTTCCTCAATCGTCCGGCACGCATCGACGTCCTTGAGCAGCAGAAACGTCAGGCTGCCCATGTTCAAGCCATGCGCGTGCGAAAAGCTGTGGCCCAGGTCTCGACCGTCGGCGATGCCTTGCCACGCCATCCGCGCCGCCTGATCGGGATGTCCGGAAGCCCATAGGCTGATCGCATAAAAGCCTAGCACGCAGACGCGGGCATCGTGTCCGCCGAAATAGTAGGCGTGATCGCGATGCTGCTCGCGGTCGTAGAGACGGATCGCTTCTCGCGCGCTCTCCTGCATGCCGGAGAAATCCGGCTTGCGTATCAGCGTCGGGACCCGCGCGTGGTAGGCTTCGACCAACAGGTCGGTGTCGTCGAGTCGGCGCGCGATCGTGACCAATTCGTCGGCGAGCGCCGCCGCCTCCTGGGTGTGACCCGAAACCGTGTGGTGGAACCAAATGCCCCAGGTGGCAAGGAAGTGCTCGCGGTCGAGTTGCGGGAGCGATCGGCTGAGCGTCAAGGCCCGTTGATAGGTGGCCGCCGGCTCCTTCGCCGTCGGGCCCATGGCAATCTGTTGCGCCAACGCCAGCCTGAGGCAGACTTCCAGCTCCAGAACGGAGCGCTGTGGCGTCTCCGGCATGGCCATGATGAGACGCAGCGCATTGGAATAATGCGCGATGGATTCCTTCATGGCGAAGCGGCGCAGATCGCGTTCGCCGGCCTGTTGCCAATATTCAATGGCCTTTTCGTTTTGTCCGGCGCGCTCGAATTGCTGGGCGATGACCTCGGGTGTCGTGTTGACGAGGTCCGGGAAACGTCTCTCCAGCACCAGGGCGATGGCGGCATGAAGCTGCTGGCGCCGGGCGCGCAGCATGGTGGAGTAGGCGGTGTCTTGCACCAGAACGTGCTTGAACGTGTACACCGAGTTGGGCGGCGTGCCGCGCAGGAACACGAGTTCTGCTTCGATGAGCCGGATGAGCGCGTCCTGCAGCACCGCATCGGGCAGACCGGCAACCGCGGCCAAAACCTCATAGGCGAACTCGCGGCCGATGGCGGCGCCGATCTGCAGCACTTCTCGCGCCGAGCCGAGGCGGTCGACGCGCGCCATCAGCGACGCCTGCAGCGTGGTCGGGATGGCAAGCGGTTGCGCCGGCTGCTCAAGCAAATAGCGGCCCTCGGTCTCGTGCAGCAGCTCGCTTTCAAGCACCGATTTGGTCAACTCTTCGACAAAGAGCGGCACGCCGTCCGTGCGCGCGACGATCTGCTCTAGCACGCCCGGCGGCAACGCCTTGCCGCCGGTAATCTGATCGACCAGCGTCGCCCGCTCGCGCTGCGAGAGCCGGTTGAGCGTCAGCATGGTGACGTGCGGTTGCCCGGTCCACGGCGGCTGAAAGTCGGGACGGAACGTGATGACCAGAAGAATCGGCAGCGATTGCAGGCGGTCGATGGTCAGGGCCAACAGTTCGAGCGTGGTCGGATCGGCCCAATGCACGTCTTCGAACAACATCAGTAGGGGACTGCGCCGCGTCAGCGCCTGGAGTTGCTCGATAAGTGCGGCGAGGATTCTCCGCCGCTTGACCTGCGGATCCCGCTCCACCGGCTTCACCGAGGGCTGCAATCCCAGAAACTCGGCAAACAGCTCGACATCGTCGTCGCCGCGTCGCCCTGCGGCCGGCGCCAGCAGTTTCTCCAGTTTCGCTCGCTTGGCTGCGGGCGTGTCGTCATGGACAAAGCCGGCGGCGTGCTGGAGCTGCGCCAGGACCGGCTGCAGCGCGCTGCCTTGATGATGCGGCTGACAGAAATAGCGCAGCCAGACATGCGGCTCGTCCTTGAGATTTTCTTCGAGCGCCGCGGTCAGTCGCGATTTGCCAATGCCGGGCTCGCCCGCCAGCAGCACCACGCGGCCCTCGCCGCCCTTGAGTTGCTGCCATCGCCGAAGCAGCAGCTCCATTTCCTCCTGACGGCCGACCAGCGGCGTCAAGCTCGCCGCCCGCAGCGCCTCGAACCGGCTCGCCGTGGTGCGCTCGCGCAGGACCCGCCAGGCTGCCACCGGCCCCTGAAAACCTTTCAGCTCCGTCGGTGCGACCGCTTCGTATTCGAACAGATCGCCGGCCAGGCGCCGCGTGGCGGCGGCGATGACGACGGCGTTTGGCGGCGCAATCGATTGCAGCCGCGCGGCGAGGTTCGGCGTCTCGCCGACCACATTGCGCTCCTGCACCTCGCCAGCGCCGACAAGCTCGCCGACGACGACCAGGCCGGTAGCGAGGCCGACCCGTACCTGATGGCCGCCGCCGTCGGCGAACAATTGTCCGATGGCGTCAACGAGTGCCAGCGCCGCGCGTATGGCATTTTCCGCGTCGGTCTCGCGCGCCTCCGGGTAACCGAAATAGACAAGAACGCCGTCACCCATGTATTTGGCGACGTAGCCGCCGAAGCGGGCGACGATCTCGGCCGTGCATGAATGGTAGGCGGCGATCACGTCGCGCAAATCTTCGGGATCGAGTCTGGTGGAGAGGGCGGTCGAACCGACAAGATCGCAGAACATCACAGTGAGTTGGCGGCGTTCCGCCGAGATCGACGGGCGGGGCGGAGCGGGCATCGGCGCTGCGGCAGCCGCGGTCACGGCCGGCGCAGCTTCGCCGAGCTTGGCGCCGCATTGCGAGCAGAAGCGCGAACCCGCCGCATTGGCGTGGCCGCAGGCGATGCAGTTTATGGCCTGCGGCGTGCCGCACTGTGGGCAGAAGCGGCTGTCGCCTGGAATTTGATTGCCGCAGCTGGGGCAGGCTTTGGCTTTCTCCATACCGGATCATATCCCGCGGGTGCGGTGTTGGCGACCGTCATGCCGCCGTCATGCATCTGTGGCAGATAGGCGGCGACGGAAGAAAGTAGAGTAGACTCCGTCGACACGGCCACAATGATCGGCGACGCCGGACGAACGCGTCGCCGCTTCTTTGTGGTCGTTTCTGTTTCTTGCACTCCCGCTGTCGCGGGGCGGGAAGGAAGAGCAAAAGGCCCGGGATCGCTCCCGGGCCTTTGCATTGCACGTGTCTTTAAGGCCGGATCAGAAGTCCATGCCGCCGCCGCCGGGCGGCATTGCCGGCATTTCCTTCTTCTTGGCAGCTCGGCGACCATCGCCTCGGTGGTGATGAGGAGGCCGGCGACCGAAGAGGCGTCCTGCAAAGCGGTACGGACCACCTTGGTCGGATCGATGATGCCCTTCTTCACCAGGTCGACGTAATCGCCGGTCTGCGCGTCATAGCCGAACGCATATTGATCCTTCTCCAGGATCTTGCCGACTACGACGGAACCGTCGTCGCCGGCATTGACGGCGATTTGCCGCGCCGGCCAGGACAGCGCCTTGCGCACGATCTCGATGCCGTGCTTCTGGTCGTCATTGGCGGTCTTCACCCGCTTGAGCGCGTCGACGGCGCGCAAGAGCGCGACGCCGCCGCCGGGCAGGATGCCTTCCTCGACCGCGGCGCGGGTCGCATGCATCGCGTCGTCGACACGATCCTTGCGCTCCTTCACCTCGACCTCGGTGGCGCCGCCGACGCGGATCACCGCGACGCCGCCGGCGAGCTTGGCCAGCCGCTCCTGCAGCTTCTCGCGGTCGTAGTCGGAGG
>Ga0187784_10000115_pt1 | contig 49788 bp, 56 predicted proteins | sample 1015_SJ02_MP15_2_FD_132964 | JGI IMG/M metagenome (GOLD analysis project Ga0187784, IMG submission 132964) | Tropical peat soil microbial communities from peatlands in Department of Meta, Colombia - 1015_SJ02_MP15_20_MG | ecosystem: Environmental > Terrestrial > Soil > Wetlands > Peat | place...
AGCCGTGTTAGATTTGAAGTAGAGCCAATGGGGTTTCCTTTGGCTTTTCATCACCGGATGCAAGCCGTCATACATGCTCCAGTCAAGTGTGACTAAAGAATTGTCTTTTACTGCTTTAGAGAAGGCGTTGGTTCCGGGCAGAGGGGTGTAGATTGAAAATTGAATCGAGTCCAACCCTGCCATGCGCAATCGGTCAGCGTATTCAAAAGTACTGTTCAACTGGTTTTCATTCTCGTATGGTGCCCCGACGATGAAGCCTCCGTGTGTGAGAATGCCGTTTTCATGAAGCACTTTGATTCCTTCCATAGCGGTCGCCACGTTTGTTCCCTTTCTCATGCTTTTCAGGACATCATCGTTTCCAGACTCCATACCTAAAAACACTATTCTGAGACCGGAATTTGCAGCGCTCTTTATTATGTCCGGATGATGCGCAGCTATGTCGATCCTGATTTGAGAAATGAAGTTAAACGCGTCTCCCTGATTTTTTAATTCATTAAACAAGAGTTCTCTTTCTTTGAGGTTTACTGGCACCATAAAGTTATCGTCCACGATAAAGACCCAATTGTATCCTAGCGCTTTGATTAGCCGCAGTTCTTGCAATACTCTTTTTACGCTTTTAAACCTCCAGCAGTGGCCCCACATGACGGTTACGGAGCAGAATTCACAGTTGTAGGGGCAGCCTCGACTGGTTTCTACCGTGATCAAGTGTGAGCCTGAGCCGAAAACGTCGGCTTTACACCTGTCCTTGTTGAACATGTCAAAGGCTGGAACGGGTAATGAATCCAAATTTTCCATCAACGGTCTAGGCGTGGTTTGAACTATTTTCCCGTCTCCTTTGAACGCTAAGCCTTTAACCTGCGACACCGACTTGTTTTGCGCCAAGGTGTTAACCAACTCAGAAAATGTCTGTTCACCTTCACCCAAGACCACGTAGTCAAAATCGCTTGCTAAAACCTGCGAGTAAACAAAGGTGGCATGGTGTCCTCCAGCGACAAAGACAATATTCTTGTTCTCCGCTTTTACTTTCTTCGCCAAGTTAGCGGCAAACTCATAGTATGGCGACGCGTTTATCGTCACAGCAACAATTTGGGCAGCCCAAGATTTTATGATTTCAGCGGTCTGATCAACGTCAAACCCCTCAGCCAAAGCATCCACTAGAACGGTCTTATGTCCATTTGGCATTACAGCTGCTGCCAAAGAAGCCAGGCCCAAAGGCGGCATTGAAACTCCAAATATCTCCCTGTAGGCACTTTTCCCGTTTGAAGAACCTCTTATTAAAGCAACTCGCATATTCCAATCTCCACATTATGCGTAATGCAAGAAAGCTCTTCGCGATTACAGTTTACAGAGGATTAAGGTCTGGCGCGTTCCCTGAGTAACGGTTTTTAATTATTTTTTTCCAGATCAGTGCATGGCAGATGCAGCCAACGTTCCCATGACTGATTAATAATTTAAGTAACGGGTCTAAAGTAACTGAAAACAATGTGTTCTCAAGGTCTGTATTCAACCCTGTCCCACCTAAAATTCTGCAAGAAGGTCTCATTCGTGAACTGGCATGTTTCAATCAGTCTTCAAAATGATGCTCTTGCAATACCCTTACGATATTTAACATTAAGTGAGTAAGTATATATTAACTTTAAGTTTTAAAGCATGCCAAGCACCAAAATTTGATACCGGAGTGCTTCAAGCACAAGGTTTCCACGAGCGAGATTCACTTTAGCTTTGCAATGTTAATGATACACATCGGCATTTGTGGCGCACACCAATGATGCAAGATAAAAAGGCAGCGCAGTCACGCTGCAAAACTGCAAAATCGTAAAAATAGTTCTTGTGACCATCTCGGCAACAGGCTATCTGCAGCCAAAATGTTAATACCAAAGTTTAGAACTCGGTGTAAAATAGAGGTGAACTAATTTTTGACTGAAGATAAAAAGAAAATGTATTATTACGGAGGAAAAGAGAAAAAGGCGGGAGAAGTAAAAAAGAAACCAGAAGAAATGGTTCCTTATGCAGTACAGAACGACTTTGACAGGATGATTGAGCGGTTCCAACGGCAACTTGACGACTTCTGGGAAATGCCACCAAGATTGAGGCGATGGATGAGCACGAGACCTGGCGCGCTGATGATGCCTTTCAGAGAAATGGCGATGCCTAACGTTGACTTGGAAGACCGCGGTAAAGATTTCTGTGTGACCGTTGACTTGCCTGGCTTCAAAAAAGAGGATGTGAATATTGAAGTTAGCGAGGATTCTGTGATGATTCAAGCAAGAAGAGCCCAAACGGAGGAAGAAAAGGACAAGAATTATATTCGGCGCGAAAGAGGGTCACAAACCTACTATAGAAGAATTGACCTGCCAGAAAAAGTTGTGTCGGACAATGCTAAGGCGAGCTTAAACAACGGAGTACTGGAGATTATCCTACCTAAGAAGGAACCGAAAGAAACCAAGAAACTAACAATTGAATAAATCACAGCAGATGTTTTCTTATTTTCCTCGATTTCTTTTGAGTTTTGAGCAGAAAATCAGCACTGTTTCTTTGGCACTTTGCTATGTAAACGGATAATCGTCCTAAGGTTCTCTCATGTATCGTTCAACCGCTTTTACCTTGTCATCCATCGTTCGGGCTTTATCTCTCCGGTCATCTATCCTCAGCGTAGATACAACTCTCTTGACCCCTTTAGCCATGACGGCTTCGTGAGCCTGTCGAACTGCTCCAAATATTGTGTCCAAATTATCCGCGGCAAGAACTGTCCCCATGGTCGTCACTTCATATTCCAGCCCTTTTGCGTTCTTGAGCGCGTTGATAGCCGCTGCCACGTAACGGCCAACACTGGTTTCTCCACTGCCAACCGGCACTATGCTAAATTCAGCTATGATTAAACGGTTCTTATCCATCTCAGAAACTCTCCGGGTTCAACTATTTTTATTTCAGAATATTAAGTTTCTTAATGAATCCTATAAGACAGGAATCTTGTCGGGTGAATTTGGCCGCTGAGACGTTTAACTGGCCCCTGTTTTGCCTCGGTTCACGTTTCCGAGTTATTAACATTATTGTTAAGATGCAAAAGATTGCTATGAAGGCTAAGGCCAACGCTGTGTACTCAAAACTAATCTTCGGCAAAAGTACTTCGTAGGTGCCCATTAAACCGAATACGATGAATATTGCGGCTGAAACCCACTTGACGGTTTTTTCTGGAAAGTGTCTACCCAAAACGATTCCTACCGCAATTCCGATCCCGTCGGCGACTAACATGGCTAAGGTTGCTCCTATCAAGACGCTCAAGGCATTTTGGTAGTCAGCTGCTAAACTGATTGCTGCAAGCTCAGTTTTATCGCCGAACTCTGCAATAAAAAATGGCACGCTTGCAGCTCCGATTATTCCAAGTTTTGAGGCTTTTTTGACTTCTTCTTCAGGTTTTTCTGTTTTGAGAGTCCATAACCCGAAGCCTATGAAAGAAAGGGAAGCGGCCAGCGAAATCATGTACAATGGCATCAGCGATGTGATAAATTGACCTATAATTACGACGATGCCAAAATTAAGGACAGTTGCAAGTGAAATTGCATATAACACTTTGTAAACATTATATCGGGTGGCAAGAGACATAGCCAGAAATTGTGTCTTGTCGCCCATCTCCGCTAAAAAGATGAGCAGAAAAGAAGCGGTGAAGGCGGCTATGCTGAATTCCAACAAAGCTTATCATTCAACAGATTTCCTTCGCTGTTTTATTTATCTTCCCCGTCGCGGTCCGTTGTTATAATGGTGGCTTAGCGATCCTTTGACCGTTTAAAGTCTTCATCCACTGCCGGAACTCTGCCGAAGGCGGAAAGTCAAGGTAAAGCTGCTTCCGCCTCTGCTCCAAGAAAACGTTTTCGTGGCCAGCATACTCTGCAGCCGTCACAACGCTGTGCCCAGCCTTCGAGGCCTGCTCGAAAACCCCCTTTAACTTGAGCTTCCACGTTTCATCCCTCAAAGCATGATGCTCAACGATAATCACGGGCGTAGTTGTTGCCAGTCGCTCAAGATTGCGAAGTGCTTGCCCCAACTGAGCCGCGTTAACTTTGAAGCCTTCAAGATAAAGCGGCGGTCCACCCAACATAATTACCGTCGGCTCAACGTTCAAGATTAACTCAAGCGTGCGCTGTGACATGGGACCTTGCACGTCAGGCGCGAACATGAACCGTTCAGTGTCATACTCTATGACCAGCATGATGACCCATCCCAGCATTGAATCTTCAGAGCCGTGAGCAACAGGTTTAGAAAAACGCAGTGTCGTCTTCCCGTAACTGAACGTTTTTCCATCAGCCACTTCCAGTTTTTTAGCGTATTTACCGCCGGTTTTCTGGAACATATAAGCCCGCTGTCGCTGACTAGGGTTGATTTGCTCCTTCGGGTTCTTGATCAGTGCTGTTTTATCTTGGTAAATTTGGCGCGCCGTCGAGTTTGCCTCTGTCCAGTTCACCAGCCAATCCTCAAAAGACGGTGTGTGATGATCAAAATGGTAATGGCTAATCGTGACCACCTTGGCTTTGTCAGCTGCCTCAGCGATTTTCGCCCGCAGTTTAGCGATTGCCTGGAACTCAACAGGATGCGGCGGCAAACTGAAACGGTAAGGACAAAGCGAAACCCCAGCGTCCAAAAGCACCGAGACGTCAGGCGTTTCCACTAGCGTGCACATGGAGCGGACCCCGAAACTTTCAGCAGCCAATGGAGTAACCTTGATACTGCTTAACGGACTGCTCACTTTTTCCATTTGCCCCCACGCTAAGAAACCCTGCTAATTGGCTTACAACTTGGAAAGTAAAATGGCTTCCGTTCTCTTGTTCTTGCTTTTGCAATTTATTGTTGTGCATATTGGCCGAGCGAACTATTCTGCGATGAGGACTTAGCATATAGGGATTGACCGCGGTGACTGGCCATATTGCGGAATTTCTTTAGGTCGGCTCTTCTGCGTGCCGCGACAGATTCAAAGGACTAAGTTCAAAAGCCACCGAACATTAAGATGTATTAAACGTTTTTTGGTGAGATGAAAAGCATGAGTCAACATAGCGAAGACAAAAATTTGGAGGTTGCAACGCTTGCCGCAGGCTGCTTCTGGTGCACTGAAGCCGCGTTCAGCATAATTAAAGGCGTGGAGCGAATTGAACCCGGCTACATTGGCGGCACGATGCCTAACCCGTCCTACGAGCAGGTTTCTACTGGCACAACGGGGCATGCAGAAGCGGCGCAGATATACTTCGACCCGAAAGTGATTAGTTACCGTGAAATCTTGGAGATTTTCTTCACTATACATGACCCGACATCACTGAACAGGCAAGGCGCTGATGTTGGAACGCAGTACAGGTCAGCCATCTTCTATCATGACCAAGAACAGAAAGAAACTGCGGAAAAACTGATTGCTGAACTAGGCAAAGAGGGCATTTGGGATAAGCCAATCGTCACCAGTGTTGAACCGCTCAAAGAGTTTTACAGGGCTGAAACCTACCATAAAGACTACTACAAGAAGCACCCGAAAGAGCCTTACTGTCAAGTCGTCATCGCGCCTAAAATCGCCAAGTTGCAGCATCGTTTCGTCGACAAAATTAAGGCGCCACCGTGATTACCGAGAAACCGCCTTCAAGCTGCGCCGACGAGGTTTTGAAGCAAATCGAGGAGGCGTCACGACGGGAATTCTTGTCCATTGTGGGCCCGCGTAAAGGCAAAATCCTGGCTAATCAGGTTCGCAGGGCTAAGCCGCGGCGGGTTTTGGAAGTTGGGACTTTATAAGGGCAAGAAGGAACGCTAAGATCTTGTTAATATTACCCATATTTGCTACTTAAAAATCTGTAGCAAAATCAATCTCGCTGATCAAAAATTTAGCAAAACACTAGAGCCCGGAGTATCTACGCTTCTTATTATGTTTAGGCTTTCTTAATTGTTCACCGCATATAGGACAGTATGCCTTGCCTTTGGACACTGGGAGAGTACTACCAGCAGTGAAGAAGTGTTTGTATGGGCATTGGAGGTTAAAGTCGAAGGTTTGGGTTTCGTAATCATGGGGGTTGGCTATGATGTCTTCTTCAAGTGATAGGTTGCTTTGTTTGATTTCGTGTTTAAGCTCCTCGGCAGCTATAGCAGGCTTAGGCTGATAGATTGGTTTGCAGTTGGATTCAACTTTGGCTGAAATGGGTGTCTTGATTGATTTAGTAGGGATGACAGGCTTGACTGAAACGGAGGTTTCGTCTCTGGGAATGACTAACTTGGCAATCTTTGTTTTGGGAGTTGCTTCGTATCTTTGGGCGTGGGGTGCTTTGATTTTAATCATTGCTGCGGTGGTGGAGGTTCCGCATTCAGGACAGTTTTCACTGTATCGAGAGAGACGGCGTCCACATTTTCGGCAGAACGGCATATGCTCACTTTAAAGTTTTTGGAAGATGATGTTTTGGCGACCTTTAAACTTTAATGAAGTCTGTTGATTTACTTGAATGTTTAAAGGCTATTGCGCCAGTTTTTGGTTGGGTAGGGGATGACGGCGTGGAAATCAGCGGCAAACTGTAAGTTGGTGTTGCCGTCTATCCCTTGTATTTGTTGCTTAGTTATGGGTGATGGCTCCGACATCCTCTGTTTACCAGAGCAAGTGGGCTCGATACGAAGTGTTGCCTTCCTATGGTTTCTTCATCGGTGAAGTCAAGGTTTCTGGCACACTGATCAGAACTTTTTGTTCGCTAATTTCGCATTTGGATTCCATCGGCAAATTCAGTGTGAACGTGGTTCCTTTGCCTCTGGCTGTTTTAACCGTTATCGTTCCTCCATGCGCTTCAACGATGCGTTTGCATATGGCTAAGCCGAAACCCATGCCTCTTGCCTTTGTAGTAAACAACGGAGAAAACAGATTTGACAAAACCTCATCAGGAATGCCTGAACCCGTGTCGGAGAAAGAGATTTCCACGACGCCGGTATCCACTTTGCTATTAATCGTTAATTTGCCTCCGTTTGGCATGGCATCGATGGCGTTTTTGATGAGGTTCACGAAGACACGTTTAATCTTGTCAGAATCAACCTTCAACACCTGCTTGTGCAGAAGGCTATTTACAACTTTGACGTTTCTTGGAATTTCAACCATCGACATGGACTCGCATAGTAACATTCTCAGCGAGGATTCCCTTGGTTCTAACCGTATTTCTCTTGAATAGTCTAGAAGGTCGTTGATGATTTTATTTGAGTGGTCAACGCATGTGTTGATTGTTTCTATCAGCTCTTTGGTTTGCGTTTCAGACATGGATGCGCCTTTCTTCCCCAGTAGGTAAGCAGCATTTTTGATGCCTGTGAGGGGATTGCGTAAGTCGTGACCGATCATTCCCGCTAATTCCCCGATAGCCGCAAGTCTCTCTCTCTTTACAAGTTGAATTTCTGCTTCTTTGAGCTTTCGTGTTCTCTCTTCAACCAGATTTTCAAGCCTGTGCGAGTACTCAGCTAATTTACTCTGCATTCTCTTTTTTTCAGTTATGTCCACGCATACTTCCACTGCGGAAGTCACGTTGCCCTTTTCATCCTTGATGGGGGTTGCGATTAATTCAACCCAGTATGGATTGCCTTTAATATCGATGGACGTGTACTCATGCGCGTCGTAATTTGCGTTGTTTTCAAAAACTTTCTTGACACCGCAATCCGGACAAACGTGATCTAGGTCGTTGAGCGTTGCAAAGCAAAGTTTTCCGTCAACGTTGCCTTTGTACTCGTGAATGAACTTGTTTGCCCAAAGAACATGATAATCTTTGCCGATAATCACGTAACCAGCACCGATGCTTTGCGTTATAGCTTCAAGCTTGCTTCTTTCGCTACCCAACTCGCCCTCTAGTTTTTTATGTTCAGAAATGTCCTTAACAACAGCAACCGCGCTCCACTTTCCAGCTAACTTCACTGGCGATATTGACAATTCGGCTGTAAACGCGCTTCCGTCTTTGCGCCGTGCCTTTGCCTCAATTCTTCCTGCTGTGCACTCCCCATTCCCTGCTTCAGCCAGAACCTTCACGCCTTTGCCAATGAAATCTTTGCGTTCACCGTACAACATCTCAGGAAAAATCAACGTGTAAATATCTTGGCCTATCGCTTCTACGCTTGAATATCCAAATTTTTTTTCGGCGGCGGGATTCCAGTAAGCAACCTTGACTTGATTATCGACAACTATTATTGCTTCTCTGATTGAATCAGCTATTTTTCGAAATCTCTCTTCACAATCTCTTGAGCTCTGCATTATCTTGGGTTCCATTCTTTTTCACCTGTTTTAATTTCCTTTTTTTGGAGAAAAACATGTCAAGATAAAAAACATAAAGCTGAACTTTTTTTCCAAGGTTTCTGAAAAAAATCCTTAATGCTTGGGGAATAGCTTGTTGCGTAATCAAAAACTTTCGATTAGATTCGATGGAATTGCAATTTCTAATCAATGAGCGACATCAGCATGTTCTTCGGTTTATAGAAGTTAAGGTGTTTAGAACTAAAGGCTTATGAATTTAAGATATTTATTCGTAATTTCATTGAGTTCTAAAAAGTTCGAAAATCATCTGAGCTTTTAAAAAGGGATTCGAAGAATTTTGCCTAATTTGAGTTGAGAAGCATTGGTATGTTTATGTCTGCCCAGAAACACTTTTTTGTGAGAAAAGAGTACCTTAACGTTTTAATGGCTGCGTAGGCTTTTTCTGAATGGGTGGGCAATGACGACTCTGGCCCCGTAGACGTAAGGATGATGTGGATCTTGAGTGCGAAAAGCCAAGCGCTAAAATTAGCGTTGCTGGCATAAGAGCCCACCTAAAAAAACTATCTTCCTTCACCCGGCTTTTCCCATAGCTCAAGCTTTTCTTTCTTGAGTTCCGTGCGTTTCCGCTGCAGGTACTTGTAAACCGTGTGATGCTGGCAGCCCTCGATGATCATTTGCGCCGCGTTCCTTGCAGCGTCCACCTGCTCAAAGCTTCCGATGAATCCGACCGTGTGCCCGTAAACTGCCATGTTGGCTTCTGTTAGTTCTTCAATCAGTTTTCTGGTTTTGCCGTCAGCCCCGATGATTCTGCCTTTTACGCGTTTAATGTCAGATTCGGATCGGCCGAAGATTTGGCGTAAGTCTATCATGTCGAAGATGTCGTCTTCGTTGCGTATCAGGCGGAAGGTAACGTCGGGCGAGAATCCTCTGCCTATGGCTGTCACAACGTCTTTAGCCTTGAGAAGCAGAGATGGGTCTGGAGCCGTTTCTGAAAGTGTAATTGTAACGTCGCCTTCGCTTTCAACTTCAAGCTTAACGTTGAGTTTTTGTTCGATGTGCTGCTTAACTTTGCCTTCGGGACCGATAAGTACGGCAACGCGCTCTTTAGGAATCCTAACAAACGTGTCTGGACCAACCATTTTTCAACCAACAACCAGCTTATGCAATTCTTCAACAGAATAAACATTAACGTTCAATCGACTGAAAAACCTGTTCAAGTTCGTTAAATCCCTCATCAGCATGAAATCAGCCATCGGGTGCTCGATGGAAACAGCCTGGGACATGTCAAAGATCACAGGTCTGCCCTTCCACATCATAATGTTGTACTCGCTTAGGTCGCCGTGCACGAGCTTAGCCTTTTGGTACAGCCGCTTCAAGTAAGTTACAAGTAAACGGTAAACCTGTTCAGGGCGGGCAGGAGCATCTTCCTTTAGGGAAGGGGCACTAACTCCTTCTTTCCCGATGAACTCCATAACCAGCACGTTGCGTTTGACAGCGACGGGTTTGGGCACATGAACCTTCGCTTCAGAGGCTTCTTTCAGGTTGCGGAACTCTTTCTGCGCCCAAACTGCGATGAGCGAGCGGGTATCCCGTTTAACCTCTTTGAAACGTGGGTCGCCTTCAATGTACTTGAGCATGCCCTTCTTGAACTCAGCTGACGACGTCAAGTAAATCTTCACGGCTAAATCCTTGCCTTCCTTGTCTGTAGCCCAGTAAACGCGGGCTTCCTTTCCGGAGCTGACGACGCCGTTGACCTCGTATATTACGCCGCTGTTTAGCAAGTCGAAGATAACCATACGTGTGGCCTGGTCAAAAACCTCCTCCACGGTGGCGCGTTCCTTCGTCATGTCATGGATTAGCATCCGGTCTCTTCGTTCAACAGTTCTTTCTTGATGAGCAAGGCGTTCTTCGGCTTTCCTAGACATAACATTCAACAGTTGCTAATTCATTTAAGTATTAAAACTGCTCGGAATCTTCTCGAACAATTTTACCTTAACAAATTTTTTATTATGATTATGAAGACTTTTTGGCAACGAAAATTGGTCAATCTGGTGATCCAAAAATGTGAATGAACAACGCAAGCGTTCAAGGTAAATGTGACTTGAATTTGGAGTTTAAAGGGTTAAAATACCCTTGCGCCTGAGATTATCAGCTTGGGCATGCGTGTAACGCCACACGACGTCCCCGCGCTTGTCGCTTTGAAACTCCCACGGTGAAATGATGACGATGTCGTTTTCTCGAATCCAGACGCGTCTTTTCATTTTGCCTCGGATTCTGCATAACCGTTCAGCACCATCCTGACATTTAACTAGGACTCGGTCAAATCCAAGCAGTTTCACGACAACACCCAGAACTTCCCCTTGTTCCGGATATTTCATCTCGCTGATTGCGCCTTCGCTTAACACTTTTTTCTTTCCCAAACGCGTGCCTCATTTTTCGATATTGAAAAACAAGTGCTCTTCATGCTTAAAAGCATGCTCGTCAAACAACGCAGATTTAACAAGAAAACAAGAATTAGACAGCACTGGCCGCCTAAGCGTCGGCTGTAAGTTTAAATTGTTCAGTCTTTGAATATGATAAACGGAGCATCGCTAAAGTGTCCTACGTCTTCAACATACCCTACCGGAACAACGTCAAACTCAAGCAGATAATGGAGAGAATAAAAGAAGATAAGAAACTGCAGACTTACTGGAAATGCTGCAACGTTATGGCTATCGAACGCATGGGCTACACTGACCATGGCCCGACGCATGTTAAAATCGTAGCAAACCTAGCGTTGAAGCTTCTGCGAATCCTTGTTGAGAAAAAACTGATTACACCAAGCATAGTCAAGAATTATGGGATGACGAACGAAGATGCTGAAGTGGTCGTGGTATTAGCCTCAATCTTCCATGACTTGGGCATGAGTGTGCAAAGGCACAACCATGAAATGTACAGTGCAATCTTAACTTTACAATTCATGGATTGTCTAAAACCGACTTATAACGATGAAGAAATAGCCGTGATCACCTCGGAAGTCTTACATGCCATCGTGGCGCACGAGCAACCGCCCGGCACGCACCCAACTCGTGGAATTTTAACAAAGGAAGCGGGTATACTCGGCATCGCGGACGCGTTAGACATGGAGGCGGGTAGGGCAAGGATTCCCTTTCAAGCCGGCAAAATTGACATCCATGCGGTTTCAGCGCTTTCGATTGAGAAGGTTGAGGTGGAAGCGGTTGAAAACGGGAGGAAACCAATCGAAATAAGGATTAAAATGTCCAATTCAGCTGGTGTGTTCCAAATAGACGAGCTTCTTAAGCCAAGAATAGTCAACTCTGGGCTTGAACAGTTCTTTCATGTAATCGCCGAAATCACAGGCGAAAAAGAAAACAGAATCATAGAGAAATTCGAAATCTAAACCCTTTTTGAGGCAACAAATACCTTACCATAATAAGGTTTGAAAGCACGCAGTTGAGGCTCGCCGGATCGAGTGCCAAGCATGCGCGAGGAAAATACTGAAAACTAAGCGAAAGATAATTCAGGAGCTTCATCAAAAAGCAAGTGAGAAAAGAGGCCTACGGAGCTCAACGCTATGATGCGGTGATTGATGAACATTAAGCTCCAAGTTTTCTTATCGCTTTTTAGAGCTTCTTGTAGCAGTATGGACAGATCTTTAAGTCTTCTCCAACGTCGCGTTTGCAGTGTTTGCACACCTTAGTGCGACCCGTAGATTGCGGGCGACTTATCGTAGTCTGATTAAGCTGTGGAGAAACTGTTGACCTCGTTGGCGGAACAGAAGACCTGTAGCCATAAGGCGAATTTTGCTGAGTGGACGATCTGTAGCCGTACTGTGGGGTCTGCCGAGTGTAAGACCTGTAACCGTACGGTGAAGTCTGCTGGGCTGAAGACCTATAGCCGTATGGCGACGTCTCTTGAGCTGCAGGCCTAGATGTGTACGGTTGAGCGCTCTCAAATGAAGGACTTGGCTTATAGCTTGATTTTTCCTCAACTGAAGCCAGTTCCGGTCCTTGCCTGCCACGTCTCACGAACACAAATGTTGTGAAGCAGGCTACGGCTAACACAAAGGCGACTATGCCTATAGCTAACGGTGACCAAAATCCACTTTTTGACGGAATCCCGCCGTATGGGGTTACAGGATAGTTCGTGGGAACCGAAGACGTAGTTGAAGATGTTCCTGTCCCCAAAGTTCCCGTAGATGTTCCTGTGGGAGCCGCGGTGACGACGACTTCTGGGGCTTGAGTAACCGTGAACGTGGCTGTCCCGGACACGCCGTTTTGATCGGTGGCGGTTACTACGTATTTACCAGTTGCTACCGTTGGAACGTACAATGGCCCGCTTGCGCTGGTTTCCCCATAGCCACCGTAGATTGATTGCTCGGTTGTAGAGCCGAAGGTGAGGCTGAACGTGGTATCGCCAGTTTGGTAGTTAGAAACGTACACAATAACTTGTGTTCCTGGTGGACCCGATGAGGGCTGCAACGTTACTGTTATACTGGCTGCTTTCGCAGTCGGCGCTGTGATTACCATTAAGGCAAAGATGCTCAGAAAAATGACAGTAAGCGTGGCTACCATGAAACCTTTCTTTATTCTGATGAAACATTTCGGCAATGAAATTTAACGCTCCCGTAAGATAGTGTAAACTTCAACAGATATAAAATTTGGTGTTTACGAGACTGAATTTTTAAAAACTTGTCCAGCGCTGCCACAGAACTAAGTTCTAATAAGAACCTAGCGAAGCTAAAATTAGTTAAACCTGTCTCTTAACTTTTAGACCTATTTCGGAGTTAAAGCTAAAAGGCAACCCTACGCAGGATGATGATTTATCCTGCAGTACCGTAGCCGCTCACAGTGACTACCGCGTTCGTGGAGCCGGCGCTGGATGTGGCGTCGAATACGACGCTTAAAATTACGCTTTGTGAAGGGAACAGCTCCAACATCTGGTCGTTGCTTAACCACACGGCTCCGCTGCTATTGAAGGTTTGAGTAACAGGGCTTGAATATACGTTGTCAGCGAACTGCAGGCGTATGCGCACAGTGATGGTTTCGTTGTTGGTGAAGCTTCCGTCAACTTGGATTTTAGGTTCAAACGTGTAAATGTCAAGCGGGAGGGCCTGAATCGTGACGTTAGCGCCGTAACGCCCGTTTACACCCACCGGAACGTCGATGTTTTGCCTTTCAAAAGCGCAGCCGAGCCCAGAAATCCAAATGCTGTAGGGGTTATGGATGCTTGCTGTCCAGTTGCCGAGGAAGTTGACGTCGCCTGCCAGAAACGGTGCGGGATTGCAGTTTGGTCCCAGATCGATGGCAAACATGTTGTTGGGCACATCCGTGAAGGATTCAAAAACTACTCCAGACAGCAGCGTCTGGTACATTGAACCATCAACTAAAAGCCCAGTTTGATTCGTTACCCCATCCTGACCCATCCACATTCTAACGTCCTGCATTTGACTGTCAGAGAATTGCGCCAGACGTTCAACGTTGACGCCGACTGAGTTGTCGCGGATGTTGAAGAAACAGCGGTCGATTTCTGAACTAGCATAGGAGCCGGTCGCGTTGCCGATAGGCGTTTCGAAAACTACGCCTTCAGTGGCGTTGATGAAGTAGCAATTGTTGATCTGCGTGTCTTCGCTCCAAGATCGGGTGTTGGCTAATTCGATTCCTGCTGAGGTGTTCTCAAAAATCATGTTTGTTATGGTTGTTCCAAACGAGTTTTCAATCAGGATTGTGCCGTTTATAATGGTTAAGCCTGAAATGGTCGAGTATTCTGAACTCGTGTAGTTGGTGCCGAAAATGATTATTTTGTGGCCATTTCCGATTATTGTTGCTCCGTCACCCACGATTTTGGAGTTTATTTTGTTGGAAACCAAAATGTCCCCGTTCAAAGAATAGGTTCCAGGGTTAAGGTAAACAGAGTTTCCCTGAGTTAAAGCCGTATTAATCACTGGTGAGGCGTCGCCCGACACGCTGGTCGTTGAACCCGTTAGCATGTTCTTTAACTGGTAATTTTTGCCGCTTTGTGAAACAACAAAATCGTAACTCACAATACTGGAAACGGGTTGTCCGCTGGGTCGCTCGAGAATCATGTAAGTATTAAATGCTGAAAGGGCAAGCACGGCTACGAGGAGAATAACGATGAGTCGTCTAGAGATAGTTACCTTTGGAAGAGCTTGCATTTTCAATGGCCCAAGCGGTTTTTGATGTACATTTAAAGAGCCATCGTTAATTAAATTTTTGCGACGTCCGCTTTTTCGATAAAACTTACGGGACGAACAAACTTGAACCATCCAAAATTGGAGCGCATAACATGTCTTTCTACGTCAATCAGTGGAAACAGGTACCAGCAATTTAAGGAACCGCATTGCGCGCACTGTTAAGGCAGCGCTTATAGCGAGGGCACGTGGGCTAGTTTTTCTGAATGCAATTGTCCACCGGTTGCCCAGTTGCATTTAGGCGCCTCATAAATGACTATTTCAACCGCGTCTCTTGGTACTCCTAAATCTTCAAAGACTTTAGTTATGCCTTCAACTGTTTTCTTCTTGTTTTCAAGGGTCATGCCCTCCCACACGGAAACTTGGACTATTGGCATTTTATTTCACCTTGATTACTGTTTGGCATCTTATCCAATTAATATCTTCGCTTAATCACGCGCGCTTATCGGCTCGACGATGTTAGTGCTTGGTTCAGGTTGCGAAGGGAAGACAGTATAGTGAAACGCTACATATGAGATCACTGCCTTCAATGAGAAAATAAGAATTCCTCCCAGGAGAGCGACTGAAACGCCCACAGCGATTGGGACTCCGAGTGACCGGTAGATCTCGCCCGTAAGAATCTGAGTGTACCCGGAGAACGCGAATCCTTGGGCTTCAACGACTCCCGCCACCGAGCGGACAATTATTACTTTGTCAACTGGGATCGGCTGCCCCAACGCGGCAAACGTGAAAAGAACTGTGAAGACTTCGAAGACCCACGTGAAAAAGGAAAATAGCAGGGGTAAAATAACCATCTTGCGGTCTTGCAGCACCAATTTCATTCCCTCGTGGTAGTCCCCGACTGCTTTTTCCACTTTTGCTTCAAGATTTGACAGATTCCACCGTTTTTTGCTAATCGCGGAGACAAATTTGAAGCAGGCAGAGACGAATTTCTTTGCTGCAGTAGGCTTGAAACTTGCAACCAGCAGAATGGCAAGGGGCAGCGTCAGTAGAATTATAACTCCAGCAAGCGCGGAGAGGACTGAGCCAACGGTATTGTAGTATTCAAAGAGCAAAAAGAGGCTGGCAGCCATGCCGCCAAGCACGAATATGGCTTCATACACGTTTTTAGCGACGACTGACGCTACTGCTTGCCCGCTTTTTACGTTTGGATCTTTGTTTAGCAAGTAGGCCTTAAAAAAATCGCCTGACCAGCCGCTGGGAATCAGGTTGTCAACGAATACGCCGACCCAGCTTAGGATGTATGCTCGGCGGAAACTGATCTTGATAGACAGGTTTTTGAGAAGCTGGTACCAGACCAACGCGTCGAAGGTGAATGCTATGAGGTTGCTGGCTACGGCTAGGGTAAACAGTTCCGGGCTTATTCTTTTGATAACTGAAATTAACTGGTTTACGTTGACGATGTATAAAAGAAAAAGCGCCAGCGCCAGATAGCCCAGCAACGCCGTTAGGGTTATCCATTTTCTTGAAGAAAGACTTGCGGCGAAAGGCGCTGACATAATTGTCTAGAAGGTTAGAGGTATTTCAGTTTTGCTATAAAAGTGCCTTTCTGGCGTCCACACTAAATTTTTTTCAGCCAACTGAACTTTGGCAAAGCTTATTTGAGCGTGTAAAAGAAAAGTAGCTACACTTATCTCCCGCAACACAATCCCATAGCCAGACTGAGACAAACTGGGTATGCTGGTGAATTATGTTGCTTGAAGGTAAGACTGTAAACTTGACTGTAAGAGTAGGTCAAAAAGCTAACATCGGTGAATGCCTCGAGGCTCGACATAACTGGTGTATTCTAATAATTTAGAAACAGCCATGCGCAATCCAAAGCAAGGTCAAAGCTTAACAATCTGTGCGTGAGGTACGCCCTCTATTTTTAACACTGCTTCAGGATGCACGTAACCGTTCGCTATGGCTTTTTCCACGCAGCCTTTACCTACGAGATTCACTATGGTTGAATTGTCAATCATCCCCATTGCCTCTTCAACAGTGGCCCTTCTGCCGTTGTAAAACTCGTTCTTTATGTGAAAGACGATTTTTCCTTCACGAAGAGTCCTGCCTAGCAATTCGCAGTCGCAAACCGCTAAAAGGACGTTAGAGCCGATTTTTTTCAGGTTCACGTAAACTTCCAATCAGGTCACTCATAACTGCTTTATGGATGATTTTGCACCGCAAGCGTTGCACACAAGAAACGAAAGGCGTTTTTCTTTAACAATCCTCGTGTCTGGCCGCTTGCAAACTGGGCAAACCACGTAGCTCTCTAAATACCTCTGCATTAACCGCTCGAAGCTTTCCCGTTGAAACTTGCCCTGAAAAATTGCTCTTGAATCTTGGAAAGTCGCGGCCGTAGCCATTTCCCTCGTTAAAAACTTCAAGATGTGCTGCGGATCACGGTCTAAGGCGTCGGCAACTTCCTTGAAATTAGAAATTATCGTTCTCATGCCAACTGTACTAACCATCAATCTTGGCAATTCTAAGCGCTCATGCTTCGTGGAGACTTCAGGCATTTGAGCGCAAGCCTTCTTAAGCAAGTCTTCGTAGCTGAAGGACATAATAAGCACATCCATTCAGAGAATGGTTGCACCATGTATTTAAAAATTATAAGTAAAAAGGCTCCTTTAATATATAAAAAGAATAGTTTATTACGGAAAGTCATTATAATTTCCGCCCACAACTGGATGTATCTTTAACGTGCCAGGGGGAGCCTTGTTGACAAAGGAGCAGAATGTCATTCAAAAAGAAGAAATCTATCAGCAAATACAAAAGCTAAGAGAAGAAGCTAACAAAGCAAACGTCCAAATCAAAAACTCCATTGAAAGAAGAAACCAGCTGAACGAGGACGTAAAAAAAGCTCGGGAAGAGATTGCTGGGCTAAAAGCTGAACGTGACAGCATTAATGAAAACGTTAAGCTGCTTAAAGATCAAAGGGACGCCATCAGGGCGCAATCCGACCCAATTCTTGAAAAAATAAAGGCTATGAAGGAAAAAATCGCTGAGCTTAAGAAGAGCCTGCCACGCGTGAGCCAGCGGGATTTGCAGGAGGAGCATGATGCGATTGAATGGAAAATTTCAACAACATCTCTTGACCTGCAGGAAGAAAAAATATTGATCGAGGATGTTAAGAGGCTTGAGATACTGCTGAGCGGATACAAAAAAATTGATGCACAGAATAATAAAATCAAGGTGCTGCTTAATCAGCGAAAAGCGCTTGATGAGCAAGCGGGCGTGCTTCATAAGAAGTTAACCGATTTAGCCGCTAAAAGCCAAGAAATTCACTCAAGGATGATTGAAAAAGTGAACACTATGAACATCAGCAAAGCCCAAGCTGATAGTCAACATCAACTTTACGTCAAAACAAAAGAAGAGGTTCTTCCCCCAATATACGAAAAGATGGGGCAATTTATAGGGCAACTAAACAACTTGAAAGCCTCTTTTGCAAAAGAAGCCAGAGACGAAGTCCAGATAAAGATTAAAGCAAAAAAAGCCGTTGAGCAAGCTACCAAAGAAAAGGAACAAGCAATTAAAGAGAAGCTTGGCGCTGAAGCGAGGAACAAGCTACAGAAAGGCGAAAAGCTAAGCTGGAACGAGTTTCAGCTCGTCATGGGAGACGAAGCAAATGAAGATTCAGAAGCACAAGGTTAAAGTTAAGTCGTGATATAATTGGAATTGAGTCCAGATGGCTAAAAGGGGAACGCAGGAACAGACGCAAAAGCGTATCCTAATTTTATGCGTCGACCGAGACGGCGACCTAGAAGTCAAGGGAGGAGTAAAAACCCCGCTTCTGGGCAGAACTTCAAATCTGGATGCTGCTGTTTGCTTAGCCTTAAAGGATCCTGAAGAACCAGACGCCAATGCCATGTTTGAGGCTGTCCGCCTCTATGACAGGTTACAGAACGAGAAGCAGCCGGAAGAAATCTTTGAAGTAGCAACCATATCAGGCTCCGACTTGGGTGGCGTGAGCGCTGACAGAAAAGTCGTTACCGAGCTAAACAGTCTGCTTGATTCCTTTAACGCCAACGAGGTTATCCTGGTTTCCGACGGCTATTCTGACGAGGCAGTGCTGCCTCTTGTGGAATCCAGAGTGCCTGTGTCATCAGTCAGAAGGATAGTGATAAAACACAGCGAATCAATAGAGGAAACAGCGGCCCTCTTCACCAAGTACATCAAGCTGCTGGTGGATAATCCTAGGTACGCTCGCATAGCGCTGGGCTTACCGGGATTACTCGTTTTAATTTTCGGTATCCTTTGGGCAATCAATAATTTCGTCTACCCCGGCGCCATCGCCTATTTTGGAATTGCCATCGTAATCGTTGTGGGCGGTTTCTTGCTTATAAAAGGGTTTGGGATTGATAGGTCGGCTAAAGACTTCTACGTGTGGATGAAGGAATATACGCCGCCCCCCCTTCCCATGCAAATCTCAAATTACACTGTTTTCGCTGGAATCTTGTGTATAGCCGTCAGCGTGTACCTTGGAATACAAAACGTTAACATTAACGCCGCTCCGTTTCCAACCGCTTCCGCCGCTTGGGTCGCCATTATTCCAAAAATAGTTACATTCTTCATTAAAGGCATAGAAGATATGATGGTGATTGGCGTTATCATCGTTCTTTTCGGACGAAGCGTACGTTTATACTTTGAAAGAGACTCGAAGATGCTGCGTAACGTTGGTTTAATAGTTACAGTTGGATGGTTCCGTTGGATTCTTGATGCAACTGCAAACGTGGTTTACAATCCGCTTAACCCAGCTGGGAAAGGACCTGTTGGTCTTGGTGACCCGACGTTCTCGGTCTTCCTCTACACAATAGTAGTTGGAATTCTCATTGGCATAGCTTCCGTGTTGCTGATTTTTATTGTCAACAGGTCAGCTAAAGACTTCTTTAAAAAACATGAAAAAGATGAACAAGCTCAATGAAGAAGCCTCGCCAAACTTCCATGCTTGGTTTGGGACAAGATTTAACTGAAAGCGGTAAGGCTAGTACTGTGGAAACCGTCTAGAGAATGTTTAAAGAACGTTTGACATTCAAAAAAGTCCTTTCCTATATGGGTGCGTACACTCTTTATGAGCGATGGCTGTGGCAACAGGTTAAGGCCGGAGCAAAACCCGAACACATCGCCATAATTTTAGACGGCAACAGGCGCTGGGCTAACGAGCAGGAAAGTCACCCTTTGCTCATGAAGGATAAGTGGGGTCACATGCAAGGCGCTGACACGGTTGAGCAGCTTTTGGATTGGTGTCACCTACTAAATGTTAAGTATGTTACTCTTTACACGTTTTCCACGGAGAATTTCGCTCGTAAATCGGAGGAAGTTGAAAAGATTATGCAGATTGCCGAGGAGAGATTCCGCAAGCTTCTGAAGGACGAGCGAGTACACAGGGACAAGGTTCATGTAAAAATTATTGGCAGAGTTAACCTTCTGCCTAAAAGTTTGCAGGAAGCCATCGAGGACGTTGAGAAGGCAACAGCTAATTATGACTGTTACTTCTGGAATTTTGCGTTTGCGTACGGTGGCAGAGCAGAAATCGTGGATGCTGCTAAGACAATCGCTGAGAAAGTGAAGAGCGGCGAATTAAACGTAAGCGACGTTGACGAGAGCACGTTTGAAAAGTACCTGTACACTGCGCACATGGACAAGCAGGATCCCGATATGATCATACGCACTTCAGGCGAAGAACGCTTAAGCGGATTCTTGCTCTGGCAAGCAGCCTACAGCGAACTCCTCTTCTTAGACGTTTACTGGCCGGACTTTCGCCTAATCGACCTGTTAAGAGCCATCAGAATTTTCCAATACCGAAAACGCCGCTTCGGAGCATGAAAACCCGAAAAGAGCATCATCAACTTCTTGCACGACAAGCAATCTTCTAGAAGTCTTGATGGGATGAGTAGGAACTGTTCTTTCTGTACTGAATGATTCAGGATTCAAGATTGCTAGTTACTACGGCGTTGGAGGTGGTGGCGGTGGTGGAGGCGGCGGCAGTTTTTGGCGTTTCCTAACCAACAAAAGAGCGACAACCGCAATAACAACGATAACAACTGCAACAACTACAGGTAACACCGGGAACGTTGAAGACACAGGCGCCGTAGCAGTCGGTGTCAGGGTAGGCTCTGCCGAGGATGTAGATCCTAAGGGCACAGAATCAATCACGTAGCTGAAGTTTGCTATCTCACTTGTTAACTGAGGTGTGCTATCCGCGGGAGTTGCAACCCACCTTATCGCATTTGTAGGCGCAAGAGCAGCGCTGGGGGTAATTACGTAAGTGTAATTCAAACCCACAACCGTTCCGGCGGCGTTATAAAAGGTTGTTACTACCCAAACATAATCCATGGTCTGTGATCCGGTATTCACGATAGTTCCCACGACGGTGTAAACGTTGCTTTGATTTACAGCGAAAGGAGTTGTTGGAACACTCAAATCCGGATACGGGGATGTGGTAGTGTCTGTAACTGCAAGCACCGTTACCGTAAATTTGGAAAGTGAAGACATCCAGCTTGTATTTTGGCTGGTGCTACTTTGAGGAGTAAAATCTATGAAGAAAGGAGCCTTCTGCCCAGGAGCCATTTCGTACGACCATACAACGCCGAGTGAAGAAGAAGCTATGGTTTTTCCCGTGGAATCCAAAGCGGTGCCCATTAAGGTGACGTTCTGAACGATGCCTGTACCGACGTTTTCTATCTCTCCAACAACAACAATGTCGCCTTGGTTCGGCGCCAAAACAGTGTTCGCTGGAGCAGTGTAGTAACTGTAGCTTAATACCTTGACTTCTGAGGCGGCGGCTTTGACACAAGGAAGCGGCACGAATGCAAACGTGGCTAAGATTAAGGCTGCAAGAACTGCAACCGTTATGATTTTTTTCAAGGTATTCCCCTCTTCAGACGTTACAGTAGTTCCACATTGATGCTTATTAAAATTTTTCATAATTCTTCCCTAAAGGTTAACTTTTAGCCATAGCAACGTCTATTTTTCAGGCTTATTTCTGCAGCAATTTCATTCGTGAAACTTTTGTTTGCTGATTGGAGCATAAAGGCGTTCAAGTTTTCATCGAATGTTAAGTTGGTTAGGACTGCGCTTTGAGTTTCAACTGGAAAAGACTTCTCGAAATACTCTTGCATGGCCATGGGAAAACAGCAACATCCAACCTTAATCAATCAGCCACCGTCTTTTCAGACGTTCAAGTAACTGTGTAACGTTCGCTTTCGTTGGCGGCGCTGATTTTTTCGGTAAAATTCAATGTATGCGATTGCCGTCTTCGAATCCATAAGACGGTGCCCACAGCTGCAAAAGCAATCAAAATGCTCCCTGCGATCGCATAAAGCTCAATACTTCTAATGTTGAGCGCAGTCAATAACGGAACGTGTACGCTTGTCGCGGCAGTTTGAGACGGCATGGCCGGCATGTTAGGCACTATGGTCGTGTCGTTCCAGTAGATCAAGGTTTTATATCCTAATGATTTGAGTGTTTGGTTTTCATTTGCGTAAAGTATGTCAAGTTTAGAGCCGAACATTTGCAAAAATGTGATTATGCACATACTAATGTCTGCGACAAAATTAAGTGAAGCCGTACCATCCCAGTCAGCATTCCATAACCCAAAGATTGTGTCATTGGGGTCACGGAAACCGTAGCCAAAATCCTGCGGCAGAACGTATGCCGACCGGACGCTTATTTGGCTTGTTGTTCTCGGGTTGTCTTGCGTGTACTGCCAAAACTGTTTGATGGCGTCAAGTTGACCCGGCTGTAACACGTTTTGAGTATAGTTTGCGTTAGAGTCAAACACAACGATGTATTTTGCGCCGTTTTCATAGGCCAGCATCATGTCCTGGTAAAGCTCCGGGCCTGACTCCATGTAAGGCGGGTTTCGGTACGCATCCGTTATCATGACGCCCCAATTCTCGTTGAAGGCCGTGGCTGCTCCTCTACAGAGAGCTACGCTTAACTGTCGGCTGTAGTTTTCGAACCCGGTGTTCAAGCCGAACTCTGCGAAAACTGTATTGTATCCAGCTTGGTAATCGTACCAGTACAATCCGTAGTCTGAAGTGAACAATTGATACTGCATCGGATAAGCAAAATTGTTGGTAATCGCGAACGGTCCGTTGCGCAGCCAACCGTTTATCGCGGTGACATACTGGTTAGCGGCGTCACTGAAGTTTCCTGCAGACGTCACAGCTGGATACTTCGCTTGGTCAAGCTGCTTTCCTCCCTCCTCATCAAGGTAGTAGATACCCATGAACCTGCTTCCGAAGTTTTTCGTGGCGTTTTCAAGCCACTGTTTCGACGGGTAACTTGGGTCATCGCTGTAAACTATGAAGTTTAAGCCCTTGTCGTAGACGAACTGGCTGATGATGGTGAGTCTTGTTTCATTGAAGATTTCGCCCCCAAAGTAAGTGTTGCCAATCTTCTGAGCGCAGCCGATAACGAAGAAGTTAGTGTAAGAACTGACGTTATCGATTAACTGTTCAGTTTGTGCGAGGCTTTCAAATGCAACATCAACGCCGAGGTACAGGCTCGGAGGGGTCGGCGCGGTTTCAGCTTTAACGGTTAAGGCGCAGTTTACAAAAAACGGCGAAATTAGCAGAATAATCAGTAATAATGCCAGTTGCTTGGGTCCCATTATTAACTGATGAAATTCGATAACCTAAATAAGACTTTTCCAGAATCAACATATGACAGGTTAAGCTCAGTGTAACGCTGAATCCCAACAGCCACATCTTACTTGAATATTAGTTTCTAGCATAGCGCAGCCCCATACATACATGACTTACAAGAAGCGGGCGCATCCAATTCAAAACCTCAAAAAATGCTGTCCGCGCCTGTTTTTTGCATGATCTCTTGCATGAAGCATCTGCTGATCAGGCGGAATTTCGAAAGTTTTTTACCATTCCGTAATAAATCTTGTCTCCAGTCGAGGAAGAGGAAAAGGATGAGTTTGGACAACGAATTTTTCATGCCGAAGAAAAACGTTTTGAGAGACGACGGGGAAACAGGCAAAAAGGCTGGTCAAGAAAAGAGGTTTGTCCATTGTGATAGTTGCAACGAGCTTATCGGCGCGGTTTCTGTGACGCTTTACGAAATCGACGAGAAACATTACTGCTCCGATTGCTATTCTCGGAAAATAACTGCCTTGGCGGTTGAAAGGGACCATTTCGACATAAAGCAGGAAAAAGAAGCGCGCGGAAATAAAGCTTAAAAACGAACGCTGAAACACTCCTAGGCTGCGTGAGTTGCTTGAGCAGCGCCGTTGGAAAAGGCTGGTTAATCGACCAGAAAAAGTGAAGAACGCTTTAGTGAACTTAAGATGAAGGCGGAGGTCTTTGCCCGAGAACGACGCTAACGTTAATCTGTGTAGTTCCTCTAACTGCCGTTACAGCTATCGTGTCACCTGGCAGAGTGTGTTCTTCTAAGTAGCTTGCTAATTCATCGCCGTTCGTGATTGTTTGACCGTTTAACGCAATGATGATGTCTCCGACTTTCAGTTTGCCGTCTGACGGTCCTCCGCTGACTACCGAATCAATCTTCCAGCCGTAGGTAACGCTGGACCCGGTTTGTTGAGCAAGGTCATAAGTCATGTCTTCTCCAGTGAGTCCCAGATATGAGTGCCCGCTGTAGGAACCCGTCGTTATCAAGGCGTACAGTTCTTTCAAGATAGTATCAGAGGGAACAGCGAAACCTAGCCCTTGCGAATTAGAAACTATAGCCGTTGTAATTCCAACGACGTTTCCGGCAGCGTTAAGAAGTGGGCCGCCTGAGTTACCAGGGTTAATTGGCGTGCTCGTCTGGATAATATTGGCTATTGAAAACCCGCCAGTTGTGTTTTCCGTTATTGTTCTACCCAGCGCGCTTACAACGCCTGTCGTCATCGAGCCAACCAAGCCGTAGGGGTTTCCGATAGCGATGACTGAATCGCCCACAGCCAGCGTTGATGAACTCACGATGCTGAGTGGTTTAAACTCAGACGCAGACGCGTTGACTGAAACCACTGCAAGGTCAGAGTACGGGTCTGTCCCGAGAACTTTGGCTGAATACCCGTGTCCATCTGCGAAGGTAACACTTAAGTCTGAAGTGCCATGAACGACATGGTAGTTGGTTAACACGACAACTGTGCCGTTAGAATTGTAAACGAAACCTGATCCTTGCTGCGTGCCCCCAGGGATGTTGCCTACAATTAGAACGATGGAGTCACGTACGCTATCGTACAAGCCTGTTAAAGACGTGCCATTCTGAAGGATAGTGATGTCTTGGTAAGTGGCGTTTTGGAAGCCTTTAAGGTCAGAAACTTGGCTTTCTAAGTTTGATATTTCACCGCTGAGATTATTTATTCGCGTGTTGGCGAAGTAAAAAACGGTCAAACCGCCAATAAACAGCCCTACGACAAAGATAACCATTAGCAAGACAACCAATGCCTTAGTAAGTCCGCTAGACGCCATAATTAAGCTACGCCTCGAAACACAGTTTGCCCTTAAGCGAAATAAAAGTTACTGTTACCTGCGGTCTATGATCTCCATCGCTTCAGGGCCGGTCCCGATCAAAAGAACAGGCAATCCAGTTTGGGTTTCAACTTCTCTTATGAAATCCTTAGCTTCCTCCGGCAGATTCGTGTACTGCCTGATGCCTCTGCAGTTTGGAAAAAGACTATCTAGCTTTGTAATTGCAGCCTGCGTGGCACCGTTTATCCTCGCGGTTTTCTTTGCCAGCTCAAAGTCGAACGGCGCTGAACGGCGGTCTCTGCCCGTTCCTGCAGCGGTTTCAAACCAGTTTCTTTTCTGCGCTTCCTCTTTAGAAATCTCTCCGGGCAGGGGTCCACCGCCGACTCGTGTCATGAATGACTTGTACACGATTAGCACGTCATCGACCCTTGTGGGTCCAACTCCTGCTTCTGATGCGATAGCTGACGCGCTGGTGTCCCGGCCAGTAACGTACGGGTACCCACCGCTTAAAAAAAGCGACAACATGAAGCCTTGCGTGCCTTCAAGAAGAACTTTTTTATCTGCATCTAAGGCGTCGTTGACCTCTTGTATTTCGTCAGTAACGTATGCTTTCAACTCGAAGATGTCTTTGGCAAGTTTTGCCGTGCGTCTCACCCGTTCTTCAATAGCTGGACCTACACCCCAACCCGTGGTTCCGATGCCTTTGTTCACTGCGCTCGCTTTATCCTCAGAACTGTGCTTCGCCTCAATTATCGACGCGTTCTGATCCACGCCGATTCTGCCCTTAACTTTCGTCTGCTCAACCTCTTCAAGAAATTTCTGAACATGAACATTCGCTCCCGCAGCAATCAGCAGGCGTGTGTCGGGGTTTAGAAATGCGGCTGGAACCATGTGAAGAGCGTATTTTTTTCCTTCAAACCAAACCGTGTGAGCCGCGTTCACCGAGCCGGTTCTGACGCAGAAATCAAGCTTATCTTTGAGCGCTAAGTAGGATATTATTTTCCCTTTGCCTTCGTCTCCCCAGAAGGCGCCGACAATTATGGTGCAGGGCATACCTTTTCGCCTTTGAAAAGTCATATCGAGCGTTATTTAAACTTGTGGGGCTTCTAAGGCTTTTTACGTTCACCAGCCAGTTTCTTATCTTCAGCCATAAGTTGCGCTAAGCGATATGTAACGTAGGCTGAAAAGCTGCGAATACCTTTCTCTATGGCGTATTCCTCTCTAACCTTAAGCCATTCGTTATAAAAATAATCATAAACCTCAACCTTAACAGTGATGCTTTTGTAGCCTTTCTTGGGCGTTAGTTTCTCCCCTCTCAAATCTATTTAGCGGACGTACATCAATATAAGGTTTTAACAACAATGGCGATTAAGTTTTTAATAATATTCCCGATTCAACGATAATTATATATCTCATGGTACTCATGGTAATCATGGTACCGTAAAGTACCGACGGAGATTGTTAATTTTGCCAAGAAAAGGATACAAGTGCCTAACAGTCACGGAAAAAGTCCATGCAGAAGTTAAAAAAAGAGCGAAGGAAACCGACCTTACGATTAGAGAATACGTTGAATATCTCCTGAAGAAGGATAAGGCTTCGAAGGAAGTTTGATTTTGCCCGTTAGGGTTCTTCAAAACAATGGGCGGGTCGCTGAGGTACAATTCGTTTGCGATGATTGTGGCAAAATCGTGAGAACGAGTCTTCTGGCCGCAAGCGAGGTCCAAATACTAACGGACAAGAAAATAGTTTGTTGCGAATGTAAAATTGCAGGGAAATGAGTTTTTCAAGAACGCCTTCTCGCCGCTTCACCATCAATTCTTTCTAAGAGCCTAATAACCCGCCTGCCTTTCACGCTTTTTTCCGCTTCTGTTATGGTGTTTCTGGATAGGCAGATTTCATCAAGGACAATTCCCTTGTTCTCATCAATCATGACAGGATACAGTCGGCAGCCGGAAGGCCTATCAACGTAAACGTTGCAAAGGCGTTTTTTAACATCGTAGAAGACGCAGTGACCTTCGCTGTTCTTAAGTTGAGCGTAGCCTTCCCTGCTGAATTTGACGAAGAATCTCTTGCTAAACCCTCGGTTTACTAAGCGATCGATATCTTCTTCGGCAAGAAGCATCTCAGTTTCTGTACAACAAACGCCGCAGTTTGAACAACGCATAAGATTTCAAGTGTTTGACTGCTATTTTTCCTTTTATCTGGTTTTCAGTACATTCTGTGCCGCTTTCTGCAAGAGGTTTAAATTTAAGAGATCAGCCCAAGCAACATTTCTCAAGGGTATGCGGCTGGCTTTATGATTTCCGGACGGAGCATACTCGATAAGGCTGTTTTTTCGTGAAGCTTTAAGGATTCCGGTTAATTGCACGTTTACTATTACTGTCCCATCCTTCAAGTGTAGGTTAACGTTTCTGCCGATGCAGGACCTGGCGCTGTTAGCGCTAAAACTCTCCAGGGCAGTTTCACCACTCGTATTCTTGGTCAGCTATTTTGTTCCAGCATTGCTGACATATGGGTAGTTTTTCACCTTTAATTTCAATGTACAGTTTGATGTTTTCGCTTTTGCAGCCGTCCTTCCAAGGGTTTTTGCAATGCTCCATGTTTTTCGCCTCAAGAGACCCCTCTAGCGTACAACGCTTTTAAAGAAGTTGCAGAAACGACAGGTCGAAGCAGGGGAGGGGTAAGTGAAAGTGAAACCAGAGCGCGCGGTAAACTGTGAAGATTCAAAGATTGATTATCTGCGGCGCAATCGCGTTCTTTGTAACCTGCAACAATCCGACCGAAGGTTTTTTCAGAATTGAGGCGGGGTCGGTTGGACTTCCAGGGTTAACGTACAGGATTTCACCTTCCCATTTAACTCTTGGACTGTGCGTGCGTCCATGAACAAAAACGTTGAACCCGTTCTCTTTAGCAATGCTCACCATTTTATGTGGCGCGTTTGAGGCTTCAGGATCATGCATGACACCAATTTTCCAGCCGAAAATCTTAAGCGAATTAAGCACTGGCAAGGCATTTGTGGCTTCTGCACTGTCCATGCTGCCGTGAACCGCTAAAACCGGCGCAACCTGTTCCAAATCGTCAATAACTGATAATTCAACTAAGTCGCCTGCGTGTATGATGAAGTCGACGTTTTGAAAGATTTCAAAAACTCTTTGGGGAATGCTTGATGCTTTTTTAGGCACGTGTGTATCTGAGATTAAGCCAACTGCTTTAGTCGGTTCAAAGCTTGCTGGATTCGCCTTGGTTAATGTTTGAGTGCTGCTCATTTTTGTGATTGACACCAAGCAGGTGTTGCCTTGGCTGCTAGATGGTTAATGTTAGTATAAAAATTTTACATTCCCATAATACTTATCAACAGAATAAAAAATTACGGTACGCGTCTTGAAAAAGAAAAAATCTTGGAATCAAAGAGAGGAACGGAGTTTGCTGTGTCAACTCATGAATTGTTTGACCGTTTCATAGAGTACGCTTGTTCCGTAAACAAGATTCGCGACGGTTATGCGCTCGTCAACGCCGTGTATTCGCTTTTCCAGCTGGTCAATGGGCTCATCAGGAATCATGGGTTGGAACCCATAGCATATACTGCCGCTTTCCCTGAAGAAGCGCGAGTCAGTGCCGCCTGTGGTCATCATTGGCGTTACTCCGCAGCCTGGTTCAAACTCTCTTAGAACACTTGTGATGGTGCCGTAGAGTGGTGTATCTGAGGTTGACTCGGAACCGTCATGTGCTTGTAAAAACTCAAAACTTAACTTGTCCAACTCGACATCTTTAAGCAAACCTTTGATTAAATCAATCGTCTCGTTAGTGCTTTGCTCGGGAAGAATTCTACAGTCGAACACTGCCTCGCAGTCTGAAGGAATAATATTCTCCTTAACTCCACCGTGAATCATCGTGGGTGCGATAGTCATTTTTGTTCGAGGCCTAATTTCTTCAGCCAGAGCCTTGTTCTTTTTTGCCAATTCATCAAGTACTTGTTCACTTTGCGCTGGATTAGCAAGTAAACGAGAAAATGTTTCCTGTAGGCTCGGGTCTTGCTTTGCCATTTCTGCCAGAAACTCTTTGAGTGTGGGCACGTAGATGATGGCGGGCTTGTAGCTTGCAAGTTTGTCGATGACCTTGTTCATTCGGAGTACAGCGTTGTCAGCCATGTTGGGCATTGAGCCGTGACCGGGGGTTCCTTTCGCTTTTATTTTAAGCCACAAAATCCCTTTTTCTGCCGTTTGAATTGGGAAGAGGTAGCCTTTTTTTGTCGGAATGGCTAAGCCTCCACCTTCATTGATAACATACGAGCACCAAATTTTATCACGATGATTTTTAAGAACATAGCCTGCCCCTTCTTCACCGCCTTTTTCCTCGTCGGCAGTGGCCGCCAGAATCAAGTCACCCTTAAGCCTGATATTATTTTTTTTCAAGAGTTTAAGGGTGATTATCTCGATAACGGTCAGGCATTTTGTGTCTAGAGCTCCTCTACCGTAAACGTAACCGTCCTTAATTATCCCGCCGAACGGGTCAACAGTCCATTCCTGTGGGTTAGCTGGAACGACATCAAGATGTGACAGCAGAAGGAGACTGGGTTTTTCACCCGTTCCCTTGAGCCGCGTGATCACGCTTCCCCTTCCGGGCGTGGACTCGATTATTTCTGTCTTAAATCCGTCTTCACCCAGGTATTCGGCGATATAGTTTGCTGCTGCTGTTTCGTTACCTGGGGGGTTAGTTGTGTTTATTCGTATCATGTTACTGAGAAGTTGAGCGGCTTCTTCCTCGATTTCTTTCAAAATTTGTGGTGACATCGCTTTTGAGGCTCCTTTAGTGTTCTATGACGGCTTTTTTTCTTAAAAATATTTGTTAATCTGCCCAGAATAGACAGGATGATTTTTCATTCTGTAAATGATGATGTTTATATATGATGCTAAAAAAGCTATTGAATGGTAAAGTTGGTCTCAATGAAAGAACTGAAACCTATAGATTACAAAATACTCTTTGAATTAATGAAGGATTCACATAGAAGCGACAGGCAGCTGGCAAAATCCTTAGGTGTTTCTCAACCTACAGTCACCCGAAGAAGAGCCATGCTTGAAGAAAACTTTATTGAAGGATACACGGTTATTCCAAAGTTCGGACAAATCGGGTTTGAAATCGCAGCCTTCACTTTTCTGAAAAGTAAACTCAAATATAAAACAGGAGAAGAAAAAAAGGAAGCGTTGCAAAAAATGAGGGATTGGTACCTCAAGCAGCCGAACGTAATATTGGTTTGGGATGGAAGAGGCATGGGTTGGGACGCGGTTTGCATCTCGCTTCATGAGAACTTTTCCAGTTTCTCTGAGTTCATTAGGGCGCACGATTCGGAACTGTCTGACTGGGTGGTCGAAAGCCAAACTTTCCTTTCTGACTTGAAAGCTGGAGTCGTAATTAAACCGTTACACCTCAAGTATCTGGCAACACCAAAATAATCATTGAGCACCAAAAAAGGTTTCACTTCAGTCAGTTAAGACGGCACGTTTGCGTCTTCGCCCCGCATTTTTCCCTTTTTAGATGGGTATGTTCCGTCAGAATATTAACGTGTTCAAGCACGCAGAAGTGTCAAAAAGTACTGAATTAAGTGATCTTTAAAGAAAGGAAAAGTGAGAAGCATGGGTCTTCGCGGCTCGGGCATGTTGCAAACTACTTATTTGAAAATACAGCAAGAAGCGGCACTGGCTGCGGTTTTTATCTTCTTTTCATTTTCTTAAGTAGCCGCTTTTTGGGAAGCTTTGGTTTCTTTGCTCTCGAAACGTTAACACCCAAACAAATCGACCCACATTCATGTTTGTTGTGGAATGAATATAAGGTTTGGTATTGTTAACTTCCTGCGGTTTAGTCACCAAGATTTAACCGCATTGGATGTAGCTAAGAAGTGTTGGTGTAGAAGGGCGGTTTTTGTGTGTTGGTTAACCATTGCCATCCGTCATCGAGGAGAAAGGAGAAGGCTTCGAGAACGGAAAAATCTTTTGGCGTTTGTGGTTTTAACCTTCAACCTCAACCAGCCCTCCATCACTGACAAGACTTGAGATACTATAAAAAATGATATAAGCCTTCTGAATTAGAAATAAATGTCAAAAATATGGATTTAGCCTATCGCTAAACCGCCTTCCAAAATACTCCGTTCGGGAACACCAAGTTCCTTGGAAAGCCACGTCTTCAAGATTGAAGAAACCTTAGGAAGCTCACCAGTATAGGTAATTATCTGGTTGCCTTTAAGGGCATCAGCCTGAAAAGTCTTCTCGTCTTCCTTAAACGTGAAGGATAACGTTTGAGCTTGGAACGCTAAAGCTTGGAAATCTTCCCACTGCTTACACCGCAAAATCACTGAAGGACCAGTAATGACTGCTGATGAGACGGCAGGTTTTGGCACAAGCGTCGTTTCTGTTGAGCCTTCTTTTTCCACTTTAGGCTGTGGCTCTCTGGATGTAACATTTGAAATGTAGCTTACCAAGTTCGTAACTTCATTTTGTAGGCTCGTTATTTTTTCTTCGACTTTTTCCACTTTTCCGCTGAGTTCGCCAGCTTCTCCGAGCTGTTCGGTTACAGTTGCTAACTCGCTGATCAATTTGTCTAAGTCCTTCTCGTGTTCTCTGAGTACGTTTACGATAAAGTCTAACGCTTCCAATGAATCATCCTTTGCCGCTGGATTCTTTGCCATCTGTTTACTCCCCACTTATCTGACACTCTATATGGGGGGATTATAAATAAAGCTAGCGAATTGTGAAGTAATATCGCAGTAGAGTCATAGTTATACGTATTGTCAATTATCTTTTCTAATATCTGAAGATTCACTACACGTTCAATCATGGCTAAATTTCCGCCCGTGCACGAAATTGAATCTTGCCAGCAGTATGTTTTAACCCCCAGCTTTAGAGAAAAGTTTGCCGTTCTTCTCGCATGCCACGGATGTATCCCGTTACAACGTAGTCGCGTGCCAATGTAGATGGTGGACCTCTCAGCGGCTCTGAAATTGATGGAACCAAACGTGAGGGAGTTTTTCCCTGTTGCACAAGCAAATGGCTAAATCTTGCTTCGGTCGATTCGTACCGATGTCCAAGAACGGACTTATGCTTTAGAAAATGGGAAAAAATAGGTTTCGTAGTTGCTAGAGTTGTTTTAGCTGCTCCTTGAAGATTGCCCGGCTATCCTCAACAATGGATTGGTTGTCGACTCCGAGACTGATTTTGTCGATGTTACTCCTGAGCCCGTCAATGTCAACTATAAAGTTAGCGTCAGCCAGGTCTTTCAGCGTAGTTTCAAACGCGTTGATTTCTGTGCCGGTTTCTTTGTCGCCGACTAACTTGCCAAGCAGGAGGTCGTTTAACAAGAAATACGCTGAAATCACCGTTTTAGCCGTCTGAAAGTTCGGTCGGTTCTCTTTTATGTCCTCGTCAGGGTTTAAGCCTTCGAAGTACTCGTACGTCGCTTTTAAGATATTGAAGGCTTCTTTTGAGGCTTCGTTTGGCATCTGCGTCTTTACAGCAGGGGCGATTTTTGAGAAGTTCAAGTTCAGAGGCGGCAGGGTTTGCCCAATAAAGTTCAGGTTATCGCCGAAACCCTTGGAGGAGGCTTCTATCTCTTGCCAATTTATCCGCTTGTCCTGTAAGCCGATCAGGACGTCAAAGGATAAGTCAACGATGCTGATTGACGCGTTAATTGCTCCAAGCAGTTCGCTTCTTCTCAGGGCGGTCTTATCGTTTGTCTCGACTGTTTTGCGTTGATCTTCAAGTATTCCGTTAATCTGCTCCACCAATTTGCTAAACGAGTCTGTTTTTTCCCTGGTGAAAAACGAGTCAGTTACGCCTTTACATGTTACGCTTAACTCGTTGTCCAAACTCTCAACGTGCTCTATCTCAAGGATAGGAATTTCCTGGACAACAATCCACTGTTTTTTAGCCAAACCCTTAGCAACATAAAACTTCACGGTGTTATCTGAAACTTCAAATTTGTCAACTTGGAGGCCTTTGGGCTTTTTTCTTTGTTGTTTCTGTTGGTCGGAATCATCTTCGGACTTGTTTCTTCTTAGCTTCATTTTGAGTCTTATTTGTTATCTATTCTTCAATTTATAAACTGATGCATTAGACGCTGCCAATTACGCCGCAAAAAAGTGCTGAAAGTGTTTTTAGGCTTCTTTTTTCTGACCCTCGGTAACGAGACAAGGCTGCTAGAGCCTATGATGAAAACCTATTATGGGTGTTAATTAATTCATGGAACATATCAATCCGAGATTGGTTAACCTTTAACTTTTTTGTTTTTTTTAAAAATATTTTTGTTCCCAAAATGTTGGTAAAGAGTTATATATTATGTCAGTCGGTAAATTACTCAGGGGACGTACGCTTGGATAGAGCAGAGGCTGTCGCTTTACTTGACGAGTTGATAAGTCTTCATTTGGTTCAGCCGTCCCTGATATTGATTGAAAAGAACAGTAATGGTTCTTTCAGTCTCGTCATGAAAGTTGATGGTGACCTTAAAGGGTTAAGACAATTTGTTGCGGAGAAAAAGTTTGCTATGGAAGAGGACGAGAGAAAAGGTTATTTAACTATTTTTGAACCTTGACGCGCTGTTGACCTTCTTCTTTTTTATTGTCCGAAAATTAGGCGCTAAACCTTACTTTTGGAAACTTCTAGCATGCACCCAAAGGCTGCGAACACATCAGGGACGTCAGAAAATAAGTCTGGTGCCCCCAGAAGTGAGATAGTTCCGGTCCTTTCCGTTGTAAAAACCTTAATAAGCAGAGAAATCGGGAGAATATTGAGGGTTACTATTTGTCTTGGGAAAAATTTGATGAAAAAACGCTGAATATGATTAAACAGCAAAAAGAGTTTGAAGAACAAACTGCTAAGAAGCTGACATCTCTGTCTGAATCAGCTGAAAACCCCCTCATCAAGGCGTTGCTACATAGCATAGTATTGGATACAACTAAACATGCGGAAGCATACAAAATGTTAATTGACCTTAATTCAAGCGCGCTCGTGGGGAATGAAAGCGAAGCGCTTGGCAAAGAAGAAATAGCAACTCACTTAAAGAATGAAGCGTTAATGCTGAAGCAGGCGAAGGAAATCAGCCAAGTTATAGAAGACAAAAACATCAAGCAAGTTGTACTAAACATACTGGAAGATGAACAAAAGCACCATAGAATTCTGCGACAGATCCTTACTATGCTTGAAAAGGAATCAAAAGAATGGGACGCCTACCTTTACGATTTAATAACGGGGTTCCCTTAAAACCATTTTGCGTGATACCTGTTTTTCATTTCAAACCAAAGATGCGGTAGTGAGTTCTTCGCGAAAGTTCGGCCGTGTTCATGGCTGATAAACGCATGAATCTAAAATCCCTGTCTTGTCAAACATTGCCTAAAGTACTAGAAGAGTTCATTTAAAATCGCACCAAAAAAATTGACACACGCCGAAAAGCAGAAGCAAGTCTATTTACTGCTCGGTTCCAGTTTGGTAACTTCATTTATTGAGTCAAAAGGAAAATTAATCTTCTCAAGCGCTGCTTCCAGAGCCTCTTTGGATGGAGCCTCGAACTCAATGAGGGCCTTTTGCACGCCAGCGTTTAACTCAGGAGCACAACAGTAGCACGTTTTCAAGTAGACATCCTTAATCCCTGTTCTCTCAAAGATGTCGGTTGTGCCCATCAAGCAGGTTAGCCTGTTAAGCTGGATTTGCGGCACCTTCGAATTAACTATGAAACGTTTCATGATTTCTTCTCCGGAGTTAAAACAAAACCGGAATTATTTATAAGTTACGCGTAGGCAAGAAAGGAAGACGACACAAAACTCGTCAACTTTGACCAGGATTATAGTGCGGTCGCCGAGATTTGAACCCGGGTCGTCGGCGCGGCAGGATGATTCCTCCAAACTATAACACGACCTATACTCCGCAGAATAGAAAGCGGTGACGCAGCTATCTATGCAGCTAGCTTTTGTTATCTTTTAGGATTTTCTCGAAGTTGGACCTTAGATTGGGGATATCTTCAGTAACTGTTCTCCAGACTCTCTTCAAGTCTACGCCGAAATATACATGTATCACTTTGTCGCGCATGCCCGCAATGTCCTTCCAAGGAATCTCCGAGTACTTAGTCTTAACAGCAGCAGGGATGTTCTTGGACGCTTCGCCGATTATTTCTACGGCCCTTAACACAGCATAAACTGTTTTTGTATCGCTTGCAAAGGAATGTAACTCATGCCTTCGACAAACTTGCAAGCGTCATCCATCGCTTTAATTATGTCTTCAACGTAATCCAGATATTCATCTTTCATACGTTAACAACTTCTTCAAGAATGTGCTTCCCGATTCTCGGCTTGAGCGTCTTTTTCTCCACTAAGTCCACCTTGACGCCTACGAGTTCACTGAGGTAATTCTCCAACCGAGCGAAATCAAGAAGAGTTAGATTGGAGTGCTCTTCAAACTCAACCAAAACATCGACGTCGCTTTGCTCCTTCTGTTGCCCTCTCACGTACGAGCCGAATACTCCTAGTTCCTTCACGCCGTAATCCCTTTTTAGCTCCTGCTTGTGCTGGGCTAAAGTTTGCTTTATTTCCAAGAGTCTTTTCATATCATCCACCCTTTTATTTGATTTAATGAAAAGTTAAGGTTTTCCATGCTGAGTCTAAGAGTAATGAAATTGGTTAGGTGCGGTCGCCGAGATTTGAACCCGGGTCGTCAGCGTGGCAGGCTGATGTCCTAGACCAAACTAGACTACGACCGCCCAAAGCTAGTCTAGGGTACTGTGGTGATACTCGAGCTTTATTTCCTTTTCTTAGAGATTTTGAAGCCTTCCAAAATTCTTACAAATCAGCATTGTCGAACGAGCTGCAGCCTTGCTGATATGCGTTGGGTAGTCATTCTGCCAAGGGTTTAGAAAGAGACAAAGAAGCGAAAATTGACAGAATGGAATAGGTATGGGAAACTGGAAATTGCTAAATCATGTAGGGTGTTTTTTAGCACTGCAGACAAACCTTAGCATGTGTACCATAAGATTTTTTTTGCGTTAGCAGAAAAAGAACCTCTTTAAACTGAATGTAGTCTTCGAAAGTTAAGTTTGGAACCAGACAGTCGAAAGTCTTTAGCCTCATTTTCTCATCAGACCTTTTTTGGATTTCAATCAAAAGCTTAGTTTTATAGTTAAAAGCCTGTGTCCCCAACACATTTTCAATAGCACGTGAAAATTCATCTAACCTGCAAGGTATGTCTTGTTTTTTCACTCCAAGCTCTTTTTCAAGGTATGAGAACACTTTTTTCCTGCGAGCCAGACCTAGAGAAGACAATGTTTGGTTAATTGAATCAAGCAGAATGTCGTTGAAGGAGTCGTCAAGCAATATCGATTTACTTTCTCTCATGCAGCACACCCCCCTTGATTACATTCTTAGGGACGTGCATCATCCTTCATTGTTAACTGGTTTTTCCGTAGCTTACTAGCTTATCGTAAATCAGAGTTGCTGATCGAACAGTCTTCCGAAGCTGAATTGTGCACACCCCTAATGGCGATACTAAGTACGTACCGCAGTTATGAGGTTTATGGAACACAGCTATAGCAATTTGCATAATCAGACTGGCAAAAATAAAAAGTTTTGTAGAGTCGGGAGTTACAATTGTGACCAGAAAGGAGAAACAAACAGTTCTTTTTCCATGTTCTTGTTAATAATCGCCGTGGGAACAACGAGCCAAGCAGACGTAAAATGCTTTCGAGCGTGCTCTTCCTGAACTGACTTACATGGAAACCCTGATTTATTCATGAGAGCCAGTTAAGGCCGGATCTCAAGGTTCTAATCTTGCCGAATCTTCATTAGCCTGTTTAAAAAGTGAAAGATCGAACTTTTCCCACACAAAACCAACTGATATGCGCTTGTGATCAACCTTTAAGTTATCAAGAATGATTCTGATTTTTTTAATCATATTTCCTTCTTCTCCTTTCTGACTGAATGCCACGGCGAATATGTCATAGTTTCCATATGTTCGCCAAACCAAGCGCACTTCATCGATTTTGGAAAGGGTACCAATAATTTTGTCTTGATCTACTTCTAAGGCTCTGATGCCAACGATAACCGGCATAACATCGATCCGATCAAGGTTTATAATACAACCGATTGTTTCTTTGATAATGCCTCGATTTTCCAGAGAAGCAATTCTTCGGTAAAGAGTATTACGTGTTATGTTGCACATCCGTGCTAGCTGCCGATACGAAGGCTCGCCGATGCTAAGATAGTGGAGTATTTTCTTGTCAAGCTCATCAATCTCCATTTGACAGACGCTTAAAAGACTCTTATAACATGTTTTGTTTTTAAATCCATGTTGGTTGAGTTTTCCACCACTAAAATTTTGGAATATTGACGCTTTAGAAATAGTATGCTTCAGAATAATATTTAGTTTAGAAATAGTGTGCCCCAGAAACAGCGTTTAAATCGTGAGCAAGTATGACGTTATGTAAAGGAGTCGGTTGGCTAATTGACTTCAAATACTGACACCGCCTACGTTAAATCGCTCAGGGAATTAGGACTTAATGGTCCCCAGGCTCGGACTTATTTGGCTCTTCTTAAATTTGGCATTTCGACAGTAAGCCAACTGGCTGCAGCTTCGAAGGCTGACCGACCTGACACGTACAGAGCCACTTCAGATTTACTGAAGCTCGGGTTAATAGAAAAAGTTATCTCCAAACCTGCAATGTTCAAGCCTTTAGCTTTCGCAGACGCAGTTCATATTTTAATACGGTGTAAACTCAAAGAAAATGCCGATTTGTTTGCTAGCACGGAACAGTTAATCCAGAATTTTAGAGAAGAACCAAAAAGTGAAACTCGCAAAGACGGAAACCAGTTTGTTATCATCCCGAATATAGAGGCATCCGAACTTAAACTAATCAGCCTTTTTAAGACTGCCAAAGAAAGCGTTTCAATAATGGTTTCAAGGAAAAGAATCCTCCGATGGATGCTAGTTAACTATGAAGAGGTTCTCAAGGCTTTGAAGAGGAATTTAACGATAAGGATTTTATGCGAAAGCTCAGACCAAGAATGATGGTCCAAGCAAAATCCGAGACCTGATAAAATTCGGTAACGTTCAATTTAAGTACCTTAGCAAGCCCCCAACGATTTGGTTCAGAATATACGATTCCAAGGAACTTTTGCTCATTCCATCCCTTTCGGCTAAAGAAAGTGAAGCGCCGACCGTCTGGACGAACAATCCGCCCCTTGTCGAGATAGTCCAAGCCCACTTTAACTCTGTTTGGGAAAGGGCAGAGAAATAAACGCACCATCCTTTCGAGAAAGACACCTTTAAGATGACTTTGATCAAACAAACCCCGTTTTTCACAATGCTGCTGTCATCAGAAAGTGTTGATAGGGTACAGGTAATAGAGGAGATACGCGCCTTTATTGTAGATGCTTTTCTCCTAGTGTCTTCTTGCTGTAGTTGTGAATTAACAGTCGTATCATGACTTTATCAAACGTAAAACTAGCTGCGGAAAAGGTCATGTCAAACATTATTACGGTAAGGAATGGGAGAAATCTGTTCTGACGGCACAAAACCCATTGACCGCGTATCATTTGACGTAAAAGAAAAGAGGTTCTTCCTTTTTTCTGGGATCAAGCGGCGCGGGAAAAAGCTCCAGTATCAAAACCCTAATAAGCTCCTTAGAATTTACTAAATCTTTGCTTTACTCTGAGATCGGATTAGCCGCAAGCAGTTTAATAAGTAAAGCGAAATTGAAGGATTTTGAGGTTTAAGAGTGATTAAATGTCCGAAGTAATAGAAGTCAAAGACCTTGTCCTAATCTATTCAGATGGAACCAAGGCTGTCGATGACATTTCTTTTAGCGTTAAAGAAGGCGAATTCTTCGGTTTCCTCGGCCCAAACGGCGCTGGAAAAAGCACCACTATCAAGATTTTGACGACGTTGCTCCAAAAAACTTCAGGTTCAGCCACAGTTGCCGGACATAATCTTGATACTGACGCAGCGGATATACGTAAGATAATCGGCGTCCAGAGCCAAGACACGACAGTGGACGGAGACTTGACGGGCAGAGAAAACATAACCCTTCAAGGTCATTTTCAGCAGATGGAAAGCGACAAACTGAAGGACCGTGTAGAGGAGCTTTTGAAGCTTGTAGGTCTCGAGGAAGCTGCCGACAGGCGCGCAAGAAATTATTCAGGTGGTATGAAAAAAAGACTTGATTTAGCAACGGCGCTTGTGCACAAACCTAAACTGTTATTTCTGGATGAGCCGACCACTGGTCTGGATCCGCAATCTCGAATTTCGATTTGGGGCTATCTAGAGCAGATAAACAAGGAAGAAGACACGACGATATTTTTGACCACTCAGTACTTAGAAGAAGCGGACAGGCTATGTAAACGCTTGGCAATCATTGACTACGGCAAAATAGTGGCAAGGGGCTCGCCAGTGGAGCTTAAACGGGAAATTGGAGCGGACTCCATCCGGATCGGGCTTGAAAACTGTGATCGTGACCGAGAAAGCGCAAAAAGCCTCGTAAAAACTATGAATGGCGTTAAAGATATAATAGATTCTGATGAATGCATCAACGTTTACGCTCAGAACGCAGCCGGATTAATCGCGGACATCGTGCGCGCACTTGACAGCTCCGGTATCCGCATTACGTCAGTCACCTTCTCACAGCCCACGCTAGATGACGTTTTCACTAAGCACACCGGCCGAAAAATACGAGTAGAAGCATCTGTAAAAGCCCCATCAAGAATGTGGGGAGGAGCGAGAAGCTAAAATGACCTTGCTGAAGGATACAGGCTACATATTCGTAAGGTACTTGAAAAAACTGGTCCGCAATCCTATTTTGCTCTTCTTTTCCCTATTTCAACCTATAATCTTCCTAGTTTTGTTCACTCAGCTATTAACAAGGCTTTCCAGCTTTCCAGGCGTGTTACCACCTGGAGTAAGCTACCTTGAATTTGCGACTGCTGGGATTATTCTCCAAAACGGGTTCGGCAGCGCTTTGCAGTCTGGAAACTCCATCGTGCTTGACATAGATTCGGGTTATTTGCAGAAGATGCTTGTAACACCTGTCAGCCGACCGGCCATTTTGCTGGGTCGATTATCAACCGACGCGTTCAGGGTGGTCGTCCAGTCCGCCATAATTCTCGGCATAGCCTACGCTTTAGGCGCACACGTTGTCACAGGCATCATTGGGATTTTGCTCATATTCTTCACCATAGCCTTCTTCGGACTTGCATGGTCGGGAATCTCATTGGCGATAGGCATGAAAACAAGAACGTCCGAAACCTTGTTCGCAATAGGCACCGTCATCACGTTTCCTTTGCTGTTTCTCAGTTCAGCTCTTTTCCCGATTAGCTTTCTGCCTTCATGGGTAGGAACCGTAGCGATGTTTAATCCAATAAACTACGCTGTTGAAGCTATTCGTGCACTTATGATCAACGGTTACATCTGGCATACGATACTACTTGCATGGGGCGTGATTGGGCTGGTAGCTGTTATTACGCTAAGCGCCACACTATATCAGTTTAGAAAAGTAGTCAGCTAAGGCTACTGCTCTGGATAAACGTGGGCATCAACGTCGATGGATCGTGGCAGCCGCTTAATCTTAACTTCAATCGTTTCAGGATCTGTTTCAAGCCATTTAAGCGACTTTGAAAACCCAGCCATAATGTTACCGATGGTTTCCTGCACAAAATTGTTAAGAGGCACTTTTCTTCCATCAACGTACATTTCAGTCTCAAAACTTTTCTTCATTATCCTGTGCTTTTCTTCCAAAAAATTCACCAAAAAGAACTCTGCCGTCAAGCTTGATAAAGCCTTCGGGTAGAGCGTTTACGATTTTTTTGCCTTCGGATTTATGGATAGAATTGATGGAACGAACAGAAAATATGTCGATTTCAGATATACAACCGCCGCCGAAATAAGGGATTTATTAATTAAATTTTACTCTCAGATACTGGAAGAGAAGCTTTTGCAAGTACAAAAAGTGAACTGGTTTGACCTGACTGATTCTCAAAAACACAACGTGCTAGAGCACGCTAGAACTTATCTGCATCAACAAGTTAGAGAAGCAAGAATTTCCAAGTCTGTTGTAGAAGTTCTTGACAAACATGGTCTTGTATAAATCAAGAAAAAGCAGCGGCAAAGCGTACGATAATGACGGGGCTGCCTATTCTTTCTCGTTTGTTTAAAGCCTATTGAATTGTTAGATCCAGCTCGATTGCCATTTTTTCAATCCCTAGTTTTATCGACAATAAGTGACAGACGAATTTTTCACAGTATAGCTACTTTATTAAAAGCTTGCAGGGTAAAAAATTTAGGGAGAAGGGATTTGAAATTGCGACAGCTAGGCATCTCTGGTCTCTACTGGATGGAATGATTCACTCGGATTTACAGTGCGATGAATAGGTCGGAAGTTCGACGTAGAATACCAGCTCGTTCGCGTTTTGATTTGGGGATTCGAAACTCATCCGTTTTGCTCTTCTCAGGGTTTTCCGCACGACGATTATTTTTTCAGGTAAATCTTCCATATGGAGGGAACTTTTGCATTTATCCCTTTAAATCTTGTGTATGATGACTTGGCATTGGCTACTGTTGAGCAAACCTACACTGGCCCGAAAAAGACGACAAAAAGACCGATACAACCACAAAAATTTTCTCCTCACACGAAAACGCCGTCACGCAAAAGCAATGATCGGGCAACTTGGAATTTTTGGTCGGGAGAGCAGGATTTGAACCTGCGACAGCTCGGTATCTGTGGCCTGCACAGGCTAGAATGAAGCCCACCTTGGGTAGACCTCTACAGCGTCTCCACCAGCTAAGCATGTTAGCCGGTTCGAGAGCTCTGCCAGGCTGAGCTACCTCCCGACTAAGTCCAATAGGATTAGAGTGAAGGAATTTATGTTTTTTGGGAATTTTCATCGATGTCCACTATACTAAACGTTTTAATCTTAAAGTAAGAATGTTTAGTTTAATATCCAAGAGATGCTGAAAGGAGAAAACACAAATGGCAAAAATTGTGGGGGTTGTGACTCCCGGCGGCGACGCCCCAGGAATGAACGCTGCCATCCGCGGGGTAACCCGAATAGCCCACGCGAAGGGTTTTCAAGTTTTGGGTTTCGAACGGGGATGGGATGGGCTACTAACTAACTCAGCTAAAAAGCTGACGCCTAGAAGTGTCGGCGGCATTATCCAGTCGGGCGGAACCATACTGCACACTTTGAGGTGCCAAAGCTTCGAGGAGGAAGGCGCGGCTGAGAAAGGGGCAGAAACGTTGTCGATTAACAATGTTGACGCTTTAATCGTTATAGGCGGCGACGGCTCGTTCAAAGGCGCCCTTGATCTTAGCGTTGAGAGCGACGCGTTAATGATTGGAATACCCGCGACGATAGACAATGACGTTTTTGGGACTGATGAGACAATCGGTTTTGACACCGCAGTCAACACGGCGGTCAGCGCCATCGACAAGATCAGGGACACAGCGATTTCCCATGAAAGAATATTCATCGTGGAAGTGATGGGCCGGAAAAGAGGCTTCTTAGCGCTTGAAGTAGGCATATGCGTGGGTGCAGAGGTAATCTTGATTCCAGAGAGACCGATGAGCCTTGCTGACATAGCAAAGGTGATGGATGAGAACGCTAAAAAAGGCAAACGAGCCGGAATTATAGTTGCGGCTGAAGGATGCGGCAACACCCATAAGCTTGCTCAAGAAATGCAGCAGCAGACAGAATCCGAAGTAAGATTGTCAATTCTCGGGTACGCGCAGCGTGGCGGAAGCCCAACTGCACGAAGCAGGCTGCTGGCCAGTCTGTTTGCGCAGAAGGCGGTTGACCTGATCTGCCAAGGGCAAGGCAACATGGCGATTGGCTTAGAGAACGGCGCCGTTGTGGGTTATGACCTTGAGAAAGCAGCTAGAGATTCGAAACCTATAGACTTGCGGCTGTTTGATGTTGCAGATATGCTTGCAACTTAATCTCAATTTTTTTCATGCTTGTTTTTTGGGTTTTAGAGCAGGGACTCGTAGATTTTGCTCGTTTCCCCGGCAACTTTTCGCCAAGTAAAATACTCTATAACTCTTCGTCTGCCGTTTTCGCCCCACTTCTTAGCCCTCTCAGGGTCACGCAGCGTTTCGTTAATTCCCCAAGCTATGTCCGCAGGGTCTTCCCCGTTAACGTGCACCCCGTTCTGGTCTGGACCGCTGTTTATGACTTGCTCCTTGAAGCCTACCAAGCCTCTTGCGCCGACGACTACTGGTTTTTCCATGGACATGGCCTCTAAACTTACGATTCCGAATGGCTCATAAATCGATGGAAAAACGCAGACGTCAGAGGCCGCGTAATGGAGAATCCGTTCTTTTTCAGGTACAAAATCGAAGCGGTAGACCACTTTGTCCTGGATGTTTAATCTCTCCGCTGTTTCAGTAATGTCGGTTTGTTCCTCGCCTTTGCCTAGAATAACTAGTTTAGTATTCGGGTTTTCTTTAAGCACCAAAGGCATCGCCAGCAGCAAATTGCGTATGCTTTTCACCCACGTGAGTCTTCCCACGAAAAGCAGCATGTTCCAACCGTTGGGAATGCCATATTCGTCTCTTATTGCTTGAACGTCTTTTGCCTCCATGTTTTCAGGATTGTACGTATCAGGGTCCACGCCGTTCCAAACCACGCTGATTTTTGAAGCAGACCATCCGTGTTTCACGAGGTCATCCTGCATACCGTAACTGACAGTTATTATGCGGTCGGAGTTTTCAGCCATAGCCCGCTCTAGGTGAGACACAACCTCGGACCCTTGCCCGCCACTTCTGCCCCATTCAGTGCTGTGCACGTGGAAGACTACCGGTATCTTGGTTTCGTTCTTGATTATCAAGCCTGCGATGCTACTTAGCCAGTCGTGAACGCAGACGACGTCAAAAACGTATTTTTCTTTTTGAATCAGGCTGTTGATAAATTTAGCCGAGCTTAAAATGTTGTAGATGAAGATGTCGTTGAAAAGTTTAATGTTGGTTCCCCATTTTTTAAGGTCGTCAACAACGAAGAAAGGCCAAATATTGCTTGCGTCAACTATCTCGGGCCTGTGAACCTCCACGCCCCGCAGGATTTCCCTTGTCTTGAGCCCGTTATTGTTGAGCGTGAAGACTGAAACGTCATGGCCAATATCCACGAATTCATGCGTAATGTACTCAGCGTAGGTGCCTAAGCCACCTACCAGTTGAGGCGGATATTCCCAAACAAAAAAGCCGATTCTCAAGTGTGCCACCTGAAACTCGCCTAGCCATAGTACCAACATCATATTTATACTTTAAAACTAAAGCGAACCAAGGTAGCTTCAGCCGCCGATAAGTCTAAAATACCGCCTGCTGCCCAGTAAGGGAGGGAAGAAGTGACAGGTTTGAAGTCGGCTTTAATAGTTTACTGGTCCAACACGGGAAACACTGAGAAAGTTGCCTTCTCAATCAGAGACGGCTTGGAGAGCGCGGGACTGAAGGTTGAAGTGAAGAAGCCATTAGAAGCCGCCGAAGAAGACTTTTACAGCTATGACCTGGTTTGCGTCGGTTCTCCATCGATTGAGTGGCAACCTGCCAAGCCTATGGCCGACCTCTTAAAAGCTAAACTGAACCTTTACAGAAGCCAAGAAAAAATCAAGCCTTGCGCCCCAAAAGTGGCGGGCAAGAACGCGCTGGTATTCTGCACTTATTCTGGACCGCACACGGGCATGGATGAGGCGACGCCGGCGGGTAAAACAATGCGGCAGTACTTTGAGCATTTCGGCTTTACAGTGGTTGGGGAATGGTACGTTGTCGGCGAGTTCCATGGAAGAGAAGACTTAAGCACTCTGGGCAGGCTTGGCGACATAAGGGGGAAGCCAACCGCTGAGGATTTGGCGAAGATTAAAAAGGATGCGGAGAAAGTAGCAAAATGCATGCAGGGTGTTGAAGCATGAAAGCCGTGAGTTTGCCTTATAAAATCGCTCAGGACTTAGCTAAAGTTTCTGAAGAACTGACTTTTATGGCTAAGAAACCGATTTCCCAATCGATGGCGGTGAACCTTCTCATCGAAGTTTACCACGCGCACCTCAACAACCGCTGCGCGCTTGACTCCTTCAGCCAGCAACTGCAAAGCTTAAACATCATGTCGCCTGAGGAATTTGACAGTTATTGGGATGGATCGTCGAAGCCTCAAGAGGCAAAGCAGAAGGCTAAGCCAAAAAGCAGCAGGCGTCCTAGGGTAACGCCAAAATAAGATCGGCTGCATTAGTAATCGGGTAGACCTATGAAAAAATTGTCTGTAGAATCAGAGTTCGGGTGGATCAAAGTCAACGGAGAAAAGTACGAGAAAGACATCGTGATCCACTCGGACGGGTCAATTAGCAAGCGGGAAAAGAAGAAATCCAAGGGCCTCAAAGCCCAATACGGTCACACGCCGCTCTCCGAACTTGAACTGGATTTTCTGTCGGGAGAAAAATTTGAGGCTCTCTACGTTGGGACAGGACATGAAGGTGCCTTGCCCGTAACGCCGAAAGCGTTTGAAATCCTGAAAAGACACGATGCAAAAATTTTGCCCACGCCTGAGGTAGTAGAAAAAATCGAGGCGGAACAAAGACCCTTCGTTGCGATGATTCACGTGACCTGCTGATTCATAGATGACTTGACTTTCTTCTTACGTGATTGCTCGAAACTTGAGGTAGTAATTTTTATAAGTATTACATGCCATAAGGTAGGACGGTTATCGATTTGGAGAACGAAGTAATAGTGACAAGAAAAGGGCAAACAACAATTCCCGCCAGCCTGCGAAGGAAGTACAAAATTGAAAAAGGTACAAGACTTCAAGTCTTAGATACTAATGATGGCATACTTTTTAAACCCAAGATCACGACCTTTGACCTGGCTGGGTCTGGCGCTAAATATGCCACTGTAGAGGAAATGAAAAAGCTCCTTGATGAATTAAGGGACGAAGATGTCTAAAGCCGTCTATGATACCAGATTTTTTGTAGAAAACTACTACTCTCCTCAGTCGGGTACGGTAAAAAAACTCAGGGAAGTTTGGAAAAAGGCAAATGAACACTTTATTTCAGCGGTTGTTATACATGAAGTGTACCAGTTAACGTTTAGAAGAGACGGCAGAGAAACCGCCATACTCAGAGCAACAGTATTGGAACAAGACTATAAAGTAGTGGATGTAGACGCCGAGATTGCAAGGCTGTCAGCAGAATTACGGCTGAAATATAAAATGTCAATGGCTGATAGCATAATCGCGGCTACGGCGTTGTCCCTAAAAGCAACATGTGTGTCGGATGATCCTCATTTCAGGGCTGCTGTAAAAGAAATAAAAACCGACTGGATTTGACGACTAAAGAACCTCTAAGACTTCCTTAGTTAGCTTTTCAGACAAACTATCTCGGTCAGGTAAAGTTACCGTGAAAATTTTTGCATCTTCCCTTTGTTTTGCCTCGTTTATCAGCCGGTCCTTGGCTTTCGCGTGCACCACGGCTAACACCAGCTTATCGCCTTCCAACGCCTGCTCCACGGCTTGTTTAAACCTTTGCGAGAAAAGCTCCATGGGGCCGATTTCGTCAATGGCGATGACCGCGGATTTTTCATCGGCTTCGATGATGGCTTCTGCGCCTATGGCTTCTAAATCTGCTATGTTGACGCGGTACTTCCCCACATGTGGGCCATCCTTCTGGTCCACATGGGCTAGCCAACCGTGCCTTCCGCTGGCTAAATCCGTAATTTCAAATCCGACCCGAACGCCGCCTTCCCTGGCTTCACGACTAATCATGCCGCCGACGCTTATCCCGTCCGCCTTGAGCGCCTCGACCGTTTTGGTAAGCACGGTGGTTTTGCCGATGCCCGGTGCGCCTGTCAAGAGGAAAACCCGTTTTTGCATGATAATTCATCAGCCTAACCATAAGTCTAATATGCCGATAAAATTCTTTTCATACCATCGTCCAGTAGGAGGCAGACTTCATGGGGGAAGACGCTTACAAGCCCGATTTTCCCAGCGAAACAATCAGGGAAGGCAAAGTGCAAGTCCTAGTGCCTAAACTGGAAGCTTACGGCGTCAAACCGTCAGATTACGCGCCCTCAAAAGCGCCAGTGTTCTACAACCCAGTCATGGAGTTCAACCGTGACCTCACAGTTCTAGCTTTCCAAGCGTACCAACGCATGGTTAACAGGGAAATCTCAATCTGCGAGCCCCTGACCAGCCAGGGCATCCGAGGTGTCCGCTTCGCCGCCGAGGTTGAAGGCGTGAAGAAAGTGTTAATCAGCGATGTTAACCTCAGCGCGTTCAAACTTGCAAAGCACAACGTGCGAGTCAACCGGCTGGAAAAGCAAGTGACCGTCAAGCATAAGGACGCGAACTGCGTTTTAAGCTGCCACGCCTCGCCCAGGAAAAGGTTCGACGTTATTGATGTTGACCCGTTCGGCTCTCCGGCACCATACATAGAGTCAGCGGTCAGAGCACTGCGGAACGGCGGCTTGTTGGCTTCAACCGCAACCGACATGGCGCCCCTATGCGGAGTGCACCCTAAGGCGTGCATTCGGAAATACGGAGGCAAGCCCCTACGGGCAGAGTACTGCCACGAGCTTGCCGTTAGGCTTTTAGCCGGCTGCACCGCAAGTTTAGCGGCGAAGCATGACGTCGGGGTCCGCATGGTTTTCAGCCACAGCAGCATGCATTACATTCGGGTTTACGTTCAAATCGCGTACGGCGCGAAGAAGGCGGATGAAAGCGTCCGAAACCTCGGGTACATCCTGCACTGCTTCAACTGTCTCCACCGTGAAACCAAGCTTCAGCCCTTTGGCAGCGTGCAGTGCCCTGAATGCGGCTCAAAGATGGATTACGCTGGTCCACTGTGGCTTGGAAGCATCTTTGACGCTGACTTCGTCGAGTTAATGATGAAAGAAGCCAAGACTGTAGCCTTCAAGAACAGCGCAAGAATCGCAAAACTCCTCGCCCTAACCAGAGACGAAGCATCAGCACCCATAACCTACTACGTCCTTGATAAGCTCAGCGGAAAACTTGGTGTTCCATCACCATCCAATCAAGCCTTTGCAAACGCTCTCCGCAACAGCGGCTACCAAGCCGCGCCAACTCACTTTAACACTCGAGGCATCAGAACGAACGCTCTGGCCTTAACTCTGGATAAACTGCTCAGGGAAATAATCAGCAGTTAAGTAATTTGTTGGAGAGAGAAAATGACATGCACTCTGCTTTAGTTGACTTACTCATAGAGAAAGGCATCATAACGGAAGAGGAATATGAAAGGCACTTCAAACAGCGAGTTAGGATAAAGTGACCGCAAACTAACCGAAGTTTTTTTAAGAAAAAAGCCCTCAATTACCTAAGCATGGCTATTCATGTATTTCCAAAGAACACGTTGTTTTATGGCGACAACTTGGAGATCTTAAGAGGTCATAATCACTTTCCAGACGAATGTATTGACCTCATTTATCTTGACCCCCCATTTAACAGCAAAGCAGATTACAACATACTTTTCAAAGAACGTTCGGGGAAGGAATCCGTCGCCCAAACTCACGCCTTCACTGACTTTTGGACTTGGGATTTGAACGCCGAAAAGACATATTTGGAGATTCAAAAAGACCCGCGCATCGGCGAAATGATTACTTTTCTTCACGGATACTTGGGAAAAAATGACATGATGGCTTACCTTGTAATGATGACAATACGGCTAAGAGAACTTCATAGAGTTCTTAAATCAACAGGTTCAATTTATCTTCACTGCGATTCTACTGCGAGTCATTACCTCAAAATAATTATGGACACGGTTTTTGGAACAGAGAACTTCAGAAATGAGATAATATGGAAACGGGTCACTGCTCATTCGGATGCTGAGCGCTATGGAAAAGTCACTGACCGTATTCTCTTTTATACAAAAACTGGCAAGTATGTTTTCAACAAGCCCAGAAAGGCAAGAAATGAGGATTATATTAAGAGTCACTTCAAACCCGATGCGAACGGTCGTCTTTACCGACTCGACAACCTGAATCCACCAGGCGGTCGTGGACCTATCTACGAATTTCATGGGTTGAAGCGACCGTGGAGATTTACTCAGCAGAAGATGTTAGAATTGGAAGCAAAAGGACTCATCTATACGAAATCCAAAGTTCCCCAGATTATCCGTTATCTCGATGTGCTTGATGCGACTGGTGGCGCAGCTATTCATGAATTATGGAACGATATTGCACCTATAAATTCGCAAGCTAAGGAGAGAATGGGGTTCCAGACCCAGAAGCCTATCGCGTTATTGGAACGTATCATCATGACAAGCAGTAACGAAGGGGATTTGATTCTTGATCCATTCTGCGGTTGTGGAACAACTATCATTGCCGCACAACAACTAAAGAGGAGATGGGTTGGAATAGACATAACGCATTTGGCGATTGCTCTTATTCGTTCTCGCTTGCGAAAAAACCATGTCTACCCAGAAAGAGATTACACAATTATAGGCGAACCAGTCGATATGGCTGGGGCTATGAAACTCGCTGAAGACAATAAGTATCAATTTCAGTATTGGGCGGTTTCACTAATGGATGGCTTTCCGATTGGGCGAACGAGTGAACGTCCCTTCGGAAAGAAAGGAGCCGACAAAGGCGTTGATGGATGGATAACCTTCCGAGAAGGTACAAATATTGACTTACAGAAAATCGTTATTTCGGTAAAAGGAGGTCACAATATTGGACCATCGGAAGTCCGTGACCTTATTGGAACAGTAGAGAACACAAAATCAGCAATGGGGGTTCTGATAATGCTAGATGAACCTACTCAACCGATGAAGATTGCGGCAATGGAAGCAGGATATTATGAATCGCCAACATGGAAACACCAATATCCCAAAATCCAAATAGTGACTATTTCTGACCTACTTCAGCACAAGAAACCAAATCTTCCAAATCATTGAAGTAACTAGGTCACTTAACTTAACAGTGTCCACAAAAGA